>Ga0163151_10006488_pt1 | contig 14227 bp, 10 predicted proteins | sample OliLakLV19MP5IB2_FD_145596 | JGI IMG/M metagenome (GOLD analysis project Ga0163151, IMG submission 145596) | Freshwater microbial mat bacterial communities from Lake Vanda, McMurdo Dry Valleys, Antarctica - Oligotrophic Lake LV.19.MP5.IB-2 | ecosystem: Environmental > Aquatic > Freshwater >...
GGCCCGAAATTGCTGACGCGAGCTAGCGAGTGTCTGACCATATGTTTAACCGTTCACAAAAAATGCCCCGTTTAGGGGCGACAAGAAAGGGAAACAGGTCTTGAAATACAAAACAACGAAAATAATTAACTAAATTCCTGCAAATTTACCACCCCCCGTGAACGGTTACCGAAACACGCTGGTGATCAATACGGAAAACTGCACATTGGAGGAGCTTGAGCGCTCTATGAACTGCACTCGTACCAACGATGATTTTCTGCGTCTGCAAACGATTTCATACCTCTATCGTGGTTATTCGCGCACCGATATCGGGGAGATGACGAAGATTGGAGCAAGCACCCTACGGCGCTGGATAGCGGCATTTAATATAGCGGTTTGCAAAAGTCGCGAGCGATATTATAGCTTTTGCAAACCGCTATAGATTCGCGAAAGCGAATCAAAACAACAACCTATAGCGATTAGATTCAAAAGGCTTGCCAATTTTATTGGCACCGACTTTTGATAATCGCTATAGCGACTCGGCTATGCGTAAGCGCGCCCATGCAATCCGGAATCAGCCGGCGCTACGGGTCGTTCTAAATTATTTCGCTCGCGACTTTTGATAATCGCCATAGCTTTTGCAAACCGCTATAGAGCGATTTCTAAATCCTAATTACGGAGCAACTCGCCAATCCGTCCGATCCGCTCACGGTACTCGCACTCCTGGCGATCTAGGTCTTGTCCCCTCCCTGCGCGCTGCAACTCCTCACGCACCATATTGAGCGCAGCTATTCCATGATCGGGCTGATACTCAAGTCCTAACCTCCGTCGCAGCACATCTTCGATACTCTGTGCCTGTTCAACATTCACGGCATAGCGCACCGCAGCACGAAGCGTAACTCCCGGTACGCAGTCCAAGCCAGCCTGCGTCAGGTCAAAATTCCTTACGAGAGAGCCATAATTGAGAAGCACCTGGTCAACTGCTCCTGGGTCGATATGCTGAGCATCACAAACTTTTCGAAACTCGGTGACGCTCTCCTCAAACAGTCCGGACCCCGGCAATTTACGATCCGCGAGCGAGATAACGGCCTCGCTGCGTCCCGCCAGATCAAATACTCGCTTCAGACCCTCCTGTGTTGTCCAAGATGCAGTCGTATACTTCCCGCCCCAAAGTGAGAGTATTCCATTCGCAAATGACCAGATGTGGCGGCGTGATACCTTCCACACTAGGCGATCGCCTGATCCTGGTTTGTCGCGTAATGGCAGCGTTCGAATCCCGGCGAAACAGTAATACAACGTCGAACGATCTAATCCACATCCAGGTAGATCGCGTTCCAAGCGGTCTAGGATCTCCTGGATCTCATCCTGCGCTGGCAACGGATCCGATTCAGGGGATCTCACTTCACGTTCAGTTGTTCCAACCAAGGTTCCACCCACATGTGGCCAAACAAAATAGTACCGGCCACTCTCCGCCATCGGGAGCAATAACGCAGGGCCGATCCACTCTCGATTAAACAGCAGGTGACTTCCACGACTATATGCCAGGCGCACTGCGCCACCACCAAAACGCGGGACCCACGGCCCTGCGCAATTCACTACGATTCCAGCGCGCAACGAATGCGCCTGCTTAGTCAATCGATCGTTAAATGAAACGACCATCTCGCCCAATGACGTGCAGCTCTCGACCTCAGTATAGTTCAGGCATCGTGCACCCTCTTGACGTGCCGCAAGGATCGTCTCAAGTACCAACCGCGAGTCGTTCATAACGCCATCACTGTACTCCATTGCGCCAGAGAGATTTTCAAGAGGCAACGATGTTTTTCCAACTAACTCTGCGCTACTTCGCCAGTGATGGCGGCGTTCACGTGGCACTGAAAGATCGTATACTGTAAGGCCCAGGGAAAACTTCAGTCGTTTCCAGAATTCACCGTGCCTGATCGGAATAAGAAATGGTGTAGGTTTGACAAGGTGCGCGGCAGATCGAAATAGACTTTCACGGGCCTTAACTCCCTCTAATACCTGTCGTAGATCGCCACTTTCAAGATAACGCAACCCTCCGTGAGCCATCTTGGAGCTACGGCTTGAGGTCGCCATCGCGTAGTCATCACGTTCAAGCAAAACTGTGGAGAGCCCATGAAAAGCCGCTAGGCGCGCAAAGGTTGCCCCGTGAATTCCACCACCAATTATCAGAACGTCACAACGTTTCAGCCGTCGCAGATCATCAAAGATCTGGTCGCGTGGTGTCAGTAGTGGATCCGGTTCTCGAGCTTGGCTCATCTGTCAGTTGTTACCCGTGCTACCTCACGTGCCGGAACTACGTTAATGCGCCAGGTCCCCTCACCAACTTGAGAAAACGTAAACCGCTCGGAGCTTTCGCGCTGGCCATCAATCTCGCCTTGGATGCCATCAACATTCTCTAGGACGACATTCTCAACAGACTTACCGCCGGGGATAAACTCAACGAACACATTAGTCCGGCCAGTGGCCTCTAGTGACAGGCGCATCAATCCATTATGGTCGAGAATTTTAAGCTCGTCGGCCCAGACACTCTGCATAGACAAAAACTGTGATGCTACAGCACACACAGCTATAGCTATAAACGATATTCGGAGTGATAGAGTCCGCATTAGTTCTCCTCTAGCGCTAAATCCCGACGCACCTGAACGCCAGCGAACTGGATCATATCAACTGAACGATAGAGGCGCGAGCGGGCTTCGTTCAGGGTCTCGGCGATGGTAGTCACAGATAAGACACGCCCACCGGCGGTAACTAGCTGCCCTGCTGAATTCATGCTCGTTCCAGCATGAAATACAAGGGTCTCGGGAAGTGAGTTGGCAAACTCAATTCCCTCAATTGCATCACCGTAACGCGGTTTTTCAGGATAGCCCGCTGACGCAAGCACGGCACACACCGCCACATCCGAACTAAGTGCCAAGGCGGAGTGGTCCTGCGTAATCTTCGCCAGGTGATCGGGCTGTGCGAGATCATTTAATACCGTGACTAGATCCCCATCTATTCGGCGCATTATAGATTGGGTTTCCGGATCGCCAAGTCGAGTATTAAACTCTAGCACCATTGGAGTGCCATCACGGCTTATCATTAGACCAGCATATAAAAATCCACAAAAAGGGATTCTGCGCTTACGCATCTCGGCGAGCACGGGAACGATAATTCTATTGATCAACGCTGGTACCTGAGACTCGGGCACGCGGTTGCTCGGTGACACGGAACCCATACCGCCAGTGTTGGGACCACGATCGCCATCAAAGATACGTTTATAGTCGTGCGAAAGTGGCAGCGGAATAATACGTGAGCCGTCTGTAGCGATAATTAATGAGGCCTCAACTCCATCAAGAAATTCCTCCAAGAGAACCGCACTGCTCTTACATTCAGTAAATACTGCGTCAATCGCATCCGATGCCGCTGCACGATCCTCGCAGACATAAACCCCCTTACCTGCGGCTAGGCCGTCAGCTTTAATAACGATCGGGTAACGCACCTTTGTGAGCGCTAGACATGCTGATTGCGCGTCATGAAAAAGCTCGGCACCAGCTGTTGGTACATTTGCCGCGAGTAATATCTCCTTAGCAAAAGCCTTCGAGTTCTCTAACTTCGCGGCTGCATGCGACGGTCCGAAGATTCGCATTCCGTGATTGCGAAAGGCATCAGTGACACCAAGACTCAAGGGTAGTTCGGGGCCCACGATCGTCAGATCAATACTATTGTTTCGCGCAAATTCAACTAGACCCGGGATGTCATCGCCACGCAGAGGTACTAACTTGGCAACCGAACCGATTCCGGGATTGCCTGGCGCACAAAATAGCTCAGTCAATGATCTAGATTGTCGCAGTCTCCAACACAGCGCATGTTCACGACCGCCGGAACCGATAACTAGGACTCTCATATTAGCTCTAAGGTCGTAACTATTCACCATCTTTTTGTACTGAATAAATAAACGGATTTAGAATATCATGAATTAAGCATTAAAGTGAGCTTGCTAAACTTTCTTGTCAGCCCCTAAACGGGACAGCTTTTCTGTGAATAGTTAGTCTTTGTCACCCCCGATTTGCTCCGCAAATCGGCCCCTGAGGGGCCAGATACACTATCGTGGGCATGCATTTCTCATTAATGTACTGAATGTTTACCTAATGCCTAAAATGACGATCGGCAGTGAACAACAGACTCACCTTCAACTGATTACAAACTGCAACCGCATCCGCGTCACGCTTGGCACCGCGAGGCGCAATAATCGAGGTAATCCCTGCTTTTGCTAAGGTCTCCGGGCCATCTGGAAATGGGAAGAACGCATCGGACGCCGCCACAGCGCCCTGAAGATTATGTGAATGCGTCTTGGCCTTGGCGAGTGCAAGCTCTACGGAATCAACACGACTCATCTGTCCCCCGCCGACAGCTACCAACATTCCATCCTTTACAATAGTAACAGCATTGGACTTAACGTGCTGACATAGGCGCCATGCAAGGTCTAGATCGCGCATCTCACTTGGTGAAGGAGCACGACTACTAACTACTTCAGCAGTAGAAACATCACTTACCGAATTATCAATAGTCTGCATCAACACCCCACCCTCGACAGAGCGCAGTTCAAAACTGGAGCCTGCTCCCGGAACAAACTCGATCACCCGAAGATTCTTATTCTCACGTAAAAACTCTAGCGCTTTAGGTTCGTAGCTCGGGGCGACAACGATCTCAGCAAAATCCTCGCGAATCTCATGAGCTACAGCAAGGGTGACAGTACCGTTAACTGCTATGATGCCACCAAAGTGGCTGCGTGGATCGCAGAACTTCGCATTCTGCAATGCGGCCTGTAGATCAGCACCGTAAGCGGCGCCACATGGATTGAGATGTTTTAAAATTACAGCAAATGGTGACTGGCTTGGAATACTCCTAACCACCCTTAATGCGGCGTCGAGGTCTAGCAGGTTATTATATGAGAGCTCTTTGCCATGGTGCTGCTGCCATGAGCGAGTCACTGAATTTGCCGCACCGCAAGCGCCGCGAAACTCAGAGTATAACACTGCGCTTTGATGCGGATTCTCACCATAACGCAGGCTCTGTTGGCGTTCTAACACCATGCCGGATACGGGGCCAAACTGGGCCGAGGAACTCTCGCCAGAACCCGATAAGTACTGGGCTACCTGCAGATTATCATTGGCCAAGGTTGTAAAGACCTTGGCAGCGAGGTTACGTCGTAGGGCGACTCCACCGGACCGCTCTGCGCCACTCTTCAGGCTCTCAATAACCGCACTGTAATCCGCTGGATCAACGATTGAATACACGGAAGCGAAATTCTTTGCCGCAGCCCGAATCATCGTTGGTCCACCAATATCGATTAGCTCGATCATCTCCTCATCAGTCTTCTCCTTATCTCCGTTCGCAATCTGTTGTACAAACGGATAAAGATTCACGGCGACGACAGAGATCGGCAGGATCTTATTCTGCTCAATCTGTGTCATATGATCGTTCTTATCACGGCGCGCCAAAAGTCCGGCATAGATCTTCGGATGAAGTGTCTTGACGCGTCCATCAAGGATCTCGGGCTGGCCAGTATAGCTCTCTATCGAGACGGAATCGATCCCCGCCGCGGCAAGTGCCTTACCGGTACCCGAGGTCACGAGTAGGGTAAACTCCAGCGCCGTCAGCGCCCTAGCAAATTCAATAATTCCTGTGCGATCAGAGACGCTAAGTAGAGCTGCACGTGGGGACATGAAAACCTCCTGGGATATACACAGGTAGGAGAATATGCCTGCCGTGATGCCGGATCAAGTGCTGCTGGTAGGTCTTACTGCATCGCTTGCCCGCCCAATCCCTCGTCGGCTTCAGCAAGGAGGTGATCAAGCTCTTCTAGCTCAGCGACGCTGATCTCACGGTCACGGACCAGTTCCCGCTTCTTGGCTGAGCGCGCCTGCGCATCGCCACTCGTTAGCACTCGAACATACTCAACGTTACGTCGAAGAAGCTCTAACTCAACATCGATCCTATCACGCTTCAGGGTCAGTTCGGTGATTGCTCGGTCCGACTCAGCAACCTCTTTATCAATTGCCCGACGCACCTCTTCAAAGAGCTCCTGCATACGCTCCTTTCGCGCGCGGATCAGTTCATCAACTTTGGAATCTTGATTCTGATCACGTGGATTATAGCGCAACGCTTCGGCCTCCTTGAGATACGCCCAGGTCGCCCGATTGAAGGCCTCCTGCTTGTCTTGAACAGTTGGAGAGGATACTGCAACTTCGGTTGAAAGGTTCACAATGTCAGCAGTCTGCAAGCGCTTACGCCGGCCGAACCAAACTGATAGCTTTCGGGTTGCTACGTCGATCTCGGAGCGTATCTGGTCCAGCTCTGTCTTTAACTCCTCCTGTTTCTTGGAGGCTTCAGCCAACAATTCTCCAGGTCGCCCACTAAACGGCTTATCAAACGAGCTGATCTTGGTCTCAAGTTCAACAATCGAATCGCGTAAAACCTGCTTGCGTCTGACGATCCGTGCAACCTCCTCCTGTGGTAGTCCGTGATAGTTTCCTCCTGCTAGACCCTCACCTGCGTAGCGGGCTGCAGCAACGGTACTTGCAACGCGATTCTCGCTTGCTGGTGCAATCAACTCTGGCGAATTTGAGGCCTGCTGGCGTCCAAGGTATTGCGAAGTTTTGTTATCTAGTTTAGCGACCTCTGCTGCTAATGGAGCTGGCGCCACGGCCGCACGCTCAATCCGATCACGGTTACCATTAATACGTCCGACGAAGATTCCCCCAAAGTATCCAAACGCTACAGCAATAAGAAGTGCCACTAGCAACCCCGTACGCCCGGTGAAAAGCTCTGTTCTCACCTTAGGCTTCTGCAACGCCTCGGTCACAGCTTCGCCCCGCGCCTTCTTGGCTGGATCGATGACATTCTCTAACTTGATCGGTTCGACAACCTTTGCAGCTGCATCTTTATTTTTTATGCTGGCCTCGGCGACCGTGACTTCGGAGTGTGGCTGCGAAGGTTTTGAGTCCTGAAGAGCTGTTGAATCAGTTTGCACTGCGGTTGATGTCGCGGCCGCTGCGGCTTTTGACCCCTTAGATGACTTGCGAGCGCTGGCACGTGTCTGTTCACCGCTGCGTTGACGGGCCTTAACGCCTTCTAGTGACACCTTTGATTCAAGTTTGGCGTCACCTAGTACTGCTGCACTTGTACTCTTGACCGCGCCCGTTGGTTCACCAAACTGTTTAGAATCAACTAAAACACCTGAACCGTCCGCAGTGACATTGGAATTTGGTCCTGCAACTGTCGAATGCGTTGAGGATTCTGATCTCGGATCTATTGCCGAAGAAGCATGGCCATTTGCTGTTGCGGAATGCAGATTCTCCTCTGGCGCACCGAGTACCTCCGCCTCTACCGGCGTTGCGTAACGTGAAGCAGGAACAGCAAAGGTCTCATCAACCTTAATCAACATCACAGTAATGTTGTCAGTACCTCCGCGCAGATTCGCCAGGTCAATCAACTCCTGCACCGCTTCATCAAGTGATGAGGACTGCAGGATGTCTAGAAACTCCTCTGAGCCAACTAAGTTATAGAGTCCATCGGAGCAGAGCAGGTAGATATCACCTGCAGCTGGGCCGTCGACACATTTCCAACAATCCACCTCAACAGAAGGGGTTGGCCCAAGTGAGCGAGTTAACATATGTGAAACTGGATGATTGCCAGCCTGCTCAGGCGAGATCGCTCCGGAGCGCAATAGCTCCATTACGAGCGTATGGTCCTCGGTGAGCTGCTCAATAGTATTTCCGCGTACGCGATAGGCCCGCGAATCTCCGACGCTAGAGATGTACATCGTAGTATCGACAAACCCGAGTCCAACAAAGGTGGTGCCCATGCCTGCCAGAGCTGGATCTTCCATGCCCTTCTCAAATATTCTAGTGTTCGCCTCACCTAGCGCTTCACAGATCTCGACCTCAGTCAGCTGCCCCTTTGACTCAAGCACCTCGCGCAGAGCGGTCACCGCGAGATTGGAAGCGATCGCTCCGCCCTTAACCCCACCCATGCCGTCGGCAACGATGAAAAACTTAGTATCATTTGTTTCGACAACTCCAAGTGAGTCCTGATTCTCCTCACGGCGCTTTCCAACATCTGTGCCGTAGGCATAGCGAATCGACTCTAGCGAATTGCCGGTTGTAGAGGATGAAGTGGTGGTTGTGTCTGAGTCGCTCATTATCACGGTTTTGCTCTGGTGATTCTCATTAGTCATACGTTATCCGACCAAACCAGTCCTCGCAGGTCCAAATAATCTGAGCACCACTTATAATGATTCTCAGAATTAAACCGCACTCAGAGCACTATATGATCAGATGCTTGCAACGATTGTGCTGGATACGAAAAACCCGTATTTCGGGCACCGTACCCAAGCAAAACGACAAGCGATCTAAGAATCCACCAGGGTTATTCACTAGGATGAACGGCATGTTGCCTGATTTCTTGAGGAACTTGCGAATTTGTAGCTAAATTTTAGCGAAATAGTAGGGGCCAAGAATTAGAGCTTGAGCTATATATATGATTTTGTTGGGTTTAGTTGTTTTAGCATTACGGGTGGTAAGCGTTCACTGGAGATCGTCAAATACATTTTCACATACGAGTTCAGCGCGAGCAGCGAGATATTCCCCCCTCACTGTACTCGCTGGCCTCGTTGTAAAAATGTAGTTGCCGACCCCCGTGAACACTTACACTCAGCCTGTCCCACTAAGTAAATTTTAGTATTTTCAACCAGTTGCCGTCGTAAAACGGGAGTCGCAAATAGCAAGTTCCAAATAGCAAGTTCAATAGCAAGTTCTCTGAGACCTTGCTAAGGGGCAAGTTCCAAATAGCAAGTTCAAATAGCAAGTTCTCTGAGACCTTGCTAAGGGCAAGTTCAAATAGCAAGTTCTCTGAGACCTTGCTAAGGGACCTTGCTAAGGCAAGTTCCAAATAGCAAGTTCTCTGAGACCTTGCTAAGGGGGGGGTTCCAAATAGCAAGTTCTCTGAGACCTTGCTAAGGGGACCTTGCTAAGGGGGGGGTTCCAAATAGCAAGTTCTCTGAGACCTTGCTAAGGGGACCTTGCTAAGGGACCTTGCTAAGACCTTGCTAAAGCGATGGGCGGCCAGATGATTTCGGTTTTCGTAGTTAGTACATTGCCAAAATTATCGTGTTACGATAACATGATTATAAATGATTAGGTCCTTTCGAAATCAATTGGCGGAGGATCTATTCTTTGACCGACAATCGGCGGTCACACGACGATTTCCAAACGAACTTAGAAGAGTCTCACAACGCAAATTGCAGTATCTGAACGTTGCATCACAATTAGCAGATTTAAGATCTCCGCCCGGCAATCGCTTGGAAAGTTTGAAGGGTAGGCATAGCGGATTCCTTTCAATTCGAATTAACGATCAATGGCGTATAATGTTCCGATGGGAAGATGGACCGCAGGATGTACAGATAATTGACTATCATTAGGAGATTCAGATGAGACCAGCAGATCCAATTCATCCGGGAGAGATGCTTATAGAGGAGTTCCTAAACCCAAAAGGACTATCACAGCGAGAATTTGCCATGCAGCTTGGTTGGACCCCAGCCAAATTAAACGAGCTTATTAATGGCAAGCGAGGGGTTACAGCTGACAGTGCACTAGATCTTGGCCGAGCCCTCAAAACTTCGCCAGAGATCTGGCTTAAACTTCAGATGTACTATGACCTAGCCAAAGCCGAGGATCGTCGAAAACGTGCCTAGGTCTCATCCCCCCACTTTTAATCTCAGGAACCTCACTAAGAAATTAGGTGTGAACGCTTAAAAGCAACTAAGAACTCGCTTACGCTCACTTCACCAAACGCGGAAATGGCTCGCCCTCAATGTATGTTTCGCGCTTAAGCTGAGTTACCAACCTGTCCACCTGGGTGCGAGACTGCTCGGGCCCGACTACCACCCTAAAGTACTCCTGCCCACGCACGTTGGCACTCTCGATCATCACACCAAATCCGGAACTCTTGAGGCGCTTCGCGATTACTTCAGCATCGGCCCGTTTACGAGGAGCGGCCACCTGCGCAAACCAGCCCTTCGGCAGGATGGAACGGACAAGGTTCTTATCGTTTGTAGGCTTTTCGACTACCGCTTTCTCTGCTGCCTGAACCTTGGCTACCGGCTCAACTCTCTCCTTAACAGTTACTTTCTGCTGCTGCGTCTCGTTATTCGGGGCAATAACTGCCGGGGCGAGGCTCTTCAATGAAGCCTTTCCTGCGGATCCTGTGCTCTTAGCGCTATCATCAGGTTTAATTGCAACTGCCGCCCGACCATCAATCACATTTCCCAATGTCGGGGCCGCCGAATCAACCGCTTTGGATGCACCGCCCGGCACGATCGGCTGTGATTCAATCTGTCCCAGGCTTTCTTCGTCAATTGGATCAGTAAGCGCTCCTGCTTCCACATCAATGGGCGAATCCACGGCCTCACTTTGGGCAATCGCGGCCAACTCTTCGCCACCAACTGCTGCATTAGCTGCGCCTGCCCCTGGTTTTGCAACATTATCGTGTAGTCGAGCATAGACCTCTGACACTGCATCTTGACTTGCCGATGGCGGCAGTTCGCTTACGGCGATCGGAATACGGGGCGCATTGCCCAATCCACTTGAATAGGCTCTTTCATATCCGGCGTCCTGCCCACTATAGAACCCGAAATAAAACGCTCCAGCCATTGAGCCCGTCACCAGACCAACCAAGATAAACGTTTGAACAAGTCCAAACTTTACTTCCCATTTACGTAATCCCTTCATATTCATCGCGACGCTCTGTTTAACGGTTGGATGTGTTCTCAAACTATTAGGTCCCGTGCCCATAATCATGTTTCTGGCGCTCATGCGTGCTACGATTTACTGAAGCAATTTTCAGCTGAGAAAACATCTGCTCCTCGAAAACTTAAACTTCAGTAAATCGGAGTATGAAATTCATACTACCTTAGTATTTATCGCTCAATTACGAGCAAAGGGATTGGATGGCCGAACCCACCCAATGCTAGCCGATAAGGCGCGCCAAACACCATATAAAATCTCACCCTCTCCAGTTGTCAACTGCTCCTTTGTTATTCGGGCGCGCAGTTGAGGTGTGTTCAACGTTGCACATAGCTGAACAAGCAGTTGTTGAATTCCAAGCGCTAGCCCTGCAACCGATCCATCCTGGACAGCCTGCACACAAAGAGCTTTTAGTAGATCGGCGCGAATCGCTAGGAACCGCCAGTTATCATCAGCGAATTCGCTTTGGAGGTCAGCGGTTGGACGAACTTGCAAAAATGACCCGACGATCCTCTCAAGCCGCATTAACGACTCCGTCAACCAAATCCCAAGATTGCCACGCTCATTCAATCTTGGGACTGAATAATCCAGCTCAACTCCGGGGGTTGGGGATGCAAGATAGAGAAGTAGACTAGACAACTCCGATTCACTCGCTTCGAGAATCAACTGTCGCCACAGATCTGTATCCTGCATTGCAAGCCAATCACGGGATGGTACATGTAGGCGCAACAGGCCATCAGGTTGGGCCTTAAGCTCGGCACTCAGACGTTTGAATTCCGGCGTCGGCAAGGATTCGGGAGCACAGAAATAGATCTGCTCAATATCAGAAGTTTGGGACAGATCTAGGTGCTTACTAGACTCTGCTGGCGTACTGGGCTGACTATCAAGCGCTGTTAAAAGTAGTCCCCGCACGATCTCCCATGGTGAGGATTCGGGTGTGGACCGATTAGCTGCACCTCTAATCTTGGGCCAGGCACCAAGTGTCGCCACGGTCACCACCGCCTGCAATACGCCAAGCGAGACCATCCGCATATAGCCGACCGCTGGCAACCATTTGGGACGTCCAAAGATCATAATCCTGGGCGAACGGATCGCCACGCCTGAATCAAGAAGATGGGCCTTCCGTTGCAAACTAAAGTTTACGTAGCTGCGCTGGGCGCTAACTTGCGCGATACCAGCTAGTGCAAGTTTCGGCTCCAAGTACTCAGCAATCTGGATAGCGATCTGCTCGGATGTAATCGATACCTTACGACTAAGAGTGATAGCACAGGTGCTAGTCAGATCACCGAGCTCTCGATCGGCAAGAGCGCGGAGTTCAAGGTCGTGATCTAACTGTACAGAATGAGGAAAGAGCTCAGTCACACATTGCCGCAACAGATCGACGATCTCGGGCTCGACCACCAAGGAGTTCATGCTGCGCTCGCGGTTTCTGCAAGCTCAACACGCAGCTGATCATTGCTCAGCTTAGCCAATCGCGTAATCGAGCGGCGCTGAACGCGAGAGAACGGCAGATTCTGCCATTCTGTCCCGCTAGACGCACTCGCAAACCGTTGCATGGTAGCCATTCCAAGCTCGAACTTTGTGTCGCCCCCTACCAGAGCCATCTCGGGCATACTCCACACCGCTTCAAGCTGCGCAAGAAGTTCTGCAAGTGCCCCTACGGTTGTCAGTCGAATTCCGGTCAGAATCCCCAGGTCGTTTAACCAGCGAAAAACGGATGCCGGCCTAGCTTCCGCAAATATATGCCGCAGCTCGGAGAGCACTCGAAAGCGTGAAACAGAATCAAGCCCCCCGGATTGCACCATCTTGCGCAGCTCTTGCTCTGTACCCAACTCCAGTTTTCCATCAAGTCGCGCCGCATAACGACAGGCGCGAAATGCTCGGGTTGGGTCATCAATAAAGCTTTGCGGATGCAGGGTACGAACTACGCGTGTCGTTAGATCATCTAATCCACCGAACTGATCAATAACGAAATCTTTAAAGTGGGGCGCTGCCAAATTGGCGTCAAGGGGTAGCGCCAGGGCGTTAATGGTAAAATCACGCCGTTTGAGATCAGCGCTTAGGTCGGCAGCGTGCACCGTTGGTAGTGCTCCAGGTTTTGAATATATCTCTGTGCGCGCTGAGGCAAAATCAAGCTCAGTAATTGAAGTTGCGACTGGTGAAGTCGCGTTAAGAATGACTTTGGCAGTCAAAAATTTTTCGAACACCTTGTGTTCTGCATTCAGCGTAGTAGCCAAAGAACGTGCAAAATACCTCCATCCACCAGGATATCGATATCCTGATCGGCGAGATCGCAGCCCAACAGCAGATCGCGTACAAAGCCACCAACTAAGTAAAGCTTCACTCCGACCAGGTTGCCATGCGCCTGAACGCTCTGCAAAAGCTGAAGTTGATCAGTGGTAAATACAGATGCCATCTGGTGCCTGCACTTTAGCTAATATCGAACTGTTACAAGATAATCTGACGCGTTAGTGATCTCGCCATCGGCACTAAACTGATACTCAGCAAATTCACCTTTAAATCCAGCCAAGATCTTAGTTTTGAGCTCGGGAACTCCGAGGCTGGAGCTTACTGCTACTTGGCGATCGATGAACTTGAATAGATCATACGCCATCGCATCGTAGAAAGGGTATGCCGGAGGATGACCAAATATCGCTACGGAATCCGAGTTAAATTTCGCATAAGCCTCACCCTGAAACTTCGCCGCCACACATAAGCCGTGCAAACCATACTCTGCTGGCTTAAAGGAGTAATCGCAAAGATTAACTTCACCCAATACTGGGACATCTATCTTGTACTCGGCCATCTGCTTGAGAATTGTCTTAGCCGGTCCATCGGCAACCGGAATTAGAAATATGCTTCTTGGTTTTGCACCCTTGATACTTAAGATCTCAGCTGAAAACAGAGCTGCATCAGGGCGGTAGGCCACCCGCTTAATTAAATCCTTACCGAGCAAGCTCTCCAGTTTATCAGCCAGCGACGACGCATACTCCTGCTCCTCGTAAAGTATCGCTACTGGCCGCTCGGCCTTCCCAATCAACTTCTCAACCCCCTCCGCTACGGAGATCGCATCGGGATTGACACGTATCACCTCATCCCCGGTCTCTCGAATGCGGCTCGACCCAGCATACGTTGTCAGAACCAGATCGCCATTGCGCTTAACGTGGGGCGCAAGTGCAAGGATACTCCCGCTACACGCAAGGTAGAAGATTCTAACTCCCTGCTCTCGCAACTTCAGATACGCAGCCAAAGCAGTCTTACCTTCGCAGCGATCGTCCTCAAAATGGGTCTCAATATTAGCTAGCTTGGCTAAACTGATACTTCGCCGCAGGCTCTCGCCCATTAGGGCGGGCGGGCCGGATAAGGGTATGATGACACCAATTTTGAGCTGCTCGGCCTTTAGAAGCCCTGGTGCACATATATATAGTAAGACTATTAATGGC
>Ga0163151_10006490_pt1 | contig 14221 bp, 10 predicted proteins | sample OliLakLV19MP5IB2_FD_145596 | JGI IMG/M metagenome (GOLD analysis project Ga0163151, IMG submission 145596) | Freshwater microbial mat bacterial communities from Lake Vanda, McMurdo Dry Valleys, Antarctica - Oligotrophic Lake LV.19.MP5.IB-2 | ecosystem: Environmental > Aquatic > Freshwater >...
GATCAATATAAAACTGCTGCACATCATCTATCAGGATATCATACTTGAATCCGTTTTGCTTAACAATGTTGATCTCCGTTGCTGAAAAATCAGAGGTAAAATATACATTGTGCTTTACATCACCATGGTCGATGCAAACTCCTGCTTCGGCAAGCTTGGCTAAACCATTTCCATCCGCATAAATTTTTACACGGGAATATTTTCGAGATTGGGAAAAAGCCCTTTCAGCCTCGCTCATGCTGAAAGTCAGGAAAAGAAAAAATACAAGTAGCGGCCTATTCAAACTGTTTGTTTTTTAGAATAAATTTATTCCTTACTGAATAATGATCTTCTTCACACCAAAACCTCCATTCTCATCCATTGCTTTTATAAAATATATTCCTTTGGGATTTCCTGAGAGATCCACAACGGATAATTTATTATTAATTCCGGTAGTCTTAACAAGATTGCCAAGCACATCGGTCACTACAATTTTCTCCACATTAAAGTTCAAGCCCCGGACCTGAAATTCTCCAGTGCTTGGATTGGGAGAGATCGAAAATGAAAGACCTGAGCTAGTCTCATTTACAGCAGTGGCGCTGCTTATTTTTTCCACTTTCAGGTCGTCAAAATAAAAACCATCGGCATTTGTACTATTATCAGAATCCATTATAAAACGTAAAAGTATGTTCTGGTTTATATACGCATCCAAGTTTATCTCTTCCCGTACCCATGCGTATTGGTATCCATCGTAAATAGGCTTCTGGGCATCCTGATATGAATTGCCCGGCTTGGAATACTTTCCGCAAACAGGAGTATAGGTAGTACCACTATTTGTTGAAACAAATACTTCTGCAAAATCATAACGCGGCTCTATCTCCCATCGCGTCATAAATGTAAGTGTGGCGCTCACCGCACCGGATAAATTCATTGCATTGGCTGTGCTGACCCTCGTATTGCCACTGCTTGCATAATCTGTGCCGGGGCTATCCGTAATGGAACCGGTGGATGAAAAAAATACATTGTTATCAACTCCCCAACCCGTGGAAGTAGTCCAGCCGGTGATGGCATTTCCGTTAGACGAAAAAACCGTCACAGGCTGACCATACATTTTTTCGATTGTATCAACATAAGTATACGACCCGTTGCTGACCGAAATAATATACTCGATTGCCTGGCCGGGAGTAACAGCACCAAGTGTGAACGAAATCGAATCACTCGTTTCCTGAAATGCAACAAGAGAAGAATATGTTTTTGGCGCTCCCACCGTACTGATGTTTGAAGTGAGAGACACGATAGAAACTGTGAATGTGGCAGGGAAAGCCAGGCCTATTCTTCGGATCTTATAATTAAAATGTCCCGTCAGAGTAGAAATATAACGCGGCTCATTATCCTTTACAATGGCATATTTTAATGCCAGGTGTGCCAGGTGAAGATTTTGGGTGAGATTTTCTTTGCAAATGCTGACTATTCTATTCTGTGGAGGCCAGAATCCATCAACAGCAGTTCCTGCTTCGGAAGTCAAAGCAAAAATTCTGGGCTTGGTGCCTTGTTCGCCATGCATCCAATCTCTTGAACCTCCGTTTGTAAGATACCCTACTGTTTCATTGGATGTACCATAATTATAATGATTCTCTACAGTTAGATGTTTTGCAAATTCAAAATAGGCTGTTGAATCGGGTGTATAGGTAGAGTAATCATAACCCCAAGGATAAAGCAGCAGGTTGCCATACGTGTGATTGCTGAGAGAAAGATTGAACTGATGTGCATTGCAAAAATCACGCATGTTGCGTGTCTCCGGCTCGGAAAATGCTGCTGAGCCGCGGTAAGAATCAGACGCAGGAGTGGGCGATGATCCCACGTTATCATATCCCCAGTTGTAACCATAGTTACGGTTGATATCAACGCCATAGGATCCATTCAGATTATTTCTCCTGTTCTTTCGCCACATGCCTCCGCCATTAGGATTAGTAGTTTGGTTATAGACATATCCATCCGGATTCACAATAAGAACAAAATACATTTCAATATTGTCCACTAAATATTTTATTTCCAGATCGCTATTATAATTTTCCAACAGGTAATACATATACATGATCTGCTGTGAAACAGATGCCGGCTCGCGGGCATGATGTAAGGCATCGTAAAGTATTTCAGGTTCGCTTTCGTCCACATTCGGATTATCGGAGATCTTCATCCAATAGATGGGCCTCCCTTCAATAGAATTAGTAGCGCTGATTGGCGCTTTGATTTTCACAAGGCCAGGAAAAAGAGCCGCCATGTTATCCATATGTCCCAGGATCTGACTATACGTAAAAAATCCTCCCATAGAACCCAATGTGAAATTGGCCGGAGTTGGGTAATTGGTCGCCCCCATGCAACCGTGTGATTGAGGTGTTGGAGGGGCAACATATTTCGGAGAAACAGGATCATTCTGATCAATATAAAACTGCTGCACATCATCTATCAGGATATCATACTTGAATCCGTTTTGCTTAACAATGTTGATCTCCGTTGCTGAAAAATCAGAGGTAAAATATACATTGTGCTTTACATCACCATGATCGATGCAAACTCCTGCTTCGGCAAGCTTGGCTAAACCATTTCCATCCGCATAAATTTTTACACGGGAATATTTTCGAGATTGGGAAAATGAAGGCATTGCCATACTCACTGCAATGAGAAGAAGAACAAAGTACTTTATCATATAGATATGGGTTGTAAATTTAATGCAAGTGTAAGGAAAAAGGGAATAAAAACCAAATAACACACGCTAATTAATTTCTATGAAAACGATGTTATCGTTCTTATTTCGCCTCTTCCAGATTGATCTCAAAAAACTCCATGATGGGATTTGCCAGGAGCTTTTTGCAGGCTTCTTCGGCTTTTTTCTGAGCGGCTTCTTTGGAGGAAGCCTCTATTTCCAGGGAGATATGTTTTCCAATGCGTACATTGTGTATTTCGGACAAGCCTATGTTCTTCATGCTTCCGGTTACGGCTTTTCCTTGTGGATCTAAAAGCGCCTTTAGGGGCATCACGTCTATTTCGGCTTTGAATTTAGGCATATGAATTAAAAGTGTTATGTATTACTTGCTGGATTTATTGCTTCTCCTTTGTTTTTTGTCAATATGTTATTTATAATGGACAATACTATGTACAATACGATGACTAAAGGAATTCCCAGGAACTTAAATAATATGATAAGTATAAGAGCCAGTAGGAGAAAGATATAACGCACCTTATTGTCAGCCCAGGAAAAATTGTTGAACTTAAGTGCAAAAAGTGGGATAGGTGCAACAAGCAGGATAGATGTAGTAATAGCAAGAGCAATAACGGAATAAGGCTGCAACAGATATTCGTAAATACTATTTTTACCTGCTGTTAATGTAAAGAATGCCGTAATGTTCTCCCCGGTGATGCCACCTGGACGCACTAATTTTGTTAAAACATCACTGATGCTGAGTGGCAGGGAGGCGATCAAAATAGCACTTGCTGGCGTAGGCAAGCCAATGAAAGAGAATGACTGCCTTGTATCGATATTAAAATTTGCCAGGCGGATTGCGGAAAAAACCGTTACCAGAAATCCAGTCATCGCCATGTAATTAATATGTAAGCCAAGGGCGCTCTGTGCATTATAAAAATTCATGGGATCCTTATTAAAAGCGACAAATAATTGAGTACAAATGATCATTTTATAAAGCAGCACCCCCGGCACAACACCGAACGAAATCACATCGGCCATGGAATCCAGCTGCTTGCCAATATCAGAAGTAACCTTAAGCATGCGCGCGAATAATCCATCCAAAAGGTCAAATACACAGGCTATACCAACCATATATGCGCACCATACCAGATTTCCATCCAAGGCAAAAACAATGGCTATGCAGCCGCTGAATAAATTACATAGTGTGATAAAATTGGGAATGTTTCTTTTGATCATTGCAGATTATCCCGATAAACGATTGCTAGATGGACGGGATGAAACAAATGTACGAAAAACACCTTTGCTCTATTCGTACTTCCATTCTCTTTGAGAAGATTCCTATACCTTTGGACGGATGTTAAAAGAAAGGCCCCTTGTTCTGATTTCCTATATTCTACTTGCGTTCTTTGCATACAGGGATTGTTTTAATATTTTCATTCCGGGCGACAATTATTCTTTGTTTTATATTTTTGAGACTGAAGGGCTTAAAGGGGCAATTCATAATCTGGGCTCTTGCTTCCTTTCACTTCCTGTGGTATATTTATTCTATAAAATCTTCGGGGATTTATCTTTCCTCTGGATATCCCTTTCTCTTGTGATACACGGCATCATTGCATTCCTTGCTTATTGCTGCATTAACAAAAGCCTCGCATTCCTTCTTGGAAAAAAAATGAATGTTCCCGCTCTGTTTTCCGGCTTACTATTCCTTATTGCTCCTTACCAGACAGAAGCAGTTATCTGGACGCCCGTAGTTTTGCCCCTCCTGATATCTACCTTTTTATTTTTGGGCTGCCTGATCACCTTCCTGAATTATTTAGAATCCAACAGAAAATATTGGCTGTATTCTTTACATACGCTTTTTCTTTTGGCGGCATTCTCTTATGAGTCCTCCTTTGTTTTACCGGGGATCTGTTTTTTAATTTATTTTTTGTACCGTTCAATGCAAAAAACCACATTATCATTTCGTCAATTTACACTGCGAATATTACTTCCGCAAACGGGAATTATTTTTTTGTGTTTCGCAGCCACTAAAATAATGTCAGGGGAATGGATCTGGCACGGGGATGAATTCGGATGGTCCTTCTCTTTTTCAATTCTTGTAGGAAATATGTTGAAGTACCTGGCTAAATTTTTTCTTTTCTTCAGATATCTGCCTCTGGAGTCAATAGAAGAAACTCTTCGCAATCTATTTAATGATCCGATTTATCTATTGCTGTTTTCTCTACTTTTCTTCGCTTTGTCGGCATTGCTTTTCATTGTTTTTATCAAAAAGAGCAGAACAGAAGGAGGAATTTTGCTAGTACTATTTTTATGCTTTATCGTTTCGCTTGTTCCTGTACTGCCACTGGATTCCTCTTTCCTAAACAATATTTATCCCGATCGGTACGGTTACCTGCCATCCGTTTTCTTTTATTCCTTTCTGGCATCGGCTATCTATTTTCTTTTAAAAAAAATTGCTGTGCCCGCTCTGATCGCCTGCTCCCTTCTTTGCTGTGTACTCTTAACACAAACAATTTCTATCTGGACCTCGGTGAATGAACATTGCCATAAGCTGGCGGAGAACTACAAACCATTTCAGAAATATGACAGAGTATATGTATTGAATGTGCCTACGTATTACAAAGGAGCAGCGGCCTATCGCTCTGCTTTTACGGAAACAATTTTTATGAAAAACAATTCTTCGGCCGAAAAGATCCATGTTATTTCAGGGTGCTACCAGGCATCGGAAAGTGACACAGTAATATCTGTGGTTATTAAGGAAAACAGCGTTACTGTTTCAGGGCCCAAGAAGAAAACCCCATACTTCAGTACACGGGGAGGCTGGGCCAAGTCTTACGAAACAGACGAATACACTGTGGCTTTTGACCCCACCGGATGCTCTTATACGTTGCATTTTAAGCAGCAATTCCCTGCAAATTCCGCATTCATTTATACTTCTCTTTCTTCCTGGAAAAAAGCCGGTTGATTTCACAATAATTTACCTGAAATGGAGTTAGCTTTAATCGGTCTTTCTCTAAATATTTTTAACTTTACGGTAATATGAACAATAGCTCTAATGGACGATGGACGATGTGTGATATGCGATGCATGAATCCTCATTCAATATTGGTTCTTTTCCTCCTTGCCTGCTGCTTATCCGCCAGAGGACGGATCCGCCTGTTTTGTTGTTTCCTTTTTGTTGGCGGACTGCCAACTGCCAACTCTTTTGCGCAAACTCCAAAATACAGCAATGAATTCCTTGCAATTGGCGTGGGCGGAAGATCTTTGGGGATGTCCAATTCCTGTGTGGCAAGCATAGATGATGTAACTGCAGGATACTGGAACCCAGCAGGACTATTAGGCATGAAAAATGACCTGCAGATCGGCCTGATGCATTCCGAATACTTTGCCGGCATTGCAAAGTATGATTACGGTTCTGTGGCCCGGAAAATAGACAGTGCCAGCGCATTTGCGGTAAGCTTTGTACGTTTTGGGGTTGATAATATTCCTAACACCACCGAACTGATTGATGCGGCAGGGAATGTGGATTACGATAAGATCACACAGTTTTCCGCAGCAGATTATGCTTTTATTATCTCCTATGCACGCACACCCAAGATCAAAGGGCTCAAGCTGGGCGGCAGCGCAAAGATTATCCGAAGAGTAGTAGGAGATTTTGCAGGAGCCTGGGGATTTGGGTTGGATGCTGGTGTTCAGTATGAAAATAAAGAATGGAAATTTGGTGCAATGGCACGGGATATCACCACCACCTTCAATGCATGGAGCTATTCGCTCACGCAGGAAATGAAAGATGTTTTTGCTGCTACAGGAAATGAGATCCCAACCAATTCTTTTGAGATCACGTTACCCCGTTTGATCCTGGGAAGCGCAAGAAAATTTGACCTTATGAAGGATCTTACCCTGCTGGCTGAAGTAAACATGGATATGACCTTTGATGGGAAAAGAAATGTGCTTATCAAAAGCGACCTTATGAGCTTTGACCCGCATTTCGGACTTGAGTTTGGCTATAAGGGCATTGTATTTTTAAGAGGAGGAATTATAAATATTCAGCGCGAACAGGATATAACCGGAAACCCTGTTACAACTATGCAGCCCAACTTTGGTATAGGCATAAAGATCAAGCGCATCAGTATTGATTATGCGAAAACGGACATAGGAGATTATTCTGTTGCTCCGGCTTCTCACATAGTTTCCATTCGCCTGGATATTGACAGGCAGTCTAAATAAATTGTTAATGCCTAAATCTTTTCAAATATTTTTTATTGGATTTTGCTGCTATCTGCTAAGCGCTTCTTATTGCGCAGCCCAGCCTTATTGGAATGAGTGGATCAATTTTTCCCAGAAATATTACAAGATCCCTGTCAGCCAAAACGGTATTTATCGTTTGGATGCTGTTACCTTGGCGAATGCAGGCATTTCGCTAACATCTACAGATCCCCGTAACTTTCAGTTGTTTTTCAGGGGAGAAGAGCAGCATATTTATGTGGCGGGGGAATCGGATGGAATATTCAACGCTTCGGACTACATCGAATTTTACGGGCGGAAAAATGATGGCTCCCTCGATTCTATACTTTACAAGGGAGATTTGTACAATAAGCCGGTGCGCCAGCCCAATCCGTATTACAGCTTATTCAATGACACATCGGCTTACTTTCTCACCTGGAATAATTCTATATCCAACAAAAGAATTGTATTTCTCCCGGATACGGTTTTTTCCACAGCTCCTGTCGCCACAAATTATTTCATGAAGGAAGAGATAGTTGAGAACCACACAACATACTATTACGGAAAATCTACCTCTACCAACATCAATTTCCCTGAATACCACGAGGTGGAAGGCTGGGCAGGAACAAATTTTTATCAGGGAGCCAGTCATGTAACAACATTCAATACCACTAATATTTATTCTGCCGGGCCAAATGCAACCACAAAACTTGCTGTGATGGGAGCATCGGACGATTTTGGCAGCTCGGCTGACCATGACCTGAGGATCCGGTACAAAAACAGCGCAGGTGTATTTGTCACCTTGGATAGCCCGGTCTTTGATGGGTACCGCTTGTACGATTCCGCCTTTTCTATTCCTGCTTCAGCGCTTGGCGCCTCTACCGACATTGTGGTATCTGCATTGAATGGAAGTTTTTCCACCAGCAGAAACGCTGTTCCCTATGTTGTCTTCAAATATCCGCACAACCTAAACCTTGAAAATAAAAATTATTACGAACTGTATGTAACTGAAAATGCTTCGCAGCCAAAATCAAATTTCAGCTTTACAAATTTTAATGACCTGGGCTCCCCTTCCTATCTCTATGACCTGACAAATCACGTGAGGATACCTGTTATAAAAAGCGGTAGCAATTACAAAGTGCTGGTAGCAAATTCCATAACGGCATCGGAGAAATTCTGCATTATAAAATCAGAAAGTCAATTCCTAACAGTGCTTTCTTTGACACCGGTACAAGGCACCGGCTTTTTCACCAATTATACTACGCTTGCGGTTGACTCAGCTTTCCTGATCATCACTCATAAAAAACTAATGGCCGGTGCAACGGCATATAAGAATTACCGCTCTGGTATTTCGGGGGGCTCACATAATGTATTGGTAGCGGATGTGGAGGATCTGTATGACCAGTTTGGATATGGTATTCCGAAATATCCGTTTTCCATTCGTCACTTTGCGGATTTCTGCGTGGATCAATTTCCCTCTCTTCCCCAAAACTTGTTCCTGATAGGAAAAAGTGTTCAAACCAACTTAGTAAGGAACCAGTTTTCGGATCCTACAGGAGTGAACTATGCAAATTCATTGGTGCCCTCTATTGGTTATCCTACATGTGATAACATGCTCGTTTCTGTATTGAATGGAAATCTTTTGGCCCCTGCGATACCAACAGGGCGGCTTGCGGCAAAAAGTGTTTCGGAAATTACCACATACCTCAATAAAGTAAACGAATACGAACATCCGCTGCCGGATCCGGACGAATGGATGAAACATGTAATTCACATGGGAGGCGGGTCAAACGCCAGTCAGCAGGCACAATTTGCGAATTATCTGAAAGGATATGAAAATATTATTGAAGGCCCCAGCTTTGGAGGATATGCTCACCACTTTAGTAAAAACTCTTCATCCCCTACTCAGGTTTCCTACACCGATTCCATACGGGGAATCATTAACAACGGAGTTTCAATCGTTACATTTTTCGGGCACACTTCAGCTTCTATTTTTGAATTCAACTTGCTGCCACCCGAAGAATATGATAACACCAATGGCAGATACCCTTTTTTTATTGCCAATGGCTGTGTTGCCGGGGATATTCACCAGCCGGTTCAAACGGGAATAAGTTCCAGCGAAATATATACACTGGATGAAAAGGGTATGATCGGCTTCCTGGCTTCTTCCGGTCCGGGGACTCCAACCGAGCTTGATCAATTTTCATCTGCTTTGTACAAAAGCATTGGAATAAATTTATTTGGAAGATCTGTGGGTAAGTGCATTCAGGCTACTATCGACAGCGTAGAAGGAACCGGGTTAAGCCCTTTTATGAATGCCACCGTACTTGAAATGACCTTGCATGGTGACCCTGCCATTGTTATTCACGCGCAAGCTTTACCGGACTACGCGATAAACAGCGCTTCCGTGTTTTTCAATCCAGCATATGTTTCTGCCGATCTCGATTCATTTGATATAAATATCATAGTCACAAACATTGGAAGGGCAACAAATGATAGCGTTAAAGTAAATATCAAACGCACTTTTGCGGATGGAACATCTGTCACCTATGCTGATACTATTCCGCGGGTTTATTACAAAGATACGCTGACCATAACGCTGCCTGTTGATCCCATCAAAGGCCCGGGTCTAAATAAATTTGAAGTGCGCGTGGATTCCATGAACGATGTGCCGGAACTGGAAGATATATTAAACAATAATATTATCGCTCCTTATGAAATTCCGCTGCTGATCTATTCCGGAGATATTATACCGGTGTATCCCTATGAATACGCAATTGTTCCCAACGATACCATTGTGCTCAAAGCATATACGGCAGATCCTTTTGCCGCATCTACCCGGTATATTTTTGAAGTAGATACAACCGATCTTTTTAACAGCCCCCTGAAAAAAACTCAATATGTTACTCAGATGGGGGCCATCGTAAAAGCTCCGTATAATTTATGGTCGCAGCCTCCTTTCGTTCTATCGGACAGCACCGTTTATTTCTGGCGTGTGCGCAGGGATACAAGCGACCTGGTTAATTTTCGGTGGAGAGAAAGCTCCTTTCAATACATTCCGAATAAAAGAGGATGGGGACAGTCGCACTTTTTCCAGTTCCTTAAAGGAGATAAGTTTGATTACATTGATACGAATAGAATTGCCCGTTCTTTCGACTTAGATTATCAAAACTATTCCATCGAAGTAAAAACCCTTAATGCCAATACCTGGGGTTCAGGGCACTTCTCAGAAGTATATTTTTTTCTGAATGGGCTTTCGCAATACATCTATTCCTACATTGCTCCAACCGTTCCGCACGTAATTATATCTGTACTGGATCCTACAACGGGAAAAGCATGGCCCAATCTGGGCGGTGGTCAATACGGAAGTTTACCGGTTACTCCCTCTAATACAACCAACCCGGGAGACGAAGGATTTGAATTTTACACAAGTACTCCCGCTCAGCAGGAAACGTTAAGAAGATTTTTACAAGATACAATTCCCTGCGGAAGCAAAGTAATGCTCTTTACATCGGGCAACCATAACCTGGGAGACATATTGGGTGGCAACGGTACGAGTACAAACCCCGGGCTTGTACAGGCATTTCAGTCCATAGGAGGAGTACAATTCCCAAATCTTCAAAATAACCTTCCATACATACTGGTTGGAAGAAAGTGCGGTGCAGGCCTCGAAGAGATCGGGGCAACTGATTCAAGCAAAATTTTTGTTTACGACACAGTAGCAGTGAAAAGAATAAGCGGCAAGATCCATTCAGAGCTAATAGGCCCGGCATCTAAATGGAATTCGCTGCATTGGAAATATTTTTCACCCGAAGGCAATATTAATCCTGTCCTTGCAGCAAGGGATAGCATTCTCCTCACCTTGATCGGTATCAAGGCTAACGGAACAGCAGACACACTGATTAAAAATATTTCCAAAGATTCTTTGGATGTTTTTAATCTCGATCAAACCATCAGCGCTACAACATATCCTTACCTGCGCCTGCAAGCCTGGGTACAAGACACCCTCCTGAGAACACCGGCCCAGCTGAAATATTGGAGAATTTATTATGACGGCGTGCCCGAAGCTTCGTTGAATCCCGTAAAACATTTTGCATTTTACAGTCCTGTCATTCAGCAAGGCGACAGCATTAAAATGAGCGTTGCTATTGAGAACATCGGGGATTATGACATGGATAGCCTGTGGGTTGATTTCTGGGTATACGATGCAAACAGAAATTTCATACCTATCAAATCCATAAAGCTGGATTCACTTTTAATTGACAGCCTATTGATTCCGGATGTTGGCTTCTCTACTGAAAATCTTCCGGGAGGCCTGAGCAGCTTATGGATAGAAGCAAATCCTTTTAACAGCGAGCACCAGCTGGAACAATATCATTACAACAACATAGGAACCATTCCTTTCACTGTGGAAATAGACGCCATAAACCCGTTGCTGGATGTTACATTTGACGGTGTACACATCATGAATGGTGACTTGGTTTCTGCAAAGCCCCAGATAGTAGTGCGCTTGAAAGATGAAAATACATTTCTGGCCCTTAATGATACGTCTGATTTTGAAGTGTTCCTGAAACGATCCGAAACCGGCACGTACGAAAGAATATATTTTGGCAGTGAAATGACGTTCGAACCTGCTTCTCTTCCTGATAACAGCTGCCGCATTATTTATTCCCCGGTATTGCCCGATGGAACTTATAATTTAAAAGTGCAGGGCACCGACCGCAGTGGAAATGAATCCGGAAATGTGGAATATAAAATTTCATTTGAAGTAGTGAACAAACCCACCATTACCAATGTGCTGAATTATCCGAACCCCTTCTCCACCTCAACACGTTTTGTATTTACACTTACCGGCACCGAAGTACCTGATTATTTTAAAATTCAGATCCTCACCATCACCGGAAAAATTGTAAGAGACCTCAATAAATACGACCTGGGCCCTATTCACATCGGAAGAAACATAACAGAATATGCCTGGGATGGCAAAGATGAATTTGGCGATCAGCTGGCTAACGGACTTTATTTGTACAGGGTACTCACGCAGCTTGACGGAAAATCTCTCGAGCTTCGCGAAAGCGGTTCCGACCCTTTCTTCACACAGGGATATGGCAAAATGTATTTGATCAGGTAATTTTTAGTTCGGCTCCTTATTTACAACAAAAAATACATTCCGTCCAGGGGATCAAATAAGAAGTTAAGAATGTACTCTCTATTTCCGAAAATGATTCTTTAAGAAAAGCATTATTTGCGTCCTTCGTGCGGATAAACCTTCCCCTGTCCAGTTTCATTAATTGCTTTTCAAAAAAAGACCGGTCCTTTGTTATTACCGGATCCAGAAAAATAAAACGCCCGTTTTGTTTTAAGCTCCTTCTTGCAAGAGCTATTGCCTTCCTTACTTGCTCATCATTTATATGATGCATCATATCGAGAGCCATCACAATATCGAAATCAGTATCGGCCTGAAAACCCCGTGTGATATCCGCAGAATAAAAGGTGCCGGGATAATTTTGCTTTTTTGCAAACTCTATATATTTAGGATTTACATCCACCCCGGTATAAGAAACACGTGCAACCTCACGGATCAGATTTGAAATTCCCCCCGTGCCGCAGCCAATATCCAGAATTTTGGCTCCGTCAAAAGGACGGATATGCTCTGAAATGATCTTTTGCTTAACAGAAATATCTCCCGTAAGCCGGCTCCATAAATTAAAAACTGAGGGGATTTCCAGAAGACTTATCATCAATTATCCAATGTAATTTTTTATTCTGCGTTTAAAATTTATTAATTCCGATACCTGGCTTATGCTGTCCGGGATCAACCGAACGGTAGAAGATTTTCCGGGATTCTTGTTAAAAATGCCATCCACCTGAACTACCTTGTAATTATACTTAAGCGCCAGCACCACCACTTCCGTATCAAAGAACCATTTTTGTGAAAGCGTTTTATCGAGTAGGAACAACAAGCTTTCTCGTGTAAAAAACTTGAAGCCGCTTTCTGTGTCAAGGGCAGGTGTGCAGAAAGCAGCACTCACCAATTTTTTATACAAAACACTTGAAAGATGCCGTAGTAAAAAAGAAGGCGTCCATGAAATTTTATAATTCCTGTTAATGATTGCCACATCATTTCCCTCCTCCAGCTTATTCAAAATTCCCGGCAGATATTTTACCGATACCTCCAGATCAATATCCAGAAAACCGATGTATTTCCCTTTGGCAATTTTTGCTCCATCGGCAAAAGAGCCTCCACGTCCAACATTTTTTTCATGCAGCAAATACCGCACGTTCGTATATTCCTTAGCGATCTGAAATATTAATTCTCTTGTATTATCCGTGCCTGCATCGTCCACAAATATCATTTCAAATTTATAGCGGGAGGATGTCATTACGGCATGAATCTCCTTAACGCTGTTCAAAAGGTGGCCCTCCTCCATATAACATGGAATCACAATAGATACATCATATTCGGGAAGCTGACTCATTATACCATTCAAAGATACTGCTAATATTCTTTAACAAATTACCTTTGTGCTATGCTAAAATACGACAAACACATTTTTATCTGCACCAATCAGCGCGTAAAGGACGCTGCACGTAAAAGCTGCGGTGAAGCGCACGGACTTGAAATCGTGGATGCATTCAAGAAAAAATTAAAAGAGAAAAATCTGCCTATTAAACTTCGCGCCCAAAAATCAGGCTGTCTGGATATCTGCGATTACGGCCAAACAATCGTTGTTTATCCCGAAGGTGTATTTTACGTTGGCGTAGAATTAAGTGATGTGGACGAGATCATTGAAGAGCATATTGTAAATAACCGCCCGGTGCAGCGATTGATTCTGGATAGGTCAAAGTATTAAAAATTCCGCCTTTATAAGGAAGAAAAAAAGCCTGTGACAGACATTACGCCATACCTGAATCGCGCTGACATGCTTCAGGAAACTGCTGAGCAGATCATCAAAGATTTCGGAATGTTGGGAATGGAAATAAAAATTTCCCAAGCTTCCAATACTACATACCCTGAATTATTTTCCGTTCTGCTCCCCCTAATTGAAAAGCTACAGAAAAAAAATACTCAAAGTTTTTACAGTCTGATGTACCGGATCGATATCAGCGAAGGGCAGATCAAAAAAGCGGTTGAAGATTCGAAAAACAGATCATTTTCTGAAGTTCTAACCGATCTCATCTTGAAAAGAGAGTTGTTGAAAGTTGTTATTCGCAAACACTATTCCGAAGGAAATGAGTTGTAGCCTGCTTGGTTGGCGCACGACAAATTTGACACCTAATACTCCTTCTCCTTTGGAGAAGGCAGGGATGAGG
>Ga0163151_10006509_pt1 | contig 14197 bp, 9 predicted proteins | sample OliLakLV19MP5IB2_FD_145596 | JGI IMG/M metagenome (GOLD analysis project Ga0163151, IMG submission 145596) | Freshwater microbial mat bacterial communities from Lake Vanda, McMurdo Dry Valleys, Antarctica - Oligotrophic Lake LV.19.MP5.IB-2 | ecosystem: Environmental > Aquatic > Freshwater > Lake...
CTTCGCCCTCGACTGACCCACCGTGTGAGCTCAATCCAGGCATAATGGGTCGGGAGCGGATCCATGGCGACACTCTACGCGATCAGCGGGCAAAAACCGATCAGAGGACGCCACGACGTTCCCGGAAGTGCCGAATTCAAGCAGGCGGGTCATTCCAAGTGAAACCCGGGCGTGACGCCGTCAGGGGGGGGGCTCCGACGGTGAATCCGAGGGTGGATTCCACGTTGTATTTTGCAGGAATCGGTCGCCCATCAACACCTTTACCAGTGATCTCGACGCGATAGATGCCAAAACGAACGCCCGGGGAAAGGGAACCCGGGATGCTGGGCGAGACATACCCATATTCGTCAGTCCGCCCCTCGGCGCCGTGGATGTTACTCCCCATGAACGCCTCGGGCACCAGTTTGACGGAAGCATGAACGACCGGCATTCCTCGACCGGTTCCTCCACCACGCCGAGATCATCACCTTCCAAGGCCGAAGCTTCCGCCTCAAAAACGCCCACGGCGAGCACGACCACCACCAGCCAGCCGAACCAAAACCAGCCAGCGCGCCGACCGGGAATCAACGGGATTCACACGCCCGCACGACTGATCAAACCGTCACAAACTGATCACAGCCCCTTGCATCTAGGACCGAATAAGAGGATTCTTCCACCCAGTACCCCCCACGTGGTGGCCGGTTTTGGGCGCCGATGAGTGGCTGGTTTTGGCGCGCCGAATGACAGTACCGGTGCTTGCGGATGCAGGCATGCGTTCCTTGGCCAAGCAGCATCGCCAGCAGCATGTACGAGCAGTAGTATCGATCCATGACGACGACGTCGCCCGTGCGGAGCGATCCGAGGAGCGTCCGAAGGAGCGATGTCTCGCCCGTCGCCTTGCCTTCGTAGGCCCCGAACGCGAGGTTCATGATTGCGCCGGTAGCGAGAGACACGATCGCCGCTGCCCGTGCAATTGGCTGGCCGATTCCAGGCTTTTGGGTCTTGATCTGCGGATACTTCACCTGATTGGCAGGCGTATCGGGCATCGTGAACGTGAAGCCGTCGACGAGCTTCGCGTGGTGCTTGTCCTTCCAAAGCCAGGCCGGCTCGGCCGCCTGCTCCAGTTCCTCTGCCACTTCACAACTGATGTCGTGCAGGGCACCGGGAGCAAGCTTGGCCCGAGCTCGACAAAAATCGCCCGTGTCCGCCGTCGGCGGCTCGAGGCCTTGTTCACAACGCCACAACACGATCCGAGCGACTGCCGCCTGGCACGCGGCCTCCTTGCCATCTCGGAGAACCTGCGACAGAAACGCCCACAGCACCACGGACGTGGAATAGATCGTGTCCAGACCGAACAGGCAGCGATGCTTCCTGCAAATACGCTCGATGCGTTCTGCGGAAAGAATCTGGCTGAAGGGGAGCCCTTCGCCGCTCAGAAAAACATCGACGACTTTCCGAAAACCGCTGCTGACGCGAGCCGAAGCCCCAGGTACTTCCCTTACCATGAAAAAACCCTCCTTGGCTTTTCACCGGAAAGTGAACCAAGGAGGGCTTCTTCATATCGCCAAGGATGGGCACTCAACACAAGACCAACGCCTGGCTGCGGGATCGTAAAAAAACACCGCCCGCAGCCCAAGGGCATTTTGCGCGCCGATGACGGCACGACAGTGCCATTCGGGCGCGGGGCCTAGCCATCGGTCCCAGTCGAAGCCCTTGGGCGGATCAACGGCTGGAAGCGGTGGGCTCGTGGGCCCCTCGCCCACGGCGCACTGGGCCCGCAGGAGTTTCCCGATCCGCCCAGATCGCACCAGCGCGACGGCCGTAATAAACCGGCTTTCACTTCGCTGTCATGGGGAAATTCCCCAGCAGCACCAACGGTCGAGAGCGGGCGATCAACCCGCAGAGTCTCATGCGCCGCGTTTTCGACGGCTACGGCTCGGGGCTCTCTTCGGAAGGGCTTTCGTCGGCATTGCTTCGATCAAGGATCGCAGCGCCTTCTTGACCGCTTCCGGCGTCGAAAACACGCTGGAAATGTCTTCATCCAGAGCGACGACCAGGGGTGCATGAGCCGCTCGCAACGCGAATCGGTTTGGCTTGGACTTCGCGTAGTCGAAGCGATATTCGTCGCGAATCTCTCCCAGCTTTGCAGGGGTGGGCCTACTTGCGGGTGCCTTCTTCATGGTCTTTTCGCTCACGTGGGGTTGCTTTCCTCGCACTCATGATCCGAATCACATTCCCGTCGCGTTCGGTGAGTGCTACCAACAATAAACGACCTGGGATCGAATGACCGATGATGATTTCTCGAAGCTCGTCCTTCGAGTGTTCCTCGTCATCAGAAAATGACTGCCAGCGGATCGGCAAACACGGTTGTTACTTCCTCGAACGTGACGCCGTGTTTCGCCAGATTCGCAGAGCCCTTTCTCCTGTCCCACTCAAAACTCAGTGGCATATGCTCGACCTCGGGCGGGAATGATCGACCGGTCTTCCGCGGCTTTGTGAGTGGCACGGCCTGCTGCCTGGATCAATCACACGGCGCGAATGATCAAGTCTCGATGGCGTAGCCATCGCGCGGCTCGCGGGAGAGGAACGAGGCTGCTTGATCGTCTCCCAGGATCCGCTCGGCCGCAGGATCCCAGCAGATTTTTCGCCCGAGCCGGGCGGCGATGCCGGCCAAGTGGCAGGTGGTCAGGCCGCGGTGATGGCCAAAGACATCGGCGATCGGCTCCCGCCGGGCCGCCACCGAGGCAAAAAAATCGGCCACGTGGTCGACGGGCTCCCGCCCCTTCCAGATCTCGGCAATCGCCTCCGGGGGGAGGGGATTCGTGGCCAGGTCATCAACCGGCTTGCCCTTGAGCTTGCCGCGGTTCACGAAAATGCGTCCTTCCGTGCCCTCAAAGAGGATGCCGTTGTCGGTGTCGTGGCGGATCGTGAGCTCAAAACCGTCGGTAAACGTCGCCTTGATGAGGAATTTGGTGGCCGTGCAATAGCGGTCGTCCATCGTCGGGAAGCCACCCTCAAAGGGCACCGGGTGCTGCACCATGACGGGATCCACGGTCACGGGGCCGGTGTCGGTTTTGGCGGCGGCCCAGGTGGCGATATCTACATGGTGGGCCCCCCAGTCGGTGAGCTTGCCGCCGGAGTAGTCGTACCACCAGCGAAACTCGTAGTGGCCTCGGGCCCAGGCCCCGGGGATGTTCTTGGCCCCAACCAAATAGCGATGGGCGGCAAGGGGCGCGGGGCCTAGCCATCGGTCCCAGTCGAGACCCTTGGGCGGATCAACGGCTGGAAGCGGTGGGCTCGTGGGCCCCTCGCCCACGGCACACTGGGCTCGCAGGAGTTTCCCGAGCCGCCCAGATCGCACCAGCGCGACGGCCGTAATAAACCGGCTTTCACTTCGCTGCTGGGTGCCCACCTGCACAATCCGGCCCGTCTTCCGAGTCACTTCGCAGAGCCTTTGCCCCTCCTCAATCGTGAGCGTGAGCGGCTTCTCGCAGTAGACATCCTTGCCCGCAAGCATCGCCTCGATCGCGATCTTGGCATGCCAATGGTCGGGCGTGCTGATGTGCACGACGTCGATCGCCTTGTTGTCGATCACCTTCCGGTAGTCACCCGTCGTGGACGGCGCGACCCCCTGCCAGCCCTTCACGATCTCGCCCGCCCGCCCGAGGCGATCGGCATCGACATCGCACACCGCCACGATGTCGCCATACTTCGGGAACTCCTTCCCAACGCCGTAGTCGCCGCCCTCCACCATGACCCGCTTGTCCCAACGAGCCCCGCAGCCGATCACCGCAATCCGCGGCCGCTCATTCGGGGCCCGAAACGCTGCGGCGCGGGCTACCGTACCGCGGCAGGCCACGAGGCCCAGCGAGGCGACCGCAGACTGAATGGCACGCCGCCGAGAAAGAACACGTCGTGCGGTCATGGGGAAATTCTCCTTGGACACTTGAATCCACCGCAAACCGTGTCACGGCGAAGGCGGCCGATCACTGGCGGTCTCGCCTCGTTGCCACACAGCCCAAACCGCCACCAGAAGGTCAGGTTCGTGAACGTCGTAATACACGGTCAGTGGAGACACACTGAGGATTCGGATGTTGCTGACCCGCGACTCACCAACATCAAGCGGTGAAGCACGCAGCAGGGCGTCGATATCGTCCGCGGCACGAGTAACCGCTTGGCGATCCTCAGCAGTGATCCAGAGACTGGCCAGCTTGCGTTCTGCGGCCGGCCTCCAGATCACGGCAAACCTCATTTCGCCCCCAGCGATCTCCAGATTTCTGAAAGCGGGCGGCCGCCAGGCTCCTGTCGCAAGGCATCCAATTCATCTGGCGAGTAGGGACACTCGTCGGAAGCCAGCGAAATCGCAGGGACGAAGTGCCCAAGCCGGTGACCACTGGCATCAACGAATTCCACGGGCTCGACGAGTCCATGGAGCCTGGATGTGAGTGGATTGTCGATCGTTATCTGGTGCATGGACTCGCCTCTGGATGTGGGACTGCCCAGCGATAATGCTCACCCATTCCCAAGTATCGACCGAGCGTTGCCTACCGGTCAAGCAAACACAGCCCCGGAACAACTGGCGTTCATGCCGCAAAGCTATTTTGAGCCATTGTGGGTATTCTGAGGCTCACACCTGAGCGAACCATAGCCCGTGCTCTCGCACGGCCCTGAGAATTTTTGAGGAGCTTCCAACCGTGCGATTTTGGACTGCCGCTGCCCCTTTCCACTGTCTCGGTGCCTTGGCCTGTTTTTCGGCGATGACGGCGAGCGCGGCAGACTCCTTCTATAAGGAGCCGGCCCTCTTCTCGACCCGGCCGAGCGAGACCGTGTCGATGAACACCATCGACCGCTTCGGCCCGGTGGGCATCGGGATCGAGCTCCACCAACCCGCCTTCGTCATGAAGGTCAAGAACGTCGAAGAGGGCTCGCCCGCCGCTGCGACCGGCAGCTTGGCCAAGGGTCAGGTGATCGAGAGCATCAATGGCCAGAAACTCGCCGCGATCGATCCGCGCATCCAGCTTGGCACCATCCTTGCCGAGGCCGAGGCAACTGATGGCAATATCCGGCTCCTCGTGCGTGACGACAAGCCGGAAGCCGTGGCGACAGAAGTAGTCGTTTCGATCCCCGTCCTCGGTCGCTATTCCAAGACATGGCCGCTCGACTGCCCCAAGTCTGAAAAAATCGTCCGCGGATTCGCCGACTATCTCGCACAGCCCAACGCCGATTCCGGCTTCGGGAGTGTCGGCATGCTCTTCCTGCTCTCGACGGGCGAGGAAAAAGATCTCGAGCCGGTCCGCGCGTGGGTGCATTCCTTGGCCGACAAGCCGGCGCCGACCTACGCCTGGCACCTGGGCTACGGCGGCATTCCCCTCTGCGAGTACTACCTTCGCACCGGCGATGCCGCGGCCCTGCCGGTCATCGACAAGTGGGCCGAGGCCGCGAAGAAGGGCGAATATCTCGACGCCTGGGCCGGCCGTGGCGGAGTCACCCAGGTCGGTTACGGCAACGGCCACTTGAACGCCGGCGGCACCGCGGTGGTGACGTTTCTCCTGCTCGCCAAGGAGTGTGGCGCGAAGGTAGACGACAGCCTCCTTCATCGCACGCTCGTCCACTTCTTCCGGTTTGCCGGCCGCGGCATCAACCCCTACGGCGACGACCGCCCCGAGACCTCATTCGTAGACAACGGCAAGAACGGCAACCTCGCCTTCGTGATGGCGGCCGCAGCTTCGCTCACCCCCGACGGCGAGAAGTCGATCTATGCGCGGGCCCGGGACGTCGTGGCGATGTCGAGCTTCTACACGACCACCTTCATGCTCCACGGCCACACCGGTGGCGGCATCGGTGAGATCTGGCGGAGCGCCGCGATGGGGCTCCTCTACGACAAGAAGCCAAAGCAGTACCGCGAGTTCATGGATGCCCGCCAGTGGCACTACGACCTCTCCCGCCGATTCAACGGGTCGTTCGGCATCCTCGGCGGTGCGGGGTACGACAAGGAGGAGTGGGGGACAGCCTACGCGCTCACCTACACCATTCCGCGCAAGACGCTCCGAATCACGGGGGCCACGTCGCGATTCGCCAAGCCCTACCAGCTTCCTGAGCGGCCCTGGGGCACCGCGGCCGACGATGCCTTTGAGTCAGTCGAGCCCGCGGCCTATGCCAACGGCTCGAAGCAAGACATATCGGGCGAGACGCTCGCACGGGACTCCTCGAAGCCGCTCATCTCCCGACTGAATGCCGAGGCCCCCGTCAGCGACGACGAAGTCCGCCGACTCATCCACCACCCGGAATACCTCATCCGCCACATGGCATCCAACCACGCGGCGGGGCTCACGTTCGACTACATGTTCCCGAAGCCGGGGCAAACGGTCCGGCACGAGCTGCTCGCCGAATTCCGCCACTCGGCTGATCCGCGGGTGCGCAGTGCCGGATTTCGCGGAACGATCACTGCCTTCGATCCGAAGGCCCCCTGGGCTGCGGAAGCCTTCGCCGACGCCATCAAGCGGCTACGCGATGCCGATGAATCGTGGTGGATCAAGGATGCGGCGCTCACGATCGTCGCCCGCGGCACGCCCGACATGATCGCCCCGCATGTCGATCTTCTGATTCCCTACCTCGGCCACCAGGAGCAGTGGCTCCAGAACGGGGCGCTCTATGCCCTCGCACCGGTGGTCACCGACCCACGGTGCTACGCGAAGGTGCTGCCGGCGGTTGGCAAGCTGCTCAAGACCTGCGAGCGGTGGAGCACGACCTCCGGGCCGGTCCGCCTCATCCGTGAACAGCTTGCCAAGGCAGGCCCCGAGGTTCGCGAGCTCGCTGCCAAGACCGTCGAAGCAGCGTTTTCTGACTACGCGGGCGTGAAGATGTGGCCAGGTGGCCAGAACATCGCGAGCGTCTACGACTCGCACCTCGAGCTGCTTGCCGCCACACTCGCCGACGTGCCGGGTGGTTACGACATCCTCTTCGACGTGGCCAAGCGGCGCTACCCCGACTCCCCGCTGCCCTACGCGCACCTCTTCCTCTCGGCAGATCCGGAGAAGCTCAGCCCGAAGCTTCGAGAGGTCTTGCAGCCGATCATTCGCGACCAGTTGGTCTACGAGTTCATGGCAAAAAACCGCGGCGGGATTCTGGCCTTGGCGGCGGCCACGAAGCAGTCAGCCTTCCCGGTGGGGCTGATCGATGACCTTGTGTCGCTCTACCAGAAGGCCGGGATCCACGACTACGACTGGCATGTCTTCGGCCCAGACATCCGCGACGCCACCTGGAACTATTTCACTTTCGATCCACCCGAAAAACGGGCCTACGATCTCTCGCCCTGGCGGTACCGGCCCGTGACATTGCCGCCCGGCACGGAAGGCTGGTTTGAGCCGGGCTTCGATCCGGCGAAGGCCGGCTGGAAGAAGGGCCAGGGCCCGTTCGGCCAGTACGCGGGGGCCCTCAACACCGACCCGAAGGTGAATCCTGTTCCCGGCTTCGAGACGCGCGGAGACAAGGATCGATTCGGCCCACTCTCCGGCCGCGCCTGCCCCATGCCCGGCTGCGAGCAGCACGCCATCGCGATGCGAACGCTCTGGGACAAAGAAGTGCTTTTGATCCGCGGCACGTTCGACTTCCCTGAGGCCAAGCCCGGGCATCTCTACCGCATCCGCATCGGCACGGGCCAGCATGTCGGTAGCGGGGATGGGTACCGCATCTCTATCAACGGCCGTCAGCTCATCGAGGTGAATGAAGGCGTGGGACGGCGGCAAGGCGGCAAGCCGCGCGGGGCCTTCGTGACCGCCGACTTCCTTCGTGAGTTTGGCCACGGCCCCGTGACGATTGCCGCGACCTCGTTCCTCCGTTACGGCGAGAAAGCGATTGTCACGATGCCGCCGGTGCCCCAGGGCATCCTCAGCCTATGGGTCGAGGAGATGAAGCTGCCTCCGCTCGACACCGAGGCGTTCCGCAAGACGGCCACCTTCATGCCGATGCGGTCGTCGGAGTGGCAGGCCTCACTGCCTCACGCTTCGACAGAACCTGCCGATAGCGCCGAAGACACCAGCGGCGAGGCCGTGGCTGCCCCAGCCGAATGGTTTCGCTACAACGGGTCGTTCGTTGCGAATCCAGCGGTGATCGGAGCATGGAAGGTGCTCTCGGTCGTACCCACGCCTGATGATTTCGATCCGGCGAAGGGGCGCGACGTGAACAGGGCTCCGTTCAAGACGCTCGCCTTCCACGAGGGAGGCGACACGGACCACCGCGATTTCTTCTGGTCTGGCGAACGGCTCATGAATCTGGCCCGCAGCGAGGCCCTCGAGATCAAGGCCGTGTCGAAGGATGGGCGGGAGTATCTCTTCATCGAAGCCGGTGGCTTCAGCGACAAGAACCTGCCGGCGTGGCGGTCGCCGTGGATCGTCCTCGGCCGCCCCTGATCGCGACGTCACCCCCGCATGAGCCCCCTGTCGCGGAATGAACGGGAGTCAAGCCGCGGTCTATGGCGGTCATGGAGTCATGGCCTCATGAAGTCATGAAGTCATGAAGTCATGGCCGCGTGACTGACCCAGCACGGCTCCGGGGACCGCTTTCGGAGTGGTCCAGGCGCCGCTGGGCGTTGTTCGTGCAGCCGTTGCGGCTGCTGGGGAGCGATCTCGGCGCGATATCGCCGCTCCGCTTCGGGCGTGCCTGCCTGGCGGTGCTGAAAGGCACCGAAATAGGGATCAGGCGACTGCCAGTCGTTCTGAGCGAGGGCCGCACTCGGGCACACGAACACTGCCCCAAGGAGGCCAATCCAGAGCTTTTTTGCTGAGACGATTCCCATGGCTCACCAACCGTGAAAGAGAGAAAATAAAGGCCACCATCCGCCACCACCGCTGCATCGCGAGCACTCGCAAGGCTCGGTCTGCACCATCTCGACTTCATACTTCGGAACCCGCTCGACGGTTTCCTTTCCATCCACCTTATAGAACCGTTTCTTGACGTAGATGGTTCCGCACGGCGGGTTGCACCGGCACTCGGGCTGCGGCGCATGCCACGGGTCTCGGGCCCGCGCACAAGCAAACTCACACTTCATCGAGTATTCGGGCTTCTTCGCCTTCACCTCGTTCCACGAGGCCCGACACTGCGGCTCGCAGCACGAGCCGCAACTGGTGCCCGGCGTGCATGACGAGGCATCGGAGGCCATCACGTAAGCCGCCGCAAGCGCGAGGGCAAGACAGCACAGCCCCGACATCCACGTCTTGATGCTCATGACATTCTCCCCTGGAGTTCTCCTAAAAGTCGAACGCGAGCCGTGTGCCGAACCCGTGAATGCCGCCGCTCCCATTGAAACTGGGCCGGGCCGTGCCGTCTTTGTTAAACGGCGTGCTCGCGAAGTCGCGGTAGGTGAAGTCGTAGTTGAACTGCACCTTGGCGTTCGGATTGAGGAGCCAATTGAGGCCGAGGGTCATGCCATTGAGCACGCCGCCGTTGACCTGTCCGTCGCTGAGGCAGAGGTAGTTGTAGCGCAGGCCAACCTGCCACGCTCCTTCGCTGAGGTTAAACGGGCCACCTTTTCCACCACCTCGCACGGCGTAGAAATTGTTGTGAGGCACAGGACGGTCGAAGCGGTATTCGAGCCGGGAGTACGTCCGGCTTTCGCCGGTGAGGAAGTAGAGCACCTCGGTGTAGCCGCCCTGGTAGTAGACCGTTCCCACGGACGTGCCCGGCGCCGGCTGAAAGCCGTTACTGACAACCGCCCCCGCGTTGGTCGTTTTCGCGTTGTAGAGCCACGATCCGAAGTACTCGGATTGGAGCGACCAGGGACCGTTGTTGGCCACGAACTCGAGGCCGATCATGTTCTGCCATGTGCCTTGGAGGAGACCGGCGTCTGCGTAGAGCGAGTTGAGCGGTCCATTCGGCCCGTTTCGGATGGAGCCACGACTGCGGAACCGCACCGCCGTGATCTCGTCACCGATCGGCAGTCCCGTGCTCTTGTCGAAGGACGTGTATTGCCGCCTCGGCTCCATCGACCGGCCAGAAATGCCGAGGTGCATGAGCTTCCGCCCTTCGTCCTCGAACACCGGAAGATAGACGAGCCGGCCCACCGTCATGCTACCGCCCGAGGAATTGGAGAAGCCGAATGGATTCGATACGTTCTTGAACTCGCCGACCTGCCAGGCGAGGTTACCTTCCTCGTTGTTGTTGAGGATTTGGACGCCTGGTGCGAAGCCGTTATTGAAAGGCCCCTCAAAGGCATCCTGGCTGAACGACCGCTCCATGAAGTTGAGCCAGCGACTGCTCGTGAGATGCTCGTAGCCGTAGGGATCCTTCTGGTTTCCGACACGCACGATGCCGAGCACCGGCACCTCACGAATCTGCATCCAGAGGTCGGTGACGGCCGTCAGCGGTCCAGCATCGCGTTCCGTTGGAAAGACCTCGTTGTTGACGTTGATCTGGTTGGCGAAGTCGTATTCGCAGGCCCAGTCGTAGACTTCGTACATTCGGCCTTCGACGCGGAGCCGCGCCCGTCGAAAAGCCACCGTGTCGGCGAGCTCGGGATCGAGACCAGCCTGGGTGGGAAGCTGGTTCGGCCCCGCGCCCGCGGAGAAACCCACGGCATCGAACTGCGTTCGGCCACCGATTTTGACGCGGAAATCCTTGTTGGCAGACTCCGCCTGGAAAGTGTCTTTCCAGACGGACGTGAAGTTTTTGTCGGTGCCAATCTCGTAGGGCTCGGAAGGCTTCTTCGCGTCGTCTTTCGGCTTGGGCGCCGGGAGCGGCTCCGCGGCCTTGCCTGCCTCGAGCTCCTGGAGCCTGGCCTCGAGCTCCTCGATTCTCGCCCGATCGGCCTGAACGGCCTCGCTCACCTGCTCGAACGATCCGAAATGGTCCACCACGCTTGGCAGCGGAGCCTCAGGCCCCTGGGAGTCGTCCGCCACAACGAGGAACTGACCGAATTCATCGGCTTGGCTCGTGCCGACGACGCCCCAGGCGAGAATCGCCGCTAGCACATGCGATGGTGTCAGGATTCGCATCGAGCCGGCTCGGGGGTACGACGTCACCAGGGCGACGGCGGCACGGACTTCGTATTCCGCACTGTTGCCGCAATCGACTCCATCAGAATGATCGTCAAAGGCTCGTGCGATCTGTGTGAAAAAGCATCGCAAGCCTCAACGTCAAGCCCGCCATTCCGCCCCGGCAGCCCAATCCGCCAACGCCTGCCGCGGGGCTATACTCGCGGCTCTTTCGCCACCGAGGAACGACCTTTGATTCGCTATGCCACCCTGATCGCTGCTGCCGCCGTGGTGAGCGGGTCGGCCACCTTTGCAGACCACGATCAGCGGTCGGGCCAGCCCAACATTCTCTTCATAGCGATCGACGACCTGAACGACTGGGTTGGCCCCCTCGGCGGGCACCCGCTCGCCAAGACGCCCCACCTCGATGCCCTCGCTGCCCGGGGCACGACGTTCACCAATGCCCATTGCCAGGCGCCCCTGTGCAACCCGTCGCGGGCGAGCCTCCTGACGGGCCTTCGGCCATCGACCACCGGCATCCACGGCCTGGCCCCATCGTTCCGCGACGTCCCGCAGTTCGCCGATCGCGTCACGCTGCCGCAGTATTTCGCCGAGCACGGCTATCGCACGGCCGGGGACGGCAAGATTTTTCATACGGGCACGCGATCGGGCGGCAAGAAGGGGCCTGCTGATTTTCAGGAGCACGGCAATCACGGAGGCGTTGGCTCGACCCCGCCAGAGAAGCTGGTGACATCGCCTCCCATGAGCCACCGCCTCCTCGACTGGGGCGTGTGGCCACCCGACAACGACGACACGGTGAAAGGGGATTTTCTGGTGAGCTCGTGGGCCGTGGACCAGATCAACACGGCACCGAAGGACAAGCCGTTCTTTATTGCCGCTGGTTTTTTCCTGCCCCACGTGCCCTGCTACGCGACGCAAAAATGGTTTGACCTCTACCCCGATGACGACTCGGTCCTGCCGTCGATCCTCAAATCTGACCGTGACGACACGCCGCGGTTCTCCTGGTATCTCCACTGGCGTTTGCCAGAGCCGCGGCTCCCTCCGCTCCAGGACGCGAACCAGTGGCGAAACCTCGTCCGCAGCTATCTCGCCTGCACGAGCTTTGTTGACGCGCAGGTGGGCCGACTCCTCACCGCCCTCGACGAGTCGGGGCACGCCGACAACACGATCGTTGTCGTCTGGAGCGACCACGGCTGGCACCTGGGCGAGAAGGCGATCACCGGTAAGACCACGCTCTGGGAACGGAGCACCCGCGTGCCGCTTGTCTTCGCTGGCCCCGGCGTGACGCCCCGCCAGCGGTGCGGCCGGCCCGTGGAGCTTCTCGACATTTACCCCACGCTCGTCGAGCTCGCCGGCCTGCCACCCCGCGACGACCTCGAAGGAGAGAGCCTTGTGCCGCTGCTTCGCGATGCCTCGGCCCTCCGCGAGCGGCCGGCAATCACGACCCACAACCAGGGCAATCATGCGGTTCGAAGCGAGCGGTGGCGGTATATCCGCTACGCCGACGGCAGCGAGGAACTCTACGACCACGACACCGACCCCAACGAGTGGCATAATCTCGCGGGCCTGCCCGAGCACGCAGCCGTGATCGCCCAGCACGCGAAGGGGCTTCCGGCGGTCGATGTGCCCTGCGTGCCCGGCAGCGCCGACCGTGTACTCACCTATGATCCGAAGACCGATATTGCTGTGTGGGAAGGCACCCCGATCAGGCGCACCGACCCCCTGCCCACCACCGACTCTCCGACCACGAACGATTCCCCACGGAGCAAACGATGAACATTTTCCGCGGCTGCATGCCTGCCCTCATGACCCCCTGCGATGCATCGGGCGCGCCGGAGTACGACGCGCTCGTCGCAACGGGCCATGACCTCATGGCCGCGGGCATGTCGGCGGTGATCTACTGTGGCTCGATGGGAGACTGGCCCCTGCTGACAGACGCCCAGCGCCATGAGGGCATCGCGAGGCTCGTCGCGGCTGGCATCCCTGTGATTGTCGGCACGGGCGCCCAAAATTCGCGGCTGGCTGCGGAGCACGCGGCCCACGCCCGCAGAGTGGGCGCTGCGGGGCTCATGGTGATCCCCCGGGTGCTCTCGCGGGGCACTTCACCGGCTGCCCAGCGGAATCACTTCGCCGGCATCCTGAAGGCGGCGGGCGGCCTCTCGGCTGTGATCTACAACAGCCCCTACTATGGCTTCGAGACGAAGGCCGAGTTGTTCTTCAACCTGCAGGCAGAGTTTCCTTCGCTCGTGGGCTTCAAGGAATTCGGCGGCGCCGAGTCGCTCACCTACGCAGCCGAACACATTACGAGCGGCCACCCCGATCTCTCGCTCATGGTGGGCGTTGACACGCAGGTCTTTCACGGGATCGTGCGGTGCGGCGCGATCGGCGCGATCACCGGCGTGGGCAATGCTCTCCCGAAGCAGGTGCTCCGGCTGGTCGCGCTCTGCCTCAAGGCTGCGGCGGGCGATGGCGAGGCCCGTCGGCTGGCTGCCGAACTGAACGACGCCATGGCCGTCCTCTCGAAGTATGACGAGGGCCCCGATCTCGTCCTCTACTACAAGCACCTCATGGTGCTCGAGGGACACAAGGCATACGCACGCCAGATCTACGCGACCGACGCCCTTTCACCGAGCCAGGAGGCCTTCCTCGAGAGCCACTGGAAGCAGTTCCGCACCTGGTGGGACGCCTGGCCCGGCCGGGCCTGACCCTGAGGCATCCGCGAAGGGTTGCCCGTGCCGTAAAGCCGGCGTTGTAGGCCGAGCGCAGCCAGGATGGCGAAGCGGGGGCTACGTCGAGTGAGCGAAGGGCAGGATGCCCGCAGCGAACGTCCGGCGACACGACACGGGCAACCCTTCGCCGCCCCGAGTCACACGATCTCGATGCCGTCGTCGTGGTCGTCTGGTGATTGTTCGGGCTTATGGCGGCCGGCGGATGACAGGGGTGCGCGGCCAAAGTCGCGGGAGGGGTTGTTATCGTCGGCACCGTCGCTGCTGCCGAAGGCTCCGAGGAGCGCGGCGATGATGATGACGAGGAAGCCCGCCGACGACACGAGGACGAGGGCACCGAACACCATGAGCCCGATGCCGACGAGATACCAGAGCGACGCGCTCCAGGTGGGCCCCGGCTCGAGCACGCTCACGCCCGGCTCGGCAGGGTCGTAATGGACCCGCACGGCGGTGCCGACCGGATAGCGGTTCACGGCCTCGCGAAACGCGGAGGGGTCACTCGTC
>Ga0163151_10006520_pt1 | contig 14176 bp, 12 predicted proteins | sample OliLakLV19MP5IB2_FD_145596 | JGI IMG/M metagenome (GOLD analysis project Ga0163151, IMG submission 145596) | Freshwater microbial mat bacterial communities from Lake Vanda, McMurdo Dry Valleys, Antarctica - Oligotrophic Lake LV.19.MP5.IB-2 | ecosystem: Environmental > Aquatic > Freshwater >...
TCGCGCAGCGTTGCGATCTTACCCGGCCGATGCGCGACGGGCTCTTTGTCTAACCACGTCGTTTGGAGTGGATTTGGAGTCAGGCCGACCAGCCGTGGCGGCTAATCGAACGAATCGGATGGCCCGGGAGTTGAGAAGGTACGGCGTCAGGAAAACGCGGTGGATCGAGTTCAGGCAAACGACGTCTGAAACCGAGGTCGTGTCGATTAGCGCGAGAAACCTTGCCACATCCGGTCGCTAATTACTCCCCTTCGAAAATTTCCTCGGGAAATTTTGGTTTACAAGCGAAACGCCGCTCCCTTGTTTCCACAGCGATTTTCGTCCATCCAATCCGCTTCCTGTGATTCCTAACTCAACGCGAAAGCAATTCTTCGCCAAGCTTCTCGGAGGGGCCGCTGCCGCGAGTCTCCTCCCTCAGCTCCACGCGAAACCCGCGGCGGCGAAATCCGGGGTGAATTCCAGCTTGGCCGGGAAAAAGCATCTTGAACTGCGGGGCGACCCGCGCTCGGTCGCGCGTCGCGCCGAGTCGGTTTAAGGCTGCCGCCCACGATCGTACTTTTCGCTCATGTCGAAACTCTTCCCGAAGTCGGCCAACAAGCTGCCGCTCCAGATCATCATTTTTCTGGTCGTTCTGACGGGTATCGCCACGGCTGGCGTCACCTATTACATGACGCCGAAGTATGCGCGCGTCGGGTACGCCCCGGTCCAGCCGGTGCCGTTCAGCCACGCCCAACATGTACAGGAGGTCGGTCTCGATTGCCGTTACTGTCATTCAAATGTGGATAAGTCGGCGCATGCCAATGTGCCCTCGGCTCAGACGTGTATGAACTGTCATAACGTCATCAAGGCCGACAGCCCGTTGCTGGCTCCGGTGCGGGAAAGTTATGAAAAGGGTACGCCTGTGCCGTGGGTCTGGATTCACCAGACGCCCGATTTCGCCTATTTCAATCATGCGGTGCACGTGAATCGCGGGATTTCCTGCGTCGAGTGTCACGGCAAGGTGAACGAGATGGATGTCGTCACGCACGTGCAGCCCTTGAGCATGGCGTTCTGTCTCGAGTGCCATCGTAATCCCGAACAGCGCCTTCGCGACCCGAAGGATGTTTATAATCTCGATTCCAAACGACTGGTCGATCAAGGCCCCGAAGGCGTGAAAATGGCCGAGAAATTCAAGCACGACTGGAAATTGATTCCTCCTCAGAGCTGCTCCGGCTGCCATCGATGAAACGCAAATTTGACCATCCCGCTCCTTCTGATCAGGAGCAGCTGACCGGCCCGAAGTATTGGCGCAGCTGGGACGAGCTCGCCGGCACGCCGGGGTTCAAGACCGAGCTCGCGCGCGAGTTCCCCGAAGGTGCGGCGGAGCTCGACGGTGTCGATCGCCGGCACTTCATGAAGATCATGGCGGCCTCTTTTGCGCTTGGCGGCGCAGGGTTGGCGGGCTGCCGCCGTCCGGAAAAGTTCATTCTGCCCTACGGCAAGTCGGTCGAGAGCGTGATTCCAGGTCTGCCCTCCTACTACGCCACGTCGATGCCGTTGCGGAAGACGGCGATCCCTCTGTTGGCGGAGACGCACCAGGGCCGGCCAACGAAACTCGAGGGCAATCCGACCTATCAGCCGCACGGCGGAGCGGCCTCACTGCACGCCCAAGCTTCCATCCTCGAACTTTATGACCCCGAGCGTGCGACGGCGCACACCAAGGGGAACCAGACGCTCACGGTTGAGACCGTCAATGAGGTGTTCGCGAGTATCAATCGTAATTATAGCAGTAGCGGTGGCGCTGGGCTCGCCTTTCTGGCCGACGAATCTTCGTCGCCAACCCGCCTGCGGTTAGTCCGGGCGTTGCGGGCACGTTTTCCGCGGGCGATTTGGTCAGAGTACGAGCCCATTGCCGATGAAGCCCCTCTTGCCGCCGCTCAGGCAGCGTTTGGTACGGCGGTCCGGCCGGTCTATCAATTCGCGCGCGCCAAACGCATTGTATCAATCGACGCGGACTTCCTACACCAGGAGGCGGGTAGCCTATATTATGCGCGTTCGTTCGCGAATGGTCGTCGGTTGTTAAAGAAAGACGATCCGATGAACCGCCTGTATATGGCGGAGAGCGCGCTGACCCTCACCGGCAGCATGGCGGATCATCGGCTGCGGGTCGCCTCAAGCCACATGCTGGCGTTCGCGGCGCAGCTGTCCTCGCAGCTGTTCCCACAAGTCGCGAGGGATCTGGCTCCTTACGGCCAGGGCTTTGAAACCCCGCCGAAGTGGATCGAAGAGTGCGCGGCGGATTTGCAGGCCCATCGTGGTGCGTGCCTGGTCGTGGCGGGTGCCCACCTCCCGGCGGACGTTCATTTCCTTGTCCACGGCATCAATTCCCTCCTGGGAAATGTGGGAACCACGGTTAATTACGTTCCGGTCGAGCCGACCAATGCGGCCTCGATCAGCCAGCTCGCCCGTTCGATCAAGGCCGGCTCGGTTCGGACGTTGGTAATCCTCGGTGGAAATCCAGTCTATAATGCCCCGGCGGATCTTGATTGGCCAGCGCTGCAAAAGTCCGTGGGGGAGGTCGTTCGCTATAGTTATTATGTCGACGAGACGTCGGTGTTGAATCCTGCGGCGACGACGCAAATTGCCGCCGCCCATTATCTGGAGTCGTGGGGAGACGCCCGCACGATTGACGGGACAGTCGTGCCGGTTCAGCCGATGATTCAGCCGCTCTTTGGCGGTCTCACGCAGAACGAAGTGCTCGCCCGGCTCACGGGTGAAGCTCAGGTGGATTCGTACGCGCTGGTCGCAGCGACCATTGGCACCCTCGGTGGGGCGACTGCCAACCCGGAGGCCACGATGCAGCGATTTCTCCATGACGGGGTGCTCGAAGGTTCTGCCTATCGACCTGTATCGGTGCGGTTTAATCAGGGTGCCGCCGGGCAGGTGTTTGGTGATGCGCAGCCGCTGGCCTCCTTTAATAAAGACAATCTCGAAGTCCGCTTCATGGCTGACTATAAACTCGATGATGGGCGATTCGCGAACAACGGCTGGCTGCAGGAGTGTCCGGATCCGATCTCAAAGCTCTCGTGGGACAACGCGATCTTCATTAGTCCCCACTTTGCCAGGGAGCTCGGCATTCAGCCAAAGGGTTCCCTGATTCAGGTGGCGCGGACAGAGACGGCCAAGTTCCAGCAGGGTATGGAAATGGCTTTTGTGGGTGAACTCACGGTGAATGGGAAGACGGTGCGGGCTCCGATTTCCATTCAACCCGGACTGGCTAACTATACGGTGGTGCTACCGTTGGGTTATGGGCGCAGTGTGGTCGGCAATGTGGGCAAGGGGGCGGGTTATAATTTCTACCCGCTGCGGATCGCCACGAATTTCCACGTGGCGACGGGCGGGAAGCTCATCGCGACTCAAGAGACCTTTCGCCTGGCGAACACCCAGGAGCATTGGTCGATGGAAGGCCGCGATATCGTTCGCGAAGCCAACTTTGAAGGGGCCAATAGTTACCAGGAGAACCCTGGTTTCGTGAACACCTTCGGCATGGAGGCGCATACGCCGAGCAACATCGGCGAAGTGGGCGAGAAGATGACGCCGCAGGAACGGGCTTCCCTCATTCCCCGCGGAAATTCGCTGTATCAAACGCCCACGTTCAACGGGGTGCACCAGTGGGGCATGTCGATCGACATGAATACCTGCATTGCGTGTCAGGCGTGCGTGGTGGCCTGTCAGGCCGAGAACAACATTCCGATTGTGGGCAAGGACCAGGTGCTCCGCGGCCGGGAGATGCACTGGATCCGCATCGATCGTTATTACTCGGACGGCAATCTCGATGCCGCGGCTTTTGGTGGTGAAGGCAACAAGACGCTTCCGGATGATCTGGATGTCTCGTTCCAGCCGATGACCTGTGTGCATTGCGAGCTGGCTCCGTGCGAGACGGTGTGTCCCGTCAACGCCACCGTTCACGATGAAGAAGGCCTCAATGTAATGGCCTACAACCGTTGTATCGGAACCCGTTATTGCGCGAACAATTGTCCTTACAAGGTCCGCCGCTTTAACTTTTTCGATTACAATCAGCGCAGTCTCGACACCCTCTATCAGGGCCCGCTCACAGACTATGGTATGCCTGAGCTGGTCGCGATAGGCAAGAACCCCGAAGTCACGATCCGCATGCGCGGCGTGATGGAAAAATGCACTTATTGTGTGCAGCGAGTTCAAAACGGAAAGATCCAGCACAAGGTGAAGATGGCGCAGCAGGGAACTCCTGGTGACGTCGTCGTTCCGGATGGAACGATTAAGACGGCCTGTCAGCAAACCTGCCCGGTCGACGCGATTGTGTTTGGCAACATCCTCGACAAGGACAGCGCGGTTTCAAAGGCCAAGGCCCGCGAGCAGGAGTACGCGGTCCTCGGCTATCTCAATACGCGGCCGCGCACCACGTACGCAGCCCGGATGCGTAACCGCAACCCGCGGATGCCTGGCTATACTGCTCTTCCCGCGAGTCGCATCGAGTATCAAAAGAAAAACGAGCCGCAAGGTGGTGGTCACGGCCACGGTCATGATACCAATGGCGTAAAAACCAAAGGCGGGCATTAAGATGAATACGCGCCACTTATTTCGTTATGACTGCATCGCTGGTTCGCGCACCGGGCGCGGCCTGCGTGTGATCGGCCGGGTTAGCTGCGGAGGACTTCGCTAATGGTTCACGCCGACCACGCCACTCCCGCGCACCCGATTTTGCAGGAAGTTAAACCTGCGGTCATCCCCCGCGCTATTCTGGTTGAAAACAATCGGAGCTTCTCGTGGATCACCGAGAAGATCTGCGGCATCATCGAGGGGAAAACGCCCACGTGGTGGTGGGTTTGTTTCATCCTCGCGTGTTTTGTCGCCTCGTTTACGGTGGCGGGCATCACCTACCTCGTCGCCACTGGCGTCGGAGTGTGGGGCCATGCGAATCCGGTCAACTGGGCCTGGGATATCGTAAACTTTGTGTTTTGGATCGGTATCGGCCACGCGGGTACACTGATTTCCGCCATCTTGTGTCTTCTCCGCCAGAAGTGGCGGACATCGATTAATCGGGCGGCCGAGGCCATGACGATTTTCGCGGTGGTTTGCGCCGCGATTTTCCCGGTCTTCCATGTGGGTCGCGTCTGGTACGCGTGGTATCTTTTCCCGATTCCGAACTCGAATGCGGTGTGGCAGAATTTCCGGTCGCCGCTCGAGTGGGATGTATTCGCGGTCTCGACCTACGGTACGGTCTCGGTGTTATTCTGGTACGTCGGTCTGATTCCTGATCTCGCAATTCTGCGCGATCGATTCCTCAACGCCGGCAACAAATTCCGTTCATTCCTTTATGGGTTGTTCGCGATGGGATGGCGCGGTTCCAACCGCCATTGGAGCAATTACGAAATGGCGTATTTGATTCTCGCGGGTATCTCCACTCCGCTGGTGCTCTCTGTGCACACGATCGTTTCGTTCGATTTCGCGGTGTCACTGATCCCCGGCTGGCACACGACGATTTTTCCTCCCTATTTCGTGGCGGGCGCAATCTTCTCCGGCTTCGGCATGGTGCTCACGCTCATGCTGCCGCTGCGGGCGGTGTATGGTCTTCAGGATCTCATTACCCAGTACCACATCGATTGTATGTGTAAGATCACGTTGGCGACCGGCACCATCGTCGGCTACGCTTACGGGATCGAGTTCTTCATCGCTTGGTACGGGGCGAATCCCTATGAAGGCTTCGCGTTCGTGAACCGCGCCTTCGGGCACTACGCGTGGGCCTACTGGATCATGATCTCGTGTAACGTGATCACGCCGCAATTCTTCTGGTTCAAGAAAGTGCGCGAAAACACGGCGTTTGTCTGGATCCTTTCGATCTTTGTTAACGTGGGAATGTGGTTCGAGCGTTTCGTGATCATCGTCACTTCACTGGCCCGCGACTTCCTGCCTTCAAGCTGGGGTTACTATAGCCCGTCCATCGTGGAAATCTTCACCTTCTTCGGCACCTTCGGCGTCTTCTCCGTGCTGTTTCTTCTCTTCATCCGCTTCCTCCCCATCATGCCGATGGCCGAGCTCAAGGCGGTCACTCCTCAGGCCGACGTGCATGGTCACGGCATGGCGGGTCATGGCGATCCGGCAGCGCGCGACTTCAAGCATTAATCCACGACCATGGCTGCACAACCTTACGGTCTCATTGCGACGTTTGATACTGCCACCGAGCTGTATCATGCGGCGGAAAAAATCCGGGATGCGGGCTACCGCCACTGGGATTGTATTACCCCTTGTCCCGTACATGGCCTCGACCGGGCGATGGGCCTGCGCCGGTCCATCATTCCCAGGATCTCCCTGGTGGGCGGCATCATTGGGTTTTTCACGGGTATGAGCATGATCTGGTGGACGGGAGCGTACGACTATCCGCTGATCGTCGGAGGCAAGCCTTACTTCAGCGCGATGTTCGCCTTTCCCATCAGCTACGAACTGACCATTTTGTTCGCCGCGTTTGCGACCGTCATTGGTATGTTCGTCGTTAATCGGCTTCCGATGCATTACCATCCGGTCTTGAAATACGATAAGATCGGACGGGGGATGGACGACACGTTCTTCATCGTCATCGAAGCGCGCGACCCGCGTTTCAATCTCGCCAACACCAAGGCCCTGCTCGAGAAGACCGGCGGCAAGGCGATCGTGGAGCTGGAGAGCTGAACCCATGCGCCACGTCTATCTTATCACCTTTTTCGTCTGCGTCCTGCTGGTTTCCATCCTCGGGTTCCGCGGTACGACTTTCACGAAGCCTCCGATCGACGTCTTTCCGGAGTGGGCGTTCCCCAGCATGGAGAACCAACCCAAGCCTCGTCCGCAGTCCGCGAGCAAGTTCTTTGCTGACGGTCGCGCGGACCGTGTTCCTCCGCCGCAGACGGTCGCTCGCGGGATGTTGCGCATTGATCAGCATCGCTATGCGGGGAAGTCGGGTCCGGAGACCTTTGCTGCCGGTTTTCCGGCCGGGCTGTCGGTCGATTTGAACCTCCTCGAGCGAGGACGGGATCGTTACCAGATTTATTGCGCGGTATGCCATAGCGGTACCGGCGACGGTAATGGCATCACCAAACGGTATGGCATGGGATCGACTCCGACCTACCATGATGACCGCCTGCGGCAAATGCCCGACGGCGAGATCTTCCACGTCATCTCGAACGGTCGTAACACCATGCTGCCGTACGCTGACAAATTGAGCCCCGACGATCGCTGGGCGGTCGTCGCCTACGTCCGCGCTCTCCAGCGTGCTCAGCAAGGCACTGCGGCGGATGTCGCCGATCCAGCTGCCAAACAATCCCTCGGTATCCAATGAGTTCGCCCGCCGTTACCGCTTCAGCCGCGGCCCTTCCCCGCGAATCATCGACTGCCTCCGCTGCGAGCAAGTCGCTGATGTTCGGGTTTGTGGGCATTGGCCTCACCGTCCTGGGAATTTTCATTTCCGGTCCATCGATGGTGGCCCTTTCCTGGCTCGTTGGAGTCACGTTTTGGACCGCAATCGCGATTGGCATGCTAATGTTGTGCATGATCCATCACATTTTCGATGCGTCGTGGTCGGTGGTGATTCGTCGGCAATGGGAGCACGGCCTGTCCGCCTTCAAGTGGCTGGCATTGTTGTTTGTGCCTCTCGTCCTCGCCACGTTCTTCTACAAGCTGGATCTAATCTGGCCATGGCTGAATCCCGACCACGTGATCCATGGCGGTTACAAAGTCGGCGCTGATCCGCTGTTTTTGAAAAAGGCGGGCTTCCTTAGTCCGCAGATGTTTATCGGAATGACTGTCGCCTTCTTCGGCATTTGGATCTGGTTGTCGGCCCGTCTGCGCAAAGCCTCTTTTAGCCAGGATCTCGATGGCAGCGTCAGCTGGACCTATAACAATCGCGTCACGTCGGCCTTTGGCTTGATCCTGGGTGCCCTGACCCTGACCTTTGCCGCCATTTATTGGGTGAAGAGCCTCGAATATCATTGGTTCTCCACGATGTACGGGGTGTGGTTCTTTACTAATTGTATTCGCGGGGCACTGAGCATCGGGGTGATTATCATGGTCTGGCTCTATAATCGCGGCGATTATCAGGGCGTGTTGAATAAGAATCACTATCACAGCATTGGCATGCTGATGCTCGCGTTTACCATCTTCTGGGCATATATCACCTTTTCCCAGTATTTCCTGATCTGGAATGCCAACATCCCGGAGGAGACATTCTGGTATAATATCCGTGAGTTAAATTATGATGGAACAATCAATCAGTGGTGGTATGTTGGTTTGGGTCTTCTCTTTGGGCATTTCTTTCTGCCGTTCTTCTTCCTGTTGTCATACCGCTATAAAGTAGCGCCCAAAGTGATTCGCCGGATCGCCTATTGGATCCTCGCGGTGATCCTGTTGGATATGTGCTATAACATCCTTCCGGCGCTAAAGGATCCGGATCATCACGGCGACCCGATGCCGTTCCTCTCGATGCATTTGGTTTGGACGCTTACCGCCGTGGTTGGAGTGGGTGGCATTTGTATTTGGTCCTATCTTCGCAGCTTTCCGACTACCAAGCTCATTCCGATTCGTGATCCACGGATTGTCGAGAGCCTCACGCACCATGAGTGATGCATCCGTCCATCCGGCGCGTCCGGTCTCATTGTTCACCATCGTTTTTCTCCTGGTGCTGTTCGCCGCCTTCCTGCTGGTGGTGCGTTATTTCTACGAACCGAGCCAAACTTTGCCGCAGAATCTCGCGGCTGAGAATATGCCGAAGGAACTGGAGTGGCGCGCGACACCCGAGTCGCGCCGGAAGGCATTGGCTGATCAGCGCGAAGCGGAAGCGAAGCAAACCTCCACGTACGGATGGACCGATCAGGCCGCGGGTAAGGTTCAGCTTCCCATTGACCGGGCCATGGAGCTGACCGCGAAGCAACCCGGTGCCAGGAAATAACCCGTCCCGTCGTTAACTTAATTTCGAGATGATAAACTCTCCGACTCACGCCGGCCCGGCCGAAGTCACGCCGATTGATCCGACTGCACGCGGTCCGCTTCTGCTCCTAGTGGGCATGGCTCTCGGGTGGCTTTTGGTCAGTGGTACCTTTGCGCTCATTGCATCGATTCAGCTCCATACGCCACAATTCCTCTCGGATTGTTCGTGGTTCACCTTCGGGCGCACCGACGCCATGCGGGAGAGCACCTTCATCTACGGCTGGGCTGGAAATGCCGGATTGGCCATCTCGCTATGGATCCTCGGTCGCTTGGGCGGTAATCCGCTTCGCGCGACGAATTGGGTGGTCGCTGGAACTCTCTTTTGGAATCTCGGATTGGCTGCCGGGTTGGTGGGTATCGCCACGGGCGACATGACGTCGTTCTCGATGCTGCATCTCCCCCTTTACGTGCAACCGCTGATGCTCTTCGCTTACGCCACGATTGCGATCTCCGGCGTTCTCGCTTGGGGAGGTCGCCGCACGGACGGCACCTTTGCGGCGCAATGGTACGCGGTTGCTGCGCTGTTTGTTTTCCCCTGGTTGTTTTCCGCCGCTCAGGTGGTTCTGCTTTGGATGCCGGTGCGCGGTACGGTCCAGGCGATCGCCGCCGGTTGGTTTACGCAAGGTCTCTGGACGCTCTGGCTTGCTCCCGTCGCTCTGGCGGGTGCCTACTATATCGTGCCAAAGACGGCCGGTCGGGTGTTGCCAAGTTATGAGTTCGCGTCCCTTGGATTCTGGACTTTATTGTTTGTCGGAGCTTGGACGGGTGGCCGTCATCTGATTGGGGGACCGGTGCCGGCTTGGATTCCGACGGTCGGAGTCGTGGCGTGTAGTCTGTTGATTTTTCACTACTCGATTGTTTTCCTAAACCTACGGGTGGTGACCGCTTCGGTGGGCAACGCGGCTCAGTTCATTCGCCTGGGTTTGATCGCCTATTTGCTCGTCGGACTGCTCGATATGATCACTTCGTTCCGTTTCGTGGCGGAGCAGATGCAGTTCACGTTTCTAGCCACCGCGCTGCAGCAGCTCGGCTTGTACGGAGCAATTTCAATGATCTTTTTTGGCTGCATCTATTTTATGATCCCGCGAATCGTGGGGGCGCCTTGGGCGTCGGTCGGGATGATGTCCGCTCACCGCGTGGCGGTCATTATTGGGATTTTAATGCTGGTGGGAGGATTGGCTGCAGCGGGTATGATGCAGGCGGGTGATTTGTTGAACCCGAACGCAAGCCTCGGTGATATCCTAGCCAGGATTCGCCTACCGCTCCTGGTTGTTACTTTTGCTCAAATCATTCTGATTGGTGCAAATCTTCTATTACTCGTGAACTTTATGAAGACTGCCGCTTCGCGCGCCGATGGCGACGTGCGGGTACAGAATCTTTTCCGCCAGCCTTCGGCGATCGAGGCGTCTGCGACATGAAAAACGGCCCGCTCTTCTTCCTCGGACTTCTCGCTGCGGTTGCAATTTCCTGGGCCGGCATTGTGTTGGGCTCGCATGCGCAACTCGGCGAACTGCCTCCTTACTTTGACCAAGTGGAAGGCCAGATCTATCCACGTCGACCTGGTGGGCTTGCCGCCCGCGGGCAATTGGTTTACGCGGACCTAGGCTGCGCGGCATGCCACACCCAGCAGGTGCGTCGTCCCGATTTTGGTTCCGACAAGGCTCGCGGCTGGGGCGATCGTCAGAGCGTCGCTCGTGACTACATTCACCAGTCGCGTCCGCAGTTGGGCGCCTCCCGCGTCGGTCCCGATTTGGCTAACGTCGGTGCCCGCTGGGAGAAAACTGAAAACGCCGCAGCGGGCCTGCACCAATTGTTATATCAGGGTTCCTCGGCGCACCCGAATTACTCCTTTCTCTATGAAGAGGACGCCATGGTCGGCGAGCGGTCTGCGCTCGCCTTGAACCTTTCCGGTGTAAATGCTCCAGCGCCCGGCTTCCAGGTTGTTCCATCGGAACGTGCGCAGACTCTTGTCGCCTATCTCCTCAGCCTGAAGACCACGTACGATTTCCCGGAGTCGGTACCCGTTGCAGCTCCGAAGAAGTCGCAGGAGACGAAGAAATGAGCACTCCTTCCCAACCCGATCCCCGGATCGATCTGTCTGCGGTTACCGATCAGAGTCTGCTCGCTGACCACGAAAAGCTTCTCGGTAAGCAGCCCGATGACAAAGGTCGCTACAAGTTGATGCCGCTGGCTCTGCTGTTCTTTTTCAGCGGACTTATTTTCTTCGGCGGCACCTATTTGGGGCGCTATTCCGGAAATTTTCACCCCCAGGTTTTCAATGAGACTGTCCACCCGCCTAAAGCGGGAGCGGTGGTCGCTGCCGCTCCGGTTGATCCCATTGTGATGGGACGGGCGGTGTACAATCAGGTCTGCGCCAGCTGCCATCAGCCCACGGGTCTTGGTTTGGCACCGGTCTTTCCGCCCTTGGCGGGATCGGAGTGGGTCACCGGCTCGGAGGATCGCGCAATCCGCATTGTGCTGCACGGGCTGCAAGGCCCGATTCAAGTTAAAGGTGTTGAGTACACCGGCGTGATGCCAGCGGCGGGGCCTGGTTCCGGCTTCAATCTTAGCCCGGAGCGGATCGCGGCGGTGTTGACCTTTATTCGGCAGGAATGGGGGAATTCAGCTCCGCCGGTCTCCGCGGCGCGTGTATCAGAGATCCGGGCACAAGCCGGCAACCGTGGGGCATGGACCGCAGCCGAACTGGGGCCCTGATCCGTCCTGCTATATTGTTTAGAGCAACGCCGCGACGTTCGTCGCGGCGTTGCGTTTTGCCGAGTTGAAGCAGGTACCAGCTACTCAAAGGAGTTTCACCACCGTGCTGCGAGTTTGGTAAAGGGCTTACCTGAGCGTGAGCGCGGTAGTTGATGGCGAGTCGTTCACGATAATTGAGGGTGGGATAGCGAGGGGGGAGGTAAGCAGGTAGCGTTGATTAAAAGAGTGTGAGCTGCGCGGCGTCATCCGCCCGGTGGCGGGCAAAAACTACACCGTCAGACATTACAACCTCGATGCGATTATCGCGGTGGGCTACCGCGTGAATTCCAAATGCGCCACGGCCTTCCGGCAATGGGCCACGGGAGTCCTGCGAGACTACACGCTCCGGGCGCACGCGGGGCACCGCGCCAACGGCGCAGCCTACGACAGCCCAGGGCAACGCCCTGGGTTAACCCGTTGTCCGTATGAAGCCCTGAAAGGGCGGCCCAACCGTCACCGTCATTGGGTCGCCCTTTCAGGGCTGGAATTGAAAATCGCCAATGCTCCTAGGGCGTTGCCTTGGGCTGGCTTGATGAGCCCCTTTGGGGCTTTATTTGTCGCCCGCCTAGACCAACAAATTATTCCCACCAAGCTATGCCGCAATCCCTCGCCCGTCTCCACATTCACCTCGTTTTCAGCACGAAAAACCGCGAACCTCTCATCACCGACCCGGTGCGTGATTCGCTTCACGCCTACATGGCCACGGTGCTGCAAAACCTCGGTTGCGCTCCGGTGCTCATCAATTCCGTGGAGGACCACATTCACATCCTTTTTGAACTTGCCCGCACGGTATCGGTCAGCCAAGCGGTGGAAGAGGTCAAAAAATCCTCGTCCAAATGGATCAAAACTCAGGGCGCGAATTTTGCCGGGTTCGCCTGGCAAGCGGGTTATGGGGCGTTTGCCGTTTCGGAATCCAATGTTGGGGTTGTTCGTGAATACATCGCCGGCCAGCGGGAACACCACCACACGAAATCCTTTCAGGAGGAATACCGGCAATTCCTCGAACGACACCGGGTCGCGTTCGATGAACGGTATGTGTGGGATTGAACGGCGGGTTGGGTCGCCCTTTCAGGGCTTGGGCCTTTTATTCGTCCCTGTTCCCAAGGCGTTGCCCTGGGCTGCCATGGTCCGCCCCGTTGGGGCTGATGCCATTGAGACCAGCCGCCAGAACCGAGACCAATGACTAAGACCATCGATCAAATTCTGTTGCCGAAGCCGGAGGCCCGGCCGCGCATCTACGCCTACGCAATCTCGGACAAGGCGCACGCAGGTCTGCTCAAGGTGGGGCAAACCACGCGCAATGTGAAGCAACGCGTCGCTGAGCAGCTCAAGACCGCCGCGATCAAGAACTACACCATCGAACTCGACGAGTCCGCCGAGCGCGACGACGGCACGATCTTCACCGATCACGAGGTGCGCGCAGCCCTCGGCAAGAAGGGCGTCAAGAACACAGAACTGGAATGGATGCGCTGCACGCGCAAGGACGTGAAGACCGTCCTCACCGAGCTGCGCACCGGGCAGAAATTCACCGGCACGCATTCCGCAATTTTCGCGATGCGCGCCGAGCAGCGCGCCGCGGTCGAAAAGACTTTCGACTACTTCCACTCGATCTGGGCAGAGGACAAAAAAGCCGTCCCGCGCTTCCTGTGGAACGCGAAGATGCGCTTCGGCAAAACCTTTACCGCCTATCAGCTCGCCAAAAAACTCGGGGCTAAGCGCGTGCTGGTGCTGACCTTCAAGCCCGCCGTAGAAGATGCGTGGCAGACGGACCTCGAGTCGCACGCTGACTTCGACGGCTGGCACTACCTCTCCCGCAATTCCGACCGCGATCCGACCGAAATCTCAGCCAAAAAGCCGCTCGTTTATTTCGGCTCCTTTCAAGACCTACTGGGGCGCGATGCGGTGGGAAACATCAAAGCCAAGAACGAATGGCTGCACGCGGTGAACTGGGATTTGGTGGTTTTTGACGAATATCATTTCGGCGCGTGGCGCGACACGGCCAAGGAACTGTTCGAGGACGAGGAGGAGGCGGTCGCCAAGAAGGAGACCAAGTTGGAATACGCCGCCGGTCTGGAAGGGGTAAACGAAGACCTCGGCGTGCTCTCAGAGAAAGATGACCGAGTTCCTGCCCATCACGACCCGGGCCTACCTCTACCTCTCCGGCACGCCGTTCAAGGCGCTGGCTACGGGCGAGTTTATCGAGGAACAGATTTTTAATTGGACCTACACCGACGAACAGCGGGCGAAGGAGGAGTTTGCGATCCAGCACCCCGGCCAGTGGAACCCCTATGGCGCGCTGCCGCAGATGCGGCTGCTCACCTACCAGATGCCGGACGAGCTGGTGGCGATAGCGAGCGCCGGGGAGTTCGACGAGTTCGACCTGAACGCGTTTTTCGAGGCCTCGGGCACGGGTGCCACGGCGCAGTTCAAGCACACGAGCGATGTGCAGAAG
>Ga0163151_10006522_pt1 | contig 14171 bp, 11 predicted proteins | sample OliLakLV19MP5IB2_FD_145596 | JGI IMG/M metagenome (GOLD analysis project Ga0163151, IMG submission 145596) | Freshwater microbial mat bacterial communities from Lake Vanda, McMurdo Dry Valleys, Antarctica - Oligotrophic Lake LV.19.MP5.IB-2 | ecosystem: Environmental > Aquatic > Freshwater >...
TCGAAGGGAAAAGAGGAGGGCTCTTTCCGCCGCCCTCTTCGCGCAGCGAAGAGGGCGGCGTGGGGGTGTTTTTCGCTATGTGCCCTTCGACAAGCTCAGGGACCGGAATGTATTCTTCGAGTATTACTCTTCTTGTACTCAGGGATCCGGGTGTGTTTTTCGATGAGGACTTTTTATGTACTCAGGGATCCGGGTGTATTCTTCAATGCGTAAACTTCTTGTGCTCAGGGACCCTGGTGTGTTTTTCGGTACAGAGCTCCTCGGGACTCAAGGTCCTGGATTTATTATCACTTCCATTTCAAGCAATAAGCATTGTGACTTTCAATACCAACAAGGTCAACAATGGGCATACTGAAATGCAAATACCTATATTTATAGCTCAAATTCTAGTTCATTACATCAGTGCCTATATTTAGACGGTTCAAATTCTATAAGATGCGATTTTGTAAAAGAGTGCTCTTCCTTTCTACTTTTCTATTTGGATCCACCCTATATCTCCAGGCTCAGGGATGCAGTGATGCAGGATTGTGTAAGATTGAAGTATTGAAACCGAATCCTGAATATGGATCACCATTGCTCATCCAGAAACTCAGTGCAGGTATGTCAGTAGGCGCTGCCGATTATGGCATCACCGTCTTTGGTGGGCACATAGGGTATAGCAGGAAGTTTGGAAAAAGCTGGAGCATAGATTCAAAAATGACTTTTCTTTCTCAACAAGGCAATGGGATTTCAGTAATAGGGATAGGTGATATTTTTGCCAATGTAAATTATGCTGTTTCGCAAAAGTTAACAGTTATTGGAGGTGTAAAAATACCATTGATGAAAGCCGACAGGACGGAGGATGGTTTAGCCTTGCCTATGGATTATCAGTCCAGTCTGGGTACATTGGATTTATTGGCAGGTATTCGGTACCAACAAGTAAACTGGCAATGGGCATTGGCCGTTCAGATACCCTTACAGCAAAATGAGAATGCATTTTTCCCTGGCATGTTTCCTGCGGGATCCATGTTGAATGACATTCAGGCCACCAATGCTTTTCAACGGCAGGCAGACATCATGCTCCATGTATCCAGGACAATACCCATGAGCGACAAAATAACCTTTACACCCGGCCTCCTGCCAATCTACCATATCACTGCAGATGAGTACACAGGTATCGATGGCATTCAGTATGTTATTGAAGGCTCAGATGGGCTGACACTTAACGGCACCGTATTTATTAATGTTAAGACTGGTCTCTCCAGCAATTTTGAATTTGACCTTGGCTTTCCTTTTATCGTAAGAGAAGCAAGGCCGGATGGATTGACCAGGAGTTTCGTTTTTGGCGTAAGCTACAGTTATCAGTTTTGAGTCAAGAAAACAGAGTTGATTAATTTGATTTCACAAATGTTTGCGATGAATATTGATCTGCAGATTTAATACGCAGTATGTATAGCCCTTCTGGTATTTCCTTAATATCCATCGTGAAGGTATGCCCGTGATTGCCTTGTATTTGGCTAACCAGCGATCCATTCATCGTCCTTTTCAATAGAGACAGATTCACCAACATGTAGAGTTGCACCTTCTCTGTTGGTGATCACTTCAGGACAGTTGATACATTCCTGCGTTATGGTAGTATTGATCAGGTAAAGGTGTGCGCCAACACCTGAATTGAGTATGGAACCACCGGAAGTGCCTTCGATGACGGTGTTAGAAATCATAGCGGAATCAATCACCGTGATCGCCTGATTGTGTAAAGCAGATCTTTCTACAGCTTGATTCCCTTCTATCGTGCAATGACGAATGATGATAGGATGTTCATTGTCCGCACCTATATAAATTCCTGCACCAGTTGAGTTACCGGAACCATCTGCATACCCGCAGCAAATGTGCAGGCCATCTAAGATCACGGTATCCAGTGCGTTGGTAATTGACACGACGTGATATACATTGTCTGCGAGATAGCTTGTATCTGCAATTTCGCCGGATAGAGTGGTGGGATATAGGGCCGGATTTCGTTGGTCAATTGAAATTTCATTTCCGGCAAAGCCTCCATAAACAGCGATGGATGTACGGATATCATAGGTGGTGTCTCATGCTGTCGTCGTCGTGACCGGTTACGTGCCCTCAGCAATCCACATCTCATGTACACTGGTATCTTGATTGCTTTGTAGAAATGCGTCGCCAGGCGTACGGTATGCCGTCTCCCAGCTTTCTCCATCAGGGTTTGCTGGGGCATCAGGATTGACAAAGACCCTGCCATTTATTTTGCCCGGTGATTGATAGGTGCTGCAGGTAATGGTACCTTTCAGTAATCTGCATAAAGCATTGTCGACATAGCTTTCGTTGTCTCCACTGGACGTCCGTGTGCCCATCAAAATGGCCTTAATCCTTCTGGTACCTATAGGCACAGGGATTGTAAGCAGCTTGAGTGTCCAGGCACTTTGTTTGTGTCGTAAGGTATCAGAAGAAGAAAGGATGATATTATTAGCATCAATAAACTGCAACGCCATTGCGGGTTCATCCGTATTTTGCCAGTCAGCCATAAGGGCCCCGAAATTGACCCAAAGCCATCTCCATCCGAATCTGCAAATGGATCTGATTTCAGCATGACACATACAGATGAAACGGTATCCGTAGCTAGTGGAAAAAGCGGGAAAGGCGTTGTGGGTGCGGCATTGTTCTTCCGTATAGTGACCATATCCGTTTCAGAGCTGCCTCCGGATTAAACTGATCTCCGAAACTCAGTCGTTTCAGTACAAATTTTGGTTAGGAACCTGCTGTCACTTCGACCATCACAAATCCATACTCATCCTGGCTCACGATAAGCTCATCTGAATCAGCGTTGCTTAATTCGCCCCAATAATCAATATTGCCACCTGATGCGGCTACATTGACCCATAGGTGATCATGGTCTCTTGACTGGCCCCTCGAATAAGCATGGGTATGACCGAAAAAGTGAATGGTAGGTTTGCCGCATACTTCAGAAAAAGCTTGCATCATTTCAACGATATCGCCTGTGTAATTTGCTTCACCCGGCGTCTACAATTCTGATTTGAAAGGGTGATGCATTTCAGCAAAGACAAAATCGATCAAGGTATACGCACAACTCAGATTAAGAATGCTGTCAACCCAGTTGAGCTGAGCCTGTATGCGATAGGGTGAATTAGAATTTATACTCAATACACGGACATTGGAATAGTCATGGTAATACCAATGTTCAAGGTAGCCGGGTGTTCCGTTTTCAGGCAGGGTATAATAGTTAAAATAGTTTTGTGAATTAGCTTCATGATTGCCAATGGCGGGATAACAAGGCACGGATCTCCACAATGTTTGTCCGGGATCGAAGAAATCATTTTTCCATTGACCATAGGCATTGCCGTTGTCCACCACATCACCAGGAAGGACAGCCATCTGCAAGTGATCACTCAAGGATGTACCATAGGTGGAATCTATATAAGGCAGCAGGCTTGTATTGATGAGATTGGAGAAGATGTTTGGATTGCTACCGTCTTTCTGCATATCGCTCATCAGCACCATATTGAAGGAGGCTTCACTGTCGCGGTTGAGAGGGGTAACGAAATCATAGATCCCGGATTGCCAGGTACCTGTCACTGCTTTATAATAATATCGGGTTGCGGGAGACAGTCCTGCCAGGGAAGTCGTATGAAGAATAGTTGAATTCAGGGTCACCAACGTGGTGCCTGTGGAAGCATTGCCTAGACCAGGGGTCAATCCATATTCGACGATGGTTTCCGTATTGGTATTTGTTTCCCACATCACCACCATGGAGGCAGGGGTCGCCATCTGGAGGTAAGATTGAACAAGAATCGTCTGGCCAGCCAACGGAAAAACCTATACGAAGCAAGCTAGTGCCAGGGCAAATATGCTTTTTGAACAGAGGAGATCGGTCATCAGGCAGGTAGAATGGTAATAAGTAATAGTTTTGTAAAAATAGCAAAAGCAAACAATCGTCTTTAGGAAGTCCCGCAGCGTATGAAAAATGACTATCAACAGATCCTGGAAGAACTTTATCATTTGATCAAGGTCAAGCCTGATGAAGGGCTGGTTACTCCGTATATTCCTGAACTGGCGGAGATCGACCCTTCAAAGTTTGGTGTTCATCTCGCAGCTACTTCCGGGGAGCAAACAGGTATCGGGGATCATCGGGAAAAATTTTCCATTCAGAGTATCGGAAAAGTACTTTCTCTGACGCTTGCGTTTCAACAGCGAGGTGAATCTCTGTGGGATCGGGTAGGGGTAGAGCCGTCCGGAAATCCATTCAACTCGCTATGGCAACTAGAGTATGAAAAAGGTAAGCCGCGCAATCCATTGATCAACTCCGGTGCAATTGTGATCTGTGATATCCTTTGTACGCTGTATGATGATCCCTTAAAAGAGTTACTTGCTTTTATCAGGAGTATGTCGGGCAATGAAAATATAAGCTGTAATAATCAGGTTGCTGCATCGGAGAAAAAACTGGGCTTCCGGAATGCAGCGCTCATCAACCTGATGAAGTCGTGTAACAATATTGACAACGATATCGATGAGGTCATGGACCTGTATTATCACATGTGTTCGATCGAGATGACATGTGATGAATTGGCTAATACTTTTTTACTGTATGCTAACCATGGTCGACGCCAGTCAACAGGAGATGCGGTGATCACTTCCAGTATGGCTAAGCGTATCAATGCGATCATGCAGACGTGTGGATTTTATGATGAGGCTGGAGAATATACGTTTAAAGTAGGCCTTCCTGGAAAGAGTGGGATTGGTGGTGGTATTGTAGCTCTTCATCCGGGAAATTATGCGGTCGCGGTCTGGAGTCCGAAGTTGAATAAAAAGGGGAATTCGGTGAAGGGGATGCAGTTGCTGGAGATACTCACTACGAAGACGGGACTGTCGATATTTTGACGACGGATAAGGGATGGTGTGCATCCGGATCGACAACAGATCAGTGGGTCTTCGACCCTGATAGACGACGGATCAGCGAGACTTCGTCTCGGATCGACAACGGAATACGAAAGCTTCGCTTCCGACCATTAAGAGTTAATACACAGGCGGTCGGCGCAGCCAATCGTCAATCCGCTGACGAAGTCAGCAGGATGCGTGGTCTATCGGAAGCGTAGCTTCCCTGATCTGTTGTCGATCCAGATGCGCAGCATCAAGGCTCAGTGGTCATTTTTTTTGTGGATTATCTTACAGTACCTCAATCCAAGGAAAGAATGATTTAGGTATTTTTGTCCCTATGAAATATCATTTAGCCCTTTTTCTAATCGGTCTTGCAGTCGCCCGGTTGAATGGCCAATCGTTAACACCGGTTGCTACCCACACTAACATGATGTCGGCTGCCTACGTAAAGGATGATTCCACTGACACTATTCCTGCTTCTGAATCTATGGTCAATGATTCACTCAGGATAGAGATGCAGCAGCAAAAGAAGCAAATCGCTTTACAAATGGCAAAAGCAAATCTGACATACTTTATCATTCGGGTCCCTGACAATACATATGGCTATACCATCTTTATTGACGGACAGATGTATATCGAGCAGAAATCAATTCCCGCTGTATCCGGCAATGCAGGATTTGTATCAAAGGACGATGCAGAGAAAGTAGCTAAGCTAGTGATTGAAAAAATCAGGCAGGGCGAAATGCCACCAACAGTTTCCACTGAGGATCTACAACTACTGAAAATTGGTGATTGATCTTTGATTCTGGGCATCTGGATCGACGATATATCGGAATTGAGGGTTCTATGATCCGTGGTGCCGATGTCGACAGCAGGACTAGCATTTATTTACTATTTTGTTCCCTACTGAGTTTCCATATGCGTTTCACACCGCTTACATGTTTCTTATTTCTCTTGTGTATAAGCCCTCGTTGTAAGGCCTATGGACAGCAGGCAATGCATCCGGTTGATCAATGGAGGTCAGCGCTCTCCATTAAAAAGGATATCAAGTCAACCTCGTTCAGATCTGTTTTCAATGAGCTTTATGCGCTTGACTCAGTCAACTATTGCATTGCGCTGAGCTTACTGAACGACCTTGTCCCAAGGGAGAATATCCATTTCAGCATCAGGTTGCGTATCCTTGAGAGTCAGTTACAACTCTCTAATAAATCCTGTCCTGGAGCTTTTGTTGCTTTAGCCGATCTGCAGGATGCACTTCAGACGGCCTATGAAATTGATGACGACTGGCTCAAGTTTGAATTGCACAACATTTTATCTGTTCACTACACTAATTTATCGAATTTCGGGTCGGCCGCCATGCATGCGATGAGTGCTATTGATCTTGCAGAAGCACTGGGTCCGGATAATCTTTCTGTAGGTGCAGGAGGCTGGTATGGGCTCGGATATATATTATATCATTCAAGAGAATATGAAGCCTCTATTAAGGCATCTGCTATGGCCTTGAATGTCTCCTCTTCTGCACAGGATGCCCCTGTAGATACTCTTCATATAGCTTACAGAATGAATGCACTGAACTCTATCGGGTTGTGCTACGAAAAACTTGGCAAACCAGATTCTGCTTTTTGGGCATTTGACCAGGCGATGAGTATTGCAGAGAAATTAAATAATTCTTTTTGGAAGGGGATCATCACCGGAAACAAGGGGGATGTATATTACCAGATAGGACAGTATGATTCTGCAAAAGTGTTTTTGACTTTTGACTATCAGCAAAGTGTTGCATTTCAACAAAATGATAATGCTGCGAATTCCCTGCAGTGGCTGGCCAGAATTGAATTGAAAAGAAATCTACCTCAAAGTGCACTGCGCATGCTTCGTGAATGTATGAAGTTGCTGCAAGGGGTATCAAAGCCTGAGATTCTCACGAATACATTATATGCATTCACGCAGACTTTTTCCGCACTCGGTGAGGCGGACAGCATGAATGTATATATGCATCGTTATCTGACCCTTCATGATTCTATTGAAAAAGCAGCTACGGAAAGCAGGTTGGACATTGTCCGCATGCGTATGGACAATCAATCCAATGTGTATAAGGTGATGTCTCTGGGTAAGGAGAAAAGGCGGATCACGATGGTCCGAAATTTTATTATCGTCTTCATTTGCCTCCTGGCCATTACCGGCTTTATGATTCTCACCCGTCAAAAGCTGAACCTGAAATTAAAACGAATGGAGGCGCTTGATGAAAAGCGTAAAGCGGAGCAAGATGCCGCCCAGGCCAGGGAACAGCTTGATGTGTACACCCGACATCTGCGGGAAAAAACAAACCTGGTTGAAACCTTGCGAGATCAACTCATGATACGGGAGATGACCGAGGATCAAATGCAACAAATTTCAGCCCTCGCCCAGCATACCATACTCACAGAGGAAGACTGGGAAGAGTTTAAAGGTATGTTCGAAAAAGTGTATCCCGGTTTTTTCCATTCGTTAAAGCACCAATCTCCGGATATCACCCTGGCGGAACAACGGATGGCGGCCTTGTGCAAACTCCAGTTGCCCACTAAAGAAGCTGCAAACCTACTAGGCATCTCCCCAAATAGTGTCAATAAGACAAGACAACGGCTCAGAAACCGATTAGGCCTCGATCCCGAAGCAAACCTTGAGCAATATTTCGGTGTGTGAGAGAGGCCAAACTTTAGACTAAAGACGACAGACTCGCAGACGCCAGACGCATGGTACTCTTTTTTTTTGCAGGCTCCGTTTGCCGACGGATAAAGCATAGGTATCATTCTCCATTTCAAACTTGTGTCAGTAGCCTCCAGGCTACAGGTGAAAATCATGCCTCAAGATCCCCCCTTCCTTTACTGGCCCAAATACCAATTAGCAACCACCATCAACCAATTACAAACTTCTAACTTCTAACTTCTAACTTCTAACTTCTAATTTCTAACTACTAACTACTAACTTCCAACTACTAACTTCCAACTACAAACTTCTCACTCCTCACTTTCACCTGTCCTCTTTTTGTCGCCTTGCTGTCGCTGCTTTGTCCCCCGTTTTTCTTGCATTCCGGGATCCGTCGGAAGTAGATTTGCCGCATGCTCAATCGAATGTCCATAAAGGGTTTCAAAACTGACAAGATGATCATCATGTTTGTACTCCTCATAGTCCTGCTGGTCATATTAGCCTGGTGGATAGCGGATCGGTTGATTGAACATATTGATCACCATATGCCCGGACTTTAAAACTTTCATTTTATGAAACAACCAATCTTATGCTTACTCTTACTCTTGCTCTGTGCTAGCCAATACCTTTTAGCCCAGTCTGTAGGCATAGGTACTATAGTACCTGATTCCAGTGCCATCCTCGAGCTATCCAGCGATAGCAAAGGGGTATTGATCCCTAGGATGACGACCGCTCAACGAGATTCTATAGTGATGCCTGCTACAGGATTACAGATTTTAAATCTGGATGATTTTTGTATCGATTTGTACGAAGGCGTTAGTTGGATCAAGAACTGTGGGCTGAGATTGTCAGGTTTAGATACGTTTGATGGAGATTGGGTGCAAAAGGTTGATCTTGGGGGCAATGGCCGATATGGCGCAGTAGGCATGGCTATTGGGAATAAAGGATACATTGGTACCGGTAGGTCCGGCGGTCTCTACACCATTGATTGGTGGGAATATGATCCGGCTTTAAATACATGGATACAGAAAGCAGATTTTGAAGGTGCCGGTAGAATTAGTGCGATTGGTTTTGAGATCGGTGCTAAAGGCTATTTAGGTACAGGATTTGACGATTCCTATACCTACCGGAATGATTTCTGGGAGTACAATCCACTCATCAATGACTGGACGCAAATGTCAGGCCTTCCAGCTTCAGGTAGGTCGGGAGCAACAGGATTTGCATTGAATGATAATGGTTATGTCATCGGTGGTGATAGTGAAGGTGAAATATTTCAGGATGTATGGTCCTTTAACCCGGCTCTTAATTCATGGACAGCTGCGGCCGATTTTCCATATCCCGTCACTTTAGCTGTAGGTTTTTCAATAGGAAGTAAAGGCTATGCAGGTACCGGGACTGTTGGTTATAATTATGGAATTGATACGAGTGGGTTCTTCGAGTATAACCCGATAGCAGATAGCTGGACACCACTTACGGAAGTCGGTGGGGGTCCAAGAAGTAATGCAGTTGGATTTTCGATCGGGGGTTTTGGGTATATAGGAACAGGAGTAGCAGGAGGTTTTGAAAATGATATGTGGGTATACGATCCGCTAGCGAATACGTGGATGATGTTGGCAGACTTTGAAGGCGTAGCGAGACGGAGTGCAGTTGGATTTTCTATAGAAGGTAAAGGTTACATTGGCACAGGGTTCCCGTTAAGGAGGGATTTTTGGGCTTATACACCTCCCTTTGTCGGCGCCACCTATCAAAGTGCGTTGCCTGAGGAAACTCCGTATGCGATCCATGATGGCATCTGGATTAAGAAAGGAGAACAGGTATACACTTCAAGCTACGCGGATATCATCAATCCAGGTAATATCATGACATCCGGGAGTGGAAGAATCGGGATAGGCACCACCAACCCAAATGCAATGCTCCAGTTTGCCAATTCTTTGTCGAACAGGAAATTGGTACTGCACGAAAATAATAATGATGATCATCAGTTTTACGGTTTTGGTATCAATTCTTCTGTGTTGCGTTATCAGGTAGCCAATCAGCAAAGTGACCACGTATTCTATTCGGCTTATTATTCAAATAATAGCCGCGAATTACTTCGGATACGCGGGAATGGTAACGTAGGCATTGGCGTCTCTACACCAGCCAATAAGTTGGATATTAATAGTGACTGGCCGCTCCGTGAGGGTACACATGCAGAAGCGCTAGCTTTCTATGTCACCGGAAATTTTAACGCTCCTACTAACACGGTTGAATTTCGTCACTTTGATGGGACAAAAGGCATTGGATTTGGCAACAATTACATCAATGCCGTTGGCACAAATCCGAACCAGCATTTAGGGCTGGCTGCTAAAGGAGTGGAAGGTCATTTGCTTTTTACAACCAATTTGATTGAGCGAGTGCGCATTACAGGAGAAGGTAATGTAGGTATCAATACGGCTTCTCCTGTACAGAAACTGCATGTGACAGGTAACGCTTATGTCACAGATAAAGTTGGGATAGGTCTAGCTGTCCCAAACGCACCTCTGCAATTTTCCAATGCAGTCGAAAATAGAAAGATCGTCCTGTATGAAGTGGGCAATGATAACCACCAATTTTTTGGGTTCGGTATAAATGGAGAAGGGTCACTCAGGTATCAAACACCTATCACCGCTAATGACCATGTTTTCTATGCAGGAACGTCTTCAGCTGCCAGTAACGAGTTGATTCGAATAAAAGGTAATGGTAATGTCGGTGTAGGTGTTTTGCCAACGAATAGATTTGATATTCGGACAGGATCAGTGCGGACTGGCATACATCCAACTAACAGACCGTTGTATGTGACTGGAGATATTGGTTCCGGGTCAAATGGTTTTGAAGTAAGGCATAACAACGCTGCGGAAGGAATAGGTTTAGGATATAACACAATCTATGCTGCTGGAGAAAATACCAGTCAGAGTTTGGGTGTGTCTGCGAAGGGGGCCCTCGGCATTTTGTTTTTTAATACCAATGGAGCAGAACGTTTCCGAATATCAGAATCCGGAAATGTGGGGATCGGAACAGCGTTCCCGAATGCACCTTTACAGTTTTCGAACACAGTAGCAAACAGAAAGCTTGTCTTGTATGAACTGGTCAACAATGATCATCAATTCATTGGATTAGGCATAAATCCAAATGTCCTAAGGTACCAGACCTCCTCCGTCTCAACGGACCATATCTTCTATGCGGCTACTTCTTCCACAGCGAGCAATGAACTGATGCGCATCAAAGGGAATGGCAATGTTGGAATTGGAACAACTCCAACTAATCAGCTTGATGTTCATGTAGGATCATTGCGTACAGGTATGCATGCGACCAATCTTCCTTTATATGTGACTGGGGCTATCGGTGCGGATACTCTTGGCATGGAAATCAGGCATAACAATGGTACCCAAGGCATTGGTTTGGGATTCTCAACTATTTATGCTGCCGGCTCTGCAGCAAGTCAGGACCTTGGGCTATCAGCAAAGGGTGCCGGTGGTCATTTGATATTTAAAACCAACGATGTTGAAAGGATGCGTGTGGAATCTGGTGGAAATATTAATGTTCCGGGTAAACTTGAAATCGGGTATGTCAGAGTATCGGCTACAGTAGATATCGGACCTGCAACGACTGGTGGAGTAAGCTGCGACTGTCCATCCGGGACAGTAGTTATGGGGGGTGGTTTTTATATATCTAATTATATTTTGGAGATTGGCAATAGTTATCCTTCTTCTAATTCAACCTGGTATGTCCATGCAAGTAATTCAGATTTAATTAGTACGCATCAATTGACGGCCTATGCCATTTGTGCACGACTGGCCAATTGAAAAAGCTTACGTGAAAGTTGTCTGGAAGTTGTTAAATAATATTCTTTCTAATGCAGTATCACTATATCCCCTCCATCCGTTTCCATTCCATCTATCCCTTTGTAGGTCAGGTAAAACGTTCTGACCTCACCATCTTTTAGTTTTGGAATATCAAAAGTGCCGATTGTCGGTGATAGTGATTTAACGAGTACAGCTTCGTCCTTTACATTGATCTCATATAGTTGAATAGATTTAATGAAAGTTTTTTCCGGGAGTCCCCAGCTTAATCTGTAACCACTCGAGGTAGGATGTACTAATATAATTCCGGGGGGTGAAATTGTTTGATTGGAAAGTGGATGGATCGAAACCACTCATGGTATCGCATACCCTGAAAGATTATGAGGTTATACTCGCAGACTATGGCTTTGACCGCGTCCACAAATCCCATCTCGTCAATATGAAGTATGTCTCCAAGATGGATCGGGATGGATTCATCTGGTTGCATAACGGGGAAAGTGTCCCTGTATCCCGGAGAAGAAAGGAAGAAGTGATGAGTATGCTGAAAGGGAAGCATGAGAAGTGAGTGGTGAAAGTAGCTTGTGCTGAGTGGAGTCGAAGTATGAGTTGTGAGAAGTGAAAAGTGATGCTTCGACGTGATCGAGAACTCAATTGTATCGAATCTGGCATTCTGCCGAAAATGCTGTGCATTTGGCGGGATTTACGCTGCGCTTCGATCTGGTATCTGGCGTCTTCCGTCTGGCATCTAAAATCTGGCGTCTTCCCTCTTCCATTAATAGGGAGTATCGTTATTCGTTTTCATTCCTGAGTTATCAGAATTTTATTTTTATAAGTATAGATTAAAAATTATAGTTTCGTTCTTATGAAAAAACTGATTCCAATACTCTCCATGCTAATGTTGTCCGTCCTTTCCGGTAAAGGACAGACAACATTTGGAGTTAAAGGCGGCTTAAATGTCGCATATATGAATATTGACATGCGGGAGAGCCATATCGCGTATCACGCCGGTATCTTTGTCAATGAAGATTTGAGTGATAAGTTTTTTCTACAGCCTGAGTTGTTATATAGTATAAAGGGGGCTAAGTTTCCGGAATATTTCTTTCCGGCTGATATGGATTTCACGTTTTATTATGTGTCTATGCCTATATTATTTGGTTGGAAACCGGCAGATCATCTGTCTCTTTTAGTTGGCCCAGAGATCAGTTACCTGACAGATTACAAATTTGTAATTAATGAACAGCCCATTGCCGGATCTGATGGATTCGCGGAATGGGATGTGAGCCTTGATCTAGGCGTGGCTTATGCAATCACCAAAAAGTTGAGTGTCGAATTGCGTTTCGTCTATGGTTTAACCAATGTGGTCAATATATTATTTACAGATGAAAATGGCCAAACTATTGGTAATTTGAATGAAGGCAAGAACAGGGCACTTCAACTAAGCGGTTGCTATCGTTTTTCATCTGATAACGAATAGATTGAAAGGATGAAACCAGTATCAATTGAATCTCTGGCTTGAGCCAGGTTCTGTGACTTTCATCCTGCTAAAGGCTTTTTGGAAACGCGCGGGATCATCGCTTTGCTCAAACTGCTCACTGCTCACTCACGCCTGGCATCGTGAGCTTCGCTGCGCTTCGATTTTCATACTTCGACTAGCTTACACTAATCTATCTGCTACAGCTCAGCAACCGTCCGCTCAGCACATCGCTTTTTCTTTTTCACTCTTCACTCTTCATTTTTAAAAGCAGGATCATCCTCCGGCACATCATATTCCGTCTGCTTTTTACCGAACACAGAAACATTGACATATCGTTTTGGATTGAGCCTGAAGTCCTGTAGCAATAAGTCCAGATTTTTTGAAGTCCTGTTCAGGTTGTCATACAGGGCCTGATCTTTCAGAAGTTTTCCCATAGTTCCTTTCCCTGCCTGAAGGTCTTTCATGACGATCGCCAATTGTTCAAAAGAAGTATTGGCCTCAGCTAATGACATGTCAAGGTTTTTCATGGTGGCCTGGGCATCTGTGATCAATGCCCCGGCATTCGTACCTACTTTGGCATCATCAAATTGTTTAGTGATGCTTTCCAGATGGGTGATCGAATTGGCGATTTTATCCTGATTTTTAGCGAGAGCACTTGTGAGGGTCTCCACGTTTTCAAGAGAGCCTTTGAGGTGCTTGTCATAGGTGCCCATAGAATTGTCCAGTGTGGCTGTGATGGAAGCCAGGTTGGTGATCAGTGCAGATAGCTGGGTGTAGGTCTTCGCGATTTCATTATTGGCATTCGGGGAGGTAAGTGAATCACCGAGCGTAGTCAGGATTTCGCCTATATTTTCCTTTACTTTAGCAAGGGTGCCATCTTCCCCCGGATCAAGGAAGGAATCAAAGAGTCCTCTTACACTGCCGTTGAGAAAACTACCTGGTTCGGCGCAATCATCCCCGGTGCAGGCTTCTTTGATGATCAGGTCTACGGCCTTGCCACCCATCAACCCTGTGCTGACGATGACTGCCTCTGCATCTTTCGGAATGCGTATTCCTTTTTTGATATCCAATGTAACGATGATACTCACCATATCGTCATCAAGCGACACATCGGAGACGGTTCCAACATTCATACCTCGGATCATGATCGGAGATGTCGATGCCAGGGAGGCCACATGCTCATAACGGACGTAATATAAATTGCTGGGTTTCAGGAGATTTTTCCCCCGGAGAAATTTATATCCCCAGACAGAAAGGGCCACCACCAAAATGGCCATGATGCCGATCTTAAATTCATTTGATAT
>Ga0163151_10006526_pt1 | contig 14167 bp, 24 predicted proteins | sample OliLakLV19MP5IB2_FD_145596 | JGI IMG/M metagenome (GOLD analysis project Ga0163151, IMG submission 145596) | Freshwater microbial mat bacterial communities from Lake Vanda, McMurdo Dry Valleys, Antarctica - Oligotrophic Lake LV.19.MP5.IB-2 | ecosystem: Environmental > Aquatic > Freshwater >...
CTCCAGTTCACCGATAGAGGCGATGACTGCTTTGAGAGATTCGATGGCGTTGGTGCTCATGGCTTGTGCTTTCGTTAGGTAGGTAGGCTGAAGGCTTGGCAGTCGAGGAGGTCGCTATCTACGAGATGGGCGTTGTAGTCGCCGATATAGGCATCACCCGAAATTAAGCCGTTGTAGTTGCGCATCGCTTCATCGTAGTCTACATCGAATACAGCTTTGATGTGAAGTATGACGATGCCCCTATAAATAATATTGCGGTAGGGTTTGCGGAGGGTGATTTTGCTGCATACTTTCTCTGTCTTGTCGAGCTTCGTATGCTTGTTGATGTATGCATTGAGCTTGCTGATATCCACGGCCTGGGTATCGTTGCGGTTTTGGAGTTCTTTGATCGTCTGATGAAGACGGATCTCTTCTGGAGACTCTTGCATCGCATCTTTGCGGAGTTCTCTGATCTTCGCGCAATCATTATTGCGAATCGCTTCGAGCGTGTTGATTTCTTTCTCTAACTTGGTGATCGTAGCTTGTAATTCGTCGATCGTGTCATGCAGATCATGGATCATGCCTATTGCGGTAGTGTTCTTACTGCATTGAGCGTCGTGGCTTCTACCCTTACTCTTAAGCTCTCTGATCGTGGCATCTTTGCCAGCGACCTCACTGCTGAGTGTGTCGTTGACTCGCTTGGCAGCATAGATCGTGGTGTTGCGATCTTCGATGGTACGTTGAAGCTCACGGATCGTGGATTCGCGGTGTTCTGTTGCCGTAGCCATGCTGGCAACACATTCGAGAGCTGCGTTAAGGGCGGAGGTGATGTTCATTAGATTACTTCCAAGATGTAGGGGTTGATGTTATCTTTATCGATGCGCGCAGTGACGTGGCCACCTTGCACTAACCGATTGTATAGGCGCAGCGCATCGGTAAGATCTATCTTGAATAGCACTTTGATGTGGTCGATAGCTCCCCCTTTGTTGCCGAGTGCTTTGTATGCTTCGCGAAGCTTGACTCGGATCATCTGTCCGCTGCTTGTCCTACCACTGCTTGTGCCACTGCTTGTCGTGGGTTCGTTGGGGTTGGTGTTAGCACGGATCTCTTCTTGCAGCTTAGCTAGCTCAGATGATGTTGCCTCGTCGCGGAGCATTAAGCGGAGGTTTTGTACCTCTACCTGTCCGATTCTATCTCGGCTCTCATCAAGCTGTTTAGTGAGTTTAAGGATGTACTCGTCTCGCATCGTTGCATGAGCATGCATTGCGTCAACGCATTCGACGAGGTTACGGATTACGGTGGAGATGTTCATGTTAGTATGGTGCTTCGTCTTGTTTGTCTAGTTCGGTGAGGGCGTCGATCGTCTCTTCTAGTTCTTCGATCTCTAGAGATAGACCGTCGATGATATTGCGGTGCTTTGCTATCTCTGCTTTCTTCGTGTCGATTTCTGTATATAGTTCTATGATCGTGGCCATGTTAGCCTCCATCCATGTCTAGTGCAACATGGAGTATGCTGATTGTGTTGTGTTGCTGCGACATTATACCTTTGAGGCGGAGGATCTCAACTTGTTTTTCGTTGAGCTCATCCGTGAGAGAGTACACTATCTTCTTGTGCATCTCTGCTTCGGTGCGGAGGGTGTGATTCTCTGCTTCGAGATCGGATTGTCGATCGTGGATCGTGGTCATGTCAGCCCCCTGCGGTGATGTCGTGGTGAAACTCAGCAGCGTTGAGTTGATGATTAATCTCATCCACTTTGTCCTTGAGTGCGTTGATATCTGCTTCAAGAATATTCAATTCGATGTACTTTGCGGTACGTTCTTTCTCTTTGATTCTTATGTCGTGGAGCGCGTTGAGTAGAGGTAGATATCGTGATGGCACGCTTGCTTTGTTAATGCCGTCCATGATGCTAGCGCCGTTCTGTTTCAATTTCGTGAAGTAGATCGTCGATCTTGGCTCGTAGATCGACGATTTCTAGATCTATAGTCTTCATTGCTGCGCAGTGTGCGGTGTGTTCTTCCTTCTTAGACCTGATGATGTTGATGATGTTGTTGATCTTTTCGAGATTGGTCATGAGGCTCTTTCTGTTAGCCTTCGATAGATAACGCGTGACGTAAGATATTCAAGGTTTCGCCTTGGTCTAATAGAAGCTGCTGAAGGCGGAGGATTTGTTCTGTAGCCTTGTAATAATCTTCTGATTGCTTGCGTATAGTTATCTTGTGCTCCTCTGCTTCTAGGCGGAGGGTTTTGTTCTTTTGACGGAGGGTGCTGACTTCTTCGTAGGTCGTGGACATGATGCTCTTTCTAGTTCGTTGGTTGCTAGGTCAGGATTACAGGTTTATGACAACTTCATGCTTTTTGATGGTGTTGCGTTTTTATACACCTAAGGGGTACCCACTAGTGTCGGTATAATCGAGCTTATTTCAATGCTAGTATGGCACAACGGTGTAGGTGAGATGATGAGCGGTGATTGTTTTTGTGATGAACTAGGATATAGGGAAAAACGTGGATCCGTGGATTCCTATTTTGATTGGAATGCGGTTACCCTAGCATGTTATTGTATAGGGTAAATTTATGTTTACCTACCCCACTTAAAATGATGGTATCCATATACACGTATGTGCAAATATGTACACCTCTATATATAAGTGTATAAAAATACCACACACCCTCTCTTTTCGACCCTTTTTCTTTCTGTTTATACAACATCTAATCTCTAAATACAATAACTACCTACCATTTCCTCACCACCATCAAAATAAGAACCATCACCCACTCTTCACCTAGCCTTCACGATCAACGTGCCAACAACTCCACAATCACCGCATGATTCCCATCCACATATCCAATCCTAACAAACAAAGAATCAAGCGCCGCATAAGCATCCTCCAAGCTCACAACTCCACGCTTCCACGCCTTCACAATGCTATCTCTCTTGGTCATAAAGTCGTCGATATGCATGGTGTATCCTATTTTGATGGTTATGCAGATTCACCGCCCCCATGATTGGGTAGCTAATGAATCCACGAATATTCGTGTAATAAAGCCGACATGCCCCAATGGCACAAGCCCAGGATTCAGCCCCTCCACAATCCTTCGCCAGGGGCCTTTTAGTCCCGAATGGCGAAGGATTGTGGAGGGGCTGAATCCTGGGAAGATGGGCCGTGGATCGGCAAACCTATCTAGCTCAATCAAGATACTTCATAATCTCAGTAGATAAAGCACTCCGGCAATCATCGAATAAATTGACCCTGATCATGATAGGTTGCACGATGGCTGCAATTTCTAGCATCCATGGGTGTTGTAGCTCGCGCTCCCCAACCTCGCGGAACGATCCGGGATGTCGAACCAGCGCAGCCCACCTAGCGGACAACGCGTCGAGATGTCCAGTGCTGCCATAGACGCGATGCGCCTGACACGCGACAGACAGTTCAGCAAGTAGCTCCACACCAATGGCGTGAGCCTCAATTTCACTGGGCAACACTTCAAAGGGGGTATTGATGTTCGACATGATGAAACTCCTAGGTTGTGGATGGCATGAAACAAAGTCAGCCTCCTAACCGATTAGGATAGGAGGCTGTAAACACCATGTGAAACGATTAGGCCATATCAGCACATATCATGGCATGGTGGACCATGATAGCTTAGACCTACGGACTCATGCACCACGCATCATCGTTTCATCAATGCGTGGTGTAACCGTCTGAACAGATAAGGAGCGTTCCACCCATGCGCTTGCTGCGCATCAATGGTTCACCGTGCCACGATCCACGCTCCACGCAGCATATAGCGCGTGGATCGTGGATCGTGGCTAGGCGAAGCGTGGCGGCTTCCCCTATCGTGATCAGGTTCTAATATTAGGTGGAAGTCCCTCTAACATGCTGCGGGAAGACCCGACTTATCCACTAGGGAACGTGTTCTGCTTAGGTGCGCATCGCTGCGGTTGCCATCGCCATACTAACGAAACATCTAAGGATTCTATTGCATGCGCTATGTGGCGCAATCATGATGCCGTTTATTTATGGACGCTATCGGCGCGCGTCCATGTAGCTTACCTCTTGGATGCGCGGGTTGCCACCATGGCAGCCTTCATCAGACGAGCTCGCTCGATGCCAGTAGCCTTAGCAGCTTGGCTGAACAGTGACTGGGCAGTGTGGATAGCAACAGGACGGCACGCTGCATGGATTGCACGGCAATCGTTGCGCGTGTCATCATCCAAGTCAGAGGACAGGGATGCACGCCGTGCAATGGGCGCATCATGGAGCGCACATGCACTATCCAACGTCATGGTGACGGCACCCTTGTTGCCAAAGACGGTGACAGGGAGCGCCCACATGGCGACGGGGGCCACGGTGACAGGGGAGAGAGCGAGGGCGGGAGCAGAGGAAGACATGGTATAACCCTTTCTGGGGTGTTCACTGGTGATAGACGTATCATAGGACGTGGGGGAGCGAGTTCAACACTCACCTAGCTAGATAGCGCATGGCACGGCAAACAGTGTGACACAGTGACCTAGGTCGACGTAGCACAAAGCGTGCCAATCAACAATGTGGTGTATCACACAGCACGTGTATCACACGGCACCTAGTGGGTTGACACTAGGGGGAGGGTTTGCTAGTCTACTAGGGGCATAGCTGTTATGTGAATCCACGACACAATTTTCACCAACTCCTCATCACCATTATCCCTAATATACCCCAATACTAGGAAGCAACGAATCATCGAACCCAACGAAGCATCGAATCCAACGAATCCTAGCAAGCATCAAAACAAAAGCCCAGGGCACACCACGCACCCTGGACCAAATAAAAATTTTATAAAAATTCTACGAACAATCACATCAGCCAACAACCTCCGCATCCACACGAGTCATATACTCCGCCACCTCATTCAAGCTACGCAAGCACGCAAACAACTCCTCCTTAGAATGGAAGCCCAACGTAAGCGGAGTAAGCGTAATATCTCCGCTAGCTGCATCCTTAGTACACACCTGAAGATTACACCAAGACGCCTTCATAGGTGCAAAAGCAGGATTACCAACCTCCGCTATTAATGCGAAAGGAAAGTCTCCGTCTAGTCCGAACTTCGTCGATACACGCTTCATTTATCATCTCCGCTACTACACACGCAGATAAATACAACGAACACCACAAAAAATAACCAAATATATAAGTACAACATTACTAATGTCTCCCCTCAAGTTGTAGTTCCAACGGTTCATACCAGCGGAAGAACGGATCATTCTTATACTCAAGCTTGATACGAGCAGCTTCAACAGCGCCGTCGCCCGTGTACTCGACTTCTGTATGATGCACGCGGTTAGTTATAGTGGACGTAGGATCGCTACGATAGAAACGTAAGAACTTACCCATTGTAAACTCCAAGTAAAAGGGTGCGCTGATTGAAATAGGGCATGTCAGGAGTTACATACTGACTGCCGCGCATATCAGTATACTCTACATGCTTAGCAGGATCGAAGTCCCTAAGCCTAGCAGTACCACCCTGTAGATAGTAGGCTCCGCTACTGCTATGTACGACGACCTCGACCGTCGCACCTTGGTCCTGTGTTTTAAGCCATTCGATTAGCTCAGATACTATCATGATTGAGACCTCTGTTCTCTGTATCGTTTGTAGGCGGCGCGCGCGATGAGCAAAGCTTCGCGCTCGGTGGTTTCGTATGCGACTTGCGCTGTGACGTATGCAGCGGAGCGTGCACTGTCAGCCGCTTCTCTGGCAGCAATGCGAGCCTCCCTCGCTGCCTCACATACAACATTGTGCGTCTTTTTCGCCTTTTCGTAAATCTCGTGTTCTTCGTCAGCAGTCATGATTGAGACCTCCGATTCGTAGTGATTGTGAACGCATGTCTATACAAAAACAACCTATCCCGTCCATGGCCTCCGGAACGAAGACCGTCTTGTCTGCGTGGATATGCTTGTAGCTCGTCTTCCTAGCTTGCGTGTACAAGCAGCGTCCACGGCCCTTCTCTGAGTTGACCATATTCTCATACATAGCACGCTTCGATAGATTGTTAGACTCGATAGCCTTATCGTAGTTCTTACTGAACCGCGACCCCGTGGTGCTAGGACCCGTATCAATCGAGTACAAACCAGTAAGGCACTTCTTGAGCGTGATCCACGTTGTGTCGAAGTACGAAGCAACAATCTCAATCTTATCACCCTCCATCTTGTAGCTCCACACTAGCTCTTTAGCTTCAAGCGCATCCACGACAGACGAGTCAATAGCAACGCAGATTAACCGATCCTTATCATCCGCATCAGCATGGTTAGGCAGGATCGCCGCATGCACATTCATAGGCCACGAACCCGTACACATATGAAGCCACATCTGTAACACAGCAATAGAACCCCCTCCGCACTTATCATAGACCAGCGTATTAAGCTGCGTAGCATACCAGAACATCGTAATAGGGTCAATTCTGTAGTCTAGTAAGTCACTTCTACTGAGTCTTCTACCCGTACAAGGCAGATCAAGGGCCTCTAGGACGTGCTTAGCGATGCTCTTACCGCGATTAATCTGGTCGCTACGGGGTCTAAAGTAGAGATGCCCATCCTCTAAAACACCGTATTTAGGCACATGATGCATGCAAAACGTGCTAACTTTAACGATAACAACCTCATCTTTCTGGCAAATAACAGGCACTTCTACCCACTCAAGCTTGCTTTTCCACCTAGTTTTAGGGTGAAACTCGTTAAAATACACCAGTTTACGCGATAAAGCCTGCCTCTTAAGGCTTTCTAGACCTTTTAAGCGGTGTTCATCTAAGAACACACGCTTCGAGTAATTGTTAGCAGTAAAGTCTTCATTGTCCTCTAGCCGATACGACAAGCCCACGAGCTTAGACATAACAGCAGAGAAAGATATACCATCCTCGGTAGCAAAGCCACCATTACGACGCGCCCACTTGTAGGAACGTATAATAGGAAGGTAAGTACTATCGAAAAGAGCAGAATCCACCGCACCATCACTACGCGGGTCCGTAGTCGAGACGTTCAGGCAGGAAACCGTGTCAGTTTCGATATAGGTATTTGTAGTTACTGAGGGCATGGACGTATTATACCCTGCGGTATAATGAAGGCAAGTACTATTTTTGAGGAGCTACGTTTCGCACCGACATTACGCCAGATGTAATCCTATAATCAAGCTTATTAGGGCGGATCCAATCCACGGTCGTCGATCCAGTATGCAAGAAAGCTACATACTTCTGTAAGTAGAACTTAGGTGACTTCGCACCAAGCAGCTTCCAAACACCTAGCTTAAGGTCAACCGTGTAGACTGCGCCTTTGCTTCTTTCGTAGCACCAGCTAAGCTTCTGTAGAGCATGACGAAACTCAGCATCAACAAGCACTTCCGTAACACCGTACACAGTGGATACGATAGTCAGCCTAGCCGTAAGCTCTGATATAGGCGCGTACGAATTTATAATCTTTTTCACTTGTATGTCCCTTGTACTTATGTCCAAAAGGATATAATACAACTTGACTTAGTAGAATCAAGAACTATATTTAGGGGGTGTTCACCCATAAACTTACAAGTGATTGCTGGCTCGAAGCACTAGAAGGCAAGCTAACTATAGCAGAGATAGGTGCAATCGAAAGCCTACCTAAGACTCCGCTATTGTCGGCGGGTAAACTCGCGGCAGCAGTAGGTCTGAGGCGCGCTAGCAAGCTATGTAAAGGGGTGTACCCAGAAGTTTGGTTTGATGGAACTAGAAGATGCCTGCACATAGAACCAACGGGGGTTCGATGTATCTACTACGCAGAATCAGGGGTCTGTAATGCACATTTTAAGGAGGCAGCAATGTTAAGTGGCAGTTTTAAGTCTATAACGCTGAAGCGGGAATACGAAAGGCTGATGCAATCACCAGCTAAGATGCATCTAGACAGTGAAGTGTCGATGATGCGTCTCATGCTAGGTATAGCCGTCGGGCAGTTGAAGGACGGGGCCATAAACCTAGAACACGTCGTCCTAGTGACGCAGCTATGCGAGAAGATCTCTAACGTAGTAGACAAGATGTCTAAGATGAACAGCATCACGCCAGAAACCATAGACAATATAATCTCTGGTATGGTTAACATCGTAGCTCGCTATGTGACAGCAGATCAGCTAGCACTTATAGCAGATGAAGTGGCGCAGCTGAATCCTAAGGTAAACATCTCCACCGTACAGTCGCTTCCTGGGGAGGGAAACGGACTTAGTACATTCAGCATCGAAGCAGAACCTATAAGTATACAGAAGCGTGCACTGCTAGAGATAGCCTCAACGCTGAACGTGATGCCTAGTGATGCAGGGGAAAAAGATGCAACAGCAGATTGATATTACCAAGATACTGGCAGACAGACTTAAGGCAGCAGGCACCGCAAAAGGTGGATCAGCACACCTAAGTCAAAAAGAATGGGCACTTAAGTATACACCGCACTACTTCTTCAGAGGTATGTGCCCCCTCCACGACACGCTAGCGCAAGTAGGCGACGATCTTAAGAATGATAGGAACGCTAAAGTATTAGGCGGACCTAATAGTGGTGGAGGCGGCGGTAAGCGGGTGTTGGTTATCGCACCTAGAGGGCACGCTAAGTCAACATGGTGTTCACTAGCTATTCCTCTGCGCGCTATATGCGAGGGCACAGAGCGGTACATAATTCTCGTTGCTGACACAGCAGGGCAGGCAGAAGCGTACCTTAAAAGTATAGCATCAGAGCTAGACACCAACGAAGACATACGCCGCGACTATCCACTAGCTTGCCAACACGGCGAGACTTGGAACACCGAGCGCAAAGAAACAGGCAACGACGTATGCATAGAAGCACTAGGCAAAGGTAACAAAGCTAGAGGAAGAAAATTCCGCCAGTTCCGTCCTTCGTTGATCATTGTAGATGATCCACAAAACGGCGAAGACATGTTGTCTGCTACCACTAGAGCTAAAGACGTAGAGTGGTTCAATAGAGAGCTAGAGCCTATGGGAGACAAAGAAACAAATATGTTCGTTGTCGGCACCATGCTACACAGAGAATGCTTAGTAGGAGACATAGAGACTCGCCCCTCATACCAAGTAGTTAAGTTCGCTGCTATCATAGACTGGCCTACTGCACTAGATACCTTATGGCAAGAGTGGGTAAAGCTCTACCACACCGATGCTAAAGCATGTCGTGATTTCTACGCCAAGAACACCGAAGCCTTGAACGAAGGTGCAAGAGTTCTCTGGCCGGAGAAGGAATCGCTGCTAGAACTCATGACATTGCGCGAAGAAATAGGGCACCAAGCATTTGCGTCAGAGAAGCAGAACGATCCACGCGACCCTAGTAAATGTGAGTTTCCTAGCGATTGGTTCGAAGACGTAATGGTAAAAGACTTCCCTACGCATACGAAACGTATAACAGTAGGCTTCCTAGATCCAGCACTAGGACTACAAACTAAGAAGCACGACTACCCCGCTATCATCGTGCTGCACTACCTACCAGAACTGAATAAGTGTCTGGTCGAATGTGACATGAGGAAGCGCCCTGTAAATCAGCGTGTAGATGATGTCATAGAGTGGCATAAGATAGTTAGATTCACCGCCTTCGGTGTAGAATCTGTAGGGTTCCAGCAATTGGTAGGGCAAGAGCTAATGATAAAAGCTCCGCTGCTCCCTACTCTGCTAGTAGAGAACACAGGGCAGCACAAGAACACCCGTATATCCCGCCTAGGAATATGGTTGCAAAGGAAGTTTTTTCTGTTCAAATCAGGCGACCCAAGTACCAACATCCTTCTCCAGCAACTTAAAGATCATCCTCATTCAGCACATGACGATGGTCCAGATGCTATGGAAGGTGCGCTGCGCGTGCTAACTATGATGATAGATCCTAGTGAAAACGCTATCAACAATGTAGATGCTGGTGGGTACTTTGATGATGGACTAGGCGGCAACATATTCGGATCAGGAGGTGTTCAATGGTAACTAGAGTAGTTCGTATACTAGCCTACATAGGTATCGTACTTATTATCGCCGGGTGCGGAGCTAGAATAGTATCTCCGTCTGGGGTTGAAAGAATAAGCCGTAATCTAGGCAACCTAAAGAGCCTGTCTGATGCGCGCGTTACCCCATCTAAAGAGTCGCAAGATTCTGCACAGCGTATAGCTGCGGATATAGCAGCGTGCATGGATATAAGCGAAGAAGACCTCCGCAGCCTGACCACTGTACCTTACCAAGACTGGAACACCGATGCTCCAGCAGCTAGTAGAAAAGTAATACAAGAGACTAGTCAGCCAGCCAGCATAAGTAATGGTTGGTTAGCTACAGCAGGTGTAGCTGGTATGATAGCCATGTCTATCGCAGCCATAGCACTTAGAACGATTGCTGCCAGTGGTGTCGGTCCAGTATCTAACATCGCAGGAATCCTAGGAGCACTGTTAGGCGTACTAGAGAACAATAAAAATAGAATAATAAAAGATAAAATAATCTCCGCAGTTGACGTGGCTTCTGAAGTAGACCCAGAGTACATTCATAATCCAGTATTCAAACAACTCTCGGCTACGATGAGTACCGACGAGAAAACACACATTAAAAATCGTAAAGCAAAGGCTCGTTATGGCAAAGCAAAAGAAGTTTGAGGAAATAGTCAATACAATTTTAGAGGGTATGTTCCTGCCTATGGCAGAAGCGTACACTCCTGTAAGCGAAGCAGTAGCTAGTAAGCGCCAAGAGCTACCGTCGGAAAACTTCGACGGCTGGCTTCCTATTACCATCAACAACAAGTCCTTCTACGACTTCACCACAGCCGAGCTTAAAAATATCCGTGATGTTAGCAGAAACCTGTCTATCACGTCGGAGATCTATAAGAACGTAATGATGCACTACCGCAATAATATTGTGGGTGCTGGGCTTTCTATAAGTATATATCCAGAAGATCTAGGCGAAGATCCTGTAGCGCTAGCAGGGCAAACAGACACTACTATAGCTAAGATGAAAGAGAACTGGAAGCTGTTCAGTAAAAAGAACAAGATGCACAAGCGCACCGTTGATTGGTTGATGCGCAAAAAGAGAGACGGCGAAGCATTCCTACGTCTGTTCCCTTCTAAAGATGCTCCGATAGTTCGCTTCATAGATCCGCACTACATTTCTTCAGACAGTACTGATGCGCCTTACGGCATTACGTTCGATGTTAAAGATAGTGAGACTGTTAAAAGCTACCACGTTAAAGATCAGAACAACATAGAAAGCACGGTCAAGCCAGAAGATATACTGCATAGTAAAGACACCGTGGATATGGATGCCCCTAGAGGTTTTCCACAAGGCTACTGTATCTTTACTAACGTCAGACGTGCCGATAAGTTGATGGTCAACGTAGCTATCCTAGCACAGATTCAGTCTGCTATAGCCATGGTGCGCAAGCACAAGAACCTAAACCAAGCTAAGCTCGATAGCTATCTCAGTAAGACGTCCACCGGAACTAAGACAAATACGTCAGGAGCTACCGTAAGAACTAGGCAGATGGATGCAGGAACTATCCTAGATACAAATGATGCTACAGACTACGAGTTCCCCGCTCATACGGTCAATGCTAGCGGTCTGCTTAGCATTGGTGATAGAGACCTAGCACTTATCGCTGCGGCATTCGTGCTGCCAGTGAAATGGTTGTTATCAGCAGAAAACCCAGAACCACTCCCGCCTAGCTCACCAGTCGTCAGTAATTTTAGAACCGAGCAGGAACTGTTCTACGAAGACTATGTCGAACTGTTCTGGCGCGTGCAAGAGATGATGGGTATAGATAGAGAAACGAACGAGATTAAGTATAATGTCTCCGTCGAAGGACCTAGATTAGCAATTGCTAAAGCCCTGGATCAAGCTAGAGTAGACGAGATCCTTCAGCGGATCGGCGCATCTTCCCCGCAAGAGAGCGCAGCTAGCAACGGTAATAACTGGCTTATCTCTAGAGCAAATACTATTAAGCATCGGAAGACCGCTATGCCAGATGAACAAATGCCTGGAGATTCTGGTAATACTAACACAGGAGGAGGCGACGGACTTAGTAAGACCAAAGGTGGTCAGAGAGGCGCAGATGGATCCGGAGGCAACCAAGATGTTTAGTGAACTGCTGACTGCTGCGCAGTCCTTCGGTCCATATATAGTAGGCTTCGGCTTCTTTATATGGCGCGATTGGAAGCGCGAGGAGCGCATGGAATCTCGCATGAAGCAGCGAGACGATAAGCTAGAACAGCTAGTTACCGACGCTTCCCAACTTACACATAAGTATGTCGAAGTGTGCACTGCGTTTAAGTCGTTGTTAACGGAAGTTAAGTTCTGTGTTAACAACAACACCAACGCGATAACTACGCTGCTCAAAGAGACGCGCAAGCAGCAGATAGAAGAAGAGCACGCTAGGTTCCGCCCCGAAACGCTACAGTTCCAACCTTCAGTCTCCGCACTAGCAGACACTGAAGTACTCCACAATAAATCAAAACAACGGTACTAATATGTCATTCGAACAAATCATAGAGAGCATGCGCGTAACCAAGTCGTCTAAGATAAGCGAAGACGGTGTACTTAAAGATGTGCACATTCTTGGGCTTAAATCGAAGAATGGCTACACCTACGCTATGGAGGCTATTACAGGAGTTTATAAGGATTATGTCGGCCTAGACATATACCTCAACCACAAAGAACCCACCACAAGCGCAGCCGCCGACCGTGATGTAACCACCAAGGTAGGTTACATACTAGATACGATAGTTGTTGAATCGGTAGGAATGAAGGGTGATATACAATTCAACCCAGAACACCCATATTTCCCTGCTATCAAGTGGTGGGTAGAGCACCAACCTAAGAAGCTCGGCTTCTCGCATGTAGCTGAAGCGCGTATGGACAACGCAACCAAGACTATGATTGCTATACGCAAACCTAAGTCAGTTGACCTAGTGTCCAACCCCGCCACTACCAGCGGAATCTTCAGCGAGTCTTACGCAGGTGTCACTGAAGGTGTGCTAGATGATAAGATTGCTGAACGTAGAGTGCAAAACTACATGGAAGCGTTCAACAGTCTTTATTACGACATGCTTTACAACAAAGGTATGGTATTGACACAGGACCAACTCGCTGTAAACTTGGTTCCAGTGGTACAAGATTTACTACAAGAACTAACTTCAAAAGACCAACTTAAAAAGGAATCTGTTATGGATATTAAAGACCTCAAACTCGAAGACCTTAAGACCGCTAGACCGGATCTGGTTACTATCATTGTTACCGAAGCCGTCCAAGCCGAGAAGGCTATCGACGCTAAGGTTGCTGATCTTACCAAGGATCTCTCCGACAAAGCTAAGTCGAAAGTGTTCGTCGCTCTCGTTCGCGAGAGTGTCGTCGCTGGCAAAGATGTTACCGACATTATCGAAGATCGCAAGGGCGCTTTCGCTGCCGTTGTTGAATCGGTTCTGCCTCCTAGACAGACTCTTCCCGAGCCTATTAAAGCTCAAACCAAAACCATGAGTGATGAAGACATCATCGCTAACTTCAACAAGTAATAAATAAAGGATATATAAAATGGCTAACGTTCATCGTAACGGTCCTGTTGACCGCGTCTATCTCGACGTCGCTGTCACTGGCGTCGTCCCTACCAACAACATCGCTATTGGCGATTTCGTCGCTGTCTCGTCTGGCAGAGCGATTCCTGCTACCGTGTTCACCTGGGACACCGATCTCGCTACTACGCAGACTGCCTTCGCTCTGGCGTTCCTCGGTGTTTCGTGGAGCCGTAGCCGCGCTGCTACTACCGATGTGCGCGATGTTAATATCGGTGTTGACACTGATGGTAATATCGAGTGCGACTGCACCGCCGCTGCTTATGCTGTCGGTGCGTTCGTTGGTCTCGCTAAGGATACCGGTAACAACTTGAAGCAGGCAGTTGTGGCTGTCGCCACTAAGGCTCTTGCGGTTGGTGTCGTGGTCAAGGCAGCCGCATCCGGCTCAACGAAAGTTCTGATTCGTCTCATCAACACCCCCACCAAACGCTAATACATAAAGTAAGGAATATAAAATGTTCAGACATATTTTTGAGTCGTGCACGACTGACGCCGAGGTTAGAGAAGCCTCGGATAAGGTTTGCAAGCTTATCACCAGCAAGCAGCTGAAGGTCGACAAGATCAGCATCCGCGACGTTGCAGAGAGCACCCTTGGCCCTGCTGGCATGCGCGCGCTTAGCG
>Ga0163151_10006530_pt1 | contig 14156 bp, 9 predicted proteins | sample OliLakLV19MP5IB2_FD_145596 | JGI IMG/M metagenome (GOLD analysis project Ga0163151, IMG submission 145596) | Freshwater microbial mat bacterial communities from Lake Vanda, McMurdo Dry Valleys, Antarctica - Oligotrophic Lake LV.19.MP5.IB-2 | ecosystem: Environmental > Aquatic > Freshwater > Lake...
GAAAGAGGCAATGCCACCACACCAGAAAGAGGCAATGCCACCACACCAGAAAGAGGCAATGCCACCACACCAGAAAGAGGCAATGCCACCACACCAGAAAGAGGCAGTGCCACCACACCAGAAAGAGGCAATGTCCCCGCAGCGGAAAGAGGCAATGTCCCCGCAGCGGAAAGAGGAAATGCCCCCGCAGGGGAAAAAGGCAGCACCTCAGGGGTTTCCGTTACCAGCGACAAAACAATCCCGGGCGGCAGCGAAGTACGCAACGATTGGAAGCAGTCAGACTTTGCCAAGCTACCGACGATCGTACAAAACATCGATATCAGAAATGCGCAGCAAATTGATAATGCCGCCACCATCTCTATAAGACCGGTGACTTCCGAAATCAAAGCTGGCAACGCACAAGAATCGATCGTATCAGCAGCTCGTCCATCAACCGAGCGGCAAGTCGATCAAGTGCGCAATCTGAGCGCAGAAGGCACTAAGGAGAAGGCCTCCACACAAAGTGGTTCAAAGGAATCGCATGCTCCCGTGCAAACCACCGGTGGCGATGGCTCTTCTACGAACGCCCCAACTGGAGCTAAAGATGGTTCACCAATACGTACCGGCAACGGTACTGATCTACCCGTCACCACGAAGCCAAATTCCAGTAGCAGCGTAGATGTCTCGCAGCAATCAGTTGTTCGCGACAACAGTTCTCAATCGAACCGCGAAATCCCCACAACTCGCCAGTCTGCGACAGTTCAACCAACCAGCGAAAACAAAGTCGTAAGCGGGAAATCAGACGGTGCCGCAGAAAATCGCGTACCTGTGTTGAAAGCCGATCCTGCAGTCGAAAACCGCGCCTTGGGCGTTAAGTCTGATATGCCAGCCGATAATCGCGGACTATCAAACAGATCCGAGGCTGTTCCAGAAAACCGCGTACCGTCCGTTAAGTCGGACCTGCCAGCCGACAATCGCGGTCCGTACCAACCGGCCGACAAGATTGCGCAAAACCAGAAAGGTGACAAGGAGCAAGAAAACAAGACCACCAAGAAAGACGACAAAGATGAAACAGCTTATCCAATTGTCTGGGGTCTGGTCGATCAAAGTAAATCTCGCACGAATAAGACGGAGAAAAAGGAAAAAACTGAAACAAAGCGGACTCCCGCAAAGGCAACACAGAAGCGCGCCAAATACATCGTCCGCAAAGGCGATACCATTGAATCAATTGCACTAAAAGAACTGAAAGATGCGCGTTTCACCAATCTCATCATCACCATTAACAGAGGCACCATCCGTTTCGTTTTGAAAGATGGTGCGCAAGAAATTGTTCTGCGCGTTGGACAAGCACTTTGGCTACCAAATCAGACTGAACGCGATGTTTACGCCCGCGCCATTTTTCACACCAAAAGAACCGCAGCAACCTCCCGCAAACCACAAGCAGCTGTTCTATCAACAGAGGAAACTGAAGAACAGTTGCCTGAGGTTACACTGATGAACTCGCTCCCAAACAATCTTGAACCACCGGTTCACCCCCCCACAACGGTTATCTCTTTAATTTCAAGCCTAAACAAAATTCGCCAAGCCGGACAGCGCACGCCAGTTCAATTGAGTGAAATTGATTATGAAGTGAGCCAGTCCAAACTCCTTACTAAACTGAATACCGTGGCCGAAACTGTCGATAGCGGCATCTGGTTCGACAGCGAAGCTTCAACCGAACTCAACCAGAACACACGCCCAGCCTCACGCTCCGGTGCCGGAACTCCGAAAGGAGCGCTGGAGGCAAATACCAAGGGTCCATCAACTCTCATCGAAAAATTCTTTGAAGATCGCGATTCCGTTCAAAGGAACATTATCGAAAAGCTTGCCGAAACATGCCGAGTTGTAACCTCCCAAGGCAGTCAATGCGAAGACGATTTCAACACGGAATTGCAAATCGAGGTGCAAGGCTCTTGGATGACCGTTGCCGCTTACGAGTATCGTCGTGGTCACGGCTATCGCTACACTTATTACGACAGCTCCGAACAACGTCCGTTCCCAATGGATCTACCTTTGAGCGTAGTCCTGGAAATGGCTCGCGAAGACTTTAGCCGCAACTGGTCCGTGTACTGCAAAGAATTCTCAAAACAAAGAACGGCAGCCAAAGCGGCCGAGTAATTTTACTTTCTCAAACACCGCGTCCACGGAAATCGTCGTCATACACTGCCCGGGACCAGACTGCTGCGTAACGCCACACATTTTCAAAGCGTGACACCGGCACTGCAGTCCGGCATTGAAGCAATCATCTACGTAGCCAAACGGCCCACTCCGTTCAGGATATGTCGGTCCAAGCAAACCCACAACAGGAGTACCGACGGCAACAGCAATATGCGAAGGTCCGGTATCACCTGACACGACAAGTACCGATGTTGAAAGCGCAGCCGCGGTCTGAGCCAGACTTAGTTTCCCGCAGAGATTCACCACATCCGGTGCCTCCCTGCAAACTATGCCTGCTGTTTCCACGTCATCAGCTCCGCCGACAAGAATTACCTGGCGCCCTGCGGCTTGCAACTTATTGGCTAGTTCGCTCCACGAAGATGCAGGCCAGCCTCGATGTGAGCGCAGCTTTCCAACTCCAGGCACTAGTGCGATGCGGTTTTCCGCTAGGCCAAAGTCTTTGTTCAGTCGCTCACACATGGCGCTTTCGACTCTAAGCGACGGAAAATTGACATTGACGCTGCCACCTCCGGCAAGCGGAGAGATAGTCTGCAGAAAGTTGGCCGCCGCATGAAGAATGGGGCGCACATCTGCACCTTGTTTCTTGTATGTATATGTACGGACGCCACTGAGCCAACAAATGATCCGGCTCCTCAACGACCCACTTAGATCAACTATCGTCTCCGGCCTAATTGCACGAACGAGCTTCAACTGTTGCCACAAGGACTTGCGCTTTTCCCAAAGAACAAAGTCGTCGATAGACGGACACAACTTGAGCAGCTCAATTAAGCTTTCATGGGTCCAGTAGATGATTCTGTTATTAGGTTGGGCCCGCTTGAGGGCCATCGGAACCAGAGTGCCAAGCACAACATCCCCAATGGCGCCTGCATGCAGCACCAGGGTCGTCTTTAATCGCTCGCTTTTGGGCTCAGTCATTTCGTGGAAGACGCACTTGTATTTCGTCCATACTCGTCAGCGCATATACTCAGGGCGACGGCATGCTTTGCGTTGGAGTTCTCTCATATACAAACGAAGTCGTGGAGCTGAATTGCTTAACTTGCCTGCACATATCATAATTACTAAGAGCAGTATTGAATAAAGGTATCATGCCGGAAGAAGGATTTTTTGTTTTAGGTTGGGCACAGCCCACAGGCAAGGTAGCCGTTCTATGCCGGTCCAGAGGCAGCAATCCGGGCCCGGCATATTGCTGGACGAAACGCGAAGCTATCCAGCTCCGAACTAAGCTTGCAAACGACCGCAGGGGCGACAGCAACCCTGGCGCCCGTAGAATCATCAGACAACTGCTGGTTTACAAGTATCTCCTACGGCAGCCACTAGCTTGGCGGCCGGGTGAACTGTGGGCTTATGCAGAGGCCGGGTTTGTTGAACCGGTTGAAGCCGGATTTGCAACTATCTAATGTTGAGACATTTTGTCACCATAGCAACAGCTTAACCAAGCCTTCTATATACTGCCGATCAAGCAGCAATGCTGGTCAGATCAGTTATTTAGGAAATGACGAATGAGCGTAGATACGATTGTCGCGGTGTTGGCCATTGCACTGGCACTCGGTTTCGACTTCGTGAATGGCTTCCACGATACCGCTAACGCAGTAGCGACCGTTATATACACAAAGGCGTTGAAGCCCAACGTCGCAATCGTCATGAGCGGCATCCTCAACTGCCTCGGGGCGCTCATGGTCGGAACCGCGGTGGCTATGGTGATCACGAAGATCATTCCCATAGAACGCGTAACCCTGACCGTCATGGTGGCAGTCCTTTTAGCTGCGGTTCTCTGGAACCTGGTGACGTGGTACTACGGATTGCCCGTTAGCTCGTCTCACTGCTTGATTGGAGCGCTGACCGGTGCTGGAGTAGCGGCGAATGATTTGAGCGGCGTTGACTGGCATGAGCTTACGAAAGTCGGCATTGCATTGATAATTTCACCTATCGCTGGGTTCTTCGGCGGGATGCTCCTGACCTGGCTAGCTCTTATCTACTCGAAAGAAAAGGACGACCCGGGTAGCTCAAGCCAACCGCACCCGACTGTCATGCGATGGATGCACATCATGTCTAGTGCTTCGGTGAGTTTCAGTCACGGAAGTAACGACGGACAAAAAACGATGGGTATCATCACGCTAATTCTCGCCACGCACTTTGCCATGTACAACTACAAAGCAGACGTAGTGCCTCTATGGGTAGTCTTGGCTGCTGCGCTCGCGATTGCCCTGGGCACCATTATCGGCGGCTGGCGGGTTATTCGAACAGTCGGCACCAAAATAAGTCGTGAACGCCTTAGCCACTCACAGGGCTTCGGTGCGTCAATGGCGACCGCTTTAATCATTCTTGTTGCTTCACAAGTGGGCGCCCCGATCAGTACCACACATACCTTGAGTTCCGCCGTAGCAGGCGGCACCATTCCGGTTCACGGAAAGGATAAACTGAACACCAAAACGTTGAATTTAATCCTCATGGCTTGGATTCTGACATTGCCGGTAGCAGCCACACTTGCGGCGATATGCTACTTCATACTTAAATTGATCTGGCACGCGTGATCTCTGAGGACAGCTGATGAAATTGATGGTGGCATTTAGTAGTCCAAAGCGCAGCGCTAAGACTGTAGCGGTAGCGGCTCAACACGCGAAAGGCATAAACGCGGAGCTGATTCTCATGCGCGTGGTGCCGGATGCGGAAAAAGTAGGAATCGTCGCTCAGTTAATCGCCACAGATCGGCCCGAAGAGCGGGCTAATCAGCAAATTGAGCAGGTCGTGACTCAGTTGAAAGCCCAAGGTGTAAACGCCAGCGGACAGGTCCGCAAGGGTGAAGTGGCTGCCGGCATCATTAAAGCCGCCGAGGAACTCGGTGTTAGCCTGATATTCGTAGGCACCATGAGTTTTCATCCCAAGCCAAGGTTCTTTATGGCGAAGGACCCCATCGTTCATTATCTGGTGGACCACTGCCCTATTTCACTTTGTCTTGTGCGAAATGACGAGACGGCAGAACAGATCGAAGCCTTGGAAGCGGCCGACGACCAGGTTGACCAAGCAGCGGACTAGCATCCGGAGCGCTCCAAGCCCGAGCGTTACTCATTAACTACAAGAATTACCTTTCCTGGGACAGCGTCTTTCTCAACCATTTCGTGAGCTTGAGCTGCGTCGGAAAGCGAAAGCTTTTTGGATATCTGCGGCTTGAAAAGATTATTGGCAAAATGTCCATTCAGAATTTGAGCGAATCTCCCAAGTTCTTCCGGCTCCAAATCCGTGATAGTAAAACCATAAATGGTGCAGTTGTGCCCGTAGAGCTTACCTATGCCAACAGAGCACCGATGAGCCAAACCGGAGGAGATCAAGATTCGCGCCCGTCGCTTGACGACGCCGAGGGCGAAATCAATTTCCGGTTGCCTCGTCAAATCCCAGTAAACATCGACACCTTCCGGTGCGAAACTCTGCAAAGACTTAGCAATGTCGTCACTCTTGTAGTTGATGACCAGGTCCGCGCCGCTCTCTTTGCACCAGTTCGCCTTATCCTCGGACCCGGCAGTCACCGCAACCCTGGCACCAATAGATTTCGCTAATTCCGTTGCGCAGCGGCCAACGTTCCCAGATCCGCCATTAATGAAGACAGTCTCGCCGGCTTTCAATTTCGCTTTTTCTACAAGACCAAGAACAGCTGTTAATCCCGAATGCATAGTAGCCAAGGCGGTCATTGAATCCGCGCCTGCCGGTAACGGATAAAGCAATGCAGAATCAATTGCAAGATACTCAGCAAACGTTCCTTGTCGTCCGCTATAGCCCTGGTTGTTGCACCACACTCGCTGCCCAACGGCAAGCGGCGAGGCAACGTCCGTCCCAACAGCAGCAACGGTGCCAATCATGTCCCGTCCGATGATAAATGGAATTGGCAACTCGAGTTTATACGCGCCGCTGCGAATGTAAGTATCGACTGGGGCGACAGCAACAGCTGCCACTCGAACCAAAACTTGGCCGGCACTTAATGTGGGTTGCGGAAGCTCTCCATATTTTATGACCGAAGGAGCGCCGGTTTGCTCGATATAGGCTGCTTTCATGCTTCCTACGATAGCAGAATTGAGCCCGGTCGTCCGACCTTGCTCGACATCTGAACCGTCCGAGCCGGGTCCTGCATGCGGTTTCACTTGCAGGGATTGGCGGGTATATCCTGCCGGGAGGCATCTATGTACGTCGCAATCGGCACCCTTGTGGATGAAAAGTATGAGATTCTCTCCATCAGTGGTTCTGGAGGAATGGGCGTTGTCTATGAGGCACACCAGCGCGGTCTGGATCGCATTGTTGCCCTGAAATTGCTTACCTCATTGCCTGAAGAGGCACGCGAGGAAGTCGCTCGATTCGAGCGCGAAGCTCTTGTCCTGAGTCGGATGTTGCACATAAACATCGTTCAGTTTTATTCTTTTGGCTCCTGGCTTGACATGCCTTACATAGCCATGGAAAAACTCTCTGGCAACAGCCTCCAATCGCTGCTTGTGAATAACGAAGCGTTGCCTTTGTCGCAAGCAATAATGATAATGCGGCAGATTTGCAATGGACTGGAGCATGCCCACGCACATGGTATTTTTCACCGCGATATTAAACCGTCAAATGTGATTTTGATCGATGGGAATACCGGCACAGGTATCGCCAAAATCATAGATTTCGGACTGGCAAAACTCATCGGCACCGAACAGCAGCTAACCACAGAAGGATTAGCCGTCGGTAGCGTTCTATACATGAGTCCTGAGCAATGCCGCGGAGAACAAATCGATGCTCGCAGTGACGTCTATAACACAGGCTGCTTGCTCTATCACTGCGTGACGGGGGTGCCTCCATTTTCCGGCTCCAACAGCTTCGCAGTCATGTTTGAGCACATCCATGAACCGGTCAGCGGTGCAGCTCGCTGGGACACATTGTCGCGGCCGCTGCAACAGGTCTTCGACAAATGCCTGGCCAAGGATGCTCAGAATCGCTACCCATCAGTGAAAGCTCTCGAATACGATCTTGAGCAGCTTATCGCTACTGAGGCACCAGATATTGAATACAATGCGCCTGATTCCGAAGAGCACAAACCTGGTGCCCAAGTCACAGGAAAAGATACTCCAAACCGCGGGAGGAAGACTAATTCGACATTTTTGGGACTGGCAATAACCATTGCAGTCATTGCGGTAACTACGGCCGTGGTGCTCACTTTCGGGCATACCAGCAATAGCAGTGTGAATGATGCTGCAAGTTTGAGAACGCCCTACGAAACATTATCCTACTGGGATGTTCGAGGCGATGGCGACCTAGATGATCAGCAGCTCCAAGAGCTAAGCACCGCCCTAGAAGCCTGCCAGAACGGCCCGCACGTGGACAAGGGCGTTTTACTTTCCGGTTACCTTCGCGTTGTCGGTTGCTATCACAAACGTGGATGCGCCCTTAAAGCTCTTGGGCACCAAGACGAAAGTGTTGCCGCCTTTAACAAGGTAATAACGGTCGCCCAAAAGGCTTTGGGCCTCAACTCGCATCCTGCGCCGGCGCATGTAGCTCCCTATATGCGCCTGGTGCACTTATATTATGAAGGGAGCGCGAGGATCGGACAGAATGGTCCTGCAGTAACATTGATCGAAGAGACTTTGAAACGCTACCCGGGTAGTAATCCGGATATGAATGAGCAGCGGATGATTTTGAAATTTGGCCTTATCGGATGGTATCTCGCGAAAGAGCGCTTCCCGGAAGCCAAAATGCTCATCGACGACGTAATACGCTATCGGGCCGCAACTAACAGTCAATATTTCGACCAAGTAAAAGAATACGCTTTGAAATACGAGGAGCAATACAAGAAATCTCGCTCGGAAGCCCATCGCTAGACGCTTGACGTCATGCTCTTCTTGACGATTCGCTCAGCTTGCAAGAAGGCATAAACTTCTGGTGCCTTCGCGTGGCTGTCGATCCATTTCTTGATGCGCATAAGCTCTTCGTAGTCAGATCCGAATTGCTCGCGCCAGATATCTTCGAGCGCTTTTCCGTGTTCATTTGCGCGTATTTGAGACTGCCAATCAGTGGAAAATATTCGATGAATATCGGTGTGCAAGGAACGGGATTTTAGCTGATCCCACTCGTTACCGTCGAGCCACATGCCACCACACTTGCCGCAGCGATCAATGGTGAATGAGGCGTCCGCGGCCACGTCATATTTCACTAGATAGGATTTGCAATGCGCGCAAAACTTGGCGCCGGCTCGTTCGCTGGACGGTTTTACGTTGATCTTGACTGGCTTGTCGATGTCCGCATGCCCGGCTGACTTGGCCCATTCCGTGTAAGGAAAATGTTCGAGAAATACACCAGCGCACTCAGGGCAACTCATGACATTGAGTCCCGGCTCCAACTCGCCAAGTTGTAATACCGGAGGATGATCGTTTGTATTCTTGCATGCCGGACAATTCATTCACACACCTCGCAGCTTCCCTTCCGCCAAAGAATAGCAGAAGAGCCACCTGCCTGACGAACTGCGCAAGCATTACATACTTGAAAGTTCCTGGTAGTGAATTTGTTCGAAGAGGTCATCCAGGCTGCTGTAAGGCTGCAGATTTCTGATAACCGGCATGGGCGGCAGACAGCCAAGAATATTTCGTCCGTAGTACTTTTTTCACGATTCTGGCATCCAAGAGGGCGACAATGCCGCGGTCAGACTTGGTGCGGATTAATCGTCCAACGCCTTGCTTTAGCCGCATTATGGCGTGGGGCAGTGCCAGGTCGTTGAACCAACTGGACGCACCGTCATTCTTGAGCGCGTCGCAGCGAGCCTCATAGACAGGATCATCCGGTGCCTGAAATGGGATGCGATCGATGATCACGCAGCTGAGCTGTTCACCGTCAATGGACACTCCCTCCCAGAAGCTCGAAGTTCCAAAAAGCACCGCATTTGGTGTCTCTTTGAACCATTCGACCAATCTTTGGCGTGACATCATGCCTTGTCGCTTGCACTCAAAAGGGATCTTCGGTTCGAGAATATCGTAGATGCCATTCATCGCATTGTAGCTTGTGAACAGGACAAAAGCGCGACCATTGCTCACTTTCAATATGCGATCAATTTCCTCTGCTGCCTGAATGACAAATCTCGGATCGTTTGGTTCCGGCATTGTCGGCAGGTACATGACCGCTTGGCGGGGATAATCAAAGGGGCTTGAAACCTGGGCTTGAAGGACGCTGGTCGGCGCTCCGATTTGTTTTTTGAAGAAAGCAAACGGATCTTCTCCGCCTGTTGCTAATGTCGCTGACATCCAAACGGAAGACATCAAGCCGCGTTTGTTGAATACATGGTCGTGCAGCAAAGTGGCCACACTAAGCGGCGCCGCGACAATCTCCAGTTTCCCGCCATATGCGTCAGTCTTCTCAGTCCACAAAACCCATTCCGGAACCGGGTTTTGCACCAGCTCCAGACAATTCATGAATCTGGTACACGTACTGATCAAAGACTTGGCTTTGATCCTCAATCTGTCCCGCGCATTATCAACATCAAGTACGGAATCGAAGTCTTGCGACGAAAGCCAATCGCGAAGCGTTGTTATAGCCAGATACAATTCCTGCGCCGCGTCGATTCCAGCGCGAATGCGATTGCGACCGATCGGGCTGCTTTGATGCAATCTCCCGAAGAAGTCAGCACCAAACTCTTCCATATTGTGCACTAAGTGCCCAGGCGCACCGACGTTTTTTAGAGCTCTGGAAGCCAGCCGATTCAAACCGCGCATGCTTATGGTAAGGCTGAAAGCCTTCGTTGCAATTTCAGGCATCTGGTGCGCTTCATCAATAATCAACAATTCGTATGGTGGCAGAATATTGCCATCGCTCGCGGCATCCGCCAGCAATAGAGAATGATTAACGACCAGAATGTCCGCCTCATCAGCTCGCTTCCGAGCCTTGAAGTAGAAACATTCTTCGAATCTCTTACACTTATTCCGCAGACAGTCGTCAGAATCGGAATTGATCTCCAGCCATGTCTCTACAGGCGGTGAAAAATCCAGTTCGCCGATGTCACCATATTCAGTATCATTCAGCCACCGAATAATCTTTGAATCGACTTCTTCTTCCAGCAAATGCTCTTCATATCGGCGTAACCCAAGGTAGTTGCCGCGCCCCTTGAGCATGGTAGCCTTCAGCTCAAAATCCAACGCCTTCTGCAGTGTTGGTATATCTTTGTATATATACTGTTCCTGCAGCGATATGGTGGCCGTAGAAACCACCACGCGCTTCCCTGCAATTGCCGCAGGAATTAAGGCCGCAAGACTCTTGCCCGTGCCGGTGCCCGCTTCGAAGATGCCACCGCGTTCCTGTTCGAACGCGCGGGCAATCGCCTCGGCTAACTCAAGTTGCTGGGGCCGAATTTCGTATCCAGGAATAGACTGTGACAGTCGGTCAAAGATTTCCTGCAGGTCACTGCTGGACTGTACTGGTGGCACCAGCTATCTGCCTTGTTTGTGGTCTGTATACAGGAAGGACGAGTTTTTGTCCGAGGTTCAGGACGTTAGCGTTGCGCATACCATTGGCGCGGCAAATTTCATCCAACAGACGAGGCGTGGCACGCTTGTAGTGCTTCAGCGCGATGCCTGCAAGCGTGTCTCCATTACCGACTTCGCAAGTTGGGCTAATTGGCAAAAGGACTTCTGGATCGGTAGAACCAGCAGCAGTGACAACTGGACTAGAAGGCGCACCAGATATAGTGGCTTGTGAACCAGCGGCTACAACAATCTCTTTCTTAGATGACGGATTGGAGGCCACATGAGTGACTGCAGATACGCCCCAGACGCCGATCAACGACACTATCGCCCCACCCATGAAACCTAGGGTCAGGTAGAAGCTCGCGCTCTTCCTGGGTGAATGTAAGAAGTCGCTGCTGACGCCAGGCCACAAGGCCTCAAGCTCAGCACTCTTAGGTAGGGGAAACTCGCTTGCCTCAGGTTGCTGCACTGGAGGGCGGGCGGTGTAGGAATCCCGAGCGCTGGTACGCGGTTCGCGGACGAACTCAGGCAGGGATTCGAATTCCAATTTCTCTCGTTCGCTGATCAATGCTGTACTCCGGTGAGAAATGACCGATTGATTGCGTGCCCGAGCGGCGGGCTGCTCATACGGCTGTATTATGGATGTATCGACGTTAAAGTCAAACCATTTTTCTGAATGCCGCAATCGATAGAAGAGATTGCCTTTTGGCGATTCACAAATTTCATTGCCAACATTATAGTCCTCCGAAGAAGTCCTAATTGAGCGAACCAGATTAATTAATTGACAACCCAAACGTAAGCACGCGAGTACCGGGTTTGGCTTGAATACTGGGTTTGCGAACTTTAAGCGGCAAACATAACAAAGCGATATATCACGCGACCCATTAGGGGCACCACTTGAATATACCTCGTGACAACACCCCAAAATGAACGCAAATACGGTTAGATAACGCTAATGTGAGTACGCCTTAATGAGTGGTATCAGCCGGAGAGTTGCTCGAATCATCCCTCGACGTGCTGCCAGCTAAGTTCTCGGGCTCTTCTTTGGCAAATCGTGCAGTCTGCGCATTGACACGGTTGCGCGTCGAACGAATCGCGTGACTATTGCCGACGACGACCATGGTGGCAGTCTCCGGTCTAAGGGTGTGCTTAATCATCCTATTTACTGAATCGAGGTTGGTTGCCCTCAGGTTAGCCAGCAAATTTGAGTGGTGATTGTGATCTTGGTTGTAGATCGATTCATGGACGAGTGAGCGTGCTGTGCTTCCCAAGGTAGACATTGTCCGCACCGGAATTGCGCCAAGTAGATAACGCCGGGCTTCCACAAACTCTTGCTGTTTGACACCATTGGCACTCAGTTCCATCAACTGATTTTGCAAAGCTGATACCGTAATTGGTACTGAGGCCGGTTCGACGTCGATCGCAAATGACCAGGCTAAACTGTCTGCCATCTGGGTGAGATTGGTATCAATCGAATCGCCACCAACGGCCCGCGCCAACACTGGATCTTGACTCAGTTTCTGACCCAGTCTAGAAAAGAGCGGATGCTTGCTGAATATGGTATCGGCAATCAGCACATTGCTATATTCCGGACTCGAAGTCGGAACGGGAAGCAGTTTTCCAAAACCAATCGTAGTCTTGCCTTTGTCTTTCGTCGGTACGGCTGCGCGCAGAACCTGCCGTGCATTCATATGCGCCGTAATCTTCTGCTGCGATCCCTTGCCACTCCAAGCTCCGAAAGCCTTCTCAGCCAATCGCAATGCCTTATCCGGGTCAATATCGCCGACAACGACCAATGTAGTGGCAGAAGGCACCACATAGCTGCTCAAGAATTTGCGCTGATCAACAACGGTCAAAGAGCCTACCGACTTAACCATTTGCGACGGGTCTTCCGGCGAGAATGGAGAACCATGAGCCAGCAAGCTCCTGTACAGCGCGCGCTCAGCTTTACGTCCATTGGTGTCTTCACAACGCTGGGTATCAAGAATCGTTTCCTGCTTTGCTTTGTCGAAGTCACCGTCATTAAGCGAAGGCGTCATGAGAGTTTCGGCAATCAATTCAAACTGGCTGCCCAGGTCTCTAGAAAGGCAACGAGTAGCGAACTGAACCGTCTCCACGTCGTTGTCGAATCGCAGCATGTGAAAAGGTTGTATTCCAAAGTCCTCTTGTTGCGTCACTATTTGAGTGACGCCGCGGCGAGCAGTTCCCTGATTGAACAAGGCCGCAGTGACGCGTGAGACCCCGCGTTTTCCTGCTGGTTCATACGCAGAACCAGCGCGAATCGCGCCGGCCACCTGCACAATAGAGGACAGTTGGCTTTCGTGAACAATCAGAGTCATTCCGTTCTTTAGCGTTCGGTGAGAGGTGCCATTCACCAATTTATTTTCCGGAATCCCGGCGAGCTGGCGTCCAATTGCTCCGGGAATGCCACCAAGATCGGTGGCAAACGTTCCCAACGCTGCCGGCACACTCTTTATCGCTCCAGCTGCAGCACCTGGTATTCCACCGATTGCCGATGGAAGTTCTCTTAGTGCTGAAGCTGCCGAACCAGGGATGCCTCCGATAGCTGCCGGTAAGTCTTTAACAACATTCGCCGCAGCTCCCGGCATGTGACCAAGAGCGCCAGGAATTTCACGTATAGCCGAAGGAACACTACCAAGCGTAGATGGAATTTGTTTGATGACAGAGGGGATGTTACCAACAGCAGACGGCAGATTTTTGATCACAGTCGGCACTGCTTCCACAGCGTTCGGCAGTTCCTTAAAGACGTTGGCAGGCGCTCCGCCTACTGCAGACGGCAATTTCTGCACCGCATTTGGTAGCGCGCCGGGCATTCCTTGAATCGCCTGCTTCATTACTTGCTGATTCGACAGCTTCCCAGACTCTTGCGAATCAACAGATGCCTTGGTGGTCACGATCGGCGCGGATACCGCAGACTGGGCGCTTTTGTCTCCATCGGGAGCAACAGAGTTATCGTCCTCTTTATAGCCGGTGAGCCGGACATGCTCGGGTTTAGTAGGATTCGTTCTAGCTGGCGGAACAGTTGGTTCCGGTCCTTTGATCCCCCCCGCGGGCTTCGCTGCTGCTCCAGAGAGCCACGAAACTACGCGCATTTCTGGATTCAAATAGCGCTTTGCGACCCTTAGGATGTCGGCAGGGCACACGTTGCGTATCTTGTCTGGCCAAGTCGAGGCGTTCTTCCATCCGGACAAATTATCAAAGTATCCGAGGTGGAAACCTGCTCTGTATGGACCTTCACGCTCGGAGAAGAAGGCGAATTCAGCTTGATTTCGAGCACGACGCAGTTCCGCGTCAGAGACTGGTTGGGTGCGAATTTGCGAAAGTATTGCATCTACAGCATCAGTTATTTTCTGCTGCGCATTTGGCGTGGCGGGAATGGCGATGCACGTGACTGCAATAAAGCCGGGATCGCGCTTCGCCTCGAAGGCACAGGTAGCTGTCGAGCAAACGCGAGCGTCTATCAATTTGGATTTGAAT
>Ga0163151_10006533_pt1 | contig 14150 bp, 10 predicted proteins | sample OliLakLV19MP5IB2_FD_145596 | JGI IMG/M metagenome (GOLD analysis project Ga0163151, IMG submission 145596) | Freshwater microbial mat bacterial communities from Lake Vanda, McMurdo Dry Valleys, Antarctica - Oligotrophic Lake LV.19.MP5.IB-2 | ecosystem: Environmental > Aquatic > Freshwater >...
TGCCGCACCTCACCGTGATGATCGCCGGACAAAAGGTTCCAGCGCCGGACCATTTGGACGCGGAAACGGTAGTCGAACATAGCAGATTGGGCCTGATTCCGGTCGTTGACGACTGGCTCGATTTCTGCGCTCGAAGGTGGCCCTCCGTCCCGATCGTCAGGCAGCATGTCGAGGGGATCCTCTTTGCCTCAAACAACCAGCTAACGCCAAGCCAAATGTACTCGAATTTGGACACGGTCCAGAGAATTCTAACTGGCAATGCGGCCTCCGGAGCGGCACGCTGATGACATTCGACGACATCCTGGCAAGCCTCCGCCAAGCCGAAGGCGACCCGCAACTTCTGGCTCTTGCCACCGTGGATTCAGTCCTCGCAACGCACCCGCCAGAACTCCGCGCCGCTCTCGAAGCGGCGGCAATCCCCCATTGGTTCAACCAACAGATCCTCGGGAACCTTCTTCGGCTTGGCGATACCGAAGTCGCCGCCTCCTTCGAAACCTTAACATCTCTGCCCTTCGTCGAGCGGTACGGCGACGGCGTCAACTACAACGTCCATGAATCGACGCGGCTGGCAATCCGGCGTCGGTTGGAATCACAGGAGCCTGAAAGACTGGTCACGCTCTCCCTCGCTGCCGCCGCGTTGTGGCCGGACGAAGACCCGCGTTCACGAGTCGAAAAATTGTATCACCGGATCGTCGCAGACCAGAAGGACGCATCCCTTGAACTCGAACGCCTCTACTGGAAATGGCATCGAGCCGGACAGCGCAAGCCGATTCAGCTTCTTGGTCCCGTGTTGGAGGAGCTTTCGCGCGCCCAGCTCCGCTACGCCGCTAAAGGACGAGTCTTACTGATACTCGGTTGGGTTAGGCTGGGCCGAATTCCGCTGCCGGAAAGCAAGCGGCTCGCGGAAGAAGCGATTGCGCTCTTGGCCTCGGACGACTCCTTGGCATCCCGTGCGGACGCGCATTCTCTGCTTGGTGACGTCTTGTGTCAGACAGGCCGCCTCTCCGACGCTCTCGCCGAATTCCAAGCCGCCAAACGGATCAGGGAATCTCTCGCCGCACTCGACCCAGCCAACTCCGATGGGCAGCGCGACCTCTCCGTCTCCCACAACAATGTCGGCGGCATCTTCCAGGCCCAGGGCGGTCTCTCCGACGCTCTCGCCGAATACCAGGCCTTCAAACGGATCATGGAATCCCTCGCCGCACTCGACCCCGCCAACTCCGATTGGCAGCGCGACCTCTCTTTCTGCCACAACAATGTCGGCGGCATCTACAAAGCTCAGGGCCGCCTCTCAGAGGCTCTCGCCGAATTCGAGATTGGAAAACGGATCAGGGAATCCCTCGCCGCCCTCGACCCGGCCAACTCCGACTGGCAGCGCGACCTCTCCGTCTCCCACGGCAATGTCGGTGCAATATACCAAGCTCAGGGCCGCCTCTCCGACGCTCTCGCCGAATTCCACGCCGACAAACGGATCATGGAATCCCTCGCCGCACTCGACCCCGCCAACTCCGATTGGCAGCGCGACCTCTCCGTCTCCCACAACAAGGTCGGCAACATCTACCAGGCCCAGGGCCGTCTCTCCGAGGCCCTCGCCGAATTCCAGGCCTACAAACGGATCATGGAATCCCTCGCCGCCCTCGACCCCGCCAACTCCGATTGGCAGCGCGAACTCTCCGTCTCCTACAACAACGTCGGCAACATCTACCAGGCCCAGGGCCGCCTCTCCGACGCTCTCGCCGAATTCCAGGCCTACAAACGGATCATGGAATCCCTCGCCGCACTCGACCCAGCCAACTCCGATTGGCAGCGCGAACTCTCTGTCTCCCACAACAGTGTCGGCAACGTCTACCAGGCCCAGGGCCGCCTCTCCGAGGCTCTCGCCGAATTCCAGGCCTACAAACGGATCATGGAATCCCTCGCCGCACTCGACCCCGCCAACTCCGCTTGGCAGCGCGAACTCTCCGTCTCCCACAACAATGTTGGCAGCATCTACCAGGCCCAGGGCCGTCTCTCCGACGGTCTCGCCGAATTCCACGCCGCCAAACGGATCATGGAATCCCTCGCCGCCCTGGATCCCGCCAACTCCGATTGGCAGCGCGACCTCTCCGTCTCCCACAACACGGTCGGCAACATCTACCAGGCCCAGGGCCGCCTCCGGGAGGCCCTATCAGAGTCAGAAAGTGACTTGGTCATCGCCGAGCGACTCGCTAATCTGGATCCGACCAATTCCCAGTGGCAAGAAGATCTCGCGATTACAAAGAGGACCGTCAGTTCCCTCCGGAAAAGGCTCGGACTGCCGGGCAATCCGAAATCAAGTTAACTCCCAATCCCCCGTACCCGCAAGAGCAGGAAAGAAGAAGTTGGCCACCCGCCGTTAGCGACTGAAAGCTGAAACCGCGCACCCGGCAAGACCAGCCCATTCCGTCACCGCCCCCGCTTCGGATTCACCCGGCGCAACCCCTCAAATCGGGCAGAATCACCGTCCCTCCCGCACAATTGTAGACCGTGCTCAATCGCCTACGCCGCTAAATGGGTGTCCGGCACCAGATGTCCCCCGCACGTGGTATCCCGCAAAACTCGGCACAGTATCGGCGCATGCCGCTCCGTCGGCATCGGCGTCCAGACCATCGGAAACCGCAACCAACCCTCAACGCAAACCACCGCCCCGTCAATCCTGCTCGGCCGCGCAGACATCGCAGACAACCCCGAGGGCATGCGCTATCCCGAGTACCGCCGCCAACACCTGTTCGTCCGCTCCGGCGTCATTGAGGCTCGATGCAAGACTGTCATCGGCTCCCGGCTCAAACAATCCGGTATGTTCTGGACCGTCCGCGGAGCCAACGCCATCATCGCTCTGCGCTGCTCCCACCTCAACGGCCGTTTCGAGGACTCCCACTTCTGTGTCGCGCACCCAAATTCCGATGATCTGGGTCTGCACGGGAGCCCTTCATAAAGACCGTCTGGACGGTATGTTTTGTTACAGAAGCCATGCGGGACCCGGCGCGCTACCGCGGTCTTTCAGGCTCATCCTTCGATGAGAAAATGCTGCTCCTGGGCTTCGTCCGGCCGAGCGCCGAGGGTCAGTACATTGCAGTAGTTTCATTCCGCCGTTCCCCAAAGTAGTCCGCAACCTGTGAATGAAGGTCGTTCGTCACGCGGCACCCCAGCGGCCGGGCATTTTCGGCAGTATTTTCGGGCGGACGAGATGATATCAGAAGTCCCGATGCACAGTCTGTCCGGTGACTAAGACCGGAAAAGGTGTGTTTTAGCCCCACCTTGCAAAAGTATTTTTATCCTCGGAAGGAAGAGAACCCCTGGCACCCTCCCATTTTCGTGTCGATAGTGCGGATTTCCCTTTGAGCGTACAGCCATTTCCAGCGATATATTCCTAACCAAATCAATGACTTCCCTGTTTTGCCCGCCAAAATCGCTTGACGAATCCCGTATAATGAAATGGAGAGGCCCGCCTGTTCACAAAACAGGCGGGCCGCTCTCCGTTTGGGCCGCCAGTATCAACGCTCGCCACCAGCGGATGGTCCCAAAAGTCGTTGATAATAAAGAACCGAGGCTCCTAGACGCGCCGCCGCCGAAGAGCCTTCCGTTTTTTGGCCATTGTTTCTGAAACTTTATGGTGATACACTGCATTTAATTGATAGAAAGGCACTCATATCATGGATCTCAACAAACTGACTGAAAAATCCCAGGACGCCCTCCGCGCCGCTCAGTCCATCGCGGTCCAAAATTCCAATAACCAACTCGACGCCGATCACCTCTTCGCCGCGCTCCTCCGACAGGAGAAGGGCCTCATCCCCTCCCTGCTGAAACGGGCCAACATTCCGGTCGACACCTTCTCGCTCCGCGTTGTTCAGGAACTCGATAAGCTGCCCAAGGTCTCAAATCCTCCAAACGCCGAGTCGCTGTACGTCACCACCCGCCTCACTAAAATCGTCTCCGATGCCGAGATCGAAGCCAAAAATCTGAAGGACGACTACGTTTCGGTCGAACACCTTCTCCTCGCCTTCACCGGCGACTCCGGCCCCGCCGGCAAACTCCTCAAAGAGTTCGGCCTCACTCGCGGCCGTATCGAAACCGCTCTCAAGGAAATTCGCGGCGCCCAGCGTGTCACCACCCAAAACCCTGAGGCCACCTACGAAGCCCTCGAAAAATACGGCCGCGACCTAACCCAACTCGCCGCTCAGAACAAGCTCGACCCCGTCATCGGCCGCGACGAAGAAATCCGCCGCGTCATCCAGGTCCTGTCCCGTCGCACCAAGAACAACCCGGTCCTGATCGGCGAACCCGGGGTCGGCAAAACCGCCATCGCCGAAGGCCTCGCCAATCGCATCGTCCGCGGTGACGTCCCCGAAGGCATCAAGGAAAAGAAGATCGTCGCGCTCGATATGGGCGCCCTGATCGCCGGCGCCAAGTTCCGCGGTGAATTCGAAGAGCGCCTCAAAGCCGTACTCAAAGAGGTGACTTCCGCCGAAGGGAAAATCATCCTCTTTATCGACGAACTCCACACCGTCATCGGCGCCGGTAAAGCCGAAGGCTCCATGGACGCCGGCAATCTGCTCAAGCCCCTGCTCGCCCGCGGCGAATTGCACTGCATCGGCGCTACCACTCTCGACGAGTACCGCAAATACATCGAGAAGGATCCGGCCTTCGAACGGCGCTTCCAGCCGGTGCTGGTCGATCAACCAAGCGTCGAAGATACGATTTCAATTCTTCGCGGCCTCCGCGAACGCTACGAGATCCACCATGGCGTCCGCATCAAGGATTCCGCGCTGGTCGCCGCCGCCGTTCTTTCTAACCGCTATATCACCGACCGTTTTCTGCCCGACAAAGCCATCGACCTCGTCGACGAGTCCGCCGCCAAACTGCGCACCGAAATTGACTCCGTTCCCAGCGAACTCGACGAAGCTCAACGCCGCGTCATGCAGCTCGAAATCGAACGCGAGGCGCTGAAAAAGGAGTCTGACGCCGCCTCGAAGGACCGCCTCCAACGCCTCGAAAAGGAGCTCGCCGAACTGAAAGGCCAAGCCGACAGTCTCCGCGCCCAATGGCAGAACGAAAAGAAGTCCGTCGAGGGTCTCCGCGCCATTAAAGAGAAAATCGAAACCGCCAAATCCGATGTCGAACGCGCCGAACGCGCGTACGATCTCAACAAGGCCGCCGAACTCAAATACGGCACTCTCGTGGCGCTCGAAAAGGACCTCGCCCGCGAAAGCGATCGCCTCGCCGAAGGCCAATCCGGCCGCCTCATTAAAGAGGAAGTCGAGGAGGAAGATATCGCCGCCGTCGTCAGCCGCTGGACCGGCGTACCAGTTACTAAGTTACTTGCCGGCGACAATCAGAAGTTACTTAATTTGGAGAAGGAGTTACACGGCCGCGTGATCGGACAGGAAGAAGCGGTGGATGCTGTCGCCGATGCCGTTCTACGCGCCCGCAGCGGACTCAAGGATCCCAATCGCCCCATCGGATCGTTCATCTTCCTGGGCCCCACCGGCGTCGGAAAAACCGAACTCGCCCGCGCTCTGGCCGAATCGCTCTTCGACGACGAACACGCCATGATCCGTATCGACATGTCCGAATACCAGGAAAAACATACTGTTTCCCGCCTGGTAGGCGCGCCCCCCGGATACGTCGGCTTTGAAGAAGGCGGCCAACTCACCGAAGCTGTTCGCCGCCGCCCCTATGCCGTCATCCTCTTCGACGAAATTGAAAAGGCGCACCCCGACGTCTTCAACATCCTGCTGCAAGTTCTCGATGACGGCCGCCTCACCGACGGCCAGGGCCGGACAGTTGATTTCAAAAATGCGATTGTCATTATGACGAGTAACATCGGCAGTCCTCGCATTCTCGAATACAAAGGCGACTGGAAGGGTGATAACTATGAGCGCATGAAACGCGCCGTCATGGAAGAGCTTCGTCTGGCATTCCGCCCGGAATTCTTGAACCGCGTCGACGAGACCATCGTATTCCATGCATTAGGCGAAGAGCATTTGAAAGAGATCGTGAAAATCCAACTCAACGGTCTCCGCAAGCGCCTCGCCGAACGCCACATCGTCATCGAGTTCTCCGACATCGCGCTCGGCTGGCTCGTTCGCAATAGTTACGACCCAAGTTTCGGAGCCCGTCCGCTGAAACGAATCATCCAAAGAGAAGTGGAGACCCCGCTCGCCCGCAAGCTCATCAGCGGCGCGATCCGCGACGGCCAAATCATCAAAGTCGATCTGAATCCGCTCCGCGGCGAACTTGATTTCTCGCCCCCCATCTCGGCAGTCGCGTAACGAACGAAATTAACGAAAAGAGGAAAAAATGGCCCAATCAGAAGAGTTCCGCAGCCTGCCCGTACTCCCGTTGAAAAACACGGTCCTTTTCCCCGGCCTCATGCTGCCATTAAGCGTCGGTCGCAAGTCCACGCAGGCCGCTGTGGAAGCCGCGCTAGCCACCGAGGAGAAGGAAATTTTCATCGTCTCCCAGCGGGACTCCGCCACCGAGACCCCCGGCGAAGCCGACCTCTACGCCGTCGGCACGATCGCCATTGTGCGCCGCATCCAGCGCCACACTGGCGGGATGATGGAGCTGATGGTCATGGGCGAATCCCGCGCTCAATTGGTCAAACTCGACGAGGTTTCCGACGAAGACGGGTCCGCCATTTACCTCCGCGCCCGCATCCGCCCCATGCCCCTGCCCGATGACACTGGCACCGAAGTGGAAGCCATGGAACGCGAAATTCTCGATCTTGCCACGCGCGCCATTAACCTCGCTCACGGCGAATCCTCTAACGATCTCGCGCGCATCCTGCGCGGCCAGGAAGACCCGCTTCACATGGTCTTCCTGCTCGCCTCCATGATGTCGCTCCCGGTCGACAAGGAGCAGGTGCTCCTTGAAGCCGCCACCCGTCTCGACGCTCTCCGTGAGTTGCACAAGTACCTCTCCCATGAGGTTGAGGTGCTCGAACTCAAGAGCAAAATCGCCACCGAAGCGCGAAACGAAATGACCAAGGAGCAGCGCGACTACACGCTCCGCCAGCAGATGAAGGCCATCCAGTCGGAGCTTGGCGACAAGGATGACGCCGGCGATGTCGCCCTTCTCCGCGAGAAAGCCGAAAAGGCCAATCTCCCTGAAGCCGCCAAGAAGGAAGTCGACCGCGAACTTAAAAAGCTGGACCGCACCAACTCCGCTTCGCCCGACTACCAGGTCACGCGCGGCTGGATCGAGTTCGTCCTCGAACTGCCCTGGAATACCACTACCGAGGACAATCTCGACATTAAAAACGCCCGCCAAATCCTCGACGAGGACCACTACGAGCTCAAAGAAGTCAAGGACCGCATCCTCGAACACCTGAGCATCATGAAGCTCAACCCCAACGCCAAGTCGCCGATCCTCTGCCTTGTCGGGCCTCCAGGCGTTGGCAAGACCAGCCTCGGGCAGTCCGTCGCCCGCTCCATCGGCCGCAAATTTGAACGCATGAGCCTCGGCGGAATGCATGACGAAGCCGAACTCCGCGGCCACCGCCGCACCTACATCGGAGCCATGGCCGGCCGCCTCATCCATGCCATTCGCCGCGCCGGTACGCGCAACCCGGTCATCCTCCTTGATGAGGTCGATAAACTTGGCCGCGACTTCCGCGGCGACCCCGCCCACGCGCTGCTCGAAGTACTCGACCCGGAACAAAACAAGACGTTCCGCGACAACTATCTGGACCTGGACTTCGACCTCTCCAAGGTGCTCTTCCTGTGTACCGCTAACTCTCTCGACACCGTACCGCGCCCGTTGCTCGACCGCATGGAAATCATCCATCTCTCCGGCTACAGCGAAGCGGAGAAGGTGCAGATCGCCCGCCGCTACATCATCCAGCGTCAGATCACCGAAACCGGTCTCAAACCGGAGCAGATCGAGTTCACCGATGAAGGTCTCAAGTTCATCATCAACGGCTACACCCGCGAAGCCGGCCTGCGCCGCCTGGAGCGGTCCATAGCCAAGGTTATCCGTAAAGTGGCCTTGAAAATCGTCGAAGGCAATGAACCTGTTGTCGTCATCGACGAAGCCCAGGTCGTCGAACTGCTCGGCCCCGAACTGGTCCAGCCGGAACGGTTCCGCAAGGCGCTCCCCGCTGGCGTGGTCACCGGCCTCGCCTGGACCGAGGCCGGCGGCGACGTTCTCTATCTGGAAGCGACGCTGCTGCCGCAGGGCAAGGGCCTCACCATCACCGGCCAACTAGGCGAAGTAATGCAGGAGTCGATGAAGACCGCGCAGAGCTTTATCTGGTCGCACGCCGAAGAGCTGGGCCTGGATCCGAAACTGTTCAAAGAATTCGGCATCCATGTCCACGTCCCGGCCGGAGCGATTCCCAAGGACGGACCCAGCGCCGGCATCACCGCCGTCACCGCCATGACTTCCGCGTATACTAAGCTCCCGGTGCGGAACGACACGGCCATGACCGGAGAAGTCACCCTGACCGGCCTCGTGCTCCCCATCGGCGGGATCAAGGAAAAGGTGCTTGCGGCTCGCCGCGCCGGCATGAAGCGGGTCATCCTGCCCAAGGCCAACCAGCGCGATCTTCGCGATGTCCCCGAAAGCGTCCGCGCCGAACTCGAGTTCATCTTCGTCGAACGGGTCGAGGAGGTGCTCGCGGAGATGATCCCGGCCCTCCAAACTCGGCTCGCAGTCGCCGCGTAGTTTACGGTGTTGCCCTATTTACCGCCCATTTCGCGAATGCGGATATTACGGAACATGACCACTGAAAACTGATCGTGGAGTTGGAGGCCGATAGGGCCGGTCTTCGAACGAACCGGGTCCCCGGCGTGTTCAGCCACGAGTTTGCCGTTCAGGCGTATGGTAATTTTATCGTTGCGGGAGGCGATGTCGAGCGAGTTCCAGTCGTCCTCCCGCATCGTGCCGGGCTTGGCGTTGGCGAACCCGTAAATACTGCCGGTGAGGTTCGGATCGGGATAGCGGTTATTGATCTGAATCTCGTAGCCGATTTTCGATGGCGTCCGCTTGTAATCCGGCGGGGTTGTGATGCCGTATTTGGCGCGGGAGGTGTCGCGGATGGAGATCCCGCTATTCCCGTTGGTGCGGGTCCAGAACTCGACGTGGAGGTCGAACTCGCCGAAATCATTACGCTTGGTGTAGAGCCAGGACTGATTGTTTTCCCAAGCTCCGTAGTCTTGCTTGGTCGTGAATTTAGCGCCCGGTTCCAGGAGTTTCCGGAGGTCGGCGGTGCGTTGCGCGAGCAGCGTGCCGTCGGCCATCACAGTCCATTGGCCATCGCCGATAATTTCCCAGCCATTGAGGTTTTTCCCGTTGAACAAAGGCGCGTCGGCGGCGAGCGCGAAGAGGAGAGGGAGAGTGAGTAACATTTTATTTTTGCGTGGGCTCCATGCGGAAGACGACGCCGCGCGCCTGCAGGCGTTCGAATTCTTTCCGGACGTCGTCGATGCCGAATGAAGTGGACGGGATGCCCGCGTCGAAGAGCGCTTTTTTCTGGTCGTCAACCATGACGCTGGTGAGAACGATCTTCATATTTCCGCATGATATCAGGCGCGGTACAGCGCGAGGGCGATGATAAACACACCAAACGCGACGCGGTAAATGACAAAGGGCAGAACAGAATTAGTCCGCAGGAACTTGAGCAGCACGGCGATAACGAAGCAACCGGTGATGGCGGTGACGACAATGCCGATGGCCAGGGAAGGCATCGTCTCCGCGTTCAGCGCGCCAGCTTTTCTCAGATCGAGGAAGCCCATCATCGCCGCGGCGGCGACGATGGGCGTGGAGAGAAGAAACGAGAAGCGGGCGGCGGTCGACCGGTCGAGGTTGCGGAAGAGCCCGGCGGTCATGGTGATACCGCTGCGGGAGGTGCCGGGAATTAGAGCCAGCGCTTGCGCGACGCCGATTATGAGGCAGTCCTTCAAATTCATTTCCCCCATCGTGCGCTCGTGCCTGGCGAAGCGTTCCGCGCCCCACATGACGAGGCCGACGCCAATGAGCATGCCGCCCATCACGTAAGGCGAGCGCAGGGTGGATTCGATGGCCTCTTTAAAGAGGAGTCCGGCTACGCCGGCCGGGATCGTTGCGGCAATCAGATACCACAGCATTCGTGGATTGCGGTCAAGCGAAGGGTCTGGACCGAGGACGGCGGGATTGGAAAGGCCGAGGCCGTTAGCGATGATGCGCAGCCAGTCGCGGAAGAAATAAATCAGCACGGAAAACAGCGTCCCGAAGTGGAGGGCTGTATCGAACGCCAGCCCTTGATCTTTCCAGCCGAACAGCCACGGAGTAAGTGCAAGGTGGGCGGAACTGGAGATGGGGAGGAACTCGGTGATGCCCTGCAGGATCGCGAGGACGACAACTTGGACTAATGGCATGATGGATGAGAGGTCTATTCAGATTAGCGTGAGAACAACAAAAATCGTAGCCACACTTGGGCCGTCGTCCAACACCCGCGAAGTAATCGCGAAGCTGTTGGCCGCCGGCGTCAATGTATTTCGGATGAACATGTCTCACGGCACCCACGAAGAACACAGTGCCCGAATTCGTCTGGTACGGGAAGTTTGCCAGGAAGCAGGCTCGATGGCCGGATTGTTATTGGACTTGCAAGGACCCAAGATTCGATTGGGAATGTTTGAAGGCGGAAAGGCGGAATTGCGCGCCGGAGATCCGTTCGAGATCAGTACGGTGGAGACGCTCGGGAATACGGAAAGAGCGTCCACGGCGTACGCCAATCTGGCGCGCGATGTGACGCCCGGGGACCGCGTCCTGCTGGCGGACGGAGCCGTGGAACTGCGGGTGATCTCCACCGACGGCGTGGCCATAAAGACGGAAATAATGGCCGGCGGAACGATCGGAGACCGAAAGGGTATCAACCTGCCGGGCGTGAACGTCTCGACACCTTCGCTCACCAAAAAGGATATGGCCGATATGCAGTTCGGGTTGAACGAGAACGTCGATTATGTGGCGCTCTCGTTTGTGCGGAAGGCTTCCGACATCATCCGGCTGCGGTTGTTTATGGAGGAGCGGGAATTCGCGATTCCGGTGATTGCGAAAATTGAGAAGCCGGAGGCCTGGCAGAACATCAACGAAATCGTGCAGGAGTCCGATGGCGTGATGGTGGCGCGCGGCGACCTGGGGGTGGAGTTGCCCTGCGAGAAGGTTCCGTTTATCCAGAAATCGGTGATTGAAAAGGCGCGGCATAGCGGGAAGTTTGTGATTACGGCGACTCAAATGTTGGAGTCGATGATTGAGAGCGCGGTGCCGACGCGGGCCGAGGTCTCCGATGTTGCCAACGCGATTTACGACGGGACGGACGCGGTGATGCTGTCGGCGGAGACGTCGGCGGGGGCATATCCGGTGGAGAGCGTGAAAATGATGGCGAGGATTGCGGCGGAAGCCGAAGTGGCGATGCGGCCGCGCGGTTACCTGCGGCCGCCGCAGCGGTCAAACCCATCCATCGCCGAAATTCTGGCCGACGCGACGTATCATTCGGCGCGGTCGGCGAATGTCGCGGCGATCGTGGTCTTTACGACATCGGGAGCGACGGCGAGGCTGGTGGCGCAGTACCGGCCGCCGGTGCCGATTTATGCGTTCACGCTGAAGGAGTCCGTGGCGCGGCAATTGGCTTTGGTTTATGGGATCCATCCGGTGGTGACACTATCGGAAACGTCGACGGATGAAATGGTGGCGATGATGGACCGGGCGCTGTTGGAACGCGGCTTGTGTAAGGCGCGCGACACGATAATTCTGGTGGCCGGACAACCAATGTGGCGCTCCGGAACGACCAATTTGATGCTGCTGCACCGGGTGGGCGAGACGAGGTAATTGTTAGCGGGTTCCCGGCTGTGTAAAACTGAGGATGAATGAAAGAAGCTGTCGCCGTCGTTCCCGCAGGTTCCGGGTCCGCGTCTGCACCTGTGCCATGGCTCAACGTTGGTTGGGTGTTAGGATTGCTAATCCTCGCCTATCTGCCGATCCTGATGCGGATGGCGAACCAGTGGACCAATGACGACGACATGGGCCACGGATTTTTCGTCCCCGCAGTGGCCGCCTATATTGCATGGCGGCGGAAGGATGAGTTGGTGGCCACGGTAGCCAAGCCGAATTACCTCGGATTGCTCCTGATGGTGTGGTGTATCTTTCAAATGGCGCTTGGCGTTTTAGGCGCGGAACTCTTTTTGCAGCGGTCTGCGTTCGTAGGCTCGGTGTGGGGCGCCGTGTTGTTTTTGGGCGGCTGGCCCTATGTGCGAGCGCTGGCGCTGCCGTTGTTGATGTTACCGCTGATGGTGCCGATTCCGGCCGTGATCTATAACCAGATTACGTTTCCCCTGCAATTGTTCGCGAGTGCGGTGGCCGAGACCGTTTTGTCGTTTTTGGGAATACCGGTATTACGAGACGGCAACGTCCTGGAATTGGCGGAACAGAAATTATCCGTGGTGGAAGCTTGCAGCGGTATACGGTCGCTGCTTTCCCTGACTTTTCTGTCGTTAGTATATGGATACTTCTCCGAAGAGAAATTGTGGATTCGCTGGGCGATATTTTTGGCGTCAATCCCGATCGCGGTGGCGGCGAATGCGTTCCGCGTATCGGCGACTGGTGTATTGAGCGAGTACAATCCCGATTTGGCGAAGGGCTTCTTCCACACTCTGGAAGGAGGCGTTTCCTTCGGATTCGCATTTGTGTTAATGATCTTGTTCCATGTGGCCGTGAAGAAACTAGTTGCCGGACGGGCCTCCGTTGCGGCGCCCGAGTAGGTATCATGCTTTCTTTTTTGAGTTCCCGAAACCTGATTATTTTCACAGTCGTCGCGGTGGCGCAGGGCGCCGCGGGCTACTACGTGAATGCGAGGCGGGAGTACGTGCCGCTAACGCGGCCTTTGAGTTCCCTGGCACAGACGCTGGATGACTGGACGATGGTGAAGGAATGGGCGATTGAACCGGAAGTGCAGGCCGTTTTAAAGGCGGACGACACGCTGTCGCGGCATTATCTCCGGAACGGTTTGCCGCAAGGCGCCGGGTTATTCGTGGCGTTCTTCAAAACGCAGCGGGCAGGGGTGGCGCCGCACTCGCCGAAGAACTGCCTGCCGGGCAACGGTTGGGTGGCTGAGAAAAGCACCATCATTCCGATTACAGTCCCCGGCCGGACTGAGCCCGTTGAGGCTAACTATTACGTCATCCAACGGGGCGACAACAAAAGCGTGGTGGTGTATTGGTATCAATCGCATGGCCGGACTGTGGCCGATGAGTACAAGGCGAAGTTTTACGTGATGGCGGACGCCATCCGCCTGAACCGGACCGATACGGCGTTGGTGCGAGTGACGGTAGCCGTTGGCCCGGGTGGCCTGCAAGCGGCTGAGGAGGGCGCGTTTCAATTTGTTCGCGACAGCTACGGGCCGCTGGCGCAGATTCTGCCGAACTGAGCCGGTGACCGCGAGGCAATCTCGCGTCAAAGAGCGATAACAACCCGGGCCGTGCCGCTTGCGGGTGAGGAGCTACGTTAGAGCCTGTCCCGTTTACCTGTTTTTCGGCACCTACAATTTCGCCGTTGCAAATAAACGGCTTACTGGTAGACCACGGCCCATTTAACGCCAATTCTTACCTATCACTTGAAGTTCCTAAGGCATCATAATCGACCTTTTTGCCATTTTTGGCCAATAGCGGCAGTTTTGTCGACACGATATGACGTCTCGAAACCCCGTATTTATTGACGAATAACTTCGTGGGACGCGCTCTACGTTAATGCAGCGCCGATAACCGCGGGGCAGGCTCGAGGTAGAGAGAGTTAACAACTTGGGCCGGGCCGCTTGCGGGTGAGGAGCCACGTTAAGTTCGCGAGTGTCAACAACCTTGGCGTTGCCGCTTGCGGCCGGGGGTTAAGTTAATGGCGTGCCGCTAACCGCCGGGGGCGCGGTCGAGGGAGAGCGGCGGGCCATTTTGCGGCTACGGTTTAGGGTCCGGTTGCGGGTCGCGGCGGCGAAAGATTTTTGGGACGCGGCCAAGGTTGCGGCGCATCCAGCTAGGGGGAGGTTCGGCTGGGAGTTCGGGCTTAATCGCGGGCATCTTGGGGGAGGCCGGGGCAGGCTCCGTGATCGTGATCGTTGGAGGCGTGGGAAGCGGACCGGACGCCCTTGAGGGCGGCTTGAGGGGGGG
>Ga0163151_10006534_pt1 | contig 14148 bp, 9 predicted proteins | sample OliLakLV19MP5IB2_FD_145596 | JGI IMG/M metagenome (GOLD analysis project Ga0163151, IMG submission 145596) | Freshwater microbial mat bacterial communities from Lake Vanda, McMurdo Dry Valleys, Antarctica - Oligotrophic Lake LV.19.MP5.IB-2 | ecosystem: Environmental > Aquatic > Freshwater > Lake...
ACTTGGCGCGATATGCGGATACGAAGGGTTATGAATCGGACAAAAGCCGCAGCATGTGGCCCTACAGGGACTGGGTGATCAAGGCTCTGAATGCCGACATGCCGTTTGATCAGTTTACGTTGGAACAGCTCGCGGGCGACATGCTCTCCGAACCCAATCGGGCACAGAAGGTGGCTACCGGATTTCATCGCAACACCATGACCAATACCGAAGGTGGAACCGATGACGAAGAATTTCGACACGACGCCGTGGTGGACCGGCTGAACACCACATTTACTGTCTGGATGGGAAGCACCATGGCCTGTGCTCAATGCCACAATCACAAATACGATCCCTTCAGCATGAAGGAGTATTACCAGCTGTTCGCATTTTTTAACAATACGGCGGATGCTGATCGCGACGATGAATCGCCCACCTTGCAGCTTCCGTCACCAGAACAGCAGGCGGCTCAGGAATCTTACAAGGGCCGGATATCAGATCTGGATAAGAAGGTTAAAGCTCCCAGCGCGGAACTGGCAGTGGCCGACACGATTGCCCGGTTGAGGGCCGAGCAGATTCTGAAGTCATGGAAATTGTTGGTGCCGGAAAAACTCACCTCGTCCCAAGGCGCGGAATTGCGCTGGACCAACAACGCGGTTCTCGCGGGAGGCCCAAACCCTTCCAACGATGTTTACACCGTTTCCGGCGGTTCGATCGGAACAAAGGTCTCCGGATTGCGACTCGAAGTTTTGCCAGACTCCTCACTTCCTCAAAAATCCATCGGCCGTCAGCCGGACGGGAATTTTGTTCTGACCGGATTTGAGGTGCTAAAAATTTCCGGTAAAAGTTCGGAAATTGTCCGGATCAAGAGCGCCACGGCAGATTTTAATCAGAAAGGCTACTCCATAACCAATCTGCTGAATGGAGGAACGGGAGGTTGGGCGGTGGAGGCCATCGAGGATTCGAAGCGCGTCCCTCGGTCGGCATACTTCGGATTGGCGGAACCAGTTCAACTGCGGCCCGGTGAAAAAATTCAGTTCCGGCTGAGTCATGGGTCACCGTTCCCCGGGGCCAATCTGGGTCGGTTCAGGATTTTTCACACGGCGGATGAGAAATTTGAAGTGGTCCCATTCCTTCCTTCGGAAATCAAAGAATGGCTGCAGCTGGACGACTCGTTGTTGTCGAAAAAACAACGGGAAAAGATCGACGAATATTTCAGGCAACAAACACCCGGGCTTTTGCCCACACGGGAGGAACTCGCTTCCACGCAATCCAAACTGAAGGAACTTGAGAACGCGATTCCCCTTACTTCGGTGATGGAAGAATTAAAGCAGCCCCGCGAAACGCACATGCACCTGCGGGGAAGTTTCCTGACCAAAGGAGACAAAGTTCCGCCGGGTGTTCCGGGTTCACTTCATTCATGGCCGGAAAATGCGGCTTACAACCGGCTCTCGCTGGCCAGATGGCTTTGTGACACCAACAATCCGCTGACCGCCCGTGTGGTGGTGAACCGGTTCTGGGAACAGATGTTTGGAATCGGGCTTGTGGAAACTTCAGAGGATTTCGGCACCCAGGGCGAGCCGCCGTCCAACCAAAAACTGCTCGATTACCTGGCCACAGAATTTATGCGCCAAAAATGGAGCATGAAATCGATTCACAAAACCATGGTCATGTCGGCCACCTATCGGCAGGACTCGAAGGTTTACCCTATTCTCCTGGAAAAGGATCCATACAACCGGCTGCTGGCGCGCGGTCCCCGCACCCGGCTTGATGCCGAGACCATTCGAGACCAGGCCCTGGCGGTGAGCGGGTTGCTCAGCCGGAAGATCGGCGGCCCGAGTGTGATGCCCAGGCAGCCCGATGGAATCTGGCAGATCGTTTACAGCGATGAAAAGTGGGTCACCAGCAAGGATCAGGACCAATATCGACGCGGTCTCTACACTTTCTGGCGCAGGACCAGTCCTTACCCTTCCATGGTCACATTTGATGCGCCCAGCCGGGAATTTTGTGTCATCCGGCGCAACCGCAGCAACACGCCATTGCAGGCCCTGGTGCTCCTCAATGATCCTGTTTATTGGGAAGCAGCCTCATCGCTGGCGATGCAGGTTTTGACCTGTGGCAAATCATCCGTTGAGGAACGGATACGGCATGCCTTTCAAGTTTGCCTGGCGCGCGAGCCGAAACTCCAGGAAATCGGACGGCTCAAACTTTTGATCGACCAGGAAAAAGCGCGGTTTAACGGAAATTCGGAACAAGCCGGAAAGATCGCCGGCCAGGCCGCAGCGTCGTTTCAAGGAGACGCCGGGGAACTCGCCGCCTGGACGATGGCGGCAAATGTAATGTTGAACTTGGACGAAATGGTGACAAAAAATTAGGCGATACGATGAACCCTTTAAATCTGCATGAGGCGACCCGACGCCATTTTTTCCGGCAATGCGGTGTGGGCCTGGGAACCATCGCACTTTCGAAAATCCTCAACCCTGCCCTGGCAGCCGATCCCGGCCCTGCTCAGGGAGCGGTTTCGATGAGTCCCAGGCCGCCGCATTTTCCCGCACGCGCAAAACGAGTGATTTATCTTCACATGGCCGGATCACCTTCACAGCTGGATCTTTTCGACAACAAACCAAAACTGGTGGAGCTGAATGGAAAACCGTGCCCGGAATCGCTCTACAAAAAAGAACGTTTCGCCTTCATCAAAGGGGTTCCAAAAATGTTGGGAACTCCGCATCGATTCATCAAACATGGCCGGTCGGGAATTGAACTTTCAGAACTGTTGCCACATCTCGGGACTGTGGCCGACGACATCACGGTGGTACGTTCCATGTACACCGATCAGTTCAACCACGCGCCGGCGCAGCTTTTTCTCCACACCGGTTCGCCCCGGTTGGGACGACCGAGCATGGGGTCATGGCTGACCTATGGGCTGGGCAGCGAAAGCGAAAACCTCCCCGCATTTGTGGTGCTGGCGTCCGGCGGTAAAACACCCGATGGCGGGGCATCGCTCTGGGGCAGCGGCTTTTTGCCAACGGTTTATCAAGGAGTGCAGTGTCGCTCACAGGGAGATCCGGTGCTTTACGTTTCCAATCCCGCAGGAGTCAGCAGCGAGATGCGAAGAAACTCGTTGGATGCCATCCGGGATTTGAACGAGATGCATTTGAAAGAAGTCGGCGATCCCGAGACCATCACCCGCATTTCCCAGTACGAGATGGCCTACAAGATGCAGACCAGCGTTCCCGAGTTGATGGAGATCAGCAAGGAACCGAAATCAGTGCACGAAATGTATGGGACCGAACCGGGAAAGGTTTCTTTTGCCAACAATTGTCTTTTGGCGCGCCGTTTGATTGAGCGCGGCACCCGGTTTGTGCAGCTGTTTCACTGGGGCTGGGACCAGCATGGTGAAGCGAGGGAAGGAGATATCCGGTATGGATTGGAGCGGCAGACCAAAGCCACGGACCAGGCCTGCGCTGCGCTGATCAAAGATTTAAAACAACGCGGCCTCCTGGAAGACACGCTGGTCATCTGGGGCGGGGAGTTTGGCCGCACCCCGATGAACGAAGAAAGGAACGGAAGCAAGTTTTTGGGGCGCGATCATCATCCGCATTGTTTCAGCATCTGGATGGCGGGCGGCGGGATCAAACCCGGAATGACTTTCGGCGCCACGGATGAACTCGGTTACCACATCACGGAGAACAAGGTTCACGTGCATGATCTACAGGCCACGATCCTTCATTGCCTGGGGCTGGATCACACGCGGCTGACGTACAAGTTTCAAGGCCGGGATTTTCGGCTGACCGACGTCCACGGCGAGGTGGTCAAAGGTTTGCTGGCTTGATTTATATCCGCGACGGGATGACTCACGCCTTGAGATTTTTTAATCTGCTGTTGACGTCGTTTAAATCAAACAGGGTCGGGTCAAATTTGCCGCCAATCCACCCCTTCAGATCTTTGTGTTCGGGGTGTTTTGGGTCAGACATGATTTTCAGCAAGTTGAGATAACCGCCAAAACCACCGCAATCTTCGGGTGGACAGGCATTTTCTCCGGCGAGACAAACCGGATGTTTAAATGTGGGGTCGGGAGGAAGAATTTTTTCCACCAGAATGGAATGCTGCCAGCTGTCTCCAAAATCGTATTCATAGGTAAATTTTCTTTTCACCTTTGGAGCAAGATCAGCCACCGTGAAATTTTTTTCATTAAGAAACTCGATATTGCAGAAGTTAGGGTCGGGCGTCCCGTAATAGGTTTGTTTAAATCCGCCACCGTTGGCGAACTGATGCAAGTGATAGTTGAGCCAGCCCATGGCGTGCTGAATCACCATATGAAAGCGGGTAAGTGGCATGTCAGAACTGACGATAACACGACGCCAGATTTCCGGTGTGATCGACTTGAGCGAGATTTTCAGCCGGTAAAGCGGTTTTTCAGGCACCGTGCCGTGCGCCTGGAACTTGATGTTGGAGATCATAAATCTTGAGACAAAATAGCTTATCCCGGGCAAGGCCTGCAAGTCGCCCTTCAATTCAAATCTAGCTTTGCTGTCCGATGGTTCTTTTCAAGGTTGCGATGTAGTTTTTTGAAGTTGAACCCATTGCGAAAGTCCGGCAGGACCGCTCCAATCGTGCCATGATCGCCTCAAACTCCGCCTGGCTCAGCGGACGTGTCGCAAGAACCAATGCCGCAGCCTGCCACATGTAATCGTGGACAAACCCCAGGCTTTTCCCATCGGGACGCCGCCGCAGGGTGGAGTAGATCTCTTTCATCTCCACATCCCGTCGGTCACCGAACGCCTCGCTGATTTCAAGTGCATGCCAGTCCAACAGGAAAAAAGAATCGTTGTAAGCTGCGGGATGGTCTCCAAGATCCAGAGGTTGTTTGTCGCCTCGAAACAGCAACCTGAGTGATTCTGTCTTCCATTGCCAGACCTCCTCACCTGAAAAGAGCGCAAAAAGAGATCGGTCTTCTCCAGCAGGAGTGAGCACCGTGGTTTCGCCCGGTTCTTTAACCGCGACTCCCACCTTGATGATTTTCGCCGGATCGTTGGGTTTTTGTTCAAAAACAGCCCTTAAATCCGGCACAAACTGTCGGACATCAAACCATTCATTTGATGTCGTCTGCATCTCTTTCATAAGTTGCTCAAAATGTCAGGTTTCCTTCGCCCTTTGATCGGGTCAAATTCGCCACGTCAGCAATCTTACCGCTGTCCAACTTTTGGCGTCAACGGATACGTGCAATGCAATGCGAATCGCCCGGATCACGCTCTTCCCTTCAACCGGCTGCTTCCGGGCTTCCTTTAAGCCAGATCACCACCTCAAATCCTTTGGGCTCCAGATTGTGACAGCTCACCGAACCACCCGATGATTCAATGCAGGTTTTTACGATGGAAAGCCCAAGACCAACACCGCCCGTGGTCCGGGTGCGCGAAGGATCGACCCTGAAAAATGGGTCGAAAAGTTTGTCGAGATCTTCCGCCGGAACCCCTTTGCCCTCATCTCTGACCCGGATCAAAGTGAACTCTCCCTCGCTCCGGGCGGATACATGAATAGTTCCGGCACCCGCCGCGTGACAGACCGCGTTTCGCACCAGGTTGGAGACTGCACGGACAATCAGTTCCGGGTCGGCCCATGCCTGGATCGCCTCACCCGATTCAATCGTCACCGGTTCATTCTGACGTTCCCGGTGGACGGCTTTTTCCAGCAAAGGTTTGATCAACACCATTTGTAATCGGACATTTTCCGCCCCCAGCGAGGCTTTGGAAAACGAAAGCAGCTCATTGACCAGGGTGGAGATTTCCTGAACCTCCTCCCTTAAATCCTGGACATAACTTTTCTGACTCGGCTCCGCCCTCTCCTCCAGGATTCCAACCGCCATCTGCATCCGGGCTATCGGTGAACAGAGTTCGTGCGCGATATCTCCCAGGAACCTTTTCTGACCGGTGATGAAGCCCGAGAGACGAACCGCCATTTTGTTGATGGAAGCGCCGAGCAAACCGAGTTCATCCCGTCGCTTTTCATCCACGCGGCTGTCAAATCTTCCCTCGGCGAACTCGCTGGTCGCGACCTGCATCTGACCGATGCTCCTGGTGATTCCCTTGACCAATGGGATCCAGAAAAGAATGGAAAATACGATGCTCCCCGCCGCCACCCAGAACCAGAGCTGGAGGTCCATCAACAGACCTCCTGCCCGGATATTATCCGAAACCACGAAGAGAATCAGCGGGACTGGAGACGTCCGTGGCGCGTCGGGTGGTGTTATCCGGATGCGTTGTCCGATCCAGAATTGACGCGGATTATCGACCTTGACCAGAAAAGGCGGGGTGGGAAACGCTTCTGCATCACGGAGACGCTCAATCGGTCTTGGTCTGGAACCAAAATTATCTTCGGGCTGATTTCCACGTCTGTCGCCGCGTGATTCTTCGCGTCGCGGGAGAGGGCGTTCCCGGATTCTTTCCCTGACGGCAGCAGGCAATGTCATTCGGGTTCCAGCCGCTTGATGACCGTCGCCTCGAAAAAGCGCGAAGCTCACTCCGTAAGCAGCGGAAAACCGTGTCATGGTCTCCTCCCATTCGGATCTTTGACGGTTTCCCAGATCGGAGCTGATCAAGCGTCCGACCGCGTGGATTCTTTCCCCGGCCTGGCCGCTCAATAAAAGTTCCGTCCCCATCTCATATTGAACGCTTAGAAAAGCCAGGGCGGCGAGGCCGAGAATCGACAGGTTCAGGAAGAACCAGCTCAAGATTTTGGCCAGCAAAGAAAAACGTGTTTTCATCGGTTGGAAGTTTTTGAATTCTGTCCGGGATCGAGGAGCATGTAGCCCGCTGCGCGCACCGTCCGTATCCACCTTGATTCCTTGGGGTCATCGTTCAGTTTTTTGCGCAAGGCCGATATATGCACGTCGATCGAGCGGTCAAACACGTCATAGTTCCGGTCACGGATTTCATCCAACAACTGTTCCCTGGTCCGGATTCGGCCCCTGGCCTTCGCAAGGCTGGCCAATAGATCAAACTCGACCGGGGTGAGAGTCAGGGTGTCCCCGCCGAAAAGCACGCTGCGTGTATCGAGATCAATGGAGAGATCCCCGACCACAATTTTTTGCGGTGTGGCTTCAGCGGCTTTTGCTCTGCGCGCCGTTCTTCTGGTCACCGCCCGGAGCCGCGCCAGGAGTTCGCGCGTGGAAAAAGTTTTCGGCAGATAATCATCAGCCCCGATCTCCAGGCCAACAATTCGATCGGCCTCATCACCCCGCGCAGTTAACATCAGGACCGGAACGTCGCTGCTTTTGCGGATGTGTTTCAGCACTTCAAACCCATCCATTCCTGGGAGCATGACGTCTAAAATGATGGCGTCGAAAGTCTCCTCCAAAGCCTTGGAGCAACCTTCTGTGCCAGTATGCACTGCGGCCACCCGGTAGCCCATCGGAGTGAGGTAGTCCGCGATCAGGCGGCAAAGTTTTTTGTCATCGTCGATGACCAGGATCGATTTTCCGGAACTCTGAGAAGATTCGTCGGACATCGTCATGGAATAGAACTAAAGGAAATCGATGGAAAAATCGTTCTTTTTTACAATACCTTAACAAAAAAGATTCGAGGGAAACTGGAATTCCCCGCCGAAGGCCCGAAGCTCGCGAGCATCCCAGCCCCGTCAAGGGCGACATCGTTGTAGAACCAGCGCGTAAAAGAATTTTCAAGCTTCGTCAGGAGCGGCATCTTCGGCGCATGGCCAATACCTACACGCAAATCTACATTCACGTCGTGTTTGCTGTTGAAGGCCGGCAAAATCTCATCAAGCCGGAACAGAACGACGAGTTGCAGAAATACATCACCGGCATTGTGTCCGCTCAAAAGCACAAGCTGATTGCCATAAACAACATGCCAGACCATTTCCATCTGCTTGTCGGGTTGCGCCCAGATGCGGCTCTTTCTGAACTGGTACGCGACATCAAAGCCAATTCGTTACGCTTCATCAATGAGAAGCGTTGGGTGATGGGGCGGTTCTCGTGGCAGGAAGGGTTCGGCGCGTTCTCCTAATCGCGATCACAACTCGGCACCGTGATTCGCTACATCGAAAATCAGCAGGAGCACCACGCCAAGAAATCGTTTCGGGATGAATACACCGAGTTGCTGGAAAAATTCGGCGTGGAATTTGACCGGCGATATATTTTTAAATCGCTCGACGAATGAAAGCGCCGTAGGCGCGACATCTTTGTAGAATGGTGATGCCAGCGTCAGTCGAGCTCCATCTGGAGCGGTATCGTCCGTTTGACGTTTTGCCCGCGTGCGGACGACAACCCCGTTTCCCCGATGATATCGCCCCTGATGGGGCTGGAGATTTGTTTGGCTGCGTTTCTACAACGATGCCGCGCCTATGGCGCTGGGTCCTAGCGCCGTAGGCGCGACATCGTTGTAGAATGGTGATGCAAGCGTCAGTCGAGCTCCATCAGGAGCGGTATCGTCCGTTTGACGTTTCGCCGCGTGGCACCGGCAAATCCGTTTCCCCGATGATGCCGCCCCTGACGGGGCTGGAGATTTGTTTGGCTGGGTTTCTACAACGATGTCGCGCCTACGGCGCTAGGTCGCTAGGTGTAGCGCCGTAGGCGCGGCATCTTTGTAGGATGGAGCAAGAACGCCAGGGAGCTCATCCGTACAAAAAAGAAAGGCTGGAGAACCGAAGCTCTCCAGCCTTCTTGATTTAATTGCTGACTAATTTCTTAGTGTTTGTGCAGCCGATAATATTTCGCGGCGGCTCCAGGGGCGACGGTGAAGCTGTTGTTCACCACACCGGCGACATGGTCCCAGTCTGCGGGACCTGGCAATGTATCCGTGCTCTCAAGGACGTAGCCAGCCGAAGCGGGCCAGGAGATCACGACGTTTCCACCAGTCCGGGTGACCGTGAGGGTCGGCCTGACGGTTGGTACCGGAGGTTCGATGACCACCGTGGACAGGGATTTCTTGGCCTGGCCAGCAGCGTTGATCTTGCCGACTTCCTCGGCTGTGAGCGCCCTGGTCCAGAGACCGATGTCGTCCACGGAACCGGGCAGGTAGTTCGAAGCTGCTGGATCGGGACCGATGACGGCGGGATCAACACTGGTGTCGTTGACCAACCGTGCGCCAATGGACAACCATGCTATGTCAGGAGTGTTGATATCCGCGAGGTAATCAACTGCTGCGACTTGCTGGCCGTCCACGTATAGACGGAACTGTGCTCCGTCGGCGGAGAAGGCCAGGTGATGATAGGATCCCAACGGGAACGCCGCAGGAGCGGTTACACGAGCGATATTCGGACCGATGCCGATGGCGGCAGAAGCTCTCAGGAGACCTTCTGCATCCGGCACAAGACCGAGTTCGAACTGACCGACGAAGCCGGAGGCAACGCTCATGCCACCGTTGGCATTGCGGATCACAGCCACTTCAGTGCCTGTGCCTGCGGCAACATTCACCCAGGCCGAGGCAGAGATCTGCTTCTTCGCTTTGGTGTAGTTGGGAACGAAGACGTAGGAAGCTCCGTCCAGTGTCAGGGCGTTCGCGATCTGGCCTGCGCCCCAGACTGGGGTGCCTTCCACGCGACCAGCACTTCCGCCTGCTGCGGAGTTGGCTGCAACGAGACCCGAGGTTTCGTCGAATTTCCAATGACCAACCAGACGGTCACTGATGTTGTATTTCGAGATGCTGACATAGGCGTTTTTGCTGACTACGCTGCCGGCAGGGTTGAAGACCGCGACGCTGTAAATTCCTTCGTTGTCGCCGCTGAAGGAACTGATTTCGAGGGTGGCGGTTTTGGCACCAGTGACGTTTTCGCTGTTAGACAGGTTGCGTCCGTTTTTGCGCCATTGATAGGTGAGGTTTTCACCCGTGGCGGTCACGGTCAAGGTGGCCGTTCCGTTGGTGATGACTACGGTCGGCAGAGGATCAACGGTCACAACCGGAGGTAATCCGGGGTTCGGAGCGTTGAGCAACATCTGTATGCCGTTGAGGCCGGTCGCCTGACCGCTACCTTCCACTGTTGCCACGGTGAGGGTGATGATTCCACCGACGGCCCGGACGTTGTCGAACCGGACGAAGTTAGCCACAGCCGCATTGGCCGCGCTGGTCGTGGTTCCGCGATAGAAACCAGGAGCCGGCTTGTATTCATCCGAGTTCATTGCACGGATGACGTAAGTTTGCGCACCTATCGTGTAGCTGACCTTCTGGAATTGCAGAGGCGGGCTAAGGACGTAGATCAGAACGGAATGGTTTCCGTCTGGAACATTGTTGAAGTTTAGCGTTCCCGGGGTGTCAATGTTGACGCCGCCGTTGCCAACTAAACCGTTGAACATTTTGTCGTTCGCGGAATCCACGGCTGTACCAGCACCCCATTGGCCGCCGGTGGTGTAGTCCACGGTGATCGTGGAGGCATTGTTGCCGCTGTCGGTAAACGGATCACCAAAGGCCGTTCCGTCGCCGGTTGCGCCGGTGTCATTCGTGGCGTTATTCCAGTAGGCCTGGGGATGAACACCGGCGATGTCGAGCGGCTCCATCGAAGTTGGGGCGCCGTTGGCACCACCACCGACGAAGCTGATGGCAATACTCTTGGTGACCGACGGTGTGAAGACCGTGGCGCGAACACCCTGGCTGACTTGGCAGCCGACAATTTCCAACGCGTAAACGTTGGTGGAGTTGGCTACGGTGACCGGTTGAGTGGTGTAGGAGGTCTTGGTCGCACCGGGGATCGGCACGCCGTTCTTCAACCATTGCACGGTCCACGGTCCGTTCACTTTCGAGAGGAAGGTGGCCGGGGTTCCCAAGATCGCGCCGGTATCGACAGGAGCTTCGATGAATTCGGTCTGATCGCACGGATTGCTCTGTGTGGCGGCGAGCAGCTCAACTTCAGAAACCTGCATACAGCAGCCGTTTTCGGTGGCGGTGGCCAGGACAGTCCAACGATAGTGTTTGAAGGATTTGTTATTGGCGAAATAAAACTCCTTGGTTTCGAAACGGCTGGCGAAGGCCGGGATGTCGTTGATCAGGGTGACGAGCTCCCAGTTTCCGGCGGCGAAGGTGGTGACGGTGTCGTCATTGGAACCCTCGAGGCGGACGTTTTTCGGATCACGTTCAGGGGCGTCATTGGCCGCCTGGATGGTCATTCCGATCACGGTGGAGGCTCCGATTCCAGGGGTGACGATGAAACCGGTGGGCTTCAGTCCGTTTCCTGTGGAAGCATCGAAGTTCAGGTATTTGGCCTGGGTGTTGTCGATGGCGTTAGCCACACCTTCAGAACCGGGACTGTTGACCGAGGAAGCGACCAATGCATCACCAGGCTGGGTGATGTCTTTAGGTGCGCCGGTACCCAGGAGTTCAACTTCAGCAACCTGCATACAGCATCCGTTATCGGTGGCTGTGGAAACCACTGTCCAGCGGTAATGAGTGTAAGGTTTGAAGTTGTCGAACAGGAACGTTTGTTTTTCAAACCGTGCTGCAAATGTTGGGATGGCTGAAAGAGTTACAATCGTCTCCCAGTTGCCGGTGCCAAACGCGCCAACGGTGGCATCGTTGGATCCTTCCAGAGTTACGACTCTTGGATCGCGTTCCGGAGCATCATTTGCGGCCTGGATGGTCATGCCGGAAACCAAGGTCTTGCCTACAGCCGGCGAGACGATGAAGCCGGTGGGCTTCAATCCGTTTCCTGTGGATGCATCGAAGTTCAGGTATTTGGCCTGGGTGTTGTCGATGGCATTGGCCACACCTTCGGAACCGGGACTGTTCACGGAGGAGGCGACCACTGGATCACCCGGCTGGGTGACATCGGTTGGCAGCGCGGTGCCCAGGAGTTCAACTTCAGAAACCTGCATACAGCAACCATTGTCTGTGGCGGTTGACACCACGGTCCAACGGTAATGTTTGTAGGCTTCGAAATTCGTGAAGGTGAAGGTTTTTCTTTCAAACCTCGCGGCGTAACCCACTGTGTCCGTGATCGTGGTGATCACTTCCCAGTTTCCGCCGGCATACGAGGTGATGGTGTCATCATTTGAACCTTCGAGAGTCACGACTCTTGGATCGCGCTCGGGAGCATCGTTGGCAGCCTGAATCCGCATGCCGGTCACGCGGGTCGCTCCAACTGCGGGCGAAACAGCGAATCCGGTTGGTTTTAAACCGTTGCCAGTGCTGCCGTCAAAATTCAGGTATTTGGCCTGAGTGTTGTCGATGGCATTGGCGACGCCTTCCGATCCGGGACTGTTGACTGAAGAGGCAAACACGGGGTCGCCGGGCTGAGTGATGTCGACTTGAGCCTGTGCTGACAGGCCCAATGCGACTAGGAATGGGGCGAGTAGATACTTGCCCCTTTGGAATCCAGTTATACGCATAATATAGAGGTCCGGTTAGGTTTTACTTTTAGTTGGGAGACGGGGTTATTTATGCGGAAAAATACGACTCAAGTCAACGCAGGAGTGCTCGGCAAATCAACGATTTGAGGGGATTTATGAGAATCAAACCCTGTGATCCAGTAATTTCGTTCATGCCTCAAACAGTTTGCGGTTTAGAGCCGGTGCCCAACTATTCCCGGATTGCTGCTTTTTGGATCATAAGCTGGCGCATTTTAGGGCGTTTTAATTCATGCTTCTTATCCCTGCAGCCCTGTGGGTCAGAGTTGCCAGCCGCGACTGCAAAGTTGATCTTCAACCAGCATGACAGCGAAAGAAAATCAAAAAAAAGTCGCAACCAGTCTTGGAATTCCCTGCTGACCGTGGCGGTTCAGGTGTTTCAAGATAAATTTCGTTCGGCGGATACCTTGCGACGGAGTCTGATCCGGTACGACAACCTGTTTGAGACGGGCGTGATTCAGTGGGTGAGATGTATGGAGACTTCCCCGGAGCGCGAGTCTGTGACTCGCAGCACTTGGCGGTCCTTTCGGTGCCGCTTGTTTCAAAGCATTCTTCATGGCAGAGCGCTGCGGGTCACAGACCTCACAGACCCGCGCTGGAGTTTGGACATTTTGCAGCCAGCTCCATAGGAGCGCCATGTTTATAGATCCAAGACAACAGAATGACCGAGCTCCGGAGGAGCGGCATAATTAAAACTAGCCGCGAATAGGATTTATTAATTTGATAGGGCTATGCACTTGACGCCTGTCAGCTCATTTACTCGTCAGAATCTCCGTGCCTCCCGTCAGTTCACGTGTCAGAACCGGCGGCAACGCTCCGCCGCCGGTTCGCCGGGCGCAAGCTGCGGCCCGTGCCCGACCGCATAGCCCAGCTCTCCGAACCACGTTAGGGGGCGTCTTCTACGATGGATTCGTTGAGGCTCATGCCGTGGGATGCTTTTGTAGCCGGACAAAATGTCCGGGTCCGGTGCCTCCTGAATCCCGACACTTTGTCGGGATTCCTGTTCCTGGCTCCGGCCTATCCTCGAGTTCCGACACTTTGTCGGGACTGCTGTCGGGATTCGGTGTCATGGCTGAAGAAGTTCGTAGTGAGTTGCCGGCCCACGACCCACGCGCCGAAGCAATCCGGCATCCTGCAGCGGAGTCGGAGCCAGTGTAGTTGGTCTCGCGGGCCTCCTTTGTGGCAATCGACATCTTGGCGATGAAGTCCGGCTTGCTGTGGCTACCGTGAGCCTCCTCGACGTTCGCACCCACGGAAGTCCCAGAGCGAAGAAGTTGGTTGGCGAGCGTTCGCGAGACGCCAGGAAACTCCTCCAGAGCGCGGCAAAGCCTGACGACCCGAGTGGCAAACTCGAACGTGCGCTCCTTGATGTCTCGTTTCTCAGTCATTTCCAATTTCACTCTTCGAGAAAATGCCCGCTAGGTCGCTAGGTCTGCGCGAATCTGCGCCTCCAATTTCGCGGACTCCGCAAACTGCCCATGCAGTTCAGCGACGAGGCGCGGCATCTTTTCGTCGAAGGGTTCGCCGTCGTCCTCGGCTTCTGCGGCGCCGACGTAGCGGCCGGGCGTGAGGACGTGGCCGTGCGCGGCGATTTCGGCGGTGGTGGCGGATTTGCAGAAGGCGGGGATGTCGGAATAAACAGATGTCTCACGCGAAGACGCGAAAGCGCGAAGAGGATCAGAATCGGTTGCCTTGGTTTCGCGTCCTTCGCGGCTTCGCGTGAGCCCTCCATCGCCTCTCCACGCATGATAGGTAGAGGTAATCTTTTCGAGGTCGGCGTCGGTCAGCTCGCGGTGGACGCGGTCGATGAGGGTGCCGAGTTT
>Ga0163151_10006538_pt1 | contig 14142 bp, 16 predicted proteins | sample OliLakLV19MP5IB2_FD_145596 | JGI IMG/M metagenome (GOLD analysis project Ga0163151, IMG submission 145596) | Freshwater microbial mat bacterial communities from Lake Vanda, McMurdo Dry Valleys, Antarctica - Oligotrophic Lake LV.19.MP5.IB-2 | ecosystem: Environmental > Aquatic > Freshwater >...
GTTTGCTCCACGCTTCTTTCAGACCCCGCCTCGCGGCAACGCCCTTGCGCTTCGCTATCACTTCACCTCCATCAGGTTGTGAAAAGGACTTTCACCTTCAAGCTGTCGATCATGCTCGGCACACAATTCGAAGGCGCGGATGTGCGCGCCGATCCAGGACGGCAAATCGCGATGCATCGACGCTTCCACATAGGTGTAGCTGCTGGCGCCCATCACCGCGACGAATACATATGCGGGCGCCACCGCGCCGGTGCCGCGGTCGATCACTGGTATCGTTCCTCCGGCATGATCGACAAACAACTTCTCGCCCGCCCGGTGGTCCTGCCGCAACACCAGGTCCCGTGTCTTCAGCCAATCGCGGTAGCGCTGGCAAAACCAACTGTACTGGTAGCCATCGAGATTCGACTGCTTATACTCTTCCCATAACAACTGTAGTGTCAGGTACTTGTGGCCGACCAACTCTTGATGGATTCCGGCGAAGTCGAAGGGAGCGCTGGCAGACGCTTGGAACCCCACTTTGACGGGGAACAATAGTTGTTCGATTTTGGCGTCGTCCCAATCTTCCGGCAGGGGCCAAACCAGTTTCGCCGCCTCCGCTCGCTCCAGGTACCGATGGACCGTGCTTTGGCCGATCATGCAACTGCGCGCAATCTGTTCTTGGTGCAAGCCCAGTTCGTGGCGCAGGCGCAGCACTTCTTTGATCTTTCTCATGGACAACCTCTTTTCCGGCAATTGAATTCCTTCCACTTCGAGTGGAAGGCCAATCGCCTCTCAGTTGTCCAGCGCCGCTCAGAACGGTTTAACGAAAACTCAATGCCATTCCGTTTTCATGCGAATTAAGATTCCGGTTACTGAATCGAGTTTCCGGTAGAAGCTCCGAAATTTATTCACATCGCAACGGAATGCCTATTCTCATGCCAACGGAATCCCGATTCCCATCCGCCCGGAATCCCCATTCACATCCCAACGGAATGTCTATTCTCATCGACTGGAATACCCAAGAGATAAGCGGTATCCCGGCACAGCCCGTGAAATGTCCCAGCAGAACGTCCAGAATGACAAGGCGCTCAAGCAGCTTCTGTCTTGAGACGCACCACCACGACCCCCCACTTTTTCTTGGGAGAATGCCTCCATAGAGGCACACGCCTACCCGACTCCCCTCTTCTTTGCCGCTTTAACGATGGCCTGCTCAAACGCAGCACCTAGCGCATTCGGAAAATTCTTTGCCGTGACCGAACCCCATGCACCTCTGCGAGGAAGCTCGGAAGGTTCAAATTCGTTCATGGCGCTGTGAAGCAGGCCGATGACACCTTGGAAGACTTCGCTCGTCCGCGCGTCGTTCTCCGGGCTGTACGTCCGGACGTGCTCGATTAACTCTTCGAACATCGTCTTTGATTTCGGAGTGAGATTAAGTTGATAGCGGATCACCTTGGACGGCTGCTGCTTGCGCGATACCGGCGGCGGCAGGCCTTCTCCCCTATTCTCTTCAGTGCGGTCTGGCACGATCTGCGGAATAAACGGTGCCTCCGGCACGGGCCTTTCGACTGGAACTTGCGCATCAGCTCGGGGAGCTTTTCTGACAACGCGCACTACGGGAGCTTCGTCGAGAAAATCGCCGATGACCACTGGCTGATCTTCATCCGGAAGATCGAGAGCAAAGTTGGCTGGTAGTCCCCTTGCTGGTTTAGTCATTTGCTACCTTTGCGAAGATTTGGTCGTCCGGCAGCGGGTTTAACGTTTGGTCCTTCCGCTTCGAGCCCCGGTTCAGCATTTCATGGATCAGAGCGAGAAATTGCTGTGACTGGGCCGCAGCTTCGGGCAATTCGAAAATCGTTTGTCCGCGCACGGTGGCGTCCCGCATACGCACACTCCGCCCGATGGTTGTATTGAAAACGACTTCGTCGCCGAAGCGTGTTTTTAGCATCTCGTGAATCTGGCGGTCCAGAAGCGCTGTTTTGTCGTAGTTACCCAGAAGAACGCCAGCCAGGCGAAGGCCCGGATTGTACCGCTCCCTCACCTTATTTACGGTCCGCATGAGATCTTCAAGCCCCTTCAGGTCATACCCTGAAGGAAACAGTGGAATGATGAACCAGTCCGCCGCCACCAGCGTCGAAACCATCAAGAAATCTAGGCTTGGCGGAGTATCGATGACAACCACATCACGCTTTCCACGCAACGATTCGAGCGATCGCTTTAACCGCAGACGCTGTTCACTTCTCATCTCGTCCGCGTCGAGAGTCGTTTTCTCCCCATCTGCAATTGAGATCTGAAGTTCAGATTCGAGCTTCAGAGGAACTGAGTTGAGTCCTCTATTCCCTGGAAGCAGCGTGAGGTTGCCACCGAAGCGATCCCCGAAATCATGCTCGATATCGATTGCGGCCCGCTTCCTTAGATAAGCGTCTGCCAGGGTGAATCTCCCCTTCTCCACAATGCTGTCCGATCGGACGCCGAAGCTATCTGTGGCATTACACTGCGGGTCGGTATCGGCCAGACAAGCTGAGTAGCCGAGATTGCAGAAGGCAGAGGCAATCGCGACCGAAGATGTAGTCTTGCCGCATCCACCCTTTTGATTGACGAGAGCGATGATTTGGGTCCTTGGAAATCTCATGCGATTCGTATACCTCCATAGAGGCAGCTCCAACAATCCCCAAATGTCATCTCTTGAATCGAATTGCCGTCTGCCTCTATACAGGCAGATATGCCGGGCTTTGATCTTTTTGCGGAAAGCAGTCCGCCGCCCATTGGCCCGCAGGCGAACGATCGTGGCCGAAGCTTATCCGAAGGAAGAACGATGCAGGTTTTATTCGCCAGGTCGCACCAAGGCGCTTTAAATGTACGAAGCATTTCCGGGTGCGAACTTGATTTCAGAACGAGCGGACAAACTCACGAAGACGACACGTCGTCTGCCTCTACAGAGGCTCACGTATGACTGTATAGAGGCACAAGCTGGAGCCTATCTGCCGGGGGCAATCTATGAACTGCCTCCATAGAGGCATAGAGTTGCGCGCTATCCGCATTTTTCCTCTTACGCGGAGACGGCCAGATTGCTACTGGTGCAAATGCGTTAAACCAACCACGCAAGGGAAGACTTTGGAAAGTAGGCAACAACCCGCACAGTACCGTGTTCTGAAACACGGTACGCCTACTCCGGACGTAATACCGTCCTTTCACACACCGAACCAGAGGGCTCGAAACCACGGGAACCGCTCGTCTGCCACCGCTCTTCCAAGCACGGATTTACCGTCGTACCGATCACCGGCTTACCGTGCTTTCGCACACGACACTACCGTCTTTCCATGCACGGAAAGGCATGCAAATACCGCCCTTCGATACACGGCAAGCACACTTAAGTCCGCGTGTTCCTTGCTGTTTCCTCCGCATAACTGTACAAAACTCAGATCCAAACTCTACAACTGGGGAGTTGATGATTGCGGGCTACGAAAGGGGAGTGTCCCGTGAACGCCCTGCCGCAACACTCGGACGTCTCTCCAGGACGCGAAATATACCGCGACGAGTTGAACTTCGCCGAGTTCCCGCTAGCGTCACTCTCTACCTCGTTGCCAAAGGGACAGAAGACGCTCGAATTCACGGACGAGATCTTTGACAAGTCCGCGAACAAGCGGGTTCAAAGAAAGCTCACCATCACGGCCTCAGATAAATACGGCTTGCCGACCGCGATGGACGACGAGGTTATCCTGGGGCTCATTCAGCTGACAGGGAAAAGCGATTTTGCTGATCGTCGAGTGTTCTTCACGCGCTACGAGCTTCTGAAACTTCTCGACTGGCCCGACACAACCAGGAACTACCATCGCCTGGAGCAGAGCTTGAACAGATGGCTCGGCGTCACCCTGTACTACGAGAAGGCTTGGTGGTCCAAGGACGAGCAGAGTTGGGTGAATGAGGGTTTTCACATCCTGGATCACGTCCAGGTTCTCGATCAAGAACGTCAGCGGCGCTCCTCGAAAAGGGAGTCTGAAGAAGCAGGGAAGAGTTCCTTCGTCTGGAATGAGATTGTCTTTGGCAGTTTTAAGTCCGGCTACCTGAAACAGATCGACTTTGAGTTCTACAAGAATCTCGAAAGTGCCGTTTCAAAGCGCATTTACCGGTTTCTCGACAAACGGTTCTACCACCGGCAGCGCCTTGAGTTCGATCTCCGAACATTTTCCTGCGAGCACATCGGGCTTTCAAAGAACTACCACACGGGGGAGCTGAAGCGCGTCCTGACACCGGCGATTCTTGAGCTTGAAAATCTTGGATACATCGAGACGGCCTCCAGCGATGACCGCTTTGTCCGAAAGGGGAGAGGGGAGTGGAGTATCGTTTTCGCCAGAGCGAGCAAGCCCGCCGCGCGGTTGCGGGAGACTTCTCCGCTTGTTCAGGCGTTGATTGATCGTGGCCTAAGTCCGGCTTCGGCCCGTCGAATTGTCGCGCAAACTCAAAGTGCAAAGGTGGAGGAAAAGATTGCCCTCGTAGACTGGCTTGCAGCCCGGAACGATCCAAGAGTTCGGAAGAACCGGGCAGGGTTTCTCTATCGCGCAATCACTGAGGATTTTCCGCTGCCGGAAGATTACCTAGGAGCGGAGAGAGCCAAGGCAAAAGCGAAAGCGTCCAGAGTTGCGTCGCTCGTTCCGAAAATAGCGGCGACGGAGATCCTGGTCCAAGCCGTTGAGACCGACCGCGCAGCCATTGATACATTTTGGAATTCGTTCTCCATAGAAGAGCGGGAGCGAATCGAACGGGACCTCGTAGGGAAGGCACCAGCTTTTCACCGGCAGCACTATTTGGAAGGCCAAAAGGAAAGGGGACTGCTCTTTCAAACGGTTCGCCAAGCAATGATCGACGCTCACGTGCGAGAACTCCTCAAACACGTTGCCGAATAGTAACGCCATCGCGATCGCCGACACTGGAATCCATGTCGGCCGAGGGTTCTGCCTCTATAAAGGCAGACGTTCGCCTCTCTAGAGGCATACAGCTTCCAAATGGGGACACGATTCGCCGCCGCGTCCGTATGCAAGATGGGGCTAAGAGTTCAAACTGAGCAAGCTTCCTCCGGCTGTTCACCCGGCGCAGGAGGCAATGGAGCTGGGAACGGACTGGGGCATATGGCTCATACCAGAGGGACCGAAATTGACCTTCGAGCCAATCTTTCTTGCGATGCACGGCGAGATCAGTCAGGTAAGCCTTCAGTTCAAGATAACGGCCTTGCTCGATTCGCACGTGAGGGTGCCCGGCCCGGTAGCTTAGTGCATAGCCGAACACTTTGATTGGCATTTCCCTCGCGTCTTTTATCTGTCCGGCCTCATGGACGAAAAAGTCGTGCTCTCCATGGGTGGCCAGAAGCACGAACCTGTCCTTAAAACGCAGGTACTGCACGTTTGCCAGTCCGAGCGCCTTTCGCCGGGAGCGGGTCGCCTTGCTCGCGGAAATCTCGTACTTCTGGATGAGCTTCTCGTCGATGAGGCGCGGATCTTTTCCCGTCGGGACTTCGCCCACGACGTAGAAGACATATCCCCGCGCCAAGTATCCAACGGCTAATTGCTGGACGAATCCGGCAACACTTGTTGCCTCACATCGGTATTTCATGTCGGGTTTATCCTCCAAACAAAAGTTGAGGGATTGTTCTTTGGGCCAATCCCCCTCACGCCCAAATCCTTTGACGACGGCCTTTAAAACACCAAGCGCCCTCGCTCGATGTTCAACGGCCAAACGCAAAACCTCAGCTCGTGCAAAATCATCAAGGTGGCACGTGCTTCGGTTTTAAGAAGTGCGTCGCCGCTTTCGCGGCAACGCAATCATCGAGCCGCCTCGGCCATTTCTGGCCGGCGCGTCCTCGATGATGCGCCTTCGGCGCTCTAGTTTCTTAGTTAGAGGTTCTTCAGAGTATGGAGGTTCCGCTTTCGCGAAAACCTCCATTTCCGCTTCCGGTAACTTTTCCGATTCACGTTCTCCTTTCGTTGTTTTTCCACGAGCGAATCCGCTCGTCGCCATTTGAGAAGTTCCCGCCAAGGAACCTCTCAAACGACCACATAGACTCTCCTCCCGGAGAGCATTACCTACGACCAGTAATGGACATTGCCGATGTTGGGTATTATCCCGTCCGTTCTTTCGTTATCCGTATAGCCGTGATGCCACTCACGACCCGAGGCGCGCCGACCACTGCCTTGCAGCCCGCACGCTGGCCAGATCACTCTTCGCAGAATGGCCTAGTCAATTTCCTACTTGAACGACTCTCCCAGTCTTCTGCTTTTGAAACACCGTGCAACCCGCACGGCACCGCCTGACCAAGGGCGGTAGCAAAAGGCCTTCCCGGATTAGTTACGACCTTCACTCTGATAGTCACGTTGCTAGGAGGACCAACCTCCACGCCATTGCTCCATGTACCTGCCTCCCGGCAGGCCATAGTTTCCGCGCTGAACACAGCACGATTTCTGGGGCACGAAACTAGAAGCTTCCCCTTACCCATAAGCATTGGCTTTTCGCGATTCGGTACCGTCTCCATCAGAATTCACTTCCAAGCGCTCTCGCGCCTTTCATGGTTGAGCTTTTCGCCGCCGGTTTTTTCGACCGGTCGCCGGAGGTTGATTAGACCCCGGCTGCATTCGTCGCCGAATACAGGCTCCCCACGGAAGCCAGGTTGAACGAGCCAATTGGCCGCGAACCCCCTGGACGGGATTAGAATGTGCAACAGCCTGTTGCACATTCTCACCCGCTTTGGCCGCAACGGCCTCGCTCGAATTCCGCTCGCAAACTTGGCGAACGATTCGACGAGAGGTTTTTCTCCGTCGCCCATCTTCAGCCACACCTGCCGCCATGGGATAGAACTCACGGATTACTCCTTCCAAACGTGGGAAGGGATTACTCGTAAGAGCCTCCCTCGAACTGGACGAGCCACTCTCATGGCATCCAGCTCTACGGGTGAGCAGCGAAAGGAGTCTCTCGACTTCTAGCGGGATGGTCAGTCCCGCGTTCCTTATACCAGTTGGCACTGGCTTTACCGGGCTCGCTGCACCCAACATCAACAATCCAAGTCACGTTTTTCGCGCTGGATTTTCGTTCCGGGTACCATACGGGTTTGGGCAGTACAAGTAGTTTCATGGAACTTAAAGCAATGTTTTTGCGAGCGCGGTTATAGTCGTCAGGGAACAGATAGGAGGGGAAGGCCTTCCCCTCGCTTTAGCCGTTAAGCGTCTTTCGCTACCCCATCTAGCGGGGACACCCCGCAACGCCCCGGCATATTCAAATCCAAAGCACTAAGGGGCAGTCGCCCCTGGCGCGGTTCAAGGCTTCCCTACGAGGATGAGCCTCTTCGGCTTCGCAGCCGGTTTCCCCAATCTTCCTCCGCTGGGCCATGTCTGGCCGCTACGTGCAGACCGGGGAGACCCCTCCGGCTTCTTACGGCCTGTGACCTTACCTCCCTACTCTCATTGGCGAGGCCTAGAAGGGTGTTGATGCGAACACCCCGAAACCAATTTAGGAGGCAAATTTATGAAAACGGAAAGGCAAGACATCTATCAGCAAGTGACAAACGAGATTGTAGCGGCCATGGAGAAAGGAGCCGGGACATTTCAGATGCCGTGGCACACTTCTGGCGATTTTAATTTCTCGCCGGTCAACGCCCGATCGAAGAAACCGTATCGGGGAATAAATATCCTCATTCTCGCAGGCGCCGCGCGACACTTCGGATATACCTCCGGACACTGGGCAACATACAAGCAGTGGCAGGAGCTGGGCGCGCAAGTTCGAAAGGGAGAAAAAGCTCGGTCGGTTGTTTTTTGGAAGTTCACCAATCTACAAATGGATTCAGAAGACGGAGAGCCGGAAGGTGAGGCGACCGGGAAGCGAATTCCTTTTGCAACAGAATATCGGGTTTTCAATGCTGAACAAGTTGATGGCTACACGGTCTCGGCTTCGCCCAAGCTCTCAGATGGAGAACGAATCGAGCGGGCAGAATTCTTTGTGACTGGAATCGGCGCCGACATCCGGCACGGGGGAAATCGCGCTTTTTATTCTCCACAGAATGACCAAGTTCAGATGCCGCCGTTTGCTAATTTCAAAAGCCCGTTCGGCTACTATTCCACCGTGGCCCATGAGCTAACGCACTGGACCGCCGCAGAATCTCGACTTAATCGGAACCTTCAAACCCGTTTTGGCGATGCGGCGTATGCAATGGAGGAACTCATTGCCGAACTAGGAGCCGCTTTCCTCGGCGCCGATCTTGGTTTCGGCAGCGAGGCGCGAGGAAATCATGCCGTTTATATCGAATCGTGGTTGAGAGTGTTGAGAAATGACAAGAAGGCGATCTTCACCGCCGCCGGGAAGGCACAAGCCGCAGCCGATTGGATTCATTCCAGAGTTGGGGAGCAGGCAGCAGCTTGAAAGGGGAGGGGCCGGGATGGAAATCCGGTCCCGTTTCTGTTTAGTTTCGCTCAGGTCAATGCCGTGGCGTTTATCTCGGCTTCCAGTTCCGCGATCGCCGCGATGATTTCGGCGAAGTCAGGGACATCGCCAAACAACATGACCTTCATTTCTCGGTAGTCCTTGGCGAGTTCGGTAGCGTGGGGTCGCGTGGGTGAGAGCCTAAGCGTTCCCGGACGAGCCAAATCGTAACGAGCCCAGCCGGAAGGATAGAACTGATCCTTAAAGGAGGCTACCTCAGCCAACATCCCGAGATCGGCCAGCGCCTTCTCTTTAACGGGGCTGTGGATGAGTTTGAAAACGTCGTAATAGTGACGCGAGTAGCGCACCGGCATCGCGTCCACTCGGTGGGCCTGTTGATGGAGGATGGTGACCTTTTCCCAGAATGTCCGCTCAGCGCTTATCGCCACGACTTCCGTGCTCGGTTTTTCAAAGAGGTCAGGTAAGACTTCGGCAGCATAGGGTTTGATCAGATGCTTTTCCGAGGGCACGAACGAGCCGAGCGGTCCAATCTCTAGCCAGATTTCAGGTCTGAGATAGCTTTCCGAAAACGCCGCCGGATAAGCCACGTTTATTGTCTGCGGATCGTCTGGATTCATCAGGCAGACCACATCTTTCGTATCAGCGAAAAGGGTGCTCAGCTTTTGAACGAGAACTTTTCCAAGATAATCGGCGGCCTGCGCGTTGATGGCCTTGTTGAATTGATCTCGCTTGGTTTTGGACACGAGCTTTTCAGCTTCAACGTCGAGATGCTCACCGTATCCGAGGAGTCGCCAATCGAGGACCAAATCGATGTCTTCGGAGAATCGGTCAATCAGGCCGTAAACCTTCGAGAGGCTAGTCCCACCCTTGAAGACGATATGGCGTTTCAGCTCGTTGTCCGAGAAGATTTTTCCCAGCACCCAGCAAACCCAGAAATCCTTCTCGACTATTGCGGCGCTTATACCTTTGATGTTTGCGGCTTCTTGGAAGACTTCCCGACGTTCGGCGGCAGAAAAACTAACGACTCTCTGCATCGGCCGCCTTTCCGTTAGACATCTCTTGAATTGCGGCGCGAACCCAACCCGTTGCTGTCGTAGTGTCCGCCAGAATTTTCTTATGCATTGCCGGTGAGAATACCCGTCGAAGCTTTTCGATGACCGAAGGCGTGATTCGCTTTTGGCCGAGGAACTTCAGCGCGTGAACCGCTAGGCCGCTCTCTTTTAGCTTAAACCCAGCCTCCTTGAGTGCCGTGTGCTCAAAAACGAGAGTCCGATTGCCGACTTTGTAAGAGCGGTCGGGCCCATCGGAAAGATAGACGGCACGCGCCGGTACTTGCGTGGAGAGGGCTAGCAGATTCGCGGCCATGGCCCCGCCTGGTTGAATGCGCCATCCAAATTTGCGGGCGAGCGCTTTCGCAACCTGGTCGATATCGGCGCTGACTTGGCGTCCAAGAACTTCGCTGAACTTTGGATATTCATAAAGCCCTCGTATGATCGGACGGATCTTGCCCTTTTTTTCAAGCCGGTGCAGCGCAGAAGCCACGGTCGCGCGGCCGGCAAGGTCAAAGAAGTCCCTCTCTGAGAAGACCCACCCTTGGCCCTTTCCAGAGATCCGTCGTTGTATCGTACTTTCAATGGTTTGTGGCATCGTCGGCCTTCATATCTTGCAACAAAAAATACCATTTATTTGTTGCAGCCACAAGGATTCAAGAAGGGACTGGTTGCTAGGCGGACCAACCTCCGCATCATTGCTCCGTGCATCTACCTTCTGGCAGGTCACGGTTTCCGCACGATATAACGTGCGATTCCTGGGGCACGAACTAGAAGTTTCCCCTTATTCACGCTAGTGGACCTCTCCGACTCGCCGTCGGGCGGGGGATCAGGCATTATGCCCCTTCCGATCGCTCCCATTGGTGGCTCAAACCACCTGTTCGCCACGCCGGCACCCTATCCGCATACCACCGCTTCGAATCCATGCGGCTTCGCGCTGCGGCGACGTCGCAGCCTTGACCGCTCAAGGGCTGCCACAGGAAGAACAGGAGTGGTGGTAGATCGTATCTCTCTGGTACGTTAGGAGTTCTGGATATTTCAGAGGGCCGCAAGCGCTGGTATTGAGCGGCCTCTCGTCGATGCAAGGAAAGTTAATAGTGGGGCAAAAAGACTATACACCACCGGGGCCTTTCCTCACACAGAGGCTTTCTGGAATCTCCATATGACCAGCCGCATCGAGCCCCAGTCAACGGCCGGCGGCGTATACTCAATCGGCTTCCCCGCTGTCTCAGCATCTTTGGAAACATTTGGGTTTAAATTTTCCTCGGGTGGCGCGCATATCAGCCGAACGATGATGCTGGTGGAACTCAGTGCAGTCTTGGCCAAGGTTCCCAACGGTTCAAGTGCCGGTGCTTACCGTGAGGCCATTCTTCAGCAGAACGTTCTGGGCAAAACCACCGACAGCACTCGTCAAAAATCACTTCGGCACTTGCGTGAACTTTACGCGCTCGACGAGGCCACTCCGATTTTCGGTCTTCTCCGAAGACTTGGGTCCATCGATCCCACCAGCCTTCCGCTTCTGGCATTTCAGGTAGCGTGGGCGCGGGACCCGCTCTTGCGGGCGACAACCCAGCCCATCATGGACGCGCCTGAAGGTGAACGAGTTGAAACGGCGAGTTTGGCAGGCGCGTTAGAAAAAGCTTTTCCAAGTCAGTATTCCGAAACGAGTCGAAATGGCATCGCGAGGAACACAGCTTCATCGTGGAGCCAGTCTGGACATCTCGTTGGTCGCGCAATAAAAACCCGCCAGCATATAAAGCCCACTACTGTGGCCGTTGCTATGGCATTGTTCTTTGGCGAAATCGCTGGCTATAACGGACGTGCGGTCTTTTCCAATCCCTGGTGCCGCCTCTTGGATCTGAATGCCGACCGCGCTAGGGCGCTAGGCTTTGAGTGCCATAGAGCCGGACTCCTTAACTTGCGTGCGGTAGGCGAAGTAACTGAATTGAACTTCCCTCTGCTCGCTGAATTTCAAGAGCACCAGCCATGAGCAACATCGACCGCCTTCTCTCCAACTACTCTCGGCAAGTTCGCCTTCCTTGGTCAGGTAATATTTCTGGCAAGCAGCGTGTTTGGTTTGCAGTTTACCCTCCGTCAGAAGAACGGCGGGTGCGCGCTAAGCTCCCGCAGTTCGAAGCGCTAACGCTTGAGGCGAACCATGGATGGACCAGTGTGGACCTCACGCGCGTTCTTCCGGAGTTTCTAGCTGCACATAAATACCGGGAGTCAGTCTTCCAAGATCCTAAGCATTTACGCGCGGGCAGTGAACTCGAAGTTCGAGCTGCTGCGCTCGTAAACACTGCCTGCTCCCGCGAAGATGCTGATGCTAACAGCGTCGTGGCCGTCACGGGGCTAGCCTCGATGTTCGACTTCATGCGGGTGTCCAGTTTGATTGAACGCATCGAAGACAGTGTCTCCGGACGACTACTTATTTTTTTTCCGGGCGAATACGCTGGCAACATCTATCGCTTCATGGATGCGCGCGATGGGTTCAACTACATGGCCGTTCCGATCACCTCAACCGAAAACTTCATCAACCCATGACAAACCGACAACTCTATTTCCGCGATCCCACTACCCTTGAGTTACTCAATAATGGCGTCTCAAAAGTTTCTGAATTCGGCCATGATGAGCGCCAGATCAGGACGCTCCGTTTCGAACTAGAGACCTTCGTCTGCGATGGCGAATACTCCAGAGGGCTGGAGCGAATCCTCAAGGCTTACCTCGATGGGCTAGGTAGGGAGGAGCAGCAGGCAGTTTGGGTCAGCGGCTTTTTCGGTAGTGGTAAATCTCATCTCGTGAAAATGCTGCGCTATCTCTGGGAGGACTATCACTTCGCAGACGGCGCTACCGCTCGTTCGCTGGTAAAACTACCCACTGAAATCGGCGACCTGCTCACCGAACTCAGTAATCGAAGCAAGCCACTAGGCGGCTTGCGTGCGGCTGCGGGTACACTCGGTGCGGGCTCCATGGACAATGTTCGGCTTGCCTTCGTTCAATTGGTCCTTCGATCAGCTGGCCTGCCCGAGGATCTCGCCCATGCGAGATTCGTTCTTTGGCTTCGTTCATCTGGTCTCGAAACTCTCGTTGCAACGGCACTAAAAAAGAACAACTGCGACTTGCTCGAAGAAGTAGTGAATCTGAATTATTCTGTGCCTCTTGCGGAGGCACTTCTTTCTGCCGAGCCGAAATATGGATCAGTGGCCAATGTCCAAGAAGCGATACGCACCGGCTACCCCGAGGTTACTTCGCCCACGATGGGCCAGACGCTTGACTTCATTCAGCAAGTCTTCGGCGAGAAAAACAATCTCCCCTGCACTTTGCTCGTAGTGGATGAGATCCAGCAGTTCATAGGCGAAAAAATTCAGCGCGCGATGGATCTTCAGGAAATTGCCGAGCACTGTTGCACTAAATTGAACAAGCGTCTTCTGTTGGTTGGCACTGGCCAATCTGCATTGAATACTACGCCGAGCCTACAACGGCTTCAGGCCCGCTTTGTTGTTCGCGTGCAGCTATCAGACGCTGATGTCGAAAGCGTCATTCGCAAGACCGTACTCCGCAAAAAGCCGGAGCAAGAATCAGTTATCTCAAAATGTCTCGAAGCCAACCAGGGCGAATTGGCTCGTCATCTCCAAAACACGCGCTTTGCCTCTACGCACGAGGATGAAAACTTCTTTGTGGCTGATTACCCGCTGCTGCCTACTCGCAGGCGATTCTGGGAAAAAGTGCTTCGCAACACCGACCATTCAGGGACCAAGGCCCAACTGCGCTCTCAGTTGCAGGTCGTCTTTGAGGCGACTCGGCAAACTGCTGCGGCTTCGGTGGGCACGGTGGTGCCCGCAGACTTTATCTACGATCAAATTTCCACTGACCTACTCAACTCGGGAGAGCTGGAGCGGGAATATAACGAGATCATTCTTAAGCAGCGCGACGGCACCACTGATGGCGCTCTCCGTTCCAGCTTGTGCTCCTTGATCTTCCTAATCGGCAAACTTCCCCGCACGCCAGGTGCTGATGATGGTGTCCGTGCAAACGCCGAAACGCTGGTAGACCTTCTCGTAAGCGATTTGAAAAACGACCGGCCAAGGTTAGAGCAGCAAGTTCCCAAATTGCTCAAGCAGCTTGTGGATGCAGGCCAACTCATGGCCGTCGAAACCGAATACCGTCTCCAAACCCGAGAGGGCGCACTCTGGACGCATGACTTCAACCGTCGCCGCGCCTCAGCCTTGAACGACGATCAGCGCATTAATTCCAAACGCGGTGAACTACTCCGTGACGGCACTAAGCAGGCGCTTAAGCCAGTATCGTTGCACCAGGGCACTTCCAAGCAGCCACGCAAGCTCGTCTTCGAACTTTCTTCCAGCCGTCCTCCTTCCAGCAGCGACGAGGTTACATTGTGGGTTCGCGATGGGTGGAACGACGATGACAAGGCCATTCTAAATGAGGCCCGTGCTGTCGGAGTGGACAGCCCGTTGCTCTTTGGCTTCTTGCCCAGACTTCACCACGAGGATCTGCGACAGGCAATCGCCTCTCACATTGCGGCCCAGGAGACTCTGGATGCCCATGGCCCAATGCCGCTTACTTTGTAAAGTAAAGGACTTATCATTCCACTATTCCTTCGTCCCTTCGGGCACCTGGCGGCGCGGTTTGTTTTTGGGAAAGGCGTTGGTGTGGTACCAAACGGCTCTCGGGTAAC
>Ga0163151_10006541_pt1 | contig 14138 bp, 1 predicted proteins | sample OliLakLV19MP5IB2_FD_145596 | JGI IMG/M metagenome (GOLD analysis project Ga0163151, IMG submission 145596) | Freshwater microbial mat bacterial communities from Lake Vanda, McMurdo Dry Valleys, Antarctica - Oligotrophic Lake LV.19.MP5.IB-2 | ecosystem: Environmental > Aquatic > Freshwater > Lake...
GATAGAAGTAGTGCAGATGCATTACGAATCGGACCTAATGCACAAACAGAAAGCGGATTGTGGCACCCAGAACGCAGCGTCACTCGCATGTCCAGTGCAGAGATTTCGAGATTGCGGCTGCAACTCGGTAATCACCCGCGTCCATTTGCGGAGCCGGCGGTAGTAAGTGAATTTGTTGAGACCATTATGTCGCGCACGGAAAAGTGGGGTACGGAAGCAGAGCGCCACGCCACAAAGTTGACTGAAACACAAAATGCCCTTAACACTGCTCTGCAATCGCTGGAGAGTCAGGTCTTAAGTGATAAGACGAGATTGCCTATCGGCACCGAATATTCGGCTGAAGCTCTAATGAAGGCAACCGAGAACAATATCGCGAATCGTAAAATAGTCGATCGCTATCTCGAATGCAGAGAGGCATTCGCTCTGGAAAGTAAAGACCTCAAAATCATTCTCGATAAACGACTGGCAGAACTGCAATTGGGTGTCAACGAGTTTTCAGCGAAAAACGGTTTGGCGGCTGTCAAATTGGAACGCTATGGAAACATCGCCGGCGGTGATGGTGCCTACCGGGATGGTGTGGTAAAGCTTCGTTCAGCCGATCTACTTCATGCCAAAAACGGCCGCTTGGTAGAAGCGCTTTACCATGAAATCGGTGGGCACGCCTACCACGACACACAAGTGTTGAGGCTGGCAGCCGATCAGTTGAAGATAGGCAAGAACCCATCGCGCGAGGATATTGCCAGTGTCTCAGAGCGATACCGAGAATTGACGCGACACACCGCATCATCGGTTCGTGAGGATCACTGGAACAAGTTCCTGATGGAGACTCTTCGAATACGCGACGGGAATAACTTTAGTCCTGCGGAAACCACTGCCGCCACAAAGATAGCCGAATCACTGAGCAAAAACGACGGTTCAGTCGGCATCATCATGCAGGAAAGTACCAGTAACTTTCGAATCGTCAGTCGCGCTCTCCAATCGCTGGGTGATAATCCCGGCTCCGCTAAACGATTGATTCAACAATTAGCGCAGTTTGATCCGCAGGGAACGATGTGCGTTCGTTTGTTTGGGAGTAAGCAACCACCAAATCAGGTGCGCGAGCTCATTGATCAATACAACACTAGTAAACAAGGCACTGGGCAGTTTGACGAGAAGAATGCCCGGGCCGTCCTGGAAAAGCAACTGCAACAACGACTTACTAACATCAATTTAGATCGCCAGAGTGCCTACGCGCAGTACATGTCGCCGCTACATGAACAGGAAGGACTGTTGGTCGAAAATCAGGCACGCCTGTTTGCCAAATCACGCGGTGCGCTTGACGATGTAGCAAGATTTGTTCTTCCGACTGAGGTGGCTGGACCGGACCTGCTTCCTGGGCAGAACGAAATCGGTATCAGTCACGATTACAAAACCAATACTTTCAAGGCAACCGGTATACCATTTAACGCACAGACTGCCAACGAAATCATCGGACGCATCGAGCGTGCTGATAGTGCAGCGGATGCAACCAAAATTCTGAAGGGCTGCACACATCCTCAGGATCTGACCTCCGAACAAACTCTAAGGCTATTGAAAGTAGCTCGTGAAAAATTCGGGACTAATCAACAAAAGATGAATTCTGCAGTGCTTGCCGGTGTCGCTGATAATATCGCCTCACTCAAAACGCTTGGAAGTGATGTCGGACCGCTGGTTAAGGAATTCGTAAAGAGCATAGGCAACATCAACTCTGCAGAGAAACAAGGCGAAGCACTTTTATGTTTGCTCGGCGCGGTGCCGAAGGAAGGTCATGAAGAAGCAATTATCCATTTTAGAAATGCGACGGAAGCACTCAAGATTGCGAAAGCTGGTCTAAGCGCCAATTTTGCAGGATTCGATACCGTTCACAAAGCCAACGCTTTAGCCGGTTTACTGGCTCTGAACAACAAAGCCATTCCCAAGCACACGGATGTGATCCTCAAGGCTGCTGATCGAGAAACCCTATCGATGATGGAACGCGCAAAAGGTGACATGAAGCATTTTGACGGCGCACTGAAAGATTTTGATGAAGTGCTCAAGCTGCATTGTGCGAAACTCCCAGCTGATGCGAAGCCAGATGCCATGAAAAACGCAGTCCGCGGCCTCGTGAATTATGCCCAAAAACACGATTCATTCGCAAGGTCACTGACCAGGATTTTGGGGACCAATATCCCAGCATCAGATACAAGATTGGTCGATTTTCTTGTAATGCACTTCGCCGGCGTCAGCGCGGAACACCGAAAGGAATTAATGAGGACTATTTTGGCAGACGCCAAACAATCACACCCAATGATCGGGGAAAGTGTCGATGCACATTTGAAATCTCTGAACTCTGCACTTGAGACTCATAAAAACACAGCCGCGACTTTGTCTGCATTGCGACCTGAATTCATTACCCGGCTCGACGACAGCTCACTTGAACGTCTTGAGCGCGCACTGCAAAGACAGCTTGCGGCAACAGAAACAGGAGCGCTTCAATCAACGAAGGACTTAGTAACAAGCCTGTTGGAAAAAGCTTACGGTACAGGCAGTCGCGAAACAAATGACAAACGCGCAGCATTAGAAAAGCTGTTTGCATCCACACCGGAGGCGGATCGCCCTTATCTCGTGCAAGTGCTCAAAGAGCGCGAGAGCTTTCTGTCCATGCGCGGTGTTCGAGCCGACCTGCTGAAACTGGCCTTGTCCATCGAGCCTCACACTCGTGCAGTTTCTGACAGGCTAGAAAAATTTAGACCGGGACAACGAATACCTTTGCACATATCTGGAAACGGATCCGAGGGACAAGCGTGGGGTTATCTCCTTAGGAAAACTGCGGGCATTGGTATAGACGTAGCAATCAACGGCGACGGAGGTCGCGGTCTTTTTCTCGACAATCCGCAGCAGCAAGCAGAATTCAGAGCTGAATTGTTTCGGGACGGTAAGCTGATTCCCGGCATGGAAAGTAGGGTTGCAAGCCAAGTCAGCTCCGGGCTGAACGTTCTGGATCTGGCACATATTGTTGCCGAAGGTTCAGTTCCGGAAGCGGTCAAAGCGAAAGTCGATCAAGCCATCGCCACCATGAAGTCCAGTGGGACTCAACCAGAACCGTTTGTTGGCGTCCAAAATGCTATTGATCGCACTTTAGTTAATACGTCCGAGCTACCGCAAGGGCGGCCGACTCGTGAAGCCACTGCACAAGCCATGCTCGACCTTAGCCGCAAACAAAGCGTTCATGACCAGGTGTTGGGGCGCGATATGTCCGGGCAACAAATTGCCTTTATGTACGATCGGCTTGCGCAGCGAGTTAGCATGCCCGAGCTGATGAGCCGCGCCAAGGATGTGAACAAGCAATTAACCGAAAAGTTTGGCACCGCGGGTATGAAAGATGTCGTATTTATCAGCGCATTGAAGATAGATCCGATCAACCCTTCGAGAATCGATGATGGCAGCAATCTGTTGGCGACGACGATTTTCAAAAAAGCAAACAACTATCCGGAAGGAAAGGGCACTGGCCCGAGCTTCATGTCGATGGGTGAAGTCGCTGCAATGTCTACGCACGAACGGGCCGGCAAGAAATTCGTCATTCTGGAAGACGTGATTTACTCGGGAGGGCAGGCTGAAAAAACTTTGAAAATTGCGGAGGCGCGGTTGCCGGGCGCGGATTTGACATTTGCGGCGCTCGGAACACATGCCGAGGGCAACAGTGCACTCAAGGAAAACGCGCATAGAGTTGTCACTCCTTCCGCCGCCACATTTCCTGTTTTTGAATCGGTACGGTCGGCGGGGACGTCATTGCTGACAGAAGTATATGGAACCAAACTAACACCAATCCAGAAGGAGGCTATGGGCGACGTGGTTCGGATATTGTCGGATCGTGCCAACCACGGCGAATTCGCGTCACGTATAGTGACACCATTCATTGTTCCCAACAACAATTCGACGCAGCTAAACCAATTTTTCGGCGACCATCTTGGAATTCCTGCAGCTCACGTCCACATGGAGTCCATTCCTAGCAATCGTTACACCCAAGATCTTTACAGCTGGGCTCATGGTGACAGGTCGATTGCCAGGAGCTCTTCGCACAGCATGCCTGTCCCGCTCGATTACAAATGCATCACTCTCGGCAAGACATCGATGCTTTTGCGTCCCGGGGCTCAAGCAATTGAGTTCGGTAGATCGAACTTCGGGGCTGACTATAAGTGGATCAGTGACAAACATAGACGCATGGGAGTCGATGCTGATGGAAAAGCGTACATCATAGATGGTGTCATCAACCCAGAAGGCACTTTGCGCCCGTCCAAAAACGGCACACTCGTGAATGATGTGAAAATTACGCCTGGTGTAAAAACCTACCTGGGTGACTTTGACACCATCAAAATCGGTGATGATGTATTCCGAGTGGTGGTGCAAGAACCCTTCAAGCCACAGCCCCTTGATAGAGGAACGCAAGAACACGCGCTCCTTCAATCAAACCATTTCTCGCGGTTTCACCGCGTCAGCGGAATTCTGTCCGATGGCTATCTCTGCGCAGGCAAGAACGCCGTGCACGGACCTGATGGACTACCGCTAAATCGACTCAGCCGTGAAGTTATTGTCGTCGATCGCCTTAACGACCCAGTTCTTCGACGCACCATAGCAGAAGCCAAATATCTGTTCGGCACGTTTGAACCTGAACAGAGAGCCGAGCACTTAAATAAGTGGGTCAGAGAGCTGATGAAGCCGCCGAATATGAACGAGGTCGAGCTGAATGCCTGGTCGATGGCAATGCGTTCACAGCTTAAAGGCGAAAGAATACCGCTCGGCGATCTTATCGTGGAAGGCAAGGGCGTGTGCCGGCATCAAGCGCTTTTGATGAAGGTGTTATGCGATGAACTTGGATTGAAAGCCACACTGATACGCGGATCTATGCATCAGAACGGCGATCCAACTCACGCCTGGGTGGAAATTGAACTACCAAAGGAAGTCCGTCCGCGCGTTTACGATTCTAGAAACCGGATAAATGGCGCGCCGTACAATAGTCCGCAAACTGCTGGCATGACACCTGGTTCTGACCTGGGTGCTGCGCGAGGACAAATCGTTCCTGCCGAACCGTTGGCACTGACAAAGGCAGGAAGCGCCAGTAACCCAGGTAGCGTGGAGGTTTCTGTAACACCGCCGCTTCGCCTTAACACTTCGCGCGTTTCCGAGCCAACCCAGACAGCCAGGGCCCTTGACCAAGCAACACCGTCAACGGCTAACGATTCGGTGCGGCAATCCAATGAGGCGAGGACTTATACAGAAATGTATAAAACTGCAATTGTCGAAGATCGGGCAGCATTGGATGCTCTGGAGCGGAAGCAAGGTCCAGAACGCAATCAGATGGAGGTAGAACAGATTAAAACACTGAAGGAGCGCATAAACACTTACGAATTGATGCACGCGCGAGTATCCAATCCCCAACATGCCGATCATGCTAGTACCGTTGAAAGTGTTCGCAGTGCAATTGAAGCGTCGCAAAAACCGACCGCTAGAGCAGGTCCAGGAGCTGCGCGCGGGAAGTTACTCGCGCTGACACATGTAGCCGGCTTGCTGATGGATCAACACCAGAAACTCGTAAAGCCGGCACAGCGAATTCCGGTTCATTTACCTCCCACCGCTCGTGCAAAACCTCGTTGAGAACTCGCTTCTAAAGACAGCCTGCAGGCTCATGCATAGGATGGTCACGTTGCCGCCACAGTGACCGACCTATTCTTGCGTCATAGACGTAGCAATACATCGTTTCTCAGGGCAGGCAGATGGCAATAGACTTCACATTTCCCCATGGGGAAGATAACGAGGATTCGGAAAATTCACGACAGCGGCAGAAAGAAAATTCTGAGCGACTCGCCTCAGAAAGTGAATTGGCAACAAGTTCGAAGAATATTGCACCCGTCCAAGAGCGCACCAATAATAGTGCCACTGTTTTTCTTCCCATCATGTTCATCAGCCTGGTAGGGGAGGGGCTTGTCCCCTTCCGGCAGACTGCCGGGTCCCGCTTGCCATCTGCCCCGAATGCTGACCGCACTGCGGCTGCTGCTGTTGTAGGGGAGGGGCTTGTCCCCTCCCGGCAGACTGCCGGATCTCACCTGCCATCTGCCCCGAATGCTGACCGCACTGCGGCTGCTGCTGTTGTAGGGGAGGGGCTTGTCCCCTCCCGGCAGGCTGCCGGATCTCACCTGCCATCTGCCCCGAATGCTGACCGCAGCGGGCAGCCCGGCGACCAAGTCGTGGACATCAAAGAGCCCGCTTCAGCCACTCCTGTCTTCAGCCGTCCAGAGAACAAACAATTCCGAGACTCGCTACTCGGATTGATACCAACTATAAATAAACTGATTGAGCGAGAAAAGAACGAGGCAGGCAAATCTGGTGCCGAACTCGCAAAGGCAAGCATCGACGCCACCAAGGTAAAAGAAGAATGGTCACGCAATGAATTCGGACCTGAATCAATTAAGCTCTGGGCAAAAGTCAGACAGACCATAGAAAAAGAGCCGGTCGCGCGAGGTCAATTACTTGAGCGACTCGGCGTGCCGATTCCTGCAGGCGCTTCATTTGGACCGGAGAAAAGCTTGAGTGGTTCCGGGTTGCCGGAAACCGACGAGATGTTTCGGGCCCGTTTAAGAGAGGGAAATGTTCAATCCAACGTTAAGCTGGCAGAGCTGAAGACAGGTCAGTCGCCTGCGGCCGACGATATGATCGAGCTTATCAATGTGACAGGCTGGCTACTGACCGCCAGTGAGGCCGCTCAAGTTGGAGCGATCAAGATGAATGCCGCCTACCAGGAAAGGCGCCTTGCATTGCTGAGATCGGTAGTTCAAGAGAAGAATCTCGAAGGATGGAAACAGCCAGAAGGGCTGTCCTTGGGGCAAGTTGGGCTGTGGGCGGCAAAGGCGAAGCAACAAGTTGATATCGTTGAGCGTGTCCAAACCTGCGCCGAAACCATCGCCGCCTTCAACGAAGCGACAAAGAAGGGCACCGGAATACCTGGCCTTAGCGATCTCTTCAAGCTAAAGATCTTCAGCGGTCTGCCAGACAATGCGATGGTATTTTCATCTGAAGGAATTGAAGGAAAATTCCCTGGCACCGTCACCCGGATTAAAGGCACGGTAACCAAAATAGAACTGGACTTGCCAACGAACTTCGAGCCCACTGCAGAAAATCTCGCCAAAATTAAAAGGCTGGAGAAATGGCTGGCTGAGTTTGAACCGAAGGTGGACCAGGTCAGCAGGGCGCTGATGCAGGCCAAAAATCAGGACCAAATGCTTTTCTGGATGGACAACACAGGTTTTCCAACTATAAAAACCGTCAAGGGATCCCTTCTGCGCGAACAGGATGAAAACGTTTCACTAACACCGGGCAGCCCTGTAAATTTAAAAAATGAGCAGGACTGGGTAATCAAAAGGTGTTTGGGCGGCGACGAGTTCGAACTGGAAAAACAAACAAAAAACAAAAAACCCTTTAACTATGAGCGATACCGCCTAACCGTAGAACCGACATCGGACCCGGATTACTTGCGTGTGAGTGGACATAAGGAGTTCCTGTGGGCGGCATCCTACTCGTACCAAGGTTTCTGGGGACTCAAATCAGTTGATGGCACCAAGCACTCGACGTTCAATACTCAATCCTTGCATAAAGATAGCTTCGTTGTGCTCGTCGACAACGGTCGAGTGCGACTCATCCAGGTAAGGAACCTGCAGAAGTGGGCAGACGCGCAAGAAAATGCTCGCATGACAGGCAATGTCGTGAGCACTGCGGTCGATGCCGGTCTGGTGCTCTCCGGTACTGTGGCGGCTCGAGCGGCAGTCTATGCTGCCAAACAAGCCGGTGAAGTCGGTTTTCGCCACCTTGCTAAAGAGGCCCTTAGAAACGGAGGGTTCCAGCTAGGGCTGGGAGTTACCGGCTTTGGCCGTCAGCTCATTGAGAACAACGTTCCAAACGGTCACGGTCATGACGTGATGGAGGTGCGCGACGTGGCCACGAGTTTCGATATGTGCTCACGTCTTGCCCCTAAGGCGATGCAAGAACGCATTTGGCGAACGCCGGGGCTAAAGTATCTAAAGCATCCGAAGGCCGCCGAAATCGCCGAGACATTCAAAGCCAGCACCATTTGGCACGACAAAGCCCTACGCGCCACCAACAAGGTTTTCGAAGGCTGGGCGCTGAGTCGTGCGGAAAAACCAAGCAAGTTTGCGCCAACGCTGGGAATTATGCCGCTTGCTGATTGCTATTACATTGCAGGCTTTTCGGATAGACTCGCACGTGATACGGGCGACGGGCAAAGAGCACCACTTTACCGACTGGCAGGCACACAGGCCTCCCCGTCGGACAAACCGTATCTGTTCAATGGCGAGGTCACGACATCGAAGCAGATGCGCGCAATGATCGACCCGACGGTCAACCACTACGGTGACAGGCTGAATAGCAAGCTGGTGGCAGCGGCTGCAGATTGCGCAATGACGGCCCAAAGCGATCCAAAACGCGATGCGCTTGGTCGACAACTATCCACTGTGTACGCCGATGCCGGCGCTCCGGAACGTGAACGGACCGCCGCGGCGATAGCTCTCCTTCTGATGCGCACAGACGGCGGTGCAAATGAGTCAATCACCGGCACCAGTATTCAAACAAAAGACGTTTTCGCTTTTCTTCGCGAACGTGTAGCCACATCAAAGGATTTTGATGTGCGCATTGCAGCAGGCGATACCCTCTTTCGGGCTGCACGAGCCGCCACCACGGATCTTTGTATCCAAACGGTGCGCCGGCAGGAACTGCAATCTGCCAAAACAAACGAACCAGTCATCGGCAAACAACAAATTGCTCTTCTGGAGGACGATATCTTCAAAAGCGAACAGCTTCTCAAAGCGATTGATTATGGAGCGCCACACTTTGCAGGGTTGCTATTCGAAATCGCTCGTGATCCTGCTGCACCGCGCGCTGCGAGACTTGATGCTATCGCTTCACCTGCGGGACCACGACTCGCGTACCTTCTGCATCATTTATCCAGCGCTCTCGAACCAACCTACCACGCAAGCGGCGATAACAACGCAATGGCATCGTTGTACGGACGCGATTCTGAAGCAGTCGAGCGCGCTCTGCGTCAAATTCTCAACAATCCAAAAGATGATCCAGACTTGCGGGCTCTAGCAAGCCAAGCGCTGACAGCTGCCCGGTCTGAGCGCCAGACGGTTAATGGCATCCCACTAACCCCCGACAAAGGATCACTCATTGGAGCAAAGGGTGAGATCAAGATCAATGGTGCTGAACCGGAACACGCGTCCATCAAACAGGGGAGTGATGGAAAGATCTCAGTGCGCGCTAATGGGTCCGCTGGCCAAGTTTGGATTATTCGTCCAGGCACAAATCCGGAAGCGGTTAAAGAGAGTTGGACAACTGTTGAGTGGGGAGATCGTGTAGTCATCGGCAAAGTAGAATCTGGTACCGAGCTGCAATTTGGTAACGAGGCACTAGATGCAGTGGCGCGCTTGGGAGCACAAATACAAAGAGATGGCAAAACTCCTGGAGCTATTAGTGAGCAATACCGCACCGAGCTACGCAATGCTCTTCAACTTCCGATTCCGAAAATGGAGTCATTCGAGCAACGCGAAGTTTTTACAACCAGATACAGGGCAGCGTTAGCAACTTTCGAGTTCGGCGGCAACCTGGGCGCGGAAGCGAATGCACTCAAGATTCAGGCAGCAAGTGCACTCATGGACGGAGTACTCTCAAGAATCCCTGAACTTGCCAGAGCATCACTAACGGCACTGACACCGGACCGACTAGCCTTACTACCTCCAAGCAAAAGAGACGAACTCCGTGAACGGTACTTCAGCGTCGCTCTCCAAGGGCAACCCAAAACACCTGCTGAATTTGAGCTTTGGGAAAAAGCTGTAGCCAGGTTGCCCGAAGTTTTTTCCGGGGGCACCCCGGCTCAGCGAAACAAAGCCGTGCTGTCGGTGGAGTGCTTGTTGATTGAACCAACTTCGCGTTTGCTAAGTGCCCAACATTCATTGCCACTTTATTCCGCGTCAACGCCTGAAATTCGCGCAGCGGCAATTGAAGCGTTGTCCCGGCTGGATCCTGACAGAGCAGCGGCTATTAGCGAAAAACTATTGTGCGGTGGCGATGTTGACGGCAGCAAGGTAATGAAAGACGTCCCAATTGTGAGAGTAGCTGCCGTTGCGGCGCTTGAGCGAGTAATGCCTCTTACGTGGCATAAGACTGCGTTGAACGTGCTACCTCGTGAATCGGATCCTGCTGTGCTCAGGCACCTTTGGAATCTTGAGTTTTTAGCTAGACCGGAGTTGGACTTGCGTCGGGCACAACAGGAGTTCGACGCAATGAGAGAGCGGCTTGAAAAGCGCGCGCATCCAGGACTGCTGCAAGATGGTGCCGCAAAATGTAGCGATTTGAAAATCCCAGTCACCGACTACAGGCTCCAATCAGAACTAGAAAAACAGGCGAAAGGTAACTCACCTCATACACCGCAAGGGTTTCTCGATTCTGAAGCTAAGCGAGCACGAGCAGGACTGCTGTACTTAGCAATCACGGATGCACAACGAGGGCACCTCGCAGCATATACGCTGAATCGGATAATAGTGGAATCGCCTCGTTCGGAAGCACTCGCAGGGGAACTTACGCGAGGTCTGGAAAGAGCACTGCTCTCCGAGAGACCAAGTCTTTCCTTGCTTGAGTCATATTGCCATCTGAAACCGTGGGAGCGTGGCCTCATAAGTCGGGAAGAAGTGTCTGTACTTTTTGCCAGAGTTGTCCAAAACGAAGCTGCCAAAACAAAGTATGGCGATGATACAAGGCTTCAGGTAAGCCTTCTTGAAAAACTCAAACAATTTCCCTCAGAAAAAATCGTTCCTATCCTTGCTGCCATCGCTGCACCTGAACCTATCAAAGAAGTTGACGAACAGAATCGACCATTGACCATAGCGTATCCGAATGGGATGACGAGAAGTTTTACGTACAAGTCTGGCGTTTTGGATTCCTTCATCGAGAGAGCGCACAACAAGTCAATTTTATTCAAACGCAGCCATAACACTGACATGTTCGAAGGTGCTAACGGTGAAAAACGCGAGGATGTCAGAGTGAACTGCGACAACCGCAAGAAATTCCCGATTCAGATTTATGGCGAAAGACAAGCCAAAGAAGAATTCAGTCAATTGTTCAACTCCGGATACATAGTGCGTGGTGATTACGGCGACTTTTGCTACAAAAAGAACGGAAAAAGCTATGTCGAGAAGGGCAACGGCTGCGTGATAGAAGAAGAATGTAAGACGAACGACCGCAGAACAGTAAAGCTGCATTATGGCGATAAGTCCGGAAGTCGCGAGTTTGTTTTCGTGCGTGGAGATAATGGTTACATTTACAGGCCACGTGACATAGAGAGTAAGTTGGATATAACCGTCACGGCTCCAGATGGACAGAAAGACACTTGGAGCATCGAGACACCACGATACATTTTCTCAGGGCGCAACCAGCAAGGCAGCAAGCTTTCTACGATTTCAGACACAATGCACAAGGATCAGATGAAGGAATACGCACCATTTTCTCTGGACACCGGGGACTACAGCTATCTTTTGCCTCCCAATCCAGGCGTTCAGGATATCCCGGGCGGTGCAGCATCGAACTTCAATGTGAGGAGAACGTTTGCTTCCGATGGAGCCGTCTATGAAACATTCCGCGGCACGACCACTGTGATTAAGCCCGGGATAGGAGGGCATCCATCTCCTGAGGTAAGAAGTATTGCACGCGACATGCTCAATGATCTTCGCGACAGTGCCAGATTGCCACGATCGTCCGCAGCCGAAGATTTGAAGTTCGCAAAGCAACGCTCAAGCGAACAAGAGTACTCCGCATTTTCACCCAACGCACCAGTTGAGTCAATCGCAGAATGGATGGCTTCCCGCTTGGCTGATCCCGCCATTGATGCACATTCACTCTGCCGGGCGTTGATAATGGGTAGTCACGCTAAGCCACCAAAGGGTGCCGATGATGCTCGTATTTTTGTTCTCCTGAACGCGACAAAAGATAAATCCGATATGGTTCGTTTCGTCGCAGGAACGCTGGTGTCACGTAGTTCATCGACTGAACTGCGTGAACATGCGGTGAGGATAATGGCAGAAGTGGCTAAAAACGGATCATCCGCCTCATTGAGATGGGATGCTGGGTCGTTCATTCAAGACTATGCGAAACTCGAACCTAAACTAGTGGAAACGATTCTCACAGAGACTGCGACCCACCACAACAAAGGTGATGCTGCGACTCGAACAAACCTGGCTGTGGGCGTTCGTCAACAGGTTGTTTTTGAATCTCTCACCAGAAGCCTGGTGCCGAGTCCGTCAGATGCCAGGTCATTCGACTTTTATGGGTACTGTTCGAAACACGGACTCGGCCTTGTTGGTGATGTCGCTTTAACCAGAGCTCAAAAGTCGGAAATGGATGTGAAGCTTCAGAAGGCAGTTCTGTTCGATTCCACACGCACAGCACAACGGACGGAAATTGAAAATCGAACTACCAGCGAAATGTGGAAGCAGTTTGATCAAATCTCCAAAAAAGCGACTGATCCACAGCTGCCTCAGTCCGAACGAACCGAAGCACGCAAAGCGTTGTTGCATGTCTTGGCTACTAATGCTTCAGATTTTTCTCTATGGCAGCAAGCAGTTGCTGTTGATAAAGCATTTGAGGCTGTCTTGACCGCCTGCAAGACAAGTGGACGCGGAGAGATGGAGCAGCCGCTGCGGGTTCTTCTCACGCAAAACGTCGGATTGAAAATCGCCTACAGAGAGAAACTAGCCGACTGCCTTTCCGGATTGATAACGGACAGCCTGCTGAGTCGCGAAAACGCTTTAAACATCGCTGTCATGGCGTTGGAACTTGAAGCCAGATTCATGCCTAAGCCGGGACAGCCGTTTGAACAACAGAGCATTTCCTATCAAACGAAATTATTGGACATAATAGCGAAGCACGGCAATAGCGAAGTGGTGCCATCACTGGATGCATTCAAGCAGCACCATTCAGTTAATGCCTTGCGAGAGAAGGCAGCCGCAGTAACGGAAATTGTTCGGTCAAGAAAGGCATCCGGTGCGGATCGCATTCTTAACGATTTATTGTCCGGACATCAACATACGCTGATCACCAAGCAAGACGACATGAGAGTTCCGCTTGTAGTCGCGGCTCTCAACGATGCGACACGGTCCATTTCTCAGAGAGTTCGCGCCGCCGAAATACTAATTGATCCTTCCAATAAGGGCATCGACAACAAAACAAAGAAAATCGCAGCCGACTTGTATGCTGCTTGCTGCATGGGCAGAGACGATTTGAGTTTGGAACAGCGCTTCAAGATCGCCTTAGTTGTAATTGATAAACTTAATCCATTATTCGACGAGCACCAACGCAATAGAGCTTCAAGCGCAATTGCGCAAGCCGCTCTAAGTGCACAACCTTCGATGAAGGAAAGTGCAATGCGAGAGCTGTTGAAACTGGAAGGAACGGAAGCACAGGCAGCCACAAGTACTCTCCTTTCCGCTTGTACATCAGTTGGCTCATACTCTCCGCCAGCGACGCGCGTTGCGGAGGCGTTCGAACTAGTGGAATCTTTAAAGCTGGCTTTGAGCCTTAAGGATGACAAACAGTGTTGCATTCAGAGCCATCACACGCCCGCACTTGCGAACCTATCTCTGCAGGGACACGAGTCGGCCTTCCAATTGTTGCTTTCAGTACCAGACCGCAAGGCCAAGGCTGCTGAGGAATTGACTAAAGCTTTCAAACGCTACGAAAAGGAAGTAGAAATCAATCAGGCACGAGCAAAAGCTGACCAAGAATCAATTAGAAACAACATCAGACACGGAAGCGCTATACAAAAATATCAGGACGGTTTGGCAAAGCTAGATCCAGATTACAAGCAACGATTGAAGCTCGAATTTGATCCTCGCATCGAGCAGCGCTATAAGTCCCAACTCGAACGCCTGCGCTAAGAAGGCGAAGCGGGCGGGACTCCCGCGGCCCCGGGAATGCCGGGCTACTGCCCTGGGAGATACCCGGATTTCTGTCAACTGCCAATTTTCGGGACCCTTCAGAAAGCAGACCGCGAGGATATGAGTCCACCCAACAGTGGACCTAAGCTG
>Ga0163151_10006544_pt1 | contig 14131 bp, 5 predicted proteins | sample OliLakLV19MP5IB2_FD_145596 | JGI IMG/M metagenome (GOLD analysis project Ga0163151, IMG submission 145596) | Freshwater microbial mat bacterial communities from Lake Vanda, McMurdo Dry Valleys, Antarctica - Oligotrophic Lake LV.19.MP5.IB-2 | ecosystem: Environmental > Aquatic > Freshwater > Lake...
TTGCCACACCCATCCGTTGCGGTCCAGGTCCTGGTGTCGGATTGGATACATCCAGTTCCAATATGCAGGTTGGTTATAACTACCGTTGGAACTCCGCAATTATCCGCAAATACCGGGGCACTAAACGCTGCGGTAATCTGAGTTGAGGTCGGATTACATCCAATATTTATATCTGCTCCTTCTAATGTGGTTACAGTCGGATCTAAAATATCTATAGTATAACTGATCGTTTGTGATACTGAAATATTATTTCCACATCCATCTGTTGCGGTCCAGGTCCGGGTGTCTGAATGTAAACATCCAGTTCCAGTATGTATATTCGATATAACCACTGTTGGAGTACCACAGTTGTCTGCAAAAGCTGGTGCAATGAATCTTGTAGAAATCTGACCTGCAGATGGATTGCACCCAATGTTTGCATCGTTACCTTGAGATACAGTTACAGTAGGACCTTGAGTATCTATAGTATAACTTATCGTTTGGGATACTGCAATATCGTTTCCACATGCATCCGTCGCGGTCCAGGTACGGGTATCGGATTGTACGCACCCAGTTCCAGTATGTATATTCGTAACTACTACTGTTGGAACTCCACAATTATCTGCAAAGACCGGAGCACTAAATGCTGCTGTAATCTGAGTTGCAGTCGGATTGCATCCTATATTTGTGTTGTTGCCTTGTGCTGTAGTGACAGTTGGGTCTAAGGTATCTATAGTATAACTGATGGTCTGTGATACTGAAATATTATTACCACATCCATCCGTTGCGGTCCAAGTGCGGGTGTCTGAATGTAAACATCCAGTTCCAGTATGTATATTCGATATAACCACTGTTGGAGTACCACAGTTGTCTGCAAAAGCTGGTGCAATGTATCTTGTAGAAATCTGACCTGCAGTTGGATTGCACCCAATGTTTGCATCGTTACCTTGAGATACAGTTACGGTAGGACCTTGAGTATCTATACTGTAGCTAATCGTTTGAGATACTGAAATGTCATTACTACATCCATCCGTCGCAGTCCAGGTGCGGGTGTCTGAATGCAAACATCCAGTTCCAGTATGTATATTCGATATAACCACTGTTGGAGTACCACAGTTATCTGCAAAAGTTGGCGCACTGAATCTTGAAGTGATCTGACCTGCCGTTGGATTGCAACCTATATTTACATCGCTACCTTGAGATACAGTTACCGTTGGACCTTGTGTATCGATAGTATAGCTGATTTTTTGGGAGACTAAAGTAATACTACCACATCCATCCGTTGCGGTCCAGGTTCTTGTATCTGATTGTATACATCCACTTCCACTGTGTGTGTTGGATACTATGACAGTAGGAATTCCACAATTATCCGCAAAGGCCGGTGCATTAAATGCACCTTCAATCTGGGCCGATGTCGGATTACAACCTAAACTCTTATCTGAACCCGGTGCCGTCGTTACAGTCGGGTTTTGTGTATCAATTTTATAACTGATGGTTTGAGAAACAGAGATATCATTACCACATCCATCTGTAGCAGTCCAGATCCGGGTATCAGATTGGATACAACCTGTTCCAGTATGCACGTTTGCTATTTCTACTGTTGGTATACCACAGTTATCCGCAAATATAGGAGCTTTGAATCCTGCTTCAATCTGAGCAGCTGTCGGATTACATCCTATGTTAATATCGCTACCTTGTAATATCGAGGCTGTTGGGTCTATTCCATCCGCAACACTCACTGTTTTCGTACATGTTGAATTACATCCGTTATTGTCTGTCACGGTCAAAGTCAGACTAAATGAGATATTACAACTAAATCCAACTTGAACTGTAATCATTTGAGTAGTACTGGTTCCGGTAATAGTACCATTACCAGATATACTCCAGGAATAACTAGTCATCCCCCCTGCAGTAGAATAAATATTTCCTGTTGAACTTGGACACACTTGATTAGTTCCAGTAATTGAACAAGCAGGTAACGAATTCACTATAATAACAGCAATGGCGCCTGTAAAACCAGCAGTACGAATACATCCATTTGCACTCGTTACTGAAACCAGCGTATAGGTTGTTGTTGAGGTAACCAGAGTGGTAAATACATTAAATGGAGTTCCACTGGTTACACTTAATGCCGTTCGATTTGCAGCACCATCATTATATATTACTGTGTAGGGCCCGGTTCCTGAGCTTGCTGTCCAGGTCAGTTGTCCCGCACCTGTAGCACAAAATGGCCCATTGGCAGTCAGACTACCTTGAGGTACAGTATTAACCGTGATAGTGGTACTTGAACCTGTAAAACCAGTTGTCCTAACACATCCGTTTGCACTCGTTACCGAAACCAGGGTATAAGTCGTTGTTGAATTAACTGGATTTGTATTCACGCCAAATGGAATACCACTGACTACATTGGTCGCAGTTCGATCTGCAATCCCATCATTATATATTATTGTAAATGGACCAGTCCCCGAGCTTGCTGTCCAAGTCAATTGTCCTGCGCCCGTTGCACAAAAAGGCCCATTAGCTGTCAAACTACCCTGAGGTATTGAATTAACTGTAATAGTAGCCAATGATCCGATGAACCCAGTTGTCCTAACACATCCGTTTGCACTCGATACTGAAACCAGTGTATAAGTCGTTGTTGAAGTAACCGGATTAGTTGATACATTAAATGGGGTACCGCTGGTGATACTTATTGCAGTCCGATCTGCAATCCCGTCATTATATATTATAGTAAATGGTCCGGTTCCCGATGTCGCTGTCCAGGTCAGTTGTCCTGTGCCCGTTGCACAAAATGGTCCATTGGCAGTCAGGCTGCCCTGAGGTACTGAATTGACTGTTATGGTAGCCGATGATCCGGTGAAACCTGTAGTACGAACACATCCGTTTGCACTCGTTACCGAAACCAGGGTATAAGTCGTTGTTGAAGTAACTGGAGTAGTATTTACTCCGAATGGAGTACCACTGACTATATTGGTCGCAGTTCGATCTGCAGTTCCGTCATTATAAATTATCGTAAATGGACCAGTCCCCGATGTGGCAGTCCAGGTCAGTTGTCCTGCGCCTGTTGCACAAAACGGTCCATTGGCAGTCAGGCTGCCCTGAGGTAATGAATTGACTGTAATAGTAACCGATGATCCGGTAAAACCTGTAGCACGAACACATCCGTTTGCACTCGTTACAGAAACCAACGTATAGGTCGTTGTAGATGAAACCGGAGTCGTAAATACATTAAATGGAGTACCGCTGGTGACACTTGTTGCAGTTCGATTTGCAATCCCGTCATTATATATTATTGTAAATGGACCGGTCCCCGATGTGGCTGTCCAGGTCAGTTGTCCCGCACCGGTTGCACAAAATGGTCCGTTAGAAGTCAGGCTTCCCTGAGGTAATGGATTGACTGTAATGATTGTCGATGAGCCGGTGAACCCTGTTGTCCGAACACATCCGTTTGCACTCGTTACCGAAACCAGGGTATAAGTCGTTGTTGAAGTAACTGGAGTAGTGAATACACTGAATGGAGTACCGCTGGTTATACTTGTCACCGTCCGATTTGCAGTTCCATCATTATAAATAATAGTGAATGGACCGGCTCCAGCTGTTGCTGTCCATGTCAGTTGTCCGGCACCAGTGACACAAAATGGACCATTGGATGTCAGGCTGCCTTGGGGCAAAGGATTGACAGTGATAGTGGCAGATGAGCCTGTAAAATCAATGGTTCGAATACATCCATTGGCACCTGTTACAGAAACAAGGGTGTAAGTAGTTGTCGTCGTAACAGGAATGGTGAATACATTAAACGCTGTGCCACTTGTCACATTGCTTGTAGTCCGATTTGCAATACCATCGTTATAAATTACAGTATAGGGTCCGGTTCCTGCGCTTGTTGTCCAGGTTAGTTGGCCTGTGCCCGTTGCACAAAATGGTCCATTGGCAGTCAAGCTGCCCTGAGGTAATGGATTGACTGTAATGATTGCTGATGAGCCGGTGAACCCTGTTGTCCGAACACATCCGTTTGCACTCGTTACCGAAACCAGGGTATAAGTCGTTGTTGAAGTAACTGGAGTAGTGAATACACTGAATGGAGATCCACTCGTGATACTTGCCATTGTTCGATTTGTAATCCCGTCATTATATATTATTGTAAATGGACCGGTTCCTGCACTTGCAGTCCAGGTCAATTGTCCTGTGCCCGTTGCACAAAATGGTCCATTTGCAGTCAGGCTTCCTTGTGGTTTTATACATTCTGACCCTACGGCAAAATTTCCATAACTGGTCAATCCAGTTGAAAGGAAATTAGGGTTGCTGAAAGTTGCACTTATAGCAGTATTTGTTATCCCATCCCCTTTGAGAATTACAGGATTATCTGTACCGGGTGTAAATGGGGTTCCATCAAGGGTAATTGAATAAACGAAACCTAAGCCTCCAGCTTGGCTGATTGCCCAATAACGCCCGGACTGTACGGTGACTCCTATTGGAATGCTGCCTGGAATTGTGGATTCAAGTTGTTCAGCCGAAACAGTACTGACTCCGGTCAATGAAACATAATTTATTGACAGAGGCCGGTAATTTCCTCCTTTACCAATAGGAAAAGTTTTTGTGCCAGTAGTATTATAGATAAAATTGAGCTTTCCGTTTATGTATCTGGCGCTCGAAGCCCCTGAAATTATACCAACGGAACCAATGGTTAAACCTCCGCTTGATGGCGTAAGTAGTCCGTTCAAAAGACTTAGTGTTCCGTTGACGGTCACATTGGTAGTAGTTATACCATTTGCACGATTCAACGTCAGGTTGTTAAGTATAACTGATGGTAAAGTAGTGCTCGCGCCAGATCCACCAATAATAATATTGGACGAACTTCCTCCGGCAAGGGTTCCGCTCGCGGTGGAAATGGCTCCATTGAGCGCTAGTGTATTGGCTCCGATGGCTAGAATACCAGCAGTGAGTGTAAGTGTACCTTCGACGGTCTCACTTCCAATCAGCGTTTTTGTCAAAGATCCTGAAATGGTTAAATTGCCATATTTCTGCGCACTATTTAAACTGGCAATAGATTGTGTTGTACCACTATATTCTATTGTACTGGTCATACCTATTAAATGTGTGCTGTAGCTGGAAGGGAGAGTTCCTGTGCCTCCGATCTTAATTGTAGCTCCGTTGCCCACCGTCAGGGTTCCACCAATGGTGTTTCTATTTGCGGTGAACGTGGTGAGATCAAAGGTTCCTGAAGAAATTGTCAAATTCCCGTCAATTCCAATAGTGCCTGCTAGCGTTTTGGTCGATGACCCCGAAATGGTAAGATTGTTGTAACCAAGAACAGGCACCGTTTGAGCAACACTCCCTGTGAAACCTATCGTACCACCAGAGATATTCACTGTTCCCGTCACAGTCGGAAAGGTCGCCTCGGTATTTAAAGTACCTTTTATATGTGAGAGATTTCCCGAAATGGTTAAGGAATTACCTGCTTTTATTGTCAAAATAAGGCCATCATGGTCAAGTATGAGATAATTGGACACGGCAGCCACATTGATATTGATTGTATTAGCCCCATTGAGGTGGACCATATCCGAGGAGGTCGGCACTCCATCGGGAAGCCAATTGTTGGCATCTCCCCAATTGGCAGTTCCTGCACCACCATCCCAGATTTTAAATACATAAGATTGAAGCCCAAGCGAATAGAAAGTGGATGGAGAATTCTGATTATTGTATTCCGTTAAAACCCAGCCTGCTGAGCGGGCTGAGGAAGCAACGCGAACTTCATCAATACTGCCATCAAAATCCATATTTGTATTTCCGTCCCCATGTTTGCCAATGATTGTATTCGATCCGAGGCCAGTATAAAGTGGGGTTTGTGAAAAAGAATTTGTACCTTCCACAATTCCATCTATGTAAAGCTTTTGGGAATTGCCGCCATTGTCAAAAGTGTACGTGACATAATGCCATCCCGTCCCTGCATAGTTATTTCCGGATCCTGTTGTACTCCAGGAATTGTTTTTAGTGTAAGTAATACCACACGTTCTATTGTCAGACGACTCATCATATCGCATCATACTGTAATCGCCGATGCTTATTATCTCAGACCCGCTAGGATCTGCGGTAGTTAGGTTAGCCCATCCGCTAAGCGTAAATGTCGTTGGCGACCCCATAAGTCCTGATATAGTAATGAAGTCAGTTCCATTTGACCGGACAAAACCACGCCCATTCGAGATTTTCCCGGTAAGGTTAGTAGTACCTGTATTGGTTCCATCACGATTGTTGATGGTAGCGTCAAGAAAAGAATTATTCAGGTGATATACTCCGGAGAATGTTCCATCCCAGGTGCCGGTAATATTTTGTTGCGATGTTGCGGAGGAATTTCCAAAATACATATAGATCACTGTACTGGAAGATGATGGCAGACTGGGAATCTCTACCCAGGCAACCAGAGCTCCTGAAGTGCCGGTATAACTCTCTATTTCATGGTCAAGCTTGGTGGTACCATTCGAGGAAGTAAAAAGTATATCATTCCCTGTGGATAATGCTCTTTTCTGAAGGTTGGTATCTACAGTATTGACTAACATAGGAAAGTTAGTATGGGGGCCAGAACCAACTTTTGTATTGTCAATAGTGATTGCCCTGCGATACAACCAGCTGTTGTTATACCACGATTGCCCCTGCACCAATTGTGCTAATGCCAGCACAATTACCATTGCCAGGCTGTACTGTTTTATTTGTAAACGTTTTATCATAGAATGATTAGGTCATTTCGTAACCGTTAATAGATGCATTTAAGATCATCTATCAACACGAGGCTAATTAATATCAAAGGATTTTTATGCTGAACAAAACCGCAAGGCACGAATATTGGGATAATCACTACCTTCAATAATTCAGATGTATGCTTGTTTTTTTAAACAGAGTACATATGTTAAGAATTAACATTAAGCTAAAATCATATAGTAGGTCAGGGTATGTTTTTATCCCAAAGTGTATAAAGGGTGGAATAATCCTACCACAAAAATGATGGTGTTTCATTCATTAAATGTTGCATTAACCCGAAAATAGGTTACATATATCACATATGGTCGGATATGGTCCTCCGGAGCGCCACTTACTTCCTCCACTTGTTGAGCTCTAACATCCCCCCATTCGCACCTGCAAAAGGTTTAGCCGATAAAAATTTCCAACCTGTTTAAATTCAGTGCTGGCTCCTTTGACCTCCCAATCAGCTAAACAGCCGATTTCAGCTTGAAAATCGGATACTAAATGAATGGATTGATCCGAATTAATTGATGATTCATTTTGGCCTTATTTGGACAAAATCAGCATGTTGTGATAGTCATCTATATTTTCACCCTGCTCCAATTTAAATCCAATGGATTTTACCCAGGATTGGACCTTATCCATCTGAGCGGGAATATCATACTGAAGGATATGGGAGGATATCAGCGAAAAGTCGTGAGATTTAAGAGCGGTCCAACGTTGTTCCATGTTGGAAATATAGTCACTCAGGTAATCTTCCCTGCTTTGGTTGGGTTGCCGGAATACATCGATAAGGATAAAAACTCCGCCTTTGTCCAATCGGTTAAAAATATCCCCAAACAATGTTTGTTTAATCTCATCCTGCAAATGATGAACCGCATAAGCGCTATAAATCAATTGAAATCCAACTTTTTCTTCCCGGATCAAGTCTTCCATCCGGCCGGTTCGAAGGTTTGTTTTAAAGCCCAATGGATCCAGGTTGAGTTTAGCGTATTCCAGGGCTGCAGGAGACAGATCGATACCGGTATACGATTTTATCCGGTTCAGGGCAGGAAGGGATTTCACCCAATAAGCATCCCCGCAACCGAGATCGAGTATATTGATTTTATCGTTTTTTGATAATGCCCGTATGATCTTTTCTGTCTGTTCATTTCGCTGGTGATGAAACATATAATTATGGGCTATCAGCTTTTGATAGGTGGTCCAGTTTTGTTTGAATATTTCGACGACGGAATCAGAGTTCATATAGTAGAAAGTTAAGCAAATGAACACATAAATCTTATTTCAATGAACCTTTGTGATTCTGCGGCAGAATCAGAGGCCATGTAGTAGAAAGTTAAGCAAATGAACATAAAAATCTTAATTCAATTGATGAGCCATTGGTTACCCCTATCGGATTAGATCCTTCATAATTATTCTATACTTTTCTTCAATACCTGCAATTTCGTTTTCGTTTAATTTCCCCAATTCCATTTCCCTCGCCCTTTTCGATAACTTCCCACTGTTTTGTTCTAAGAATCTCACAATGAGAGCCACCAGGCTATCAGGCATATCAAATTCATCTTCAAGATATTTTTTAAATGTATCGTATCGGATCAAGTAGTCAACTTCCTGGGGGATAATATGCTCTATGGTATCCCTGACGCAGTCATATAAATATTCGGCCTGACGGGTAGCGTCAAAGTAACGATAGTAGTCCAGTGTGTCATTGATTACTTCTACATTGTGATCGGCTGTTTCCTTCCATTCAATCAAATCCAAAAGCGGACGGGAATAGTACTCCAATACGTTTCTGTATTCATCCAGGTGTTCCAGTATAGAGGCAGACACCGGAAAGATCATGCCCTGATGTCCAAATTGTTTTTTGGCCAGAACATCATGGACCAGATACCTTTGGATACGGCCGTTACCATCTGTAAACGGGTGAATGAAAACAAATCCAAAGGCAATGACGGATGCAGCTAATACAGGGTCAAAGTCCTGCTTTATCAGCAAATCGTGAGTACGTATCAACCCTGAAATCAACAAATCCAGATCCTGCCATTTCGCGGAAATATGATTGGGTAAGGGCTCTCCCGTCATTCGGTCATGTTCGCCTATAAAACCTCCTTTGTTCCGGAAGCCCATGTCAACAAACCGGGTATTTTCAATGACGATTTGCTGTAAACGGATGAGTTCTTCTTTGGACAATTCTCTGGATCCCGCTTGCCCGATAGCTTGTCCCCATCGAGCTGCTCTTCTAGATTTTGGGCTTTCACCTTCAATTGTAAAGGATGCTTTGGAATCCTTAAGTAATAAAAAAGAGGAGGTTCGTTGCAATAAATCCTTTTGAATGCTTTTCAGGATTGTATTTTTTTTATCCGCACAATTTTCATTGAGGCACTCTTTTAACCTGGCAGTATTAAAGATGATGGGACAAAAATCAACTGTACCCGGCAGGTTATTTATTATTTTATGGCGTGAAGATCTCACTCCTTTTATGGCAAACTGGATCTCTGGATCAATAAGAGGTATTGCATTGCCCCTGTCTAAATTTGGAATAGCGAGGATGTCGCCCATCAACCATTCGTACAAAAACCAAATTCTCCTGCTATATTGGCCCAACACTTCAATTTGCACAAGGGCTTCAATTTCTTGTTTGGGTATGGTTTCAAATAATTTTTTAAAGATTAAAAGATTTATACCTTCATATTTTAAGGCAAAGACCAAATGTTTGTATAGTGTATCATCCGGTAGATGTCGTGAAGTAAATACCCTCCACTCCTCATTGACATACTGACGATTTTTTGAACTGATCAGCGATAATTGCCTGGGTAACGGCACCGGCAGATTAAATGCCTCCAGGATAGCGCCATACCCCACCAGCATAGCTTCTTCTGGGGTTTGTCTACCGTGAAAAACGCTTATTTTACGTGAAATATAATTAATTTCATTAGACATCCGTGAAATTTGATAACAAATATAAGCCAAAAATGCTTAAATCACGTGAATAACGGCATATATATCCTAAGATCCATGAAAAACACTTATTCTAATTTAGTATCCAGGAAACAAGTTTTTTACAGGGTAATCATGTATAAAAATCACATTAAAGGAATTACGGCAGTCGAAATATTAAATTTTGTGTGAACTGCCTGTCTCCCGGACAATGCTTTTGATGGAATATCCCTCTAGGCGAACAAGAGTAGAATTTGTTTGAGTTGACTCATAAAAATTAAATTGCCTGACATGTTTTGTGCTTTGATTTTCTGCAAAATCACGCACGACATAAGAACTACAATGCAAATCCTTTATTAAAACAGGGGGGGTCAGTATGCCGGAATAGTTAAAATTAAAAGGGCCAATATCCCCAAGTAACCCATTTTGAGGGGTCAGTATGCCGGAATCAAAATTACCCCAGGGGGGTCATCCCGCAAAAAGCGGGACGGAATGGGGGGCAATATGCCCCGGAATATACAATCAGCAGTGGTTCCGGCTGACCTTTGGAAATTTGACTTTTAGTTGTTAACTTCAAATTTAAACTTTTATATTTCCAACTGGGCATCTGTACCGGGTAGACGAGCAATAAATTTCCTGCCTTCGCAAATACTCGACGTTGTGGTGCATTTTCCTAAAAATTTATAAATATGAAATTAATGATTTTTTTTTTGCTTTCTTACTGCTTGGTTGCTGTCATCAAGGAATGTGTCAACAAGCAAGACAATTATCTGCTAAGGAAATTGCGCAAATAAAAAGTGACATTATCAAGCGGTCTCAAAGGAATGCCCAAGATTTATTGAATCTTGACTACAAAGGCGCATTGGGTTCCTGGGGTAAAAGTATTAATTCAGTAAATGCAGTGATTGCCGATTTTAATGCGGGCGAAAAAAGAAATCACATCCTGCGCCTGTATAAGATTACCAACTCCCAGTTTTTTAGAATTATAAGAGATGCTATTCAACCATCAGCCATTATATGAAACGGATGAGCGCGAAAAACAAATCCTCTTCTGCAGATTCAAAAAGAATGCATACGCTGTTTAATCTGCTGCTGAAATACTCTGTTCTCGATTTTTCTGAAAAAGCAATCATCAGTAATAAAGGAGATGAAATAGATGCCTTTGCTGCCGGCATAAACACGCTGGCGGAAAAATTGCAGATAAAGATAAAGGAGATAACACTATCAGAAGAAACGCATCGGCAGAGCGAATCTAATCTCAAGTTTGCTTTGGATGCGTCACAAACCGGCCATTGGGATTTAGACCTGATAACGCATACAGCAAATCGTTCATTAAGGCACGACCAGATATTCGGATATCAAACGCTCCTGCCTGAGTGGAGTTACGAGGTGTTTTTGAATAAACATGTTCATCCTGAAGACAGAAAATTTGTTGATGAAACATTTCAGCGAGCCATCTCAAGAGGTACAGAGTGGTATTTTGAGTGTAGAATTATTCGTGTTGATAACCTCATTCGTTGGATTTGGGCTCGCGGACAAATTTTTAAAGACGAACAAGGCAAGCAAATTCGCATGCTTGGCTTTATGCAAGATTTTACCGAACGCAAGCTAGCCGAAGAAAATTTATTACAAAGTTTAAAAGAAACCGATAATTATAAATACGCATTGGATGAATCCTGCATTGTTGCCATTACAGACCAGCGCGGCATCATTAATTATGTAAATGATAATTTCTGCAAAATCTCAAAGTATCAAAGGCATGAATTAATCGGGCAAGACCATCGCATTATTAATTCGGGTCATCATTCCAAAGAGTTCATCAAAAACCTTTGGACAACAATTGCTAATGGGAAAGTGTGGAGAGGAGAAATAAAAAATAAAGCAAAGGATGGAACTTATTATTGGGTAGATACTACCCTTGTTCCTTTTATTAATGAACAGGAAAAACCGTTTCAATATGTTGCCATCCGGGCAGAAATCACCGAACGAAAAAAACAGGAAGAGGAACAGAAAAAATTAAACGAGCAGTTAGCTGCTGTGAACAAAGAACTGGAATCCTTCACCTATTCCGTTTCACATGATCTGCGAGCTCCGCTTCGCGCCATTGACGGCTTTGCAAATATTATTCATGAAGATTACAGCAAGGTACTGGATGACGAAGGAAAAAGATTGCTTGAAGTGGTTCAGTATAATGCAAAAAAGATGGGTATTTTAATTGATGACCTTTTAGATTTTTCTCATCTGGGCAGAGAAGAAGTTCAGAAAACAAATGTGGACATGAAAGAACTTGCCGAAGCGGCATTGATGGAAGTAAGCAGAGCCATTAAACATAAAGCCGAAGTGAAGATCGGAAACCTATATGCTGCATCTGCAGATTATGCGCTCATGAATCAGGTGTTGGTGAATTTAATTTCAAACGGAATAAAATATTCTTCCAAAACAAAAAAACCGCTGGTTGAAATAAGATCGGAACAGATAAATGGAGAAGTGATATACTCTGTAAAAGACAACGGGACGGGATTTGATATGCAGTACGCGCATAAATTATTCGGAGTTTTTCAGCGCCTGCACAAAGCTGAAGAGTTTGAAGGAACCGGAGTAGGGCTTGCCATTGTGCAGCGAATCATAACTAAACACGGAGGCAAAGTGTGGGCAGAAGCAAAACTTAATGAAGGAGCCACATTTTATTTCTCATTGCCAATAAATAAAACAAATTAAACTTAATCGAAAAATGAAAAACAGGCAAGTAGAAATTCTTTTGATTGAAGACAGCGCACACGATGCGGAAATGACCATTCGCGCATTGCGGAAGCACAACTTCGCAAACAAAGTAACTCACTTAGGTGATGGAGACGAAGCGCTTGATTTTATTTTCGGAACGGGTAAGTATGCCGAAAGAAATATCAGCAACAATCCAATAGTTATTCTTCTTGATTTGAAAATGCCTAAAGTGGATGGTATTGAGGTTTTGCGGAAAGTAAAATCGGATCAGCGTACAAAAACAATTCCTGTGGTGGTGCTCACCTCCTCCAAAGAAGACCCTGATGTGAAAACATGTTATGAATTGGGAGTTAACAGCTACATCGTTAAGCCGGTTGGTTTCGACAATTTTACTGATGCTATTAAAGAACTGGGTTCGTACTGGTTATTGCTTAATACCCACACAAAATAATTTATGAGTTCCCCGTGAGCAACAAACTTAAAATACTGCACCTTGAAGATTCACCGCACGATGCGGAACTTGTTCATCGCTGCCTAAAAAATGCAAACCTTAATTGTGAAATAAAGGTGGTGGATAACAAAATTGATTTTCAGAATTCACTGAAATATTTTGACCCGATGTAATTCTGTTCGACCATACTTTACCTCAATTCAATTCAATCGAAGCGCTTACCATTACTAAAGCCCGCAAAGCAGAAGTGCCGTTCATTTTAGTTACCGGAACGGTGTCAGAAGAGTTTGCAGTATCGTGCATAAAAAACGGAGCAGACGATTACATTCTGAAAAAAACTCCTTCCGCCATTAGCCACGCCATTAAAACGCGGCAGGCAGAAAAGGGAAAAGAAAAAGAGTGTGCTAAACTTTGATAATTTTTTCACAGCAGTTGCTGAATTAGGACTTTACTGGTTATTGGTGAATCAGTCACCAAAATAATTCAAACATAATGTAATTTGCCAAATGGACAAACACCTAAAAATATTAATGCTTGAAGATTCATGTCGGATGGTTTTGGTTGCTTGTCTAAATTACGAACTACCGCAATAGCATGCCCCACTATGGCTTGGGTATTGGTGATGTGGCGGTTTAGAAGCACTAATGTTCAAACTACCACAACTGTTCATTAGATGCACAAAGCTCAAAACTTGCACGTCACCCGCCATATTCGCCAATACCATGTTGTGCGTTCGTGCTACTCTGTCCAATTAGGGCTGCTATTAAGGTTAAGTTAAGTTATAACTTCACTACGATATACAGCAATAACAAATATGATAACCTCATCAAACCAAAACTGTAACGCGAAGAAAGGTGGCAGGAATAGAGGTCGAATTTTTTATAGTGCTCTTGTTCTGACTATTGAATAATGCTTCAAGTTCATTCTGCAAATCTGAAGATTTACCGTTCTTTTCAGCTGCTTCGAAAGCATTCATTGTTGGACCATAGAATGTTTTGAATAAGGCGACTAGATCTGAAGGAGTACAGGCAGCATTAAAAGTATAAGTATCACGAACAAAAGATATTTTTTCTTTGGGAACTCCGGCACTTGCGAAGCGTTCAATCACACTATTCTCAATACCCCAGAGCATCGGGCTGATAAAGCCCTCGGGAGGAGGAGGTGTATAGGCAGAACTGATTTTTAGTATTTGTGCTACCAATGTTGGATCGCCTGGTATCCAGTTGCCCATAACTATTCTGCCGCCAGGACGGGTTATGCGAACCATTTCTCTGGCAACATCAAAAGGTTTGGGAGCGAACATAGCCC
>Ga0163151_10006548_pt1 | contig 14116 bp, 12 predicted proteins | sample OliLakLV19MP5IB2_FD_145596 | JGI IMG/M metagenome (GOLD analysis project Ga0163151, IMG submission 145596) | Freshwater microbial mat bacterial communities from Lake Vanda, McMurdo Dry Valleys, Antarctica - Oligotrophic Lake LV.19.MP5.IB-2 | ecosystem: Environmental > Aquatic > Freshwater >...
CGCCCAGAAATTTGGCGATCGAGAGCGCGTGCTGGCCGGCGAGGATTTCCGTCGGGGCGAGGAAAGCCACCTGCCTTCCGTTCTCAATCGAAAGCAACGCGGCGGAGAGCGCCACTGCGGTTTTCCCCGAACCAACGTCGCCCTGAAGAAGCCGGTGCATCGGAAAGGGGCGCTCCATATCGCGGAAAATCTCGTTGATCGTTCGCGTCTGTGCCTTGGTGAACCCGTACCCCAGATTGCTCTTGAACGGCGAGAGGAGCCTGCGCGTCACGGTCGACGAATGGCCCTTCAATAGATGTTCGCGCTCCTGCCGGCTGAGCGCGAGGGCGAGTTCGAGCAGGAAAAACTCGTCGAAGGCGAGGCGCTCGCGCGCCCGGTCGCGCTCGGCCCATCCGCCGGGAAAGTGGTACTGCCGAACGGCCTGATCGAGCGTGATGAGCTTGTGGGCCTGCCGGAGCGAGCCGGGCACCGGATCAACAACGGCGCCAGCGTACAGCTCGATGGCCCGATGGGTGAGCGAGCGGACAAACCGGTCATAGAGGCCTTCGGTCAGCGGGTAAACCGGCACGATGCGATTGGCGTGGATCGGCAGCGCGTTCTCCTCCACGACTTCCTGATCTTCCACCTTGAGCTCCACGGCGCCGTCCACGGGCTCCACCATACCGTAGACCAGCACCTTTTTTCCGGGCTCGAGGTCGCGTTTGAGTCCAGCGAAGACGTCGTAGCGATACGTCAGGTGCTTGAACCAAACGGCGGAGATGGAACCCGAAGCGTCCTTGAGGATGGCCCGGGCATGCCCGAGCATTTTCCCGGAGCGGCCGAAGTCGGAACTCACGACCTCCGTCAGGAACGCCGCCCGCTTGCCCGGCACCATTTCCCGGATCGGGATGACGCGTCGGTCCTGATGTTCACGGGGGTAGTAGAAAAGGAGATCTTCGACGGTGCGGATGCCGACTTTGCCGAGTGTCTCGGCCTTGTTGGGCCCGACGCCCTTGAAATACTGGATCGCCTGGCCGGCGCCGGAGTTGAGGGAGGTGGATGGCGTCGAAGCGCCGTTCATCACTGGTATTTGACGGGCCGGTCGCTGTTGTCGCTGGCTTCGAACGGAATGCTCAGCGAGATGAGCGACCGCTTCACCTTTTCGGAGCCCACCTGGTACTGCTCCATCGCGTAGGTGATTTGCGTATTGTCGCCCGCGACGATCGAGGCGCCGCCGGTGAGCGTGCGCGTTTCGGAATTGCTCAGGCTCGTGCCGAACGCGCCGACGCGCAGAACCACGTGCTTTCCGACGAACGATTCGTTTCCGACGTAGACGTAGTTCTCGCCGCGTCCGCCGCCGTGGTAGAAGCGGCGTTCCCCGTCGAGAGAGAAAAGAACGCCCTTGGCGAGACGGTAGGTGTTGCCGGCGCGGATGCGCAGCGGGATTTCGGTGTGTCGGAAGTTGCTCCCCCACAAAATTCCCGGCGCATTCTGCACGACCAGGCCCCACATGGATGGCCCGGTTGGATAGCGAATGCCGAGGTTCAGGCGGAGCCCGTCGGCGGTGTCCTTCTTGACGCCGGTGATTCCCGCAGGGGAGCGATCGATGACGTTCATGCTGGACCAGAGATAGGCCATCGACATGCCGAAGCTGCCGGCCTTCCATTTCTGGGATCCGGCGAAGCCGATGGCGTTGGCGTGGACGGAAACGTCGCGTGAGGTTCCCGCGGTGGCGTCGATGATCTGAGACTGGCGGAAACGTGAGACGGGCTCGAAGAAGAGCACGCCCTTGTCCGCGCCCACGGCCAGGTATTGCACCACTTTGCCCGCCAGAGGGTCCCTGGCGTTGGCGACGTCGTCTGGAAAAGCGGAGCGGGTGGCGACGAGCCCGGTGGCGTAGAGAGAGCCGCCCGTGTCGGTCAGTTCCAGAGAGGCCGGGTTTTCCGAGCCCGAGGCCGCGGTACCGCGGTTCGAGGCAATTGTGCCGCCGCGTCCCAGAGTCTCGGCGCTGACGATACCGCTGTCGAAAGCGTTGTCGGGCAGCGGAGCCCGTTCGCTGGCCATCAGCGTGGCCGCGCTAACGGACGCGGCGACCGCGGCGAGGGCGAGGCGGAACGGGAGAGTCACTCAGCTCACCACGCCGATCGTCCCCTGGACGGGGCTCGAGGGCGCGGCATTGTCGCGACGGGCCATGCGGCCCGAAAAGTAGGCGAGGCGGCCGGCCTGGGTGGCCAGCTTCATGGCCACGGACATGCGAAGCGGGTCGCGGGCCTCAGCGATCGCGGTGTTCATGAGAATGCCGTCCACACCGAGCTCCATGGCCTCAGCGGCATCCGAAGCGGTGCCGACGCCCGCGTCCACGATCATCGGTACGGTCTTAACGATCTCTCGGATGAACCGGAGGTTCAACGGATTCAGAATCCCTTGCCCCGAACCGATGGGGGAGGCGAGGGGCATGACCGCCGCGGCGCCCGAATCCACCAGTTTCCGGGCAACGATCGGGTCGTCATTCGTGTAAGCGAGGATTGTGAATCCTTCCTTCACCAGCGTGCGGGTCGCTTCGAGGAGCACCTCGGTGTCGGGCAGAAGGGTCTGCGGGTCTCCCAGCACCTCGAGCTTCACGAGGTCCGTGTTCAGCAGCTCGCGGGCCAGGCGGGCCGTGCGGAGGGTGTCCGGGAGGTTGTAGCAGCCGGCGGTGTTGGGAAGGATCATCATTCCCTTGGGAATGTAGGACCAGAAAGAGGCTTCCGACCGGTCCTGGATGTTCACGCGGCGGATGGCCACGGTCACCATCGAAGCGCCGGAGGCCTCGAGGCAGGACTTCATGAGGTCGAGCGTCTTGTATTTGCCGCTGCCGAGAATGAGGCGCGATGCCAGGTGATAGCGCCCGATGGTCAGGCCCTGGTCTTCCGCGACGAAAGTTTGATCCTGCGTTGTGGCGGTCATGATTATCCTCCTCCAATCATCTGAATGATTTCCAGCCGGTCGCCGTCGTGAAGGGGCGTTTCGGCGAGCGTGGCTCGTTTCAAAATCGTGAGGTTGAGTTCGCAGGCGACAAGGTTGGGGTTGATTCCTTTCGCCTCGAGGAGCGCGCGGACGTTGATTCCTTCGGCCACTGTCTCCTTCTTGCCGTTGATTTCGAGTTGCATGGCGCTCATCCGATCGCCTGCAATTCATGCAGGCGGTGATAGGCGCCGCGGCGCTCGATCAGGTCCTGGTGCGTGCCTGACTCGACGATGCTCCCTTCTTCCATGACGACGATGCGGTGCGCCTTGCGTACCGTCGAGAGCCGGTGCGCGATCATAAGGACGGTGCGGCCTTCAAGAAGTCGGTCGAAAGCCATCTGAACGGCCTTTTCACTGGCGGCGTCGAGGGCGCTCGTGGCTTCATCGAGAATCAGGATCGCCGGGTTCTTCAGCAGCGAGCGCGCGCTGGCGATGCGCTGACGCTCTCCTCCCGACAGGCGCGATCCGCGCTCGCCGATCAGCGTCTCGTAGCCGTTGGGCATGCGCGAAACAAAATCGTGCGCCTGGGCCGCCTTCGCGGCGTCCTCCACTTCCTTCAGCGTCGCCGAGGGCCGTCCGTAGGCGATGTTCGCGAAGGCCGTGTCGTTGAAGAGGTGCGTTTCCTGGGTCACCACCGCCATCTGCGAGCGAAGGCTTCCAACGGTAAGCGATCGCATGTCCGCCCCGTCGATAAAAATGCCCCCGTCCGTCGGGTCGTAAAAGCGAAGGGTCATCTGGGCGAGCGTGCTCTTGCCGGAACCCGAAGGACCGACGAGCGCAACAATTTCGCCTTTCTTGATCGTGAGATTCACGTGGCTGATCACCGGCTGGCCCGAGGTTGGATAGGAGAACATGACATCCCGGTACTCGATCTCCGAGCGGAACGGCCCGGCGGAGCGCGCGTCGGGCGCGTCGAACACGGTGGCTTTCTGGTCAAGCATTTCAAACACGCGCTCCGCGGCGGCCAGGCCCTGCTGAAGCTGAACGTTCACGCTGGCGAACTTCTTGAGCGGATTGTAGAGCGACATGGCCGCGCCGATGAAGGCGACGAACGATCCAATCGACCATGCTCCGCTGATCACGTCGCGACCGCCAACGACCAACATGCCGCCGAGGGCGATCGCCCCAATGGCTTCCATGATGGGGCTCGAACGCGCGTCGATGCGCACGAGGCGCATGACCACGTTGAAGTAGTTCCGGTTCTCGCGCGAGAACTCCGCAATCTCTCGTTCCTCGCTCTGGAAGACCTTCACGATCGGCATGGCGGCGAGTGCCTCATGAATGATGCCGTACATGTCGGCCATTTTCGCCTGGCCCTCGCGGCCCGCCCGGCGGCTCTTCTTTCCGAGGGATGCCAGAAGGATGCCGGTGAACGGCAGGACGGTGAGGCTGAACAGCGCGAACTTCCAGTTGGTGAAGAAAAGAAAGCCGATCAGTCCGAGGACGGTCAGGCCGTCGCGCATCACCACCGTCGGCGTCGACGTCAGCGTGGCCTGAAGGATCGTGATGTCGTTGGTCAGGCGGGCGAGGATTCCCCCCGAGGCCTTTTCGTCGAAGAATCCCATGGAGAGCGAATAGAGATGCCGGTACGAGTCGTCGCGAATCTGGCGGGTGGCGCGCTGGCTGACGTAATTGGCCAGGTACGTGTGCGTGTACCAAAGCACGGACTTAAGACCAATGGCCATCACGAGAAGAAGGACGCCATTGTTGAGCGACACCAGGTCCTTATCCGTCAGCGCGCGGTCGACCAGAAACTTCATCAGCCAGACGGTACCCGTCGAAATCGCCGCGACGCCCGTCATGCAAACGATGGCAACGGCGAGCCGCCCCCAGACGGGACGAAGGTAGGAAAGGAGGCGCCGGACGGTCATGCCACTTTTTCCAGGATCACGCGGGCCGCGCGTTCACTGGCTCCAGTCTCGCCGAACTGTTTGCGGAGCTCGAGGAGCTCGCCGCGCACGCGCATCCGTTCAGCGGGCCGGCGGATCCAGTCGATGATTGGGGCCGCGATGCGCTCGGGCGTCGCGTTCCACTGGATGAGCTCGGGAACCAGCAGTTTTCCCGCCAGCAGGTTCGGCATTCCGATGTACGGAATCCGGATGACGAGGCGGGCGATCGCGTAAAACAGCCACGTCATCTTGTACATGACCACCATGGGAATGCCGAGCAGGGCGTTCTCGAGCGTTTCCATCCCTGAGGCCGTGATGGCCAGGTCGATCTGGGAACGCCAGGCGTAGCCTTCGTCCTGGACGAGCTCGATGAGACAACGGGAATTGGCGCCGCTCTCCGCGATGATGTCCTGGTAAACCTGCCGCGACACGTGCCGGACGGTGAAAAGGACGAAGCGGGTTCCCGGCACTTCGGCGGTGATCCGATTGCAGGCGTGGACGATCACCGGCAGGTGGCGGCGGATTTCGGACAGGCGGCTGCCGGGGAGGAGGCCGACGGTGGCCTCCACGCGCATCGGGCGGTCTTCCGCGATCGGCAGGGTGTCGAGCAGCGGATGACCCACGAACTGCGCCGCGAGGTTTTTCCGACGATAAAAATCCATCTCAAAGGGAAACAGGCAGAGGAAAAGGTCGACGGACTTCCGCAGCGTTTCCGCACGGCCCGGCCGCGACGCCCAGAACTGCGGGCTGGCGTAGTAGAAGACTTTCCTTCCGCGCTTTTTGGCGGCGATGGCGACGCGGGAATTGAATCCGTAGAAGTCGACGGGAATAACGGCGTCCGTCGGGTTGGCTTCGATCTCCTTGATGATCACTTTGTTCAGGACATTGCGGAAGAACGAAACCTGGCCCGCCGACACGGGAAGCCCGAAGGCGCCCTGGTCGACGATGTTCATGAGGAACCGGTCGCTCACGTGCTCTAGCTCTTTTCCTCCCACGCCCACCACTTCGAGGTCCGGGCGCTGGCGCTTCATCGCGGCCACGAGGCGCGAGGCGATCAGGTCGCCCGACGGGTCTCCTGCCACGATGAGCACCCTCACGACGTCGCCGTTTCGGGCTTGGCCATGTGAACCGCGGCCATGAGAGGGGCATCGTGCAGGCGCATTGAGCGCGTGATCTCGAGGGCGAGCTCCAGGGCGTCGCGGCCATGTTCACCGCTCACGAGCGGCGTGCGGCCACCGGCGATGCACTGGAGGAAACTGGTGAGCTCTCGCTCCAACGGGTCGACCTTGGCCAGCCGGGGACGGAGGATCTGAATGTCGGTCAACGACTTAAAAACTTCGCCTTTGCGGCGATAGATCTTCAGGCTCCGCTCGGAGTAATCGAGCGAAAGATAGGCGTCGGGCTGGAAAACGCGGATCTTGCGATAGCTCTTGAGCGTCACGCGGCTGGCCGAGAGGTCGGCGCGGCAGCCGTTCTTGAACGTGATGGTCGCCTTGGCGATATCTTCGTGGGCGCTCAGCACCTTTCCGCCCACGGCGTCGACGCGCACCACGGGTTCCTGGACCATGGACAGGATGATGTCGATGTCATGGATCATGAGGTCGAGCACCACGCCGACGTGAGAAACGCGCGGGTCGTACGGACCAAGGCGACTGACTTCGATGAACGCGGGATTTTTGACATGCTTCACCATTTCCGCGACGGCCGGATTAAACCGCTCGATGTGTCCCACTTGGAGAATCAGATTTTTGCTCTGCGCCAGGTCGATGAGCTCTTCGGCATGCTCAACGGTGGCCGTGAGGGGTTTTTCGACGAGGCAATGGATGCCACGGCCGAGGAGCTTCTTGGCCACCTCGTGATGAAGCGGCGTCGGAACCGCCACGGTGACGGCCTGACACGCATCGGCGAGGGCGTCGAGGGACGCGAAGGCGCGGGTGTTGTGACGGCGGGCGATGGCCTCGGCCTGCGTCGGGTTCGCGTCGTAAAGGCCCACGAGCTGGGCTTCCGGAATGTTGGCCAGATGCTTGACGTGATGCTGGCCCAGGTGTCCCACGCCGACAACGCCGACTCTCATGGCTCTTTGACTCCTATGATGCAGATCTTTTCAGAATTGGCCCACTCGATGATGCGCTCGCGGTCGAGCATGAGCGTCTTGCCCGCTTCAATGGCGAGCACGCCGCCGCCGGCGTCCTGAAAGCTCTCGATCGTCTTGAGCCCGACCACCGGAACGTCGAAACGAAGGTCCTGCTTCGGCTTGGCCACCTTCACGACAACGAAAGGCCCGCTCGACATTTCCCCCGCCCGGCGAATGCAGCGGTCGGTTCCCTCCATCGCTTCCACGGCGATCACGGCCCGGTGCTTCACGCAGACGGTCTGCCCGACGTCGATGCCGGCCATGGACTTGGCCACCTGAAACCCGAAGCGGATGTCGTCCTGCTCGTCGGCCGTGGGTTTGCGCTTCGTGAGCACGCCGAGCGGCGCGAGACAATGCTGAAGGTGGCTGATTGACGGCAGCAGGGTGAGGCCGTCCTTGGCCAGCTCGTCGGCAAGGCCGCCCAGGATCGAATCGGCCCGCCGGTCCTTGAGCTGGAAGAGAAACCGAAGCGCCCGCAGATCCGGGTGAAATTTTTTCAAGTCGGCGTACATGCTGCTGTGGCGAACAAGCCCGGCCATCACCACTTCCTCGACGCCCTCGGACTGGAACGCTTTCACCACTTTGTTGAGCTGGCCGATGTGCAACCAGAAAATCTTATCGACGACTTTCTCCAGGGCCGGGTCGGCCTCCTCATTGAAAGCGACGGCCACCACGCGTCGGCCGGCCTTGCGCGCTTCTTCAGCGACAAGAAAAGGAAAACGGCCGTTGCCGGCCATCAGGCCGAGGGGTTTCACGCTTCGGCTTCCTCGGAGTCTTTGACCGTCCAGCCCGTCGCGGTGCGGGCGATGCCGCGCTTGGAGGACTTGAGGAACTCGCGGAACGTCGTGATGGCCTGCGAACCGGTGTTGAGCTCCGGCTGGGTGAGAGCATCGGCCAGAAGGAGACCATTCAGGAACAGGACCTTGAACGCCGACTTGATCTCCTTGATGGTAGCGCGGTCGAGCCCCATGCGCCGCATGCCCACCAGGTTCAGGCCGCGGATCTGCGCGCGGTCGCCCTGCGCCATGCAGAACGGCGCGATGTCCAGAGACACCATGGAGCCGCCGGAGACGATGGCGCCCGTTCCGACACGGACGAACTGATGAAGGCCGACGACGCCGCTGATGAAGGCGTTGTCCCCCACCTCACAATGCCCCGCGATAATGGCGCCGTTCGCGAGGACAACGTTGTTCCCCATCCGGGCATCGTGAGCGACGTGCGACATGGCCATGAAATAGCAGTTGTCGCCGATCGTGGTGAGGGAGTGGTCGAACGGCGTGCCGCGGTGGATGGTAACGCCCTCCCGGAACACGGTGCCGTTGCCCACTTGAACGCCAGCGGGCTCGCCTTTGTAGCGCAGATGCTGCGCTGGAAGGCCCACGCTCGCCCCGGGAAACACCTCGCACTTCTCACCGAGGGTCGTGTACTCGATCATCGTGTGGGGATGGATAACGCAGCCCGCGCCGATTCGAACGTCCTTGCCGATGACGGCGAACGGCCCCACCGTCGCGTCGGGCGCGATGGTGGCGGACGGATCGATGACGGCGGACGGGTGAATGTACACGGTAAGCCTGGGTGGTCTAGCGGTCGGCGATCGCGAAGCTGAAGGTCGCTTCCGTGGTGGTTTCGCCGTTGACCTTACCGACGCCCCTGGCTTTTCCAGCGCGCGAACCCATGCGGAGCATCTCGACGTGAAGCTCAAGGACGTCGCCCGGAACGACAGGGCGGCGGAACTTTACGTCTTCAACGCTCATGAAGAAGGCAAGCTTGCTCTTCATCTCGGGCTTGGAGAACATCAGCGCGCAGGCGGTCTGCGCCAGCGCCTCGACGATCAGCACGCCCGGCATGATTGGATGGCCCGGAAAGTGCCCCTGGAAAAATTGGTCGTTCATGGTCACGCATTTGCGGCCCACCGCGACCTTCGACTCTTCGTAAACGTCCACGCGGTCGATGAGCAGGAAGGGAAAGCGATGCGGAATCGCGTCCATGATCTTGTTGATGTCCATGGTGCGGACCGGCTTGTCGGGGAGGGGCGGCTGCGCTGGGGTTTCCATTGGGATCTCCTTCGTTAGTTGACGGGCGCGGCCTCGCGGGAAGCGAGCAAGGCACGCAAAAATTTTATGTTGTGGCCGTGACCGCAGCGCTGGGCAGTGATCTTCGCCTTGAGCGGCTGGCCGAGGAGCATGAGGTCGCCCATGAGGTCGAGAATCTTGTGGCGGACGAACTCATCCTTGAACCGCAGCGCCTCGCCGGGGTTGTAGATACCTTCCGGACCGACGACAATGGCATTGTCGAGCGAGCCGCCCTTGGCGAGTCCATTCTTCTTCAGGGCTTCGATCTCGTAGTCGAAGCAGAACGTGCGGGCCGGGGCGATCTTCTGCCCGTAATCCTCGCCGCGGATGAAGCCGAGCCGCTGCTTGCTGATGACCGGGTGATTGTAATCGACTTCGCAATCGATCTCGAACGTGGCGGAAGGCTCGATGCGGATGATCGTTTGGTTGGCCGAGTACTCGAAGGGCGCGTTAACGGTGAAATAGTTTTTCGGCGCGGCCTGGTCCACGATGCCGGCGGCGCGAATCTGTTCGATGAATGTTCGGGCGCTGCCGTCCATCACGGGCGGCTCGTTTTCGTCCATCTCGATGGTCACGTTGTCGATTTCGAGGCCGCTCAGCGCCGAGAGGACATGTTCGATGGTGTAGACCCGGGCGTCGCCCTGGCCCAGGGTGGTTCCGCGGACGACATCCACCACGTTCTTCACGTGGGCGGAAAAAGACGGTGCCCCGGGAAGGTCTGTCCGAACAAATCGAATGCCGGCATTCTCGGCGGCGGGCAGGACTACGGCCTTGCATTTTCGGCCGGTGTGAAGCCCCACGCCCTTGATCATGACGGGCTGGGCGATGGTTCTCTGGTTGTCAGCCATTTTTTCCGATTAGCTCCCTGAGTTTTCTCACTTCTTTGAAGATCTCCGGAAGGCGCCGCGTCAGCGCCTGCAACTTCAGCTCTTCCGCGACCGGCTTCGCCGGCATTCCGAACAAGGTCGCGCCCTTTTCCACGTGTTTCGTGATGCCCGACCGCCCGCCGACCCGCGCGCCGTCGCCGATCGTTATGTGGTCGGCCACGCCTGTCTGCCCGCCCAGAATCACCCCGGCGCCGAGTGTGGACGATCCGCCGATGGCGACCTGCGACACGAGAAGCGCGAGAGGGCCGATTTGTACGTTGTGTCCCACCTGGACGAGATTGTCGATCTTTGATCCCCGGCCGACGACTGTTGTGCCCGTCATGGCGCGGTCGACGCAGGAGTTGGCGCCGATCTCGACGTCGTCTTCGATGACCACGCCGCCGACATGCGGAATCTTGTTGTGCCGGCCGCCCGCGAAAAAGAATCCATAGCCGTCCGCGCCGAGCACAACGCCAGGGTGAAGAATGCAGTTCTTCCCCACCGAGACGCCTTCACGGAGGACCACCTGCGGGTAAAGCAAAGAGTTCGCGCCAACGCGGCTTCGCGCGCCCACGTAGACCTGGGCCATCAGGCAGGCGCCGTCTTCGATCACGGCGTCACTTTCGATGACGCACTGCGGGCCGACGCTGACGCCGCGGCCGAGCTTCGCGGAGGGCGACACGGTCGCGCTCGCGTGAATCCCGTGAGGGCGGATGTCGATCTCGTGGGCGATGATCGAAAGGATATGGCAGAAGGCCGCGATCGGGCTCTCAACCACGATCGCAGTGCGGGCATCGAACTGGAAATCCTTCGGAACAAAAATCGCGCCGGCTTTGGACGCGCGGTAAAGCTCGATTACGTCGGCCTTCTGGGCGTCCCGAATGAAAGAGACGTCCTTCGCGGTGGCCTCGCCGAGCGCGGCGGCGCCTTCGATGACGGTGTTCCCGTCACCCAGAACGCGGCCCTGAACGGCCGCGGCGATTTCTGTGACGCTAAACTTCAAGTCAATAACCCCGCACCCGGTTCTGAAGCTTGTCGGTGAGGTCGATGGCCGTATCGCCGTAAAGGATGCTGGACTTGTCGACCACGAGCGTCACCTGCTCTTCCTGCGCCAGGTCGCGAAGTGCCTGGTAAATCTTGCCGAGGATGATCTGGCTCTGTTGGTTCTGGAACGTCGCGAGGTCGCGCTCCGATTGCTTGCGAAGGTCATCGAGCTCCGCCATCTGGCCTTCGAGCTGCTTCTTCATGTCGGAAGACGGCGAATCCGGGCCCGCGTTGGTGACGGTGGTCGTGTCGGCGGCGGGCGCCGCGCTCAGGTCTTTGAGCGCGGAGTCGAGAACTCCGATGCGCGCCTTCAGAGCGTTTACCTGGCTCTCTTTCTCTCGAAGCTGCTGGCGCTTCTTCTCGAGCTGCTTGGCGTAATCTTCCTTCGCGATCTGCGTCTGAGGATAGATTTGGAAGATGCGGTCCATGTCGACGTAGCCGACGGTGGTCCCCCCGCCTCCAGCGGCTTCCACGCCGCCGCCCAAAGGAATTTCGAGGGCGGAGGCCGACCCGGCCAGGCCGATCATTAGGAAGCACACAGTGTTGCGGACGAGGTTCATGAGTTTCTCCCGCGGATCAGAATATATTTCCGATTGTGAAATACGGCTGAAGAGACTTGGAATCGCCCTGCCGCGTGTCGTCCGTCTCCCGCGGGTTCAGCGGGATAGCGAAGTCGAGACGGATCGGGAACACCGGCGTCTTGAAGCGGAAGCCGAAACCGGCGCCCGCCTTCATGCGGTTGTCGGTTTTTCCGGTGGTGAATTCGATGTCGCTGGAACGAAGCCACGTTCCTCCGACGTCGATAAAAAACGCGCCCTGAAAAATCGTGCGATTGTTCTCCTGAACGATCGGGAACTTGTACTCGGCGTTGAACAGCGTGAGGATCCGGCCGGGCAGGCGCTTGATGTCGCCGAGACCTGACGACGTCGGCTCGAACTCTCGCGGCACGATGGAGTTCGTATCGTAGCCGCGAATCGTGTCCGGTCCGCCGAGGAAAAAGCGCTCCGACGATGGAACGTCCACCGACGGACTGAACGAGTTCACCCAGGCCGCCTTGCCACTGATCGAGAAAACGAATTTCCAGAACGTAGGGAAGTACACCGCCGACGTCACCTGCGGCTTGTAATAGTCGATATTACCGCCAAACGGGCCGCCCGCGAGCTCCACCGATAGAGAATTGCGCGATCCGCGCGAGGCGTCGAAGCGGTTGTCGCGCGTGTCGAGGGCCAGTTCGGTGAGAAAGCTCGATTTGACCTGCGAGATCCGGTCGGTCGCCAGGGCCTCGTTCTGAGGGATACCAAACGTCGGGAAGAGGTCTTCCTTGATGCCGGCGTCCACCCCGTAGATCTCCGATGTCTGGATCGTGTAGGAAAACAGAAGTCCAAGGTCATCGGACAAACGCGGGCCGAGCCGCGTTGACACGCCGCGCCGCCGCTCGCGGAAGGAACTGCGGAAACCGGGGAAGTCGCGCACGCGAACCGTGTTGAACACGTCCATGCCGCCCGACATGTTGTAGCCAAGGAACCAGGGGTCGGTCCAGCCGATGTCGAAGTTCTGCCGGCGCGCGCCGAACTCATAGGACACATCAAGGCGTTGGGCACGGCCGAAAAGGTTGGTGTGCTGAACCTGAAGGGTTCCGACAAAGCGGTCCACGCTGGAGAAGCCCGCGCCGGCCGAGAGGACGCCCGGCTTTCCTTCCTTGACCGAGAAGATCAGGTCGGCGAGGTCCGGATCACGCGGCTGCTGAACGTCAACGTTGACGTCTTCCAGGAAGCCGAGGTTGTAGATCTTCTCCACCGAGCGCCGCATTTTGCTGGCGGAAAAGACGTCGCCGGGTTTGAGAAGGACTTCGCGCTTGATCACGTAGCTTTTCGTGTAGGTGTTTCCGTCCACGTACACGCCGTCCACGTAAACCACCGAGCTTTCGGCGATGTCCACCATGAAATTGACGGTGCCGTTGGCGGCGTCGCGATCTGGGCGCGCGTTCACTTCCGTTCGAAGGTAACCGCGATCGGCGTAGAGCGAGGATACGCCCGCCACGGTCTCATCGAGCTTGGTCTGCTCGAAAAGCTTGCCCTTCTTGAGCTGGACGGCCTTCTTCAGCTCCTTCTCGGAAAAAATCGTGTATCCCCGGAAATCGACGTTGCCGACGTGGTATTCCGGACCCTCGTCGATCTTGAAGACGATGCGCGCCTCGTTTCGCTCCTCATCGATGGTCACCGCCGGCGACGAGACCTGGACATCAAGATGACCACGGTTCCGGTAGAAATCGAGCAGGCGTTTTTCGTCGTCCTGCAGTACCTCGTCCTTGAAAACCTTCTTGCGGCGCGTTTTGAGCTTGCGCGTGAGGGACTTTTCCTTGAACTGGCTCTCGCCCTCGATCTCGATGGATTTCACCATCACCCGCTCGCCCTCGATGATGAAGAACGTCAGGATGAGTTCTTTTTTCCGGGGATCAACCGAGGTGTAATGCTCCACCTTTGCGCCGGCGTAGCCCTCGTTCCGGTAGTAGTCCACGATCGAACGCTCGTCCAGCGCCGCCTTGTAGCGGTCAAACGGTTCCGCCTCCTTGGACTGGAGCTTGTCGGAGAACGATCCGGTCCTGACTTTCCGGTTGCCTTTATAGTCGATGCGTTTGACGATGGAGCGTTCGACGACCGAGAAGGTCAGGCGGACTTCTTCGCGCTTTTCGTCATCCTGGGTGCCGAGGTAGGCAACGTCAACCGTCACATCGTCGAAATCGCCCGTTTCAAAAAGGATCTTGACGTCGGCCTGCAGTTTCTTGCGGTCGAGCGTCTTTCCCTTGCGCGTTTTGATCTTCTTGGAGAGCGCGCGGGATTTATTGATGGTGTTGCCCACGAACTGGATTTCCTGCACCACCGCGGGGCTGTCGGTCTTGGGTTCGGCCGGGGCCACCGATCCGGAAGGGGACGGGATGGGAGCCGTGGAAGATTCGGGCGCAAGCACGGGCGCCGTCACCGCCGCCGTGGAACCCGCCGGGACATCTTCGGCGCGGGAAACGGTCGAGAAAGTGGCCAGGATTGCCAGCAGCGCCATGGCTGCCGCCACCGCGTTGAGGCGGGGGCTGAAATGAGAGAAGGGACGATTTTCGGTCAAAATAGTTGAG
>Ga0163151_10006549_pt1 | contig 14116 bp, 22 predicted proteins | sample OliLakLV19MP5IB2_FD_145596 | JGI IMG/M metagenome (GOLD analysis project Ga0163151, IMG submission 145596) | Freshwater microbial mat bacterial communities from Lake Vanda, McMurdo Dry Valleys, Antarctica - Oligotrophic Lake LV.19.MP5.IB-2 | ecosystem: Environmental > Aquatic > Freshwater >...
GTCCCGAGCGACGGCCGTCACCGTGAACCACGTCTGCCTCCGGTTCGTGGAAACGGCGCTGCCCAGGTACGTCACGCCCGACGGCGAACCATCGGCGGAGGATCGCTGCCACCGCGGGGTGTTGCGGCTGCTGCGGTCACTGTTCGGAGCGACGCCGGCGGCAGACTTCGGACCGCTCAAGGCCCGCGTGGTTCGCGACGCGATGATCGCCAAGGGCTGGGGTCGCCGGTTCACGAACAAGCAGATGGTCCGGCTGCGGCAAATCTTCAAGCTCGCGGTCAGCTACGAACTCATCCCGGCCGACGTCCTCGCGTCGCTCAAGTCGCTCCCGGCGCTCCGGCCCGGTGACATCGACAAGCCGGACCCGCCCGCCCGCCGGGCCGTCCCCCTGGAGGACATCGAAACCGTCAAGGCCCGGCTGCTGCAGCGCAACCGGGACATCGTCGACCTGTTGCTCTTCACCGCAGCCCGGCCGTCGGAACTGCTCGGGTTGACCACGGCGACAATCGACCAGACCGGGGCCGCATGGAAAGCCCGGATCGAACAGCACAAGAACGCGCACCGCGGCCACGAACGGACGCTCTACTTCGGCCCGAAGGCGCAACTGATCCTCCGGCGTTATCTGAAGCCCGACGCCCCGGACGATCGGTTGTTTTCGACCAGCGTCGACACGCTCACCAAGGCCATCGGCGACGCCTGCAAGCGGGCCGGCATCACCCGGTTCTCGGCGTACCATCTTCGGCACACCGGGGCCACGCTGCTGCGCGATGAGATCGGCCTGGAGGCCGCCCAGGCAGTTCTCGGGCATCGCCACGCCGACATGACGCTGCACTATTCGGCCGCGGCGTCGAAGGCGGCCACCGATGCGGTGCGGAAGATCGGCTGAGATCCCCGGTTCCCGGTGTTCTCTCCCTTCCCCTCACCCCCTTCGGAGACTGCCATGCCTACTTCCCGGATTTCTTCCGTGCGGCCGGTTTCTTCGCGGGCTGCTGTTCGGCGGCAAGGCGCAGCAGTTCGTCGCGGGCCCAGGTGGAAGTTGGTTTGCCGGCTCGGGCCGCGGCGGCGACGAAGTCCGCGTGCTCGTCATCCGTCAGCATGACGATGAATCGGTGGTTTTTGCGCTCGCCCGAAAGCGGAGGTCGGCCTGCCGGTGACATTCGAGGAATTCCATGCATGCACAATTGACGGGGGGGAATCTACATGCATATATTACCACCGTCCCCGGCCGGTGCAACGTGCATCGCCGGAAAAGACGAACGGCCGAGGGTAGCGCTACTACCCCGGCCGCTCTGACCCTGTCCCCCGGTGAAGGAAAGACGATGGCTACAACGCATTCTAGCAGCAGGCGGATCACACGGAAGGGCAACAGCAAGCGGCGGACCAAGTCAACCGCACCGGATGTGCGGCCGGTGCCGGCAAAGCGGATCATTGAGCAGTTTCGATTCTCCGTCCCCTGCAAAGACCGCGTGCCGACCGCGGCTGAGCTCGCAGAACATCGGGCCAACACGCTGACGAAGATGAACGGCGTTCTGGTCGCGGGTCAGTTGGTGTTCCAATCGGACGAACCCGGCGACGTCCGCGCCTACGTTCACGGCCGCGGCTTGGGGACGCAGGTCTATCGTAGCCTGGAACGCCCGGAACTGGAGAAGCCGGTCGACTACTGGGAGGAACGCCGGGCCGAGCGGAAGGCCAAAGAGAACCCGTTGGCGCACGAACTCACGACGCGGTTCGAGTTGGCGCTCAGCAGCATTCAGGCCGTGCTGGGGGAGTGTTTCGAGGTGTCCCCGCCCAGTGGTGAGGACTATCAGAATCACTGCCCGGCGGATGACGACGTTGCGGCTACGGCATCGATCCGGCTGGAGGTGGATGGCGAGATCGACTTGCGGGGAGACATCGCCGCCCAGGCCCGCGATGCGCTGCGGATGATGGCGAAGGCCTGCACGGCCGCGGCCGACGATCTGCGGGCCGCGATCCGTGGCAAGCGGCTGGACGTTCGGCCGATCCTCGGGTTCGCGGTGATGAGGGACGGCAAGCCGATCTGCGGGCCGGTCGAGGAACACACCGCCGACTACATTGCCAGCGGCAACGGCGGCGAAGTGGTGGCCATGTATGAATAGCGATCCGATGACAAACGCCCTGCCACCAGCCTTTGCTGCCGCGCTGGCCGCCGTCCGTCGCCGGAAGGGAATCCCGGACGCGGCTGCCGACGATGACGCCCCTGCCACGAACGGGGACGCGGTCGAGGAAAGGGCCGCGGAACCGGATCGCGGCGCACAGACGACGCTGGAGGTCTCCGCGGTGGAGGCGTGAGATGCCACGCCGCAAGGGCCGCGCCTGGATCAAACAACTCAGCCAGCAGGTCGCGAAACACGGCAAGCGGGCCGCGTCGTGGTATTGCGTGTGGAACGAACCGACCGGCCGCCGTCGGATGCGTTCGTGCGGACCCGGCCCGGCTGGTCGGAAGCTCGCCGCCAAGCTCGCCGAGCAACTCAATGCGGCGATGACGCTGGGGACGTATCAGGCCGAACAGACCCCGCCGTCGCCGTCGTGGGATTCGTTCGCCGGTCAGTTCGTCCACCAGATGCACGGTTGCAGGTTGTCGTCGATCACCGAAGCCGAGGCGTCGCTCAACACATTCGCCCGCGTGCTGAAGCTCGGCGCGGTGCCTGTCAGTTCGATCACCCCGCAACACGTCGCCGACTTCATCGCTCAGCGCAGCAAAGAGCGGGGCCGGAAGCCCGGCAGCGTCGTCAGCCCGGCCACCGTGGCGAAAGACCTCCGCGTCATCAAGTCGGCGCTGCGGGCCGCTGTGCGGGCCAAGCTGCTCGCGGAGATCCCCGTCGTGAAGATGCCCCGCCTGGATAGCAAGCTGCACCGGGCGGTCAGCGATCAGCACTTCGCGGCCATGTACGCTGCGGCCGACACGATGACGCTTCCCGCGTTGCCGCATTGCACGGCTGCCGAGTTCTGGCGCGGGCTGCTGGTATTCGTGTACATGAGCGGATTTCGCATCGGGGCAACTCTCGCCATCGAATGGCGTGACGTCGACCTGGAGGCGGCAACGGTTCTCTGCCGAGCCGAGGTCTCGAAAGGTCGCCGCGACAACGTCGTCGCACTGCACGACGTCGTGATCGAACACCTCCGGCCGTTGGAGCTCTCGTCTAATTTAGACGCAAGCTCGGTGTTCGCGTGGCCGTTCGATCGGACGAAGCTGACGGACACACTGCACGCGCTGCAGGCGGCCGCGGGCATCGACCTGCCGTGCATCATCCCGAGGCCCCACGGCTGCACCGTCGCCTGTCATCGGTACGGCTGGCACGACTTCCGACGGGCATTCGCCTGCAACAACGCGACCCGATTGCCGGCCACGGTCCTGCAACACCTCATGCAGCATCGCTCGTTTCAGACCACGAAGCTGTACGTCCAATTGGCTGAGCAACTGCGGCCGACTCTCCAGAATCTGCACGTCCCCGCGGCGCTGCAGTTGGCTGGCCGGGATGCGGACCGGGTGGGAACGGAACGCGGATGACGCCGGGGCTGCGGCGGCTGTCGGATCAGCACAACTTACGAGTAATTATTCAGTATGATGCGCGGCGGTCTTCCCGCCTCACGAGGAGAGCAATCAATGGCAGAGGTAAAAATGATCTTCCGCGGTAGTCACATGGACGGGGAGTACGTTCTCGACCCCGGCGACTTCGATTCGCTCTCGCGGAGTGAGGCGGGGAGGATGTACGTGATTCTGCACGACCGGCCCATCGGGCATGGTGTGACCGGAATCTCCGATGCAACTGTGGACGTCATCCAGAAGAGGGGCATTGATGCGGCAAAGCAATCGGGACGTCCATCGCATAAGTACAAGCTCGTTTCCCGGAGTCACGATGAAGAGGGCCGGTCGGTCCTGGAACTTGAGTACGTCGGCGCTGTCTCGTCGAAGCCAAAGGATTGACACACAGCACGCGGGATAGGGGGCACCCGACAAGCCGGCTTTCCTGACCGGTTTCCCGCGTTGATTTTCTCTCAGGATAACCGGCGTCAGGAGGCCGGGACGATGGAACTATACGACCGCTGGCGAGAACTGCTAAGCGACTTCCGCAGCATCGACGATCACACACTGAAGCTCCACGTCTGCGGCGAAGACGGCGGCGATCATGGGGAAGCCGAGTGCGACCCAGAAGCTCATCAGTGGTTAAAGACTGAATCCGACCGCCCGACGGTAGATCGGTACAAGGCAGTTGCGGTCACCGCCGCAAACCTGATCCACCCCAGCCCATTTCTATTCTCGCCCGGCGAGCGTTTCCCGTATCGAGGCTGTGGCATTTCATACATCGGCGAGGTTGACGGATCGTCAGAAAACAACCTCAGATTCTGGCTCGACTACATCGGCTGGAGAACAGATCACGGATACCAGACAAACCGCGTCTATGAACCGAAGTCGGGGGATTGGTGGTATCAAGAGAGATACGGCAAAGAGCGGGGGACAATGTCGTGGGACGTGCCTCACTTCCTGGACGTCACCGTGATCGTCGTGCAAACCATTCTGAACGAAGCCGACGCCTATCGTTCAATCGCTGCCGATGGTGACCAGCCAACGACCGATGCCCCACCCGAATCCGCCGCAGACGTTCCGGAGCGATTCGAGCCAGTGCCAACCGAAAAGGCGCTTTCACAGGTTCGCGCGGCAATCGCCGAGTGTGGCCAAGAAGCTCAGGTTTGGCGAATTGAGAAATTGTGCAGCGTCCGCCGTCAGGAGTTCCACCGGGCAGTAAAGTACCTGCGAAAGACCGGGGAATTCCTCACACCTCCGAAGCGCCGAAACGCGGGAAGGTTCCCGGAACCTTGATGTTGGCTCCCGCATAAAAACCCGCGGCTCAGCCTCTCGACTTCCGCTGCAATCACTCCACACTGTGCGTCATCGACGTTCACAGACCCAAGTGGAGAACAGCCGTGGTCGCTCTTGCCCTTCCCGAAAACCTCATTCCAATCACGAAGGCGCGAATCCCCGGACGCTGTCCGGGCAAGTTCGCGCACATCCAGACCATCCACCGTCTGATTCTGCACGGCGTGATCGGGACTGACGGCGATCGCGTGAGGCTCCGAGCCTGGAAGGTTGCCGGGGCTTGGCACACGACGGAGCAAGAGGTTGCCCGGTTTCTCGACGCCATGCGTTCTGATCGCGGGGACGGCGCGGAACACTGCGCCGCCGATGCGGACGCCGTCGGCCGGAAGTTGGAGCTTTTTGGCTGCTGAAAAGCAAATGCCCCGTCGGTCGTTGCTGTGGCGGCGCGACCGAACGGGGCAATGTCACCCTCTCCCGAAGGTAGAACGATCATGCTCATCGAACCGCTGAAAAGCAAGCGGCAAAAATCCGAAACTCTTTCCGATGCTGATCGCCGGGTTCTCATGGCGGCACAAATCTTTCATCGCCGGCGCGTGACTCTCATTCGCGACCCCGGCCCGGCGATATCCCGCCTTGGCGACGTCGGCCGGCTCGCGGCGATGCTGGGTATCCTGCGGCGCTCAGTCAGCGGGGGGCCAGCGTGACGCCACGGACGGCAACAAACGGGCACAGCCCGGCGGGGACTCGCCAGCGCATGCACGACGCGCGCAGTGAGGTCATCGTCTCCGAAATCCTGCGCGACCCGTTCATTCTGGACAACGGCCTGCCGGCCGGTTTGCAACCGATCCACCTACCCGACGAATTCTCATCGTTGGCGCTGGCGGTCGTGATCGAACTGCGGCGGGATGGTCGCCCGGTCAATTTCCCCACTGTCTACGAGCGTGGCGCTGAAGCCTACCCCGAGTCGCGGTTTGCCACCGAGGGCTGGCAGTGGCTCTTGGACCTGCAAAAGTATCCCGCTTCGGCGATGCCACGCGCCTATGCCGACGAGTTGTTGGCTGAGTTCAATCGACGACGCACCGAAGCTCTGATTGCCGATCTTCACGCCGCCGCCACGGACGGGACGACGGATCACGACACCCTGTTAACCCGATTGCGGGCAGTGGCCGAGGAAGCGGAGAAGTCGTCGTCTGGTTCCCGATTCAAGTTTTTAACTGCCGATGACCTGGAGGCCGCGGACCTCCGGATCGACTGGCTGATCCGCGGACTGATCGTTCGTGGTCAGTGCGGCGGGCTTTACGGACCGTCCAAGGGATGCAAGACCACCCTGCTGGTTGCGCTGGGCTATTCGGTCAGCAGTGGTATTCCGCTCTTCGGGGAATTCGAGGTCTCAACCCCCGGTCGCGTCTTGATGATGAGCAGTGAAAGCGGGCTGGCGACGATCCGGGACATCTGTCGGCGGTTGTCGATCGCCTCCGGCGTGAATTACAGGGATCTGCCCATTCAGTTTTGCGATGAGGTTCCGCGGCTCACCAACGTGGCCGACGTGCTGGCCGTCGAGCGCGCGATTCGAGATTTCCGCGCCGACGTGGTGTTGCTCGACCCGTTTTACCACATGGCCGGCGACGCCTCCGACGACATGTCCAACCTCGCGGCGATGGGGCGAGTGCTGTCGCAACTGACCATGATGTCCCGGCACACCGGGGCCACGGTTCTGATGGCTCACCACCTCCGCAAACACATCATCCCCGGCGAACCCGCGGCGCTCACCGACATTCAGGGCTCGGGCCACGATGCCTTCGCGCGGCAGTGGATTCTGGTCAACCGGCGCACCGCCTACGATCCGTCCGTCGGTCGTCACGAACTTTGGCTCAACTGCGGCGGTTCGGCCGGGCATGGCCGATTGCTTGCGGTGGACATCAACGAAGGCGTGCTGAACGACGACGGCTCAGGTCGGACGTGGGAGGTCTCTGTCTCGGAACCCCGCGACGCCCGTCAGGCCGCGTCTGGGGATCGCGAAGCCGCACGGCAGACCGAACGGTGGCAGCGAGAGCAAGCCACGCTCCGGGCGAACGTGAACAAGGTTATCGACGCCTACAAAACTCAGGCGGAACCCAGGACGGCGAATTTCCTGAAGTCCCGCGCCCGCGTCAACGGCACGGTGTTCAGCGAAGCCAACGCGCTGCTGGTCGACTGCGGCGCTGTGATCGAATCGCAGGCGATGGTTCACACCCGGATGGAGACCGTCTTCCGCCTCACCGAGGGCTGGCCGGAGGCTGCTGCCACTCTCCAAGTGTTCACCGAAAGCGGGGTGTCCGATGCAGCCGAATAGCCCTGCCCGGACAAGCCCGGACAACATGCTCGGACAACTGTCCGGACAAGCTGGTCCGGTGATGCTCGGACTGCCCGGACAACAACCCCCCCTCTTAAGAGGGGGTTGTCCTGGCAAGTCCGATCACCGAGCAACCCGTCCGAACGAACCAAATGAAGACGGGGCGAAATCTGTCCGGGCAGAACCAACCCCCGAAGCCGCCGACTTCGTCGTCACCCTCCGTCCGACCCGCAGCGACGTCCGGCCGCCGATCACCCGGCTGCGGGGGCTGTTGAAAATCGCGCTGCGGGCGTTCGGGCTGAAGTGTGTCGGACTCGGACTCGGAAACGGCCCGGAGGCGAACCCATGAACGCCGTCTCCGAACCGATGCAAATCTGCACCGCCTGCAAGCTGACGCTGCGGATGGTCCCAGGCGGGAAGCTGGTCAGGTTCGTACGCTTGCCGTGGGAGGGAACCCGATGACGATCACCATCGACCGTGCTATCCTTCCCAAACCCGCCCAAGCGGTTGCCCGCGTGAAGAGCGACGCCAGTCGCGGAAGCGCTGTTGGCGATCGGCGGGAATCGAATGCAGGCCCACGGGCTTCGCGGAAGCGGCCGAAGTCGGGCGCAGAACGGCGAACAAATCGCCGTCTGCGGCACGACATCGACCTTTTGCGTGGGGCATCGGGGTCAGACCATTGGGGGGACACGCTCTCCCGGTCCGATTGCCGGAGGATCGTTCAAGCCGTCAAGCGGGGCTGGGGAGTCGATCCCCGCATCCTCTTGCGGCTCATCACCCAGGCCGCCCTCACTGCGTTGGCGCGGCGATCTCCGGACCGTCTGAGCATCACCGCGACGCTGTGCCTCGTTGAAACTGATGAGGCCGCCGAACGGGCTATCCCGGCGATGCTGAGGCAGTTGTCGCCCACGGTTCTCGCCCAGGCCCGGCTGTCACCCCGCGAACGTCGACGGCTGGCGGAGATGATCGGCACGACGACGGATAACCCGACCCCGTCGGATCATCAATCCCGTCCCGTCGGACTCAACATCCGACGGCGACGCTGACCCACAACACGAACTCTGATCGGTTCTCACCACAACACACACCGGAAGACGTGAAGCGGGCCGTTGTCCGCGGGCGGAATCCGAAAACGCGAAGGGGCGAAAGACAATGTCAACAGTTCTGGAAAACGTGCGGCAATTCTTCGGGGTCGCCAAGGCCAGCGCAGCGACCGGCTACCGCAAGGCCGTGGAAGCCGTCGCCAGCGGCAAAGAGTTCGACGGCCCGAAGCTGGTCGACACGCTCGCGCTCGCGGGCAAGTCGATCGACGGATTCGAGCAGGACGTTGAATTGTGGACGTCTCGTCATCAGGCGGCCGCGGACCTGAAGACCGCCGCCGGCATGACCGCCGAACTCTCGCGTCTGGAGGCTGTGGAGACCAAGGCCGTCGAGGCGCGGGAGGCGCTGCGGAAGCGGCACATTGACGAGATGCAGGCGGCCGACGCCGCGTACAACGACGCCTTCGGTCAGCGGCGCTCGGCGACGCACCAGCAGCAGAACCTCCGCGACCGGGCCGTCCGCGTGCTGACGACGACGTGCGACCCGTCCATTGCGCAGCAGATGCAGGCCCTGACCCATCAGCGCGACGAGACGATGCGGCAAAAGAATGAGCTCGGGCGTTCGATGCCGTTGCCGCCTCCGGTGATCGCCTCGCCGGGCGCGATGCAGCGGCAGGAAGCCGAGTCCACCGCGCATGCTCAGGTACTGATCGATCGGCAGGCCGAACTCCAGCGGCTCGACCAGCACGCCATCAGCCTCGGCGAGCAGATCGCCGCCCTGGAGGCCAAGCGGCTCGATCCAACCGCGTGTGCGATCGGCTGAACCGTCCACCAACAACCCCAAACCCTGAAAGGGTTCAACATGCACCCGAACGTCATCCGCGCCCGACAGCGCATCGCCAACATCCAACAACGGGTCCGGGCCAAGGTGCTCGCACAGTCCGCCGAGCAGGCGGGGCCAGCGCTCGAGCTGGTGTGCGACCTGCTGCGGCGGTTGCTCTTGCTGCTCAACAAAGACGGCAATCGCCTCCCGCAATGCGCCTTCATCGCCCCGGACAACGTCGTGACGATGCTGGATCAGTTGGCCGAAGAGCAGAGCCGCGAGCAGGCCGATCAGCGTTCCCCCGAAGAGCGCGAAAGCCGGGCGTCGCTGTACGACCCCGTCGGCGGATCGCAGACGTTGGCGGACAAGATCAAGTCGCCGTGGCCGGAAGCCGCGAAGCCGCCCTTGCCGACGGTGTACGACGTGTGCGGCCGCGCGGAGCGGGTTCTGCGGGGGCATCCAAAGACGAAAGAACTGCTCACATCGAATGCGTCGATCACGCCCGGCAACGTCGAATGGTCGATCAACTATCTGATCGACCGCGTCAAGGAGACCTACGGCGGCTTCGGCGAATGGAATCGCAACGGCCAGCCCGCTCCGCGGCATCCGGACAAAGCGGGGTGGCCTGAAGCCAGCGCGTTCGGTGCCGCGCTCAGCGAAGTTCCGGGCAACGACCTGGAGCGGATCGCGATCGCGGTGGATATTGCCCGTCGCCGGGGCGGCAGTGTCGGTCAAATGTTGCAGCACGTCCCGAAGTAGTCCCTTCCGCTTGCCCATGTTGGGCAGGGGATGTTCGATCGATCCCTGTAGGAGTCAGTGCAATGTCCACGATTTCGACCCTCGCTAAAACGGTGACCAGCACCGAGGCAACCAAAGAAGCCGGCCGTCTGCGGAAGATGGCAAAGCGGCTGGATTCGTCCGTGATCGCGGCGCGACAGAACAACCAAGCCGGGGTCGTCAGCGACCTGGACGAAGTTCAGCAGATGCTGGAGGCCGCCGCAGTGCGGATGCTCACTGGCGTCTGGCGCGGCGACCTCGTCATCAGCGACATCCCCGGCACGCTGTTGACGGAATAGTTTCGATCCGCCGGGGCCGCGGTGGACGTCGGTGCCCCCCGACTGAAGCCGCGGTTCCCGGTTTGTTCTCTCATCCTCCAACGAAAAGGCCAACCATGCCCAGCCGAGCCTACATCCTGGAAGCCGCGTCGACGGACGTGGACATCGTGACTGCGGTCAACGATCTGCTTGACGCCTTGGGAGTGACACAGATCCCCGACGACGGGCCGGATACCATCGCGCATCGTATTTCGGCGATGGCAAAGTACGTGCGCCGCAGCGCGGCCGGCTCACCCGAAAAGCGAATGGCGCTGTCCGACTACAACCGGCGCGGCGCTCCCCAAGATCTCGAAGCCCAGCGGCGGGCCATCGCCACGGACATCGCCAAGCGGCGCGGCATCTCTTTCGAGACCGCGCTCGCGTGTGTTCCATGAAGCAACTGACCCCCGACAAGCTCACCGGCCGCGAACGTCTCGGCTTGCTGATCGAAGCCGTTCTTCGTCCGTCGCTGGTGGAATCCGTCGTGCGCGAAGTCGGCCAGCGCATCGAACTGCGGAAGGCGTTCGACCCGGCGATGCAGGGCGTGCCAACCCAGGCCACGCGGGAGGCGGTCGCCGATTGCTTGACCGACGATCTGCTCGATTGGTATCAGGCGACCGTGCGGCGCTACGGGTTGGACCCGCTGGAAATGGAGTTCGTTCAGAATGCCATCCTCGCCAACGCAGGACGCAGTGATGTCTGACGCCGGATCGGCGAGTTGATGAAGGCGCAGAAGGATCAGCACGGGACGGCACAGGGGCGACGTACAGACTTGGGTTCCACGAAAACCCAAGTTGAGCAACCGAAGATCACGCTCGCCGAAGTCGGCATCGACAAAGGACTCGCGGACCGCGCCCGCAAGTACGCCGCCGTCCCCGACGACGGGCCGCCCGGTTCGCTGGACGCTGCCGGGCGAGAATCGGGGCCATGCGGTCACCAGTCGATCCGGCGTCGCCGGGCTTTGACCCGATGACGGGCCTGCCATTCGCTGTCGCTGGCGTTCTCCCTGCCGGACGACCATCGGCCCACGCGACGCCCTGATCGTGCCTCCTGCGCAATCCTACGGCGTCGAATCATCGGCAAATCATCGTGATCCGCTCGGCAGGGGTTTCCGTTCCATTGGTGACAATAACCCTCGCATGGAACGCATTTCATGGTGTTCTTTGGTATGACTTGCGTTGTTTGCGTCGCGATGATATTGTCGAAAACATAGTTGGAAACTCTCAAAATGTGAGTCTAACAACTGGTCTGATCGGCGCTGTTCAAGTCCTACCGGGGGCAATGCGTTTTAGCCGATCCGACATTTCAGCAAACGCAAGCCGAATCAAGACTTACGATACCTGCTGACGTTCAGCAGTGCGGCATCAGACGACGGATAAAGTGGAATCAGTCCACTGAAACCCGGAGTTGCCGCACCATGCCACGTCCCCGTAAGTCGATTCCGACGCTGTCCGAAAACGCCCGCGGATACCTCTATTCCCGCGGGCCGGACGGTCGCCAAGTTTGGTTCGGTCACAAGACCAACCCCGAAAGCGCCCAGAAGTACGCGCGGTTCATTACGGCGGTTCAGACCGGCGAACCCGTCCAGATCGCCGCCCCGGTCACGCGGCCGACCATCAACGAAGTCTGTCTCCGGTTCCTCACTGAGCACTGCCTGCGTTACCGTGGCTCCGACGGCAAACCCTCCGCCGAAGTGCGATGCCTGAAAGGCGTCACCCGCATCTTGCGACAGTTATACGGTCGCACTGTGGCTGATGACTTCGGCCCGCTGAAACTCCGTGCTGTTCGGCAGGCAATGATCGAGGCAGGCTGGACGCGACGGTTCATCAACAAGCAGATCGGCCGGCTGCGCCTAATCTTCCGCGTGGCTGTCTCGTGGGAAATGGTCCGGGCCGACGTGTTGGCCGCGCTCGATTCCGTTCCCGCTCTGGCATCCGGCGAATCCAAGGCGATCGACAACGCCCCGCGGCAGGCAATCTCGCAAGCCGATCTCGACGCGGTCCGGGCGCAACTGTCGGAGCGCCCCCGCGACCTGTTCGACCTGATGCTGCTGACTGGGGCGCGACCGGGCGAGCTGCTGCGGCTGACCACGGGGATGATCGACCGCGAGGGTGAACTCTGGCGCTGCGAACTTGCCCACCATAAGACGAGCCACCACGGCAAGACGCGGGTGCTGCTGTTCAACGTCACCGCGCAGGCCATCTTGCGGCGCTATTTCCAAGCCGACCCGGATTGCCTGTTGTTCCCGGTGCGGGGCGACACGTTCGCCGACACGATCAAGGCGGCCACGATCCGGGCAGGGGTGACGCCCTTCACGCCTCATGCTTTGCGCCATACGGTCGCAACTCGGCTGGCGGATGAAATGGGCACGGAAGCCGCCCAGCGCCTCCTGGGGCACGCCACGCGGGCCATGACGGAGCACTACAGCAAGGCCGCCGAACGGCTGGCAGGCGAAGCCGTAAGGAAACTCGGATAACACCGCACTTAACTGCAGGCCGCGGCGATTGGTACGTGCCCGACGCCGTGGCCTGTGGAATGTCATCGATCTTCAGTCACTGTTGGCCTCCCGGTGATCGGGCAAGTCCGCCCCGATAATAGCCGGCATTCGGAAGCGAATTTCGGCTCACTCTTTGTCGCATACTGGAGCCGCGAAGTGCCGATCACCGACCCATCGCTAACCCGGCAGCAAGTTTGAATGACCGGCATTTTCGGTCCAGCCGGTGTTGTTCAGACCGTGCGGAAGTGCGAAAACGACCAAGGGGGGTGCCGCGCCCCTTTGCTGGCGCCAGTCAAAAGTCAGATACCCCGCGGGGAATTTTTTGAGGTTTGGGGCCCCGTCCATTTTGGTCAATCGCCGGTCGATGTTGCTTCGACGGTGGCTAAGGCCGGTGGGCTTCTCGCCGATACAGGGATCTTCCAAACCATAGCTTCCCATCTGGCGTGTCTGCACACTCAGAACGCCATTCTCCCCGTTCTGAACGCCGCTGCCGTCGTGACTGTCGCGAACCAATTCCCGAATGCCTACCCACCGTCTCGGTCTGCTGCAGCGCCTGGGTTAGCTTGCTAGGCTGAGTTCCATCTCAAGGAGGTGGTTCTCATGGATGCGTACAGCTCGGAGTTTCGCGGCGAGGTGCTGGCCGCGTGCGATGCGCAGGAAGGGACGCGCGTGGTGGCGCTGCGTTTTCAGGTGTCGGAGTCGTGGGTGCGGCTGATCAAGCAGCAGCGGCGTGAGACGGGGCAAATCGCGCCGAAGACAGCCGCTCAACAGGCCATGTCGCACGTCGGATTGGAACTCACAAAGGTGGTCGACGCGGAGTGTCGGTTGCTCCGACAGACGCTGAAACCGGGCGTTCCCGTCGGAACCAACTGAGCGGAAGCGAAAGCGGAAGCATTCCGGGGGTCACTTCCGCTTTTGCCCCGAAACGAATCGCAGCAAACGGCGAAAATCAAAGAACTTACGCCATTCCCGTTTTTAGAGCGGAAGGAAGGAAGCGATTTCCAAAATGACTTAGCAACAAGAAAGATTCGATTGGCGAAGCCCCGCATACGGGGGGGGCCCGGGGGAGGACCCCGCACCCTCCGGCCGGGCGGAGTGGTTCTAACTTCAAGCAACGAAAGGCGATTGAGATGCACGACGATGACGCCCCCAAAGGGCCGCTGAAACAGGCGTGGGATGACGAGATTGCCCGGCTCAAAGCCCAGGGCAAGAACTACTCGCAAGCCGTGGCCATCATCGAGCAGCAGACACCGGGACTGCGGCAACGAATGATCGACGAGGTCAACGCGACGCGGCGGGACCGACCTGGCTCTGCGGCCTGATCGCCGAGATTCGTCAAAGTTCGGCGACGTTCAATGATCTGCGTGCTGATGCACGGGCCGGCTCCGGTGGTGATGCTTCGAACCTTCCATCACTGCCGGGGGCTGGCTCGTCTCAGGCATCGTCCTGGCGGCCGAGACGCTGGGCCATGCGCTCGATCGCTGCCCAGTCGA
>Ga0163151_10006551_pt1 | contig 14115 bp, 11 predicted proteins | sample OliLakLV19MP5IB2_FD_145596 | JGI IMG/M metagenome (GOLD analysis project Ga0163151, IMG submission 145596) | Freshwater microbial mat bacterial communities from Lake Vanda, McMurdo Dry Valleys, Antarctica - Oligotrophic Lake LV.19.MP5.IB-2 | ecosystem: Environmental > Aquatic > Freshwater >...
TCGTGGTTCCTGGAGCTGCTGACCGAGCCGGCATCCGAAGCGCAGACGGGGCGGCACTGGACGCGGCTGGTGCTCGAGTCGAAGGATCACTATGGCCTGCCAAGCTTTCAGTTCACGCGTCTGGCAACGTATGACGCCGCGGCGACGGAATCGGGCCTGCGGTGCGCGCTGCCGGCGATGATGGCGCTGGCCAACCTGCTGGAGCATCGGGCGATCCGGCCGGAGGTGATCGTGGGGACGACGACCAGGCGGAGCAACAAGGACCTGGGGCGTGTGCTGGCGCTGGCGCGGCTGAGCAAGCCGGAAGAAGTGGAGGGGTGGGCGGAGAAGTGGATGGATGCGCTGAACGACTGCTTCCCGTCGCGCTGGCGCGAGCTGGCGCTGCACGCCGGGGACGGGCTGCGCGAGCTGCTCGCAAGCGCGGAGGACTTGAACCAGGCGACGGAGAACGCGAGCAACGGGCTGCTGGCGAACATGCTCGTGACAACGGCCGAGCTGGAGGCGACGGGGAAGCGGCTGCTCGGAGAGGCGGTCGAGGAGCTGAGGCGCATGGCGGGGGAGTAGGAGAAGAAGGCAGCCACGGATGAGCGCGGATGGACACGGATGAAGAGTTGGAGTAGGGGGGGGTAGGCGTGTTTGAACTTCCGACAGGCCGAAGGCCTGCATAGTGAGTAGCCGGGGCGTGAAACGCGGCGGCGCGGCCGCCGGTGCCATCGGCCCGGTAGCTCATCGAGAGCATCCAGCCATCGTACACAAACCGCGTGTCGCGGTTGATCGCCCACAGGATCGGCGGGCCGTACTTGCCGCCGTGCGTGGCCGGGTCGTTGGTCGAGGTCTGGTAGGTCTTGCCGATGCGCCTGCCCATCCAGTCGTAAGCAAAGTCGATGGCGACCCACGGATCGCTCCCCGTGAGAAGCACCGCCGCGACCGAGTCGCGCATCTCCATGCGCTTAAGCCTGCTCTCGGCGTCCCAGGTGTACTCCCACACCCCGTCGAGGGTCAGGTTGCCGTCGGCATCGTAAGTGAAGCCCTCGGGGTCCTTGGGCAGGAACACGTCCCACCACGATGTGCGGATCAGGGCCGAGTTGATGTACTCAGACACGCTGATCTCTCCCACCACCGGCGCGGGGGAGTTGTCGAAACTCACCCGCTTGGCGTAGATGCGCCCGTCGAGCCACGCGGTGGCGCTGTTCACCTTCACCTCGTCGATGCCCAAGTGGTACGTCCGCCTCGCCGCGCTATCGCGGGTTGGATGAGGCCTCAACCGAATGCGAACTCCGCGCTCCGACCGGCACGGAGTGCTGGCCCACCAAAGGCCGGGCCACCCGGCTCGCCGCACAGCCCGGCACTCCGACCGGCACAGAGTGCCGGTCCACCGAAGACAACCCCTGCGCTATTCGTTGATCCCCAGATCCCGCTTCGTGAACAGCGACTCGAACCGCACGCCCGCCGCGGCCATGTTCTCGCTCGCCCCCTCCTGCCGGTCGATCGTCGCGATCACACCCACGATCTCCGCGCCCTGCGCTTTCAGGACGGCCACGGCCTCCAGCGCTTGCCCCGCCGTCGTCGCCACATCTTCGAGCAGCACCACGCCCTCGCCCTTTTCCAGTTTCCCTTCGAGTTGCTTGGCCGTGCCGTAATCCTTCTTCGAGTTGCGGATGAACACGCACGGCAGGCCCGTTTCCAGACTCGCGGCGGTCACGAGCGGGATCCCGCCAAGTTCCGCTCCCGCCAGGCGAGTCGCTTTCTTCCCCGTGGCCTTCTCGATGGCCGCGATGCGCACCGCGAACATCTTCCCGAGTTCGCGCAGGACCTCGGGTTTGGTGGAGAACAGGTATTTGTCGAGGTAGTAGTTGCTGGTGCGCCCGGATCGCAGCGTGAACGTGCCGCGGAGCAGTGCGAGATCAGCGATCGCCTTTGCGAGTTGTTCGCGGTTCATGGGGGAGTGTAGGAAATGTGGGAAGTGGGAAGTGAAAGGCCAAACGCGACGAATGCGCTGCCACTCACCACTCACCACTCACTCCTACCATCCCACATGGACCCGGACGACGATGTCTGTCTGTGCTTCCACGTCCCCCTCCGCAAGATCAGGACCTACCTCGCGCGCGAGAACCCGCCGGTGGCCAGCCTCATTTCGGAGTGTCTGGGCGCGGGCACCGGCTGCCAGTGGTGCGTGCCCTTTCTCAAGGCTTTGCACGTTCAGCACCAGCGCGGCCAGGAGCCCGACCTGAAGGTCTCGCCGGAGCAGTACACGCAGGCCCGTAGCGGCTTCCACAAGTCCGGCAAGCGCGATGAGGGCGTCCTGCGCCAGACCGGCGCGGAAGAGTTGCATCACCCGGGCACCGACTGATGCGAGTCGGCCCGCCGTGCCGGAAGATCGCGCCGAGGCTCGATGCTCCAGAACCCCCGCGCCCTACGTCTCCAGCCAGCGGGCGGACGCGTCCGAGAGCGCGAAGAACAGATAGATCGTCAACGCCGCGGCGGTCATCACGGGCACGATCCGGTGCCACACCAGGCCCGGCAGCCACGCCGCGGCCTCGGGGATCAGCACCCAGGCAAGCACAGCCCACGCGACGCTGATGAGCAGCACCATTGCCAGAACGGCGTTGCGCCTCTCGTGCATCCGACACCTCCATAGCCCGCAACATTGCGGATTCGGGAGCCTTGGCGGCGATCTTGCAAGAGGGCCGCCCACAATGGCCCGACAGCGCCGAAGCGCGGTCGGGCCACGCATGAGTGGCGGGAGTTATCGGTCGGTTTGCGGAATCTCCACAAGTTTTCGGGATTGCGGGCAAGCGGGGAGGAACTCGGATCCTTGGAGACGCCGAGGAAGCTGTCGGGGGCCGGGGAAGCGCATGAAAAAGGCCGGGAGCTGCCTCCCGACCTGCGACTGACTGCTTTTCTTCCCCTCCGCCCTCGACCCCTTCGTCGCTCCGTGGCTTTCTTGCCTTCCTCACTCATCCAACTTGCGCAGGCTCAGGCCGTACTCGACGAGTTTGTCCTTCACCTCTTGCAGAGAGGTCGCGCCGAAGTTCTTCACGCCCATGAGTTCCGCCTCGGTGTGGCTCACCAGGTCGCCCAGCAACTGGATGTTGAGCAGTTGCAGCGCCTTGCGGGCACGCACCGACAGGTTCATGTCCGAGACCGACTTCTTGAGCATCTGCTCGTTGCCCGAGCCGCGGAGTTGATCGAGGATCTTGCGGCGCGCCTGGCGGTGCGCATCCTCGACGCCCTGCCCGAGGCGCAGGCTCTTGCTCGAGAGCATCTGCTTGATCTCCAGCAGGCTCGACTCGCCGAAGTTCTTGTACGCCAGCAACTCGGCCTCGGTCGTCCGCAGCAGGTCGCCCAGCGAGCGGATGTTCATCTTCTTCAGGCATGTACGCGCCCGCACCGACAACTCAAAGTCCGTCACCGGGATGTCCAGCATCGCGTTGCGCTTGAGTTTGTCGCGGTCGATCTCTTCATCGATCACCATCTCGCGGCTGGCCAGCACGTCCTTCATGTACAGCCGGGCCCGCGGATGATTCGGCGCGGTCTCGAGCACCTGGCGCAGGCACCGCTCGGCGCGTCCCGCATCGCCCATGTCCTCGTACAGCACCGCGAGGTTGATCAGCGCATTGATCGGCGCCGGGCGCTGCTCGCAGGCCCGCTCGTACATCGCCAGCGCCTCATCGTCCTCGCCCGCGAGGTCGAGTTGGTAGGCCAACTTGAAGAGCAGGATCGGGTTCGGGTCCGCGGCCACCGCCTTGCGGTACTCGACGATCGCCGTCGCCCGCTCGCCCGCCTCCACGGCCTTGGCGCCGGCATCGGCGTGAACCTGCGACTGCCTGGCGTTGCGCTGGGCCTCGCCCGCGCCGATCACCATGTCCAGCACTTCCTGCTTGGCCATGCGGAATACTCCATATTCAAGAAAAAGGTTGGGCCAAGAGTCTAGGCGGGCTGCTCTCCCCGACCACGCCCACGATGAGGCCGCTCGTGCCCGAATCGTGGCGCTTCCGCCTCGCCGCCCAAACAAAGGCCTCTCACTCCCGCCCAGCCTGCGCAACCCCGTCCACTGTCCCCGCCACCGCCAGAGCCTCGGCCGCGGCTTCCTGCATCGACAGGCCACGCGCGTGCCCCGGCTCCGCCGGCTCGCCCGCCTCCGCTCCGCTGCCCTTCACCAACTTGATCCGCTTCCACTTCCCCGACATGAACCGCGCGGTCACCGCGATCCCCAAGAGGATGATGTACGCCGACGCCGCTAGCCACGGCCCCAGCGAACCGAGTTCCGGGTGCGCACGCACCATATAGGTCCCCGCGCCGAACAGGAACGTCCAAGCCAGCACGATCGTTGCCACCCCCGGCCACACCGTGTCGCCCGCGCCCCGCAGCGCGCCGATGAACGTGATCCCCAGCGCATCGAACAACTGGAACACCGCCGCGGCGATCATCACCTGCGCCCCGATCTCGATCAGCCTCCGCCGGTCCTCTTCCGGCATCGACGAATCGACAAACAGCGCGATCGACTGCTCGCGGAAGACCACCATCAGCAGCCCGCACACGCCCATGTACCCGAGGTTGAGCGACAGCCCCAGCCACGCGCGCTTCGCCGCGAGGTCCGGCCGGCCCATGCCCATGCACTTGCCCACCTGCGCTGTCACCGCGATCGACAGACCCACCGCGGGCATGAACGCCAGGTGCATGTACCGCAGGGCGATCCACCCCGCGGTGTTGTGTTCCTTGCCGAAGTGCCCCACCAAAGACGTCATCAGGTACGCCCAGCAGACGATCTCGTTGACGAACATCAGCGCGCCCGGCCAGCCGATCTTCACGATGTCGCGCGCGTGCGCCAGCGAGGGCCGCCAGCCCTTCCGAGTGCCGAACTTCCGCGCAAGCCGCGGCGACAGGAACACCGCCATCGGGATGGCGAACTCGACCGCCGTGGCGATGACGGTGCCCACCGCCGCTCCGGTGACACCCATCGCCGGGACGCCCAGTGCCGCCGCAAGGCCCGCCGTGAACTCAAAGTAGGTGTTCACCCAAGCGGAGTTGGTGACGGGCGCCGTCGGGCCGAAGAGCAGCATCGCGCTCACAACCGCGTTGGTGATGTTGGCAAAGACCGCCGCGATGAGCACGATCGCCGGCCTGTGCATCCCGTAGAAGAACTGCGCGATCGTCCGCGCGCTGAGCGTGGCGATGGACCCGATGATGAGGATGCGGGCGTACGCCGTCTCCAATCGCACCAGTTCCGCATCATGGTTGGTGAACCACTCGAACGCAAGCCCGATCACCGCCGCGAACGGCAGCATCAGCACCAGCCACGACAGCAGGCACATCCACAGACCCGACCACGCGTAGGCGGGGGCGCGGTCGGCCCTGCCCGCGCCAAGGTTCTGCGAGACGAACGTGTTGACAACGGTGAGCAGCCCCATCATCCCCGAGACGGGCACGAACGACCACACCATGCCGTTGCCCTGCGCCGCGATATACACCGGGTCCGCGCCCAGTTTCCCGACCATCAGCGCATCGACAAACTGCATCAGCGTGTACGACGTCATCGTCGCCACCACCGGCATGGCCACGGCCATCATCTCGGCGAGCGGGCCGCGCTCCGGGGCGCGGGGCCTGGTTGGGACATCCACGGGCATCGGCCAAGGGTAAGGCCGTCAACGCAGAGCGAAACGGCGTGACCGAGTCGTTCCGTTTCTTCACGCCTTCGGCGTAAAAAGCCAAAGAGCGATAGGCCCGCAACTTCCGCCATCCGACATCCGACTTCGCCTAGTTGCTCACCTTCGCCATGATGTCGTCGAACGCGTCCATCGCGTCGGTGGGCGAGGTGTACCTGATCGTGTTGGATGTCGAGGCCGCGACCTTGCCGCCGCGCTCGCTCTTGCCGCAGTACGTCGAGTTGTACCCGGCCGACTGGAACACGATCGGCGCCCGCGCCGCCGCGGCCTTCTGGTTGGGCACCGCGAACGCCGGGTCTGCAAACGCCGGCGTCCCCAGCACGCCCTCAAGCGAGGCAGCGCGGTTCGCCGCCATGCCGCCCAGCCAACTCTCCGTGTTCTGATTCACCGTGAACTTGCCCAGCCCGGTCGAACTCAGGAACGCCGCGTTCTGCACCCAGTAGAACTTCGCGGCCTGCGTCGAGTCCAGCCTCGCAAACTCCGCCGAAGTCGAGGGCACCTCATCCTGCTGCCACGCCATGATCGGCGTCCCCCAGGAGTCGAACAAATCGGGAAGCATCGGGTTCTCGCCCAGCCCGGCCTTGCCCGTGGTGATGCCGAAGAACTTCGGGTCGGGCTGGAAGTACGCCTTGTTCGTCACGCCCTTGATCTGGCGGGAGGAGCCGATGAGCGTGGTGTCGATGTAGATCTGCGATGCCGGTGCCGCGAGCGGCCCGACCTCAATGGTCGTGGTGTTCCCATTGTCAGCCTCAATCACGCCGCCCGACAGGTCCGCGATGATGTTGTTCATCGCCGTAAACCCGTTCAGCCCGTTCTCGGTCGCGCCCATGTCCCGCTGCGTGAAGTACCCGGGCAGGCGGCGCTCGTCCATCTGGAACTGCGATGCCGCGTTGCCCAGCCCGCTCATCAGCGCGTTGGTCGCGGCCTTGCGCGCCGTGTTCCGCGCAGCGCTCAGCGCCGGCACCACGATCGCCATCACCACTGCCAGGATCAGCAGCACCACCATCATCTCGACCAGCGAGAACGCGCGCGATGCGCCCGGACCAAACATCGTCGTCAAGGTGGTTCGCATCGTCATGCTCCTGTTCGCGCGGCGCGTGGGGGGGGTACCCCGCACGCCTGTCTGTTCGTCCCGATCGCCCCGCTTGATCCGCCTGCGCCGAAGTCGCTTTATCTGTGAGGGACTTGTTCTCTATGGTACGGCCGGTCCTTGATGGCATTTCCTGCTGGCCCGGCACTCCGTGCCGTGTTCTGCTTGCCTTCTTTACGCACCTCCCACCCTGTCGCCTGTCCAATTCTCATAGACTCCCGCCATGCGACCTTTCCCTGCCATTCGCTCCGTGCCACTCACCTCCAGGTCAGTGATTCTGGCTTCTCTGCTCCTTCCCGCCCTCGCCCTCCCCGGCTGTCTCCAGCGCACCATCCATATCACCAGCGAGCCGCCGGGCGCACTGGTCTGGATGAACGATGTCGAAGTCGGCCGCACCCCGCTCGAAACCGACTTCACCTTCTACGGCGTCTACGACGTCCGCCTCCGCAAGGAGGGGTACGAGCCGATCGTCACCACCCAGCGCGCCAAACTTCCTCTGTACGAATGGCCGTTCGTGGACCTCGCGGCGGAGGCATGGCCGCAGAAAATCACGACCAACATCTACTGGCACTTCGACCTTGCACCGACCGCCGAACGCACCGACCCCGAGGCCGCCCGGCAGGCAGTGCTGCAACGCGCTGCCGCGGCCCGGGAAGTCCTCAATACACCTTGATCCTCGGAGTTCCTCCTCCGCCAGGGGTTGATATCACAACCTCCCCCGAGGGAGAGGTGCCGCGCGCAGCGAGGCGGAGGGGGCTCACCGTCTTTCTCCCTCTTTCTCCGCCTTCTCTTCAATCCAAAATCACTTCCCCGCCACCCTGACAGCCGGAACGCCCACGACGGTTTCTCCTGGTGCCACATCCCGCACCACCACCGCGCCCGCACCCACCACCGCGCCGGCCCCGATCGTCAGCGTCGGCAGCACCCGCGACCCCAGTCCCACCAGCACATCCGGCCCGATCTTCACGCCCCCGCCGAGCACCGCCCCGGGCGCAATATGGCTGTTCTCGCCGATCTCGCAGTCGTGCTCGATGACCGCCCCGGTATTGATGATCGCGTGATCCGCCACCCGCGCCCGTGCCTGCAGCACCGCCCGCGCCCCGACAAAGGCTCCCGCCCCCACGGTCGCCGTCGGCGAAACCCACGCCTGCGGATGCACCACCGTCGCGGCCGTCTCTATTCGCCCCTCCCGCCCCAGCCGCGCGAGTTGCCCGATCATGCGATGTCGCAACTCCAAGCCGCCGATGGCCAGAATCCACGCCCTCCCCAGACCGATCGCCCCCGGCGATTCCAACCCTCCGAATCTCGTAAAGTCTTTCAGAATATGATGTTGTGAACGAAGCGCCGACGCCCAATCCGCCACCGCCGTACGCTCAGAATCATCCAGAAACCCGATGAGCGTCCAGCCCGACAGCCACGCCGCCTCGGCCACGACCGCCGCGTGCCCGCCACCACCGATAATGACCAGTTCTCTTGAACCCACCTGTGCGTCCTCCCGTTCCCGTACCATCGGTCAGGTTCCGCGTTCTTACTTCCGACTTCCGACTTCTTTCCACCCTCTCCGTCAATCCCTCATCCCTTTCCCCGCCCCCATTTGACCTCGCCCCCCCTTGTCGGGACACTTGTCCTCCCCGCGTCCCTACGCATCCACGCGACCCTTGTCGGCGTACCGGACCAGTCTCTGCCGAGTTCTCTCCGTTCCCGTTGCCCGTTTATCGCCTTGCGGAGTATTTCCTTATGGCCGGCCGGACCTCCACCAGCATCGGCGTCGGCGTCGCTGTCACCATCCTCGGTGTCGCCACGCTCGCGCTGTTCATCACGACCGTCATCTTCTTCGCCAACAAGCGCTCGGCGGAGCGCAGCCTCGAGGAGTCGCGCCGCACCACGCAGGACTATGTCTCCGACCAGGACCGGGCCAACGACGCGGTCAACCGCGCACGCGACGCGGGCAGGGGCGAGCGCCTCAGCGCGGTGGGGTACCTCATCGACGCCCAGCAGAAGACCATGCAGCGGGCCACCGGCTCGCGCTCCGACACGCTCGATGACCTGAACAAAAAACTCGACGCGATCAAGGGCGCTGCCGGGCAGAACATGCTCACACTCATCAAGCAGCGCGATGCCGAGGTCGTCGCGCTCAACCAGCAACTCACCGATGCCAACGCCGCCCGCGACCGCGCCCTCACCGACCGCGAGAACGAGGTCAAGCGCGTCAAGGGCCTCGAGGACTCGCAGAAGGCCACGCTCGCCGCGATCAACACCGAACTCGATAAGTACAAGGACGAGGTGGACCGCTACCGCCAGGAACTCAACCAGGCCAAGCAGAACATGGACGAGCGCGGCACCCGCATCCAGGCCGCCGCGGCGGACGTCGAGGCCACCCTCCGCACCGACATCGACAAACTCCAGCGCGAGCGCGTCCTCAACCAGTCTCTTATCACCCGGCTCCAGGACGAACTCAAGGGCAAGCGCATCGGCGGCGCCAACGAGTTCGCCCTCGTCGATGCCGAGATCATCGCGCTCGATGCCGCGGACAACACCGCCGTCCTCAACCGCGGGCGCAAGGACAAGTTTGTCCTGGGCATGACCTTCGGCGTCTACTCAGAGCCCACCGACATCCGGCCCAACCCCGAGACCGGCGACTACCCGGAGGCCAAGGCCACGCTCGAAGTCATCCGCATCGACGAGAACACCGCGACCGCCCGCATCCTCCGAGAGCGCAAGGGCAACCCCGTCGTCCGCGGCGATGTCGTCGCCAACGCCGTCTACGACCCCAACAAGACTTATAAGTTGCTGATCTTCGGCAACTTCGATGCCGATGGCGACGGCCGCGCCACGTTCGAAGAGCAGGCGGATATCCGCGCCCGCATCGAGGCGTGGGGCGGCAAGGTTCTTTCCGAACTCACCGGCGACACCGACTTCCTCGTCCTGGGCGAGCGGCCCGTCCTCCCACCCGAGCCCGCAGGCAACGCGCCCATCGAGGTCATCAACCAGTTCATCTCCCTCCGCCGCCTGGCCCTCCGCTACGACGAACTCTTCGCGCAGGCGCAGTCCACTTCGATCCCCATCCTCAATCAGAACCGGCTGTACACGCTCACGGGCGCGCGCTAACGCTCAGGAAGCAAGAAGCAACTCAGAGGGAGCGGAGTTCCTTCTTTCCGGTCTGAGTTCCTTCTTCCCGGCCTCACGGCTATCTCTCACCGCCGCGCAATGAAGCGCAAACGCAAGATCGTCCTCCCCCGCTGGCTCCACACGCCCGCCTACTACGTCATGCGCTCCCTCATCGCCGCGGCGGTCACGGGCGACATCGAGACCGACGTGCGCGCCGCTCGCGTTCTCGGCCGCGCCTACGCCGGATTCGAGAAGCGCCGCTTCCAGCGGACGATGGACACGCTCGGCGTCGCCTTCCCCGACATGTCCGAGGGCGAACTCCGCGACCGCGCCATCGAGGCCTACGAGCACATCTTCATGCTCATGGTCGAGATGGCCTACACCCCCCGCCTCATCACCCACGACTCCTGGGCCAACCACGTCCGCCTGGGCAACCTTGACATTGCGCTCCCGTCTCTGCTCGCAAACCGATCCGTGATGATGGTCGCCAGCCACTGCGGCAACTGGGAACTCCTCGGCTATGTCATGGCCCTCATGGGCTTCCCCGTACACGCCCTCTATCGCCCGCTCGATCTGCCGCCCCTCGACGCATGGGTCCGTCGAACCCGCGAGCGCCGCGGCCTGATGCTCATCGACAAGTTCGAGGCCGTCAAACGTATCCCCCAACTCATCCGCTCCGGCGCTCACATCGCCTTCATCGCCGATCAGAACGCCGGCGACCGCGGCCTGTTCGTGCCCTTCTTCAACCGCCTCGCTTCCACCTACAAAACGATCGGTCTCATGGCGATGAAGTTTGACACCCCGATCGTCTGCGGGCAGGCCCGCCGCCTGGTGCCCGGGCGCGACGGACCCGAGGCCGCGGCCGGGAACGCCGGGGCGGGTTTCACGAGCTTTGATGGCGAGTCTTTCCGCTACCGGCTGGACGTGCTGGACGTGATCCATCCGGAGGATTGGAAGGCCCAGCCCGACCCGCTGTTCTACATCACCGCGCGCTACCGGCGGGCCATCGAGCAGATGGTCCGCGCGGCCCCCGAGCAGAACCTCTGGCTGCACCGCTACTGGAAGAGCCGCCCGCGTCACGAACACCTGAACCGGCCCTTCCCCGCCCTGCTCCGAGAGAAGATCCGCGCACTTCCGTGGATCACCGATGGGGACATCGCCCGTATCGAAGACTGGTCAGCGCGCGACGGCGCGGCAATCGCGGCGGGCCAGACACCGGGGTAGTTGGCTTTGGGTAGGCCGGTCGCCCCGCGTCCGGCGTTTTCGAGTCACAACCATTCGCGGAGCCTCACATGGACGGCGGCTTACACGCAGCAGGAGCATCCCCGATGTCCGGCAAACTCGACGGTGTCCGAATCCTGATCGTCGATGACGACCGCGACGTGCTGGAGTCCTTCGATGCCGCGCTCCAGGCCGAGGGCGCCGAGACGATCGCCGTGCAGGACGGCAACGCCGCGGTGCAGGCGTGCATGGACGACCCGCCCGACCTTGTCGTGCTCGACATGATGCTCCCCAAGCGCTCGGGCTTCCTGGTGCTCGAGAAGATCAAGGGCTTCGAGGACTCGCCCCTCGTGATCATGGTCACCGCCAACGAGGGCCACCGCCACCAGGCCTACGCCGAATCTCTCGGCGTCGATCGCTACCTGATGAAGCCGGTGCCGCTCCAGCACCTCATCAACACGGTCATCGAGATGCTCGAACAGCAGGACGCGGAAGATGAGGCCGCGGACAAGTAGGTCAAGTGCAGCCGCCTCGACCAACAAGCGGCCCCACCGTCAGGGAGGGCGTTCGCGGCACAGCCGCGAGACCCTCCCGTGCTGCGCCACTCAGCAGCCCGCAAACCACAGCGCCAGGTACGCGAAAATGTCCGGAACGGCGACGGCGCCGTTCCCATCTACATCCGCCCGCGGCTGCAATGCAAACCATGAAGACAGGAACGCGAAGATGTCGGGCACACCAAGGCCGCCTGAGGTGTCCAGCGAACAACGCGACGGGCCTTGGGATCAGCCACATCCTGCAACGCACGCGTGTACAAACTGATCCTGTCCAGCAACGGGTGCCGATACGAATGCGCAGACCCACGGCCACCAACCAATCGATTGGGTAACACAGCGTCCCTGCCTTTCTGTCGCGACAACTACAGATCGGCAGGGACTTCTTCTTTCCGCGCGCTTTTGTTCCCCCTCAGTTCACGGCGTTGCCCGGCAGGGGCGCAGGAAGTTCACGGGCGCGGACACCCACCCATCACGGACATACTTCCGAGCGCGTTGGACGTTTGCGCCGCTGATACCAGAGAGGGCCGCTGCCCTCTCCGGCACCTCACCTGCTAAGAGGAATGCACTCCGCCGCGCTGGTCGTGCGCTCCGAGTGCCTCGAGCGGGGGTGGTGCTCGCCGCACGGGCGCACTGAGGCGCGGCAGGCCCGGCATTTGCCGTCCAAGCGCGTTACCATGCCCACTTCGCAAGGACGCTTCTCCCCTGAACCCGCATGGCCAAACGACCCACCAAAGCGAAGGACGGTCCCCGCCTCTTCGAGCAGCATGAACGCGCTCTTTCCCGGCGCATCCGCCGCCAGCGGGCGCTCTTCATTCCCAAGTACGTCAAGGAAGCCGCCGCGAGTCAGCAACTCCGCGGCACGGCGCAGGACAATGCGTATGCGCTCGCCGTCCAATGGGCCGATCTTGAGACCTCCGGCAATCTCGCCAAGCACAAAGAGACCTCGATCGACACCCAGTTCCTCGATCAGCTCTTCGGCGACGGGCTTGGATATCAACTGAAGACCAAAAGCCCCACCGACTTCCACATCGAACACAAGTTCTCCGTTCCCGGTGTCGGCACAGCCGACGCCGCCCTGGGCGAGTTCCCCGCCGCCAAGTCTCCTGCGGTCGTGGTCGAACTCAAAGACTCTCAGACCGACCTCGACCGGGACCGGTCCAACGGCCGCACCGCCGTCCGGCAGTGCTGGGACTACCTCAACGCCCTGCCGGGGTGCCCGTGGGGCATCGTCTCCAACTTCTCGATCATCCGGCTCTACCACCGCACCAAGGGCAACCTGGCCTACGAGGAGTTCACCCTCCAGGAACTCCGCGAACGCAACCGCTTCAACGAGTTCTACTGCCTCTTCGAGCGCGGCGGACTGCTCACGTCGGCGCTCGGGCAACCGCCCCGGGCTCTCGCCCTGCTCCAGAAGACCGAGAAGCGACAGAAAACTGTCGGCGACGAGTTGTACAAGTCCTACCAGCGTCAACGGCTGGAACTCATCAGCCACCTCAACCTGCACGACGGCAAGCCGCTCAACGAAGCCATCCGGATCGCTCAGAAACTCCTCGACCGCATCATCTTCATCGCGTTCTGCGAGGACCGCGAACTCCTGCCCGAGCGCACGCTCGCCCGCGCCTACGAGCACCTTCCCGCCTTCGCCGCCGGCACCAACCCGCGCTGGAAGAACTTTCTGGGGCTGTTCCATGATGTCGACAAGGGCGCGAACGGCCTGCGCAAGATTTCCGCGTTCAACGGCGGCCTCTTCGCCAGGGACGACGCGGTCGACAATCTCGACCTCGACGATGAGCCGTGGACGACCGGGTTCAAGGGCTTCGGAGACTTTGATTTTTCCGAGGAAGTGAACGTCGAAGTCCTTGGCCACCTTTTCGAGCGGTCCATCACCGAACTCGAAAAACTCCGCGTAGGCGGACTCTTCGCCCTCCGAGGCGCGGTTGAAGAAGTCAACGGCCACGCAAACGGGAAGGGCAAGGTCAAGCCCGCCAAAGGTGGGGCCCAGAAGCCCGCCCGCACCGACGACGATTCCCCGCTCTCAAAGATGCCCAAGAGCGCCCAGCGCAAGCGCTTCGGCATCTACTACACGCCCCCGGCCTTCACCAGCCTGATCGTTGAGCGCACCGTCGATGCGCTCGTGCGCGATCGCTTCGCCGCGCTCGCCAAGCAGCACAAGGTGGACCCGGAGGCCCGCGAGAATCAGGACGCGGCCAGGCTCCGCAAGTACTGGTCGGCCTGCCTCGAAGCCTTGAAGGCCGTCACCGTCTGCGACCCCGCGTGCGGCTCGGGCGCGTTCCTCATCCGTGCCTACGACGCGCTCGACGCCCACTACAAGGCCGTCGTCCACGGCCTGGGCGGAGCCGGTCTCCCGACCGGCGATCTTGCCCCCATCGAAGACTCCATCCCCGACCTGATCCTCAACCACAACCTCTACGGCGTGGACCTCTCGCGCGAGGGTGTGGAGATCACGCAATTGGCC
>Ga0163151_10006552_pt1 | contig 14114 bp, 9 predicted proteins | sample OliLakLV19MP5IB2_FD_145596 | JGI IMG/M metagenome (GOLD analysis project Ga0163151, IMG submission 145596) | Freshwater microbial mat bacterial communities from Lake Vanda, McMurdo Dry Valleys, Antarctica - Oligotrophic Lake LV.19.MP5.IB-2 | ecosystem: Environmental > Aquatic > Freshwater > Lake...
GTTTCTATCTGCGCTAGACGCTTTGGGAAAACGTATTGGGTGGCCGTTGTTTGTGTCATGGTCGCTAGATCCATTAAAAATGGCCGAATCAAAGTCGCATCAGCATTTCTTAAAGATGTTGAGGAGTTTATCGTGCCCGCTTTTGACCTAGTCATGGACGATATGCCCGACGACTTAAGGCCTAGATGGAACGAGTCTAAGAAGAAATATCGCTTCAGCAATGGCGCAGAAATTCAACTTGTAGGACTCGACAGAAACCCGAACGCTGGTCGTGGTAACTACTGTGACCTTTACGTGTTTGAAGAAGCAGCGTTTATAAAGAATTTAAAGTATTTATATTCAAGCGTTGTGGTCCCTATGACCATGTACCGTGAGGGCGCTAGAGTTTTAATGATCACAACTCCCCCACAATCTCCTGATCACGATATCGTAGAGTTTTGCATAAAAGCTAAAAGAGAAAACGCCTATGTGGAGCTTAATATCTATAAAAACCCAATGGCAACGCCCGCTATTATCGAAGAATATAAAAAAGAGTGTCTGACTGAAACAGACTGGTTGCGTGAATATTTATGCATGTTTGTTACTGATAAAACAAGGGCCATTTTACCTGAGATGCTCGGCTATGACCACTCTCGTGGCGCTAAGTCGGAGCACTATGAGTTGTTGCATAAATATAACGGAATGGACCTTGGGGTTCGGGACTTAAACGTCAACCTATTCGGATATTACGATTTCCCGAGAGGGAAGCTTGTCATCGAGCGCGAGCTTGTAATGAGCGGGCCATCAATGACCACTCCCCTCTTGCATAAAGCTATTAGCGATATTGAAAAAGAACTATGGAACGGGAAAGAGCCCTATAAGCGCGTGGCTGACAACAATAACCCGCTCTTGCTTTTAGACTTAGGCTCTATCCATAACATGTTTTTTCACTCGACCACAAAAGATGAGCTTCACGCAATGGTGAACAATTTAAGAGTTTGGATTGCGAACGGACGCATTGAAATTGATGAGTCTTGTAAGACTTTAATAGATTCAATGAAGTTTGGAATATGGAACGAGAGTAGAACCGAATTTGGAAGAAGTAAAACCCTCGGGCATTACGACGCGCTGGCTGCGCTAATGTATTTGGTTCGTAGCATCGATGAGGTGACTAATCCCATCCCGGTTAAAGTTAGCTTTGGACAAATTGATAACAGATCAGACGAAAAGATAGATAGTTATAAGAACTTGATAAGAATGAAACGATTTTAAACTTCCCCTGGAGAAAAAATGGATCAATATTGGGCAAGCCTTGAACAAGACGCGCTAGCACCTGAAATAATGAGCAGGGTTAATAGCTACAAAAAATACATAAGCCAAAGTTTAATTCTGTCTGAATTAAGAAAGTCTTATTCAACCTTTTACGGTGACACACAAATTAAGACGCTGGGGCAATCCCTTCAGGTCATGCATGTTAATCACTACGCAAATCTAATCAGACACGTGCATGTTGATGTCACCTCTCAACGACCGGCTTGGGAGGCTCGCGCGGTAAATACTGATATGGAATCTCAGGCCGATACTCAGCTCGCAAGTGGCCTGCTAGATTACTACATGAGAGAAAAGGGAATTGAATCTATTCTTAACGAAGCTGTCGAGAAATGTTTGTTTCTTCGAGAGGGCTGGGTTGGTGTTGGTTGGAACGTGAGCGGGGGAGAAATTCACGGTCAAAACCCGGACGATGGCTTACCGATTAAACAAGGTGACATTGAAGTAAAGTCTTACACTTTGCTCGATGTGGCCCGAGATGTTCGCCGAAGAGATATGAACCACGACTGGTATATTGTTCGAGACTTTAGAAACAAGTGGGACGTGGCAGCCGAGCGCCCCGAGCTTGCCGAGAAAATATCAAAGCTTTCTTATGATCTAAAAGACGAAGTTCAATATGAGCTAACAAGCGGAGCATCTTCTTTAGAGCTTGATTTGAAAAGCGACCTTATTCCGGTTTATACATTAATGCACGACAAGACGCCATCGATGCCTCAAGGCCGGATCACGGTTATCTTATCAAATGATATTGTTTTGTTTGATGGGCCACTTCCTTTTAAGCGCGTCTATTTATTCCCAACATGCGCCTCAAAGAAAATTGGAACATCCTTTGGCCACTCTAACCTCATGGATATTCTGCCGACACAAGATGCGTTTAATGCCACGGTTTCTGCAATTTTAACAAACCAAGCTGCTAATGCTGTTCAAAACTTCCAGTGCCCTAAAGGTGCCGCCCCTAATGTGGTAAATGTTATGGATGGCCTTAACGTGTGGGAATACGACCCTAAGGCTGGCAAAATGGAATCAATGGACTTACTTAAGACAGCGCCCGAAGTATTTAAGTTTGCCGAGTTCATGCAGCAACAAAGCGAGCTGATCGCTGGGGTTTCTCAGATTTCGCGAGGCAATGCTCCTGCGGCAATGTCTGGCACCGCAATGGCGTTGCTTGCTCAACAAGCTATCCAATTCTCAAGTGGAGTGCAGCTCTCTAGAACTCTTTTACAAGAAAACGTGGGCACGGCGATCATTGAGCTTCTTCAAACTTTTGCAGTAGTTGAAAGAACGGCGCAAATTGTTGGAAAAAGTAAGCGAAGTTTACTGAAAACTTTTAGCAATAAAGACCTTCAAGGTATTTCGAGAGTTATCTGTGACACTGCAAACCCGTTAACAAAAACCAGTGCAGGACGTGTGGAGATTGCAAACCAACTTCTCGCCGCACCGGGCATGATTAAAACACCCGAGCAATATATCGGCGTACTCACGACCGGAAACCTTGAGCCACTCTACGAGCATGACCTGTCGCAGATTAATCTAATGCGCACCGAGAACGAAAAGCTGATGGAAGGGCAAATGGTTCAAGCGTTTTTGACTGACGATCACCCGATGCATATCTTAGAACATTCGGTTGTTTTAAATAGTCCAGAAGCTAGAGAAAACCCGCAAGTTGTAGAGATCACTCAGGCCCATATTCAAGAGCATCTTGATATCGCAAAGAACATGGACCCAATGCTTGCTCAGGTATTAAAGCAGCAATCTTTGTTTCAACCACCACCACCACCGCCACCAGAGATGGGAGCTCCTGAAGGTCAGGGGCCCGCACCGGTTATGGATAATCAAAACCCGATAACTCAGCAGGCAGAACAAACCAAGCTACCAAACCCCGCGCAAGCTCCTGGGCTTGAGCCCATGGAAGGAATGTAATCATGCTCGAAACAGAAGGGGCTACCCCCGTTGAAAGTGCCGCGACAGACCAAAACACAGAGGCTTTAGTAGAAGGAGCCGAGGCTATCCCTGCGGCAGAAGAAAAGAAGGCTTCCGATATTAGAAAGTTTAAGCTCAAAGTAGACGGCGAAGAAGTTGACGAAGAAATTGATTTTAATGACGAAGAAAGTATGCGGAATAAACTCCAGCTTGCTCGGGCTGCAAAAAAGAGAATGACCGAATCAAAAGAATCGACACGAAAAGCCATGGAGATTATTAAGGCCTTCGATAATAACCCCGAGACTTTGCTTGAGCGCCTTGGTCCTAAGGGTCAAGAGATAGCAGAGAAGTATCTTTTAAAAAAGATCCAAGACGATATGTTATCTCCTGAGCAAAAAGAACTTCGGGATCTAAAACGAGAAAACGAAACTTATAAAGAAAAAAACACTCGCGAACAAGCCGACAAGGATCTTCAGGTCAGCCAACAGCGCGAGGCTGATTTTGCTAAAAGCTTTCAAACAACCATTATTGCTGCTGTTCAAAAGTCTGGACTTCCAAAATCTCCAGAGCTTGTAAAAAGAATGGCGGCCAAGTTTTCTCAGAACCTGGAGTTCGGGCTAGAACTAACGCCCGATGATCTAGCTCAAGAAGTAAAGAACGATCTTTTGGACATAGTAAAGTCTCTTGTCGGAGATTCAGACGGCGAGCATCTTGTTAATATGCTTGGCAAAGATGCCGCAAACAAGATTAGAAAGTTTGATCTAAAGTCTCTTCAAGAAAAACAAGGCCAGGTGTTTCAGTCTGGTAAGAAAACACCACTCGGAGCCCCTCTTCCCGCTCCAAAACTTGATAAAGGTTACGAGACCACGGACGAATGGAAAGAAAGAATTAGAAGAAACATGCAGAAATAGCTTGAAATCTTTAAACTGTTTGCCGATCATAGCTTTATCGTGCATGTCGTCTCAGGGCAAAACCAGCCCACATGGGTCAGGCTGTACTTTATGGCTTTTCGCAAAACCAGCGATACAAGAGCTTGCGTGTTTCAAGAGTTTTATACCAGTGCCCTTAAAATGATTTTAAATAATCAAAGGCAAAATACATTTCAAAAATACTTAACCCAACATTAACCCATTTAGGCGCTAATACGCCTCGGAGTTTAAAAACATGGCTCAACAAAATACCACATCAACCCTCGACGGTTTATTTAAAGTAGTTTATGGCGAAGGACCTATCAAGGTTATCCCTGAAGTTTCTATCGTTCAAAAGAAAGTGCCGTTCCAAAAGTCTGCACGTATCGGAAAGTCTTACAACTTCCCTGTAATCCTCTCTTCTGAAGCGGGTGTTACATATCTAGCGGCTGGAGCTGGTGTTTCGACTTTAAATGATTCGATTGCTAGCACTTTAAAAGAGGCTTCAGTTGATGCAAATCAAATTATCATCCGTGGTCAAATGGATTACGAAGCTGCTGCAAAAGCGGCCTCTGGAGGCAAAGAAGCTTTCCAAGGTGCTACTGAGCTAATGGTTGAGAACTTGGTTGAAACCGGATCTAGACGCCTAGAACAGGCTTTTATTTATGGTCAATCTGCAACCGGTCTTGGTACTGCTGACTCAAGCGCTAACATTGGCACTACTTCCACCACGGTAACTATGCTTGCCGCTGGCTGGGCTCCTGGAATCTGGGCCGGTGCCGAGAATGCAATTGTGAATTTCTACAAAGTTGCTGATGATGTTTTGATTTCTACAGCGGCAGATTCTGTCTTTGTTGTTACTTCGGTTAACTACACAAACAGAACAATCGTATTTACTGGTACAACCACAGGCATTAGCGCACTAGACACAGCACTAGGTATTGGCGATTTATACATCCACTACAAAGGTGCAAAGCTTACCGCTAGCACATGGGCCGAGCCCGCTGGAATTGATAAAATCATAGCAAACACCGGAACTCTTTTTGGAATCAGTGCCGCCACTTACGCGCTCTGGTCTGGATCTTCTTTTTCGTTTGGATCTACTGCCGCTACTACTGCAAAGATTCTAAACATGATCGGCCTAGCTGTTTCTAAGGGCGGATTGATGGAAGAAGTAGACGTGTTGATGTCTCCTAGAACATTTATGAATCTCTCTGGAACCATGACAGATCTTCGCCGCCAAAATGGTGGACAATCTGAAAAAGAAGGCATGGCCGGTTTTGAGACCATTTGTCTAATGGGACCAAACGGAAAAGTGAACATTATCCCGCACCCATTTATTAAAGAGGGCGAGTGTTTTGCGGCTCCTTTAAAGAAGCGTTTCAAGCGCATTGGCACTCAGGAGTTCTCTTTTGAAACTCCCGGTCGTCAAGGTGAAATGTTTCTTCACGTGCCAGATAAGAACGCTTACGAGCTTCGTTTGTACGGCGCTCAGGCTATTATCTGCACGACCCCGGCAAAATGCGTTAAGGGAACGGCTATCACCAACACTTGAGTTTTTTAATTATTAATTAAGCTAAGGGCCTGAGATTTGTTTCTCGGGCTCTTTGTTGTGTGAAGGAGTCCTGCTTTGGCAACCAATGTGACCTTAAACGGATCAGTTTATGCTATTCCCGCTGAAGGAGATAGTAATTGGGGAACGGTTCTCTCTAACTATTTTATAGCAATAGGCTCTGGTGTTTTACAAAAAACAGGAGGGGCTTTCACTCTAACTGCCGAGGTTGATTTCGGCGCTACTTTCGGTCTTAAATCTTCTTACATTAAATCAAGAGCGACTAATCCAGCTTCAACTGGAATAGTGAGACTTGGGAACACAGAATTACTTTCTTGGCGAAATGCTGCCAATAGTGCAGACCTTGGGCTTACGGTATCTGCTGCTAACGCTCTACAGTTTAACGGGGTAACACTCTTAAGCTCAGGTTTAATAGTAAACGCAGATGTGGCCGCAGGGGCCGCGATTGCTTATTCTAAATTAAATCTAACAGGTGCTGTTGTTAACGCTGACGTTTCAGCCAGCGCCGCGATTGCCTACTCAAAACTTGCGCTCGCAGGCGCGATAGTAAACGCCGATATCGCTGCCGCTGCCGCCATTGCTTATTCAAAGCTTGCAGCACTCACGATTTCAAGAGCCTTGGTAAGCGACGGATCAGGACTTGTTTCAGTTTCGTCTGTTACCGCCACAGAGCTTGCTCTGCTTTCCGGAAGAACAGGCACTCTTGCGACACTAGCAGGAGCAGAGGTACTCACTAATAAAACCATTTCAGGAGCTAGCAACACAATAACGAACATAAGCTTGACCGCAGGAGTAACGGGCACACTTCCGATTGCAAACGGTGGCACTAACAATACTTCGCTTGCAGTAACCGCTGGTGGCGTAATTTATACAGACGGTACAAGGCAAGTAAATGTTGGAGTAGGCACTTCTGGCCAAGTGCTTCAGTCAAACGCGGCGAGTGCTCCAACTTGGGTTGCGGTAGCAAGTGCCCCTTCCTCCAGCCAAGAAATTTCAAACTTAGGAATAGCTACAAGTGTTGCCAGTAGCGCCCTTACAATTGCATTAAAACAAGCTGATGGCTCGACAGATCCAGGAGCCGCGGCAGCCAGCGTAAAAGTTGGAATGCGCTCAGCTACATTAACAAGCGGGCTCTATAATCAACGGTCTGCTACCGCCGCGCTATCTCTAGTTATTTCATCAGGGTCAACCTTAGGCCAGGTAAGCGCACAGGCAACAACCATTTGGGTCTACTTAATTGATAACGCTGGGGCACTAGAGTTAGCGGTGTCAAATTTCTTGTTCACAGAGGGTCAGGTTAAATCTACGACCGCTGAAGGCGGTGCGGGTGCGGCTGATTCTGCTACCGTTTTATACTCAACAACAGCTCGAACAAATGTTCCGATCAGATTAATTGGAAAAATAGTTAATACGCAGACTACAGCTGGAACATGGGCGTCTGCTGGTACAGTTTTGCAAGTTGGTGATTTCGGGCAAGTTGCAGCAAGTGAAAGCATTAACTTCTCAGCCGACACGTCAACCACTGCGGCGACTACTTCGGCACCTTATATTTACACAAACGTGCTCAATGATTCTCATAGCGGCTACGCAGTAGGTACGGGTCGTTATACAATTCCAGCCCCAGGGTTCTATTTAGTTCATGGTCAGATTTATGTAGGTTCAACGTCGATCACGGCCTACGTTTATCTAAACGCCGCATCAATCGCGCAGGGCGAAAATATAAGCACCTCGTCTCAAGCGTCAGGAGTTACGCTGATGAGAAGGTTTGTTACGGGCGACATTTTAGACATCAGACCAGACGCAAACGCAACGGCAGCGGGCGACTTTAAAATTAACAGATTTTCAATAGTAAGATTGGGTAACTAGCAATGACTACAAAACTTAACAAGCTAATCAAAACGATAAGAGGGAAATAAAATGACCGGTAATCAACTTTTAATAGAGTCGGGAGGCGTCGCCGCCGCGCTTAATATGACAGCGGTCGAGATTAAAAATAAAAGCGGTTACGGTATTTTTTTAGCAACTACCGTGACAACTCCATCGGCGAAGACTTTTGTATCTGGTACAGCCGAAATATCGACAGTCACAACGATTGCTGACCTTGGAGTTTTAGAAGTCCAAACAGTCACGTTTCAAACAAAAGCCGCAAGTACGGCTGGAGATTATGTAGTCATAGAGGACTCACTTGGGATTAAATACGCGGTCGCTGTAAATAAGACAGGCACAGACGCAGCGCCGACCGGAGCAATATGGGCGGCCATTCCCTCTGACTTCAAAAAGCAATGTAATATTAGCGCAGAGACATCAGCGGCTAATGTCGCGGCTGCCTTTGAAATTTCATTTAATGAACTCCGTGGTTTTACACTTGCAATTACAACTAATGATACCGCTTCGGATGGTACGATGACCTTCACGCAAGTCAGAATGGCCAACGTAGGCCCTGTTGTAGTTAAAAATGCAACAGACGCTGGAGCTGGTGGAATTACGAAGGCCGAGACGACTGCCGGTGTAGCTTCAAATTTACAAAACACCTATTTCTCAATGTACGCTCCAGACGGTAACATTCAAAACGTGTTTTGGTACAACGTAAACTCTCAAGGTGTTGCTCCTGTTGTCACTGGTGCCGTGATAAATGAAATCGCCATTGCAAAGAGCGCAAGTGCAAACAGCATTGCATCTTCAACAAATACTATTGTTGATGCTCTTTCTGCATTTGTTTCTACTGTATTAAATAACGTCGTAACAGTGACAGGGGTAAATAAATATAATTTAACAAATCTATCAGACACAGGGCTCACAGGATTTGCGTTTGCGGTAACTACTCCAGGCGTTGACAACGCATTCAGTATTGCTGACAACACGATCACAATCGCGGCTCACGGATATGCAACAGGACTTAAAGTTGCCGCGACAACATCGGCCGCTGCTTTCCCGACCGGACTTAGTACAACAGACTACTGGGTCATCAAAGTTAGCGCGACATTGATTAAGCTAGCGACTTCTGCTGCAAATGCTCTTGCTGGATCTGCTGTTGATATTACAGGCGACGGAAGCGGTACTCACACGTTAACGCCCGCAGCACTCACTGGTGGATCGTACAAACTACAAGCCTCTATGGACGATGTTACTTATTTCGATCTTGCGGTGACTAATAACGTGACTGTAACTGCTAATTTTATTCACGAAAAAATTGATCCGATGTTTAACTATGTTCGAGTCGTTTGGGCTGTAACCACTGGTCAAATCACTTATGTCATCAATACGTTTGCGAAAGGGGCTTAACATGGATGATTTAGATATGAAAAAAAAGGTAGCTCAAGAAATCATGGGCCTTATGGACCAGATGGACGGGGACAGATTAAAAAAACACCCGAAGCTTATGGCAGCCTCGATTGAAGTTAAAAAACCCGTGAGTGAAATGATGGAAGTTGAGCCCGAGGAAAGCAAAGATCTGGTGTCCGATTCTGAAGAAGAAATCTCCCCCGAAGTTATGAAAAAGCTTCTTGAAATGATGAGCGAAAAAGCGTGAATATAAACGAAGGCAGCTTTCAGCATGCAATCGTTAAGGCTTACGACGAAGTTTCAGAGTCGTTAAAGGTCAAGCTTTCCCGGACGCGGGGGGCGCTGGCAATCCGTGGTCGTCTCTCCTTTCAGTAAGCGCAAGTGCTGGTTCTTTTGGTGAAAAAGTTCAACAGCTTCTAACACTATCAAAATACTTGGGGTTAAAATGACAACTTCTGAAATTATAGCGGCCCTAAAAATAAAAGGATCATTCCCGACAAGTAACGATTTATTTTCGGATGCTGATTTTCTTATTCTATTAAATATGGCCAAAGATGTCGGAATTATTCCGATGCTACTTCGATTAAACGATGAATACTTGCTTGCCACTAAAGATTACACGATAGCAGCAAACACCACCTACCGCATACCGACCCGAATTATTTCAATCAGAGACCTAAAGCTAGTAGACGGGAGCGGTAACGTCACCGACCTAGACAGAAACTTTGAAGAAGATCGGGCTTCAAATAGACGTGGATATTACCTTATCAGAAACTCGATCGAACTATCGTCGGATATTACAGGCGGCACGCTGCGGGTAAAGTATTTTGCTCGAAGCTCTAAGCTTGTTCTACCAACAAGCTGCGGACAAGTTGAGTCGATTAACTCTGTCGCAAGCTCTATTGTTGTTACTTCAGCCCCAGCCACTTTCATTAACGGTGTCGCCATTGACATGGTTCAAAGCAAAAACCCTTACGATCTTTTAAGTATGGATCAGGCTATTTCAACAGTAGCAGGGACCACACTCACTTTCGCGAGCCTTCCAACAGATCTAGCGATAGGTGATTGGATCTGTATTGCTAACGAAGCGCCCGTGCTCATGGCCCCGGAAGAACTCCACACAGTGCTTGTGCAAGAAGGGCTAGTCATGTCTCTTTCAAGTAAAAAGGACAAGGGCTACGACGATGAGAAAAAAACACTCATGGAGTTAAAGGAAACTGTCATCAACATGCTCGACCCACGGGTCAATAATAGCTCCGTCAAGATGAGGTCTGGGAAAGTTCACAATTATTTCACCTCGGGCAGGTATTAGACATGAGCCAAAGTTTGGTTCTAAAAATAAAGGGTTTGCAAACAAACCAGAACCAACTAAGCGAAGTCCCCGAAGGGGCGCTATCTCTTGCTCAGAATATAGTAATCGATAAAGATTCGGTGGCTGAAAGTCGCCGGGGTTTTGCCCGCGAAGCAAACGCCCCTGCCGCTGATTTATTAAGAAACGATCGTGTCACCTCTTACCAAAGCCGAACAATCGTAAGACGATCAAGCAACAACACGATGGCTTATAAAACCGAAGGATTGGGTTACACTGATTATGCTGGCACTTACCTGCACCCAGATGCCGATTATGCTCGAATGCAATTTGCGCAAAGTAACGGCAATCTTTATTTCACAACATCTGTTGGTATTAAAGTTTTAGACGTTTTCTCAGGCCCGGTTTACACAACCGGAATGCCGAGGGCACTTGATGGTGTGGGTTCGCTTACAGGTTCAAGCGGCATGATGAACTTTAATAAGCAAGTAGCCTACCGACTGGTCTGGGGCTCTCGCGATGCGAACAACAATCTCTATCTCGGGACCCCTTCTCAAAGAATTGTTGTCGTAAACCCAAACTCTACAGCCGCAACCCGCGACGTGTCGCTTACACTTACAGTTCCCGATGGCATTGCTACTTCAGACTTCTTTCAAGTTTACCGCTCTAAAGAATCAGCCGATGAAAATACGGAACCCAATGATGAGCTCCAACTTGTTTACGAGAAAAACCCTACAGCCGGGGAAATCGCAGCAAAGAGCATAACATTTACCGAATCAAGGCCCGTGAGCCTTATGGGAGCAAGCCTTTACACAAACGATTCTCAAGAGGGCATTGCAGAGGCAAACGACCAGCCCCCTTTTGCAAAAGATATTTGTATCTTTAAGAACTATACTTTTTTCCTTAACGTGAAAAGTAAGCAAAGCTTAAGCATCAAGCTTCTTGCGGTTTCAGGCGCAGGGCTTGTTAACGACGACACGATAGTAATTGATGGCGTAACATATACGGGCAAGGCCTCTGAAACTGTAGCGAGCGGCCTTTTTAAAGTGACCACGTCCGGTAGTGCCGCGCAAAACATCGCCGATACTGCCAGGTCATTGGTCAAGGTCATCAATCAATACGCCTCAAACACTTCCGTTTATGCTTATTATCTTTCAGGATATCAGGACCTCCCCGGACTTATTCAAATCACAAAGCGAACGCTTGATAATACAACTTTTGCGGTGACCGTTTCTCGCGCATCTGCTTGGGATATTGGAACCGGAACAAGCGCTGGAGACGTTTACGCAAACGGTTTGATGTGGTCTAAAAACGGACAACCTGAGCACGTCCCTACATCGCACCTTGAGTTTGTGGGCTCTAAAAACTTTGAAGCCCGAAGGATTCTTGCGCTAAGAGATTCTATTTTTATATTAAAAGACGACGGTGTTTTTCGGCTAACAGGCGCGGGAGGATCTTGGGACATAACTCCTCTTGATACCTCAACCCGAATTATAGCGCCCGACAGTGCGGTGGTGGTTAATAACCAAATCTTTGCCCTCTGTGATCAAGGCATTGTTGCCATTAGTGACATCGGTGTACAGGTTATGAGCCGACCCATTGAGGACGAAGTCGTGGGCCTTATCGCAGAAGATTACACAAACCTTAAAACCAAAAGTTTCGGCGTGGGTTATGATACTGATCGCAAATACATTTTACACACAATCTCAGCCGACAGCGACAACTACCCTACTCAAGCTTTTGTTTATAACACTTTCACCCAAGCTTGGACCACGTGGAGAAAAGACGCCGTTCACGCGTTTGTAAATCCTGTTGATGATAGAATCTTTCTTTGTAACCCCAATGATAAGTATGTTTTACAAGAAAGAAAGAACCTTGATTTCACCGACTATGCCGACGAAGAAGTCGACGGAATTTCTGTTGTGTCGAGTAGTGGACTTAGTGTTGTTTTAAACACCACTGCCGGCCTTGATGTCGGTTACCTTCTTTATCAATCGGCGAGCTTTTATTCTGTGATTACCGCTGTTAACGCTGCCTCAAATACGGTGACCGTTAACGATATTAAAGCTTGGACGGTGGCCGCAATAACGGTCTTAAAGTGCATCCCGTGTGAGCTTGAGTACACAGTTGAACACTTCGAAAACCCAGGAGTCATGAAGCATTTTCAAGAAGCAGCGGTGCTGTTTAGAGAAACTAACTTCATTACAGGTAATTTAAGTTTCTTTACCGATATTTCAGGGGGCTACGCTGCCACTGTGATTCGGGGCAGTTTTGGTAGCTTATTCTGGGGTCTCTTTGCTTGGGGAAGTGGCGCTTGGGGTGGCGTGAGTAGGCCAAAGCCTATAAGGGTTTTTATCCCAAGAGAAAAGTCTCGCGGATCTTTACTTAGCACAAAGCTTTCTATCGCAAACGCTTACTCGAAGTGGTCACTAAACGGCGTAAGCATTCAGTATGAGTGGGTCAGTGAAAGAACCGGCAGATCATGAGCAAACTAAACCCGGCCAAGCTCACGCTAGAAGATTTTCCAAAGCAAAGAGATTGGATCGGTCCTTTGTTTACGGTTTTAAATTCGTTTACCGGTGATTTAGTTGGGGCTTTGTCTAACGGAATCAATGTTGAGGATAATCTTTTTCAAGAAATCAGAGAAATCAAATGGAGAAACTCGAGCGGAGATTATCCTCTCAAGTTCCGATCGAAGTTTAAAACAAACCCCAAGGGGCTTTATCCAATTTATCTCTTTGACCATACGACCAACGCCTATTCAACCCTTCAGCCCTGGGTTGTCTGGTCTTATAACGAAGGCAGTATTCTAATTTCTAATATTTCAGGGCTCACAAGCGGCACTACTTACACGATCAGACTAAAAGTTGAATACGGATAAAGGGAGAGCATATGCCTTTTGCGGCGCAAGCGATAACTGAAGAAGATAATTTAAAGAACAAGGAAAAAAACGGGGTTAACGTCTCGGGTGAATCTACTTCCTTTTCCACTGGTGTTCCGGGCCAAGAGGCGACCTCTAAGCCTCAATCGGGCTCGGGCGACAAGTTTGCTAACATTCAAAGTTACCTCGACGCTAATCAGCCTCAAGGCGAACAGATGGGCGCAAGAATTCAGAGCGGAGTTACGGCCAATGCCGAAGATGCTTCTCAAAAGATCAATTCATTTTCTGCAAAGGCTCCGAAAGTTGAGGTCTATGATCCAACCGATGCTTACAGTAGGGTCACCTCTTTAACCGACGCTGATAAGGCGACTTATAACCAAAACAAAGCGGGCTACAAAGGCCCTCAAACGCTTGATCAAGTTGACGGCTACGCTGCGACTCAAAAGGCAGTAGGCACCGCGCAGGGCCAGGTGACAAATGCCGGAACTGAGAGTGGGCAGCGTGAGCTTTTAAAAGAGACCTACAAGCGGCCTTCGTACACGGGAGGAGAAAACGCGCTTGATCAAACAATCGTGCAAAATGCTCCTAACTCAAGAAAAGGGTTTGAGGATCTTACTCAAAAATATTCTAATTTAAGCGGGCTATTTGATACTGCCGCCACCGGGGTCGGCCAGGGCGTGAACAGTGCCGTAAGTCAGGGCCTTGCTAATCAAAGAAGTATAGCCGAAGGAGAACAAAGAGAAACCTCTGGTCTAATAAATCCAATCAGACAAAGAGCGCAGGATATGAATGCCAACAACCCTGCTGTTATTAACAGAATAAATCAAGACGCAGGCGACGAAACGCTATCAGAAGAAACACTCGCCGCGCTCGGGCTATCGGAAGGTAGAGATTTGTTAGATTTAAACTTACAAAAATATATAACTCCTAATT
>Ga0163151_10006553_pt1 | contig 14113 bp, 12 predicted proteins | sample OliLakLV19MP5IB2_FD_145596 | JGI IMG/M metagenome (GOLD analysis project Ga0163151, IMG submission 145596) | Freshwater microbial mat bacterial communities from Lake Vanda, McMurdo Dry Valleys, Antarctica - Oligotrophic Lake LV.19.MP5.IB-2 | ecosystem: Environmental > Aquatic > Freshwater >...
GCAGCGCAGGGCGGCCGCTCGTGCACGCGAAGCGTGCCGACAGCTGCTAAGAAACTGTGGGCTGCCCTCTTCCAAGGGAGTAGATCATTTGGAGTTAACTGAGATGCAAACAGCCGACACGGTGTTGCGTGAGCGCTTTGGACTAGAGTCCTTCCGTCCGGGACAAAAAGCTGTAATCGACGCCTTGATGACCCACGGCGCTGCGCTTGCCGTCTTTCCCACCGGTGCCGGAAAGTCGATGTGCTACCAATTGCCGTCGCTGTTGTTTGACGGCGTGACGGTTGTAATTTCGCCGCTGATCGCTTTGATGAAGGATCAGATCGATTTTCTCCGCGCCAATGGAGTTGATGCTGCCAGGCTCGACAGCACGTTATCGATCGATGAATCTCGAGAAGTGACGCAAAGACTTAGCGATGGCACTTTGCGCTTGCTCTACGTGGCACCAGAGCGCTTTAATAACGAACGTTTTCTGGCACAACTGGGGCGAGCTAAGATTGCTTTGTTCGCTATCGATGAGGCTCACTGCATTTCCGAATGGGGTCACAACTTTCGTCCGGATTATTTGAAACTGGCCGAAACAGCAAGAGAGCTGAAGGTAGAACGTGTGCTGGCATTGACTGCAACGGCGACGCCATCTGTCGTTAAAGATATCTGCGCGGCCTTCAACATTCCTGAATCGGCGGCAATTATTACCGGTTTTGAGCGACCGAACCTCTTCCTGAGCACTTACCCGGTGACTGCACCGAAGCGAGTCGACACGCTGATTACGCGATTGAAGGAACGGAAACCCGGATCTTCAATTGTCTACGTGACGTTGCAAGCCACTGCCGAGCGCATTGCCACGGCGCTTGCCGATGCCGATTTGCCAGCGCGGGCATATCATGCAGGGATGAAGGATGACGAGCGCAGCGATGTTCAAGAATGGTGGAAGCAGTCTGACATTAACATCGTCGTCGCCACGATCGCCTTTGGCATGGGCATCGACAAAGCCGATGTACGGTATGTCTATCACTATAATCTGCCTAAAGGGTTAGAAAGTTACAGCCAGGAAGTAGGGCGTGCTGGTCGGGACGGTCAGCCATCGATAGTTGAATTATTGGGCGGACAGGATGATGTCGCCACGTTGGAGAACTTTGCTTTCGGCGACACTCCCACGCCAGAGGCTATGAGAAGCCTTTTGTTGGACATTCTTGGCGGTGAATTGGAGTTTGACGTCAGCACGTACACGCTTTCCAACCGACATGACATACGTCCCCTGGTCTTGCGCACAGCTCTTACTTACCTCGAGCTGCTGCATGTGGTGCGTCAGGGCACGCCTTTTTATGCCGGCTATAAGGTTCGCTTGAATGAAGCGCTACCGAAACTATTGGCACGCTTCACAGGAGATCGCGCCAGCTTCTTGCAGGCAGTTTTTGAAAAATCAAAGTTTGGTCGCGAGTGGTACACCATCGATCCCGAGCAAGTTGCCGAACAACTGGGCGAGGAGCGCGACCGAGTCGTCAAAGCGCTTAACTACATTGGGGAACAAGGTTGGGCCGAGTTGCAAGTTTCCGATGCTCGGCAGCGCTACACCCGCTTGATGGTGCAACCGAATATAGATGCATTAGTTGATGAATTGATGGAAAAATTTCAGCGACGTGAAGTTCAGGAATCCGTTCGTATACAGCATATTCTCGATCTGATCACTAACTATGGCTGTCAGACGAATTTTCTACTCAACTATTTTGGTGATATTCGTAGCGAACCGTGCAGGCACTGTACATTTTGTCAAACTGAAGAGCGAACTATGTTTGCCCTGGAACCAGCGCTGCCAGGCATTGATACTCAGATTAACGCTGCTCAATTTGCCACGGTTTGCGGCCAGCACCCGGACGCATTAGCTCTTGCTCGTCAGCAGGCAAGATTTTTATGTGGTTTGACCAGTCCTGCATTGACGAAGTCTAAGCTGACCCGTCATGTGCTATTCGGAGCGCTAGAAGCGCACAGCTTCCGGGATGTACTCTACTGGCTGCAGAATTCGTAACGATGTTGGCGCAGGGCGTCACACCTACAACTTGCTTGTCAAACCACTACAATGAAATTCGGTAATGTGTCGTTTCTTGCTCCTGTGAAAGTATGTCCAATAGCTGTAGGTCCTACATCGATTTAATATCTGAGCTTCGGGCTTTAGGGACGATGTGTCGGCTACAAGGTGATTTGAGGCGGGCTGAACAACATTTCCGCTTGGCTTTGAGTTTATATGACACGAGTTTTACCCAGTCACATGTCGATGCGATGATCTGCTTAATGGAGCTGGTTCAGGTTCTGCAGCAAGACGGGCGGCCCAATGAAGCTCAACAATTCGAGCACCAATTAGAGCTGATGAACGCCAGAAGACGCAGACCTTAATCTCTATCCGGAAACACTAGGCTCACGACGACCGACTATTCACTCAAACGAATAGAGGTCGACTATGGAAAAATTGATCAGCTTAATGGTGGTTGAAGACAACCCGACGTTGCAAAAAATGTTGATGCTTATGGCAAAACGGCGTGGGCTGAGCGTGCTTGTTTTTGGGAAGTGCTCCGACGCTGTTGATGCCATTGCCTCTGGTCAAAACCCGGACCTGATACTTATGGATTTGAGTTTACCGGACCAAACCGGGCTGGAGTGCACAGGAATAATTCGCAGCTCCTGTGAGGGCCGAGTTCCTATTGTGGCGATGACCGGGCATGCGATGCCCGGCGTTCGAGAAGCTTGCCTTGCAGCAGGCATGGATGATTATCTGAGCAAGCCATTCACGTTCACCGATTTCAACAGGCTCATCAATCGTTGGCTGTTCTCCGAAGCAGACGCGACATTTTCAATGCCTAACGATACATCGACCCAAGTGCAGCCTTGAACGGTGTAAACTGACTGCTTGGTTACCGTAGAAGGTAATGATGCCGGAAGCCATACTGGTTGTTGAGGACAATAAAACCCAGCAGCGCCTGATGAAAATTTTGGCTGATAGGCTGGGAATTGACGCGCATATAGTGAGTAATGCAACAGAAGCGTTGGCCGCTCTGTCCGAAAGTAGTTACTGTCTGGTGTTGATGGATTGGCACTTGCCCGGCATGGATGGGCTCGAGTGCACCAAGCATATTCGACAAATGGATGCAACGAAAGGACGCCATACGCCAGTTGTGGCCGTAACTGGGAAGGGCGATGAGGCCCTGAAAAGATGCCTGAACGGAGGGATGGATGGCTTCTTAGCCAAGCCGTTTACTATTGCGCAGTTCCAGGAAGTGATCGATCGCTGGACAGTCTAGGTCTGAAAGGCGTTTTAAGAGTGACGAAGCTCTGCGGCAACCGCCAGCAGAGCTCTTTTGGTTTCAGGGTCCGCCATCACAGAAGGACTCTGCAGCGCAGAGAAAATGAATAGATCCCAGTTGGGCAAAACGAGCATGCCGCCGTTGGCATTCGTGTGCAGCCAGTGACTTTCAAGCAGAAGTTGAAAGTGATCTCTATCTAGATTGTAATCGCGCTCGATGACGTCTATTAGATTTGTTAGCTTCGAAAGAAACCGATTGAGTCGTTTCTCCGATATGTTGAGCGTGTAAGGGTTGTGCAAGGTCTTCACTCGTAGTACATCGAAGCCGTAATCGCTAATGTCATAAAAACCACCAAGTAACGTTCTTATTTTTATCACGTCGAACACTGTGGTGTAGGCCTGTAATTGCAAGTATCTTTTGCACTTCTATTGTTTTAAGGAAAGCGTCTACAGCCGGGCTTCGAAGCTCTGCTTTATGAGTGCCTGCCTGTTTGAAAATGCTCAAAAGAGGCATCACCAGGCGCGCTACATTTAATCAAAGCGAGTTACCAACGCTTCACACAAATTTCAGGGGCGTGCGCCGCCCTGCCTTGCATTCGGAGGGGGCGCTCGCCCCTACGACAGTCGACTAGCTCTCGACAGGAGCTGTCGGCGGTTTGATTTTGTAGCGCAGAAGATAAAGCGAGATCAAATTGTGTGTGATATGCGCGCAGATTGGAGCCCAAAGGCTGCCGGTGTACTGATACAGCGCTCCCAGAATCAGTCCGTATAAGAAGGCGATGATGGCATAGCTAAAGTGCTTAAAGCTGGGGTCGTGGAATAAGCCGAATGCAATGGCTGTGATCACCAGTCCGAACTGAGGCTGCGCAACGCCGCGGAAGAAGACTTCTTCGCAGAACCCAGATACTACTGCGATGATTATCAAATCTGTCGGCTTAAGCTCGGCCACCATAGGAATCAAAAGGTTTTCTACTAGTTCCCGAATCTGGGCAAATAGCGGCAGTGTCCGCGTCATCGAGAACAGGGCGTAGCCCCCAAGCGCCATTGCGCACCCGACACCGACACCAATCAGCATCGGTTGATATCCGAACGTCATCGCCTTTTGCAATGCAATGCCGGAAAGCTGGCTCCAGCCTGTTGCGACAAGCAACAGAAATGCTTCCACGAATAGCGTGATATTCAAAAGAGTGATTCTATTTATTGGTTTGTCCATCTGCCAGCACCACCTCTGGTTGGATTTTAACAGACGCGACACCAGCTTCGGAATCCCATCTACATATCGCTACGATTTTATCGTCGAACATAGCAACGATGTGTTCCTGTCCAGCAGGAACCTCAGCAAGTGAAATTTCTACCGGTTGCCCCAACCGAAGCTTTAACGCTTGCTCTCCGGGCACCTGGATTTGACTGAGGGTGATTGCGCGCTGCGGTGGATCCAATACTTGAGCCAGGCGATTCTCTGATACTGCAGCTTGCAGATCTTCTAGTGTCAAAGAATTCTCTATGCGAAATGGTCCAGCCTGCTCGCGCACTAGCGCCTGCAGGCATCCTCCGCATCCAAGCTTCTCGCCTAGATCGCGAGCGATACTGCGAATGTAAGTGCCGGGACCACAAGTTATTCTCACCCGCACCACAGGTGGTGCGTAGCCAAGTTCTTCGATTGCGGCGACAAATACTGAGCGCACCGGAATAGATTCCGGAGTTTCTCCGGCACGGGCCATTTCATACAATCGTTTGCCATTAACGTGCACGGCGCTGTACAGCGGAGGCAGTTGTTCAATGTGACCGACGAATTGCAACAGTCGCTCCGAGACTGCTGAACTAGATGGAAATTCTTCCGACGTCTTTAGGGCGTCACCTTCCAAGTCATCAGTCGTAGTTTGCAGGCCAAGGCGAATCTCAGCTAAATAGACCTTGGTGCCATCAAGAAAGCGCAGCAAGCGCGTAGCTTTTCCAATAGCGATCGGCAAAACACCAGAAGCGAGCGGATCTAACGTTCCACCATGGCCAACCTGTTTGATGCGCAGTATTCGCCGCACCTTGGCGACAACATCGTGGGCAGTGACGCCTACCGGCTTTTTGATGTTCAAAAAGCCGTATTCAGTTTCGACCATTGAAGCTACACTTCGCCTCGGGAAATCTTGCTGATCAAGTCTGAGACTTTCGAGCCGCGCTCCAACGATGTGTCCAGTTTGAAGCTCAACTCTGGCGCAAAACGCAAGCGCAGTCTGCGCCCAATTTCGCCGCGGATTTGCGGAGCATGCTCATTTAGCGCATCAACAGTGATGGCCTGTTTGTTCTCATCACCAAAGACGGAGATAAAAACTCGCATGCGGCGGCAGTCGTTGCTAGTCTCTACATCGGTGATGGAAACAATGCCTGACACGCGGTCATCTTTAAGGTCGCGTCTGATCAGCTCGGATAATTCGCGCTTGGCAGATTGGGCAACTCTTAGGTTACGAGGAGTGGACATAATTATTACCTCCTCCAGCATCGAAGTCGTGCTGAGCTGAGATCTGCTGGATTAGCGAGTGAGTTCTCGCTTGATCTCTTGGATGGCAAAGGCTCTGACGATATCGCCTTCTTTCAGTTCTGTGAACTTCTCGAAGCTCATGCCACATTCGAATCCTTGAGCGACTTCTTTAGCGTCATCTTTGAAGCGCTTAAGTGTGTCGATCTTACCTTCGTATACGACTTGACCTTCTCTCTCGACTCGAACGCCCGAGCCACGCGGTATTTTGCCACTGGTGACCATACAACCGGCAATCATTTGATTCTTGCCAACTTTGAACAGTGCACGAATCTCAGCGGTTCCTACTTCAAACTCCTTGCGGATCGGTTGCAGTAAGCCCTGGATAGCCAGGTTGAGGTCGTCAATGATCTGGTAGATAGTGTTGTATGTGCGGATGTCCACACCGGCTGTATCAGCTGCGCTCTTGGCGTTATTGTCCGGTTGAATGTTGAAGCCGATGATGATGGCATTAGATGATGCTGCCAGGTTGACATCGGTTTCTGAAATGTCACCGGAAGCCGTACGAAGAATTCGCACAACGACTTCTTTGCCTGACAATTTGACGATTTGCTCAGCAATGGCTTCGGCTGTACCTTGCACATCTGCTTTGACGATGATGTCCAGTTCTTTGACTTCGCCTGCTTGCATCATGTCATGCAGCGATTCCAGAGTTACATGGTGGCGTCGGATTTCGACTTCCTGATCTCTGCGTTTTTCAGCAAGGTCGCGAGCAAAGGACTCATCAACAACCACTTCGAAGCGGTCGCCGGCTTGCGGGACTTCCTTAAGACCGAGTACTTCAACAGGCATTGAAGGACCGGCTGCTTTTACGCGTTGACCGCGATCATCGAACAGGGCGCGAACGCGTCCCCAGCAACTGCCGGCAACTATGCAATCACCTTCACGCAAGGTGCCGTTGGCGACGAGCGCAGTGGCAACTGCACCCTTACCTCGAGACAACTCAGCTTCGATGATGCTGCCACTGGCAGGTTTTTCTGGATTAGCTTTAAGATCCTGCATGTCTGCAACGAGAAGAATCATCTCGAGCAGCTCATCGAGACCAGTTTTCTTCTTGGCTGAAACGTTACAGGTTACGGTGTCGCCGCCGAATTTATCTGGAACGATTCCGTGCTTCATTAGATCGGTAAGAACACGATCTGGATCAGCATCGGCCTTGTCAATTTTGTTGATCGCTACAACTACTGGAACGCCGGCAGCTTTGGCGTGGTCGATTGCTTCGATTGTTTGAGGCATCACGCCGTCATCGGCAGCGACAACGAGAATGGCTATGTCGGTAACTTTGGTCCCACGTGCACGCATTGCAGTAAACGCTTCGTGACCAGGCGTATCGAGGAACACGATTTGACGCAACGTGCCGTCTTCGCCGGTTACTTCAACGTGATAGGCACCAATGTGCTGAGTGATGCCACCATGTTCGGCATCGGTGAGCAAGAATTTGGTCTGCCGAATCGCATCAAGCAAGCTGGTCTTACCGTGATCTACGTGACCCATGATGGTGACGATCGGAGCGCGAGTTACGAGTGCTGCGCGATCTTCATCGGTGAGAATTTCTGGTTTTGGACCGGCCTCTTCGGCTGCGATCGCTGCATCGATAGCCATGTCGGCTGCGCTTTGCAGTTCATAGCCCATCTCGATAGCTAGCTCTCGTGCTGGATCCGGCTCAATCATTTGGTTGACTGTGCGCATGATGCCTTTCATGAAAAGGCGTTTGATGATCTCAGTCTCTGGCTGCACCATTTTTTCGGCGAGCTCTTTGACAGTTACCGGACCACTAATAGTGATCATCTTCGGTATTTCAATAATCGCAGCAGCTCGTTTGTCTTCAGCCTTTTGCTTCTGTTGTTGCTGCTGAGCGTGGCGTTCTTGCGGCTGCCGATTGTGTGATTTAGGCGGGCGCGGAGGAGTTGCTCTGAAAGATGGTGTGCCAACGCGGATTGGTTGACCTGGAGTTCCACTTGGAGCTCCACTTGGACTGGAAGGGGCGCCGCCTGGCTTCGGTGGACCACCGGAGAAAGCATCGCGCATCTGTCTTGAGGGGTCGTTGTTCTGACCGCCACCACCTTGAGGTCTTTGACCCTGATCCCGGCTGGGCTCACGAGGTGGTTGGTTGCCGTATCTGCGCCCCATGTCTTCAACTTTGCGGGCGGCTTCTTGTTTGCGCTGATTCTCGTCGCGGATTTTCTGTTCAGCCAGCAACTGAGTTTGTGCTTGCTGTTCTTCCACGCGTTTCTTGCTGCGCTCTTGTGCTACTTCGATTTCCGCCATCTGGCGGCGTTGTTCGAGTACTGCACGGGAAGGTCCTGAAGGCATTGCTGCTGATTCGTCAAGATCTTCGTCCATGTCAATATCAAGGCTCAGGTCTTCGCTCTGTTCAGCCAAAGGCGAAAGTTCAACTTGAGGCTCGGTAATGTGAGCGACGATTGGCTCTTCAATTTCTACAACAGCAGGTATCGGAGCGCTTACCGGAGGAGCTATAACGGCCGCTGGTTCCGGAGTTGGCGCAATTGCTGCCACTGGTGCCGGCTCGGCTGTTTGTTCTGTCGGAGTCTCTACAACTGGCTCACGGCGATAGCGTGCAAGAACTCTGGGCTTTTGCACTGGGGCTGGCGGAGCGGCTGCTGCTGCTTTTGACGCCGACGATTTAGATGTCGGTCCCGGTGCTTTGGTGGTAGGTGACAATATGCTTTTAGCCTCAGGTTTTGCTGGTTCTTTCTTTTTGCCGATGTGTGCGATTAGAAGACCGACGGCTTGAGCGTCGATCGTACTTGAGTGGCTTTTGACGTCGTAGCCGAGCTCACGCAGAGCGTTAATGACTACCTGATTATCCAGGTTCATTTTTCGTGCAAGCTCATAAACACGGACACGATCGTTCATCAACTACCCTCCATCCATAATTGTGGCACGATTCTCAGCTTTCTGTGCACGTACTTGACAGAGTGTGGATAAGTTGTGGTTCAAGCGGCCATTTGATCGTTCGCCGCGGTCTGTCCTTTCGTCCGCGACCGCCTTCCAGCGCGCCTTTCAGCCGATTACCCTTTAAAGCTCTTTCGACACACCCACGTTGCGGACAAAGATACACAGAACGGCCATTAACTGAATTCTTGACTGCAGAAATGCCATTTATCATTGGCACATCTGCTTTTATCGGTTTGCTTGACTGGAGATTAAGGAAAACTTCTCCAGTCAAGCAGTCCACAGTTAGCCGCAAAAGTTCCTCGCGCGAACGCTTAGCTCTGCAAACCGTGCACAACCGTAGAATCATTAACGGGCGACGGTATCCGTTGTGTTCTTGTATGTGCCACCAGCTTGGCTTTCCGATTTGATATCAATCTTCCAACCGGTCAGCTTGGCTGCCAGACGAACGTTTTGTCCGCCTCTGCCAATCGCTAGACTGAGCTGATCATCAGGCACAATCACCTCTGCGCGGCGACCACCTTCCGGATCGTCATACAACGCGACCGTTGTAATACGAGCAGGACTGAGGGCGTTGGAAATGAAGTCGACCGGATCTTGTGAATAACGGATGACATCGATTTTTTCGTTGCGCAACTCAGCGACTACGTTTTGAATACGTACGCCTCTGGTTCCGATACATGCGCCGACGGGATCAACATCTGAATCTTCTGAATGCACCGCGATCTTGGTGCGATATCCGGCCTCACGCGCAATCGATTTGATTTCGACGGTGCTGTCTTCAATTTCCGGTACATACAATTCAAATAGTTCGCGAACTAGCTCCGGATGCGCTTGTGAAATGATGATCTGCGGAATGCGACCGGTTTCACGCAACTCCAGAACATACACGCGGACGCGGTTGCCGACGCGATACGTTTCCCCAGGAAGCTGTTCTTTTGATGGCATGCAGCCTTCAACGCGGCCGAGGTTGATGATCACGTTGTTGCGGTTGTTGCTGATTACTTCGATACGCTCGATCTGACCAGTGGTGCAAGTACCTCGACGGGCTTCGAATTCCTTTTTGATTAATTCTTTCTCGGCTTCACGAAGTCTTTGCGTAATCAACTGCTTCGCAGTTTGAGCGGCGATTCTGCCGAACTCTGAGAAGTCTGCAGGAGTTACTTCAATTTCGAGAACTTCTCCGGCAGTTACGTCGGGAATGAGATCCTGAGCCTCTGCAAGTCCAATCTCGTGGTACTCATTGGTAACCCTTTCGACAACTTCTTTCGGGGCGAAGATTCCGATTTCACCGGTCTCAGTGTCGAAAATGGCGCGTACGCCTTCAACATCGTGGTCAGGTACTTTCTTCTTGTAGGCAGCAACGATGGCGTCACAAACGTACGAAATGAATTCCTCTTGTGGGATATTTCGTTCGCGTTCGAGTTCTTCTGCTGCTTCCAGCAATTTATCGCCAATTTTGATCACGATGTCGTCCTCCAGGGCTATTCAGTTTTAGGTAATTCAGTTGTCGGTAATTCTGTAATGTCATCTTCTTGATCGCTCAGTGCTCCAATTGGTTTGGGCATCAATCGAACGGAGATGATATTGCTCATTTGCACCGCGATGGTGCCAAGGGATTCCTTTTCGAGCGGTGCTTGCGCTTTGGCGGATTTGTGTTTTGGCTTGGGAGTATCGCTCAGCTTTTGAGGATCCGCGACCATCACACTGTCGTTTTCCAGTCCGAGCAACTTACCAGTGAACGCGGAGCCGAGCCCCTCAACCTTTTGCTTGGTTTTTACTTCCACAGGAAGTCCTGAGAATAAGCTGTATTCTCGCTCGGAAGCGAGTCTACGATCGATCCCCGGACTTTGAACTTCTAAATCAAAGCTGCTTTCGAACACGTCATCCGGCTCTAAATCCAGAGCGGCTTCCAATTGGCGACTCATCTGCTCGCAATCATCCAAACCGATTCGTCCGCCTGGACGATAGATTGTGACCTCCATCGTGCGACGCTTTCCTTGTTGTACCAGTCTCACATCGACGACTGAAAGGCCGATAGATGAGCTTACTGTGTCAGCAAGTTGGGTAATTCGCTCGATGTCTGCTTGCATTTAGGTCCTGACGAGTTCGCCAGAAATAACAAAGTGCCGTAGACTACGTTCCGTCTACGACAATACAGGCTATTCCAACGGCAAGAATAGCATGATAAAAACTGTGGAACAACAAGTGTCAGCAAAGTTAACGGTTTCCAATAGGCAGCGACGGCTATCCGTCGAGTTGAAGCAAATCGAGCAGATGGCAGACAAGCTCTGCGTTGCGGTCTTCGCTTGTCTGATAGGAGATACGCCCGAGCACCTGGAGCAGCAGATGCTTGAAGACATGGCTGAGCGCGGACAGTTTAGCCTCGTTCTTGTGTCCGATAGGCAGATCCGAACTCTTAACAAGGACTGGATGGGCAAAGACAAACCGACCGACGTCCTGTCATTTCCGCTTTCAATAGATCCTCCACCATCGGTGGAACTTCCTTGGGAAGTAGGGGAAATCGTCATATCGGTCGAAAAAGCGCAGGAACAGGCGATTGACTACGGTCATTCGTTCGAACGAGAGATGGCCTTCCTTTTTGTTCACGGCATGCTTCATGTGCTGGGGTTCGACCACATGGAGCCAAAGGAAGAAAAGGAGATGTTTGGACGGCAGAAGCAGATATTGAATGCGGCGGGCTTCAAACGTTAGAACGACCTAAGGTCCAGATGAACTATCCCGGGTCGACTGTAAAACTTTCAACGTGTAAGCTCAACACATCACAATATGCCAAGTGGGATACAACCCGCCGTGATATCGTCGTACCATGGGCATTCCTGCCAAATCGAGGGTTGGGTCATTAATCAGCCGCTAAGAGATACGTCCCCGCCGCCCGCTCCGACCCCTGGCTCAGAGCGCAAGCTCATTGCCATTCCTGGTTCCTGGAGGCGGAAAGCTGAGCGCACCGCCAGTCTGCTTGAATCTTTCTTTCATGCGTTCCGCGGATTCATGCACGCTTTTGAAACCGAGCGCAATCTGCGGATTCATGTTGTCGTGGCAGCGGTTGTTGCAATCACGGCTTTCCTGCTCGGTGTTGATACTACGGGCTGGGCGATGTTAACGCTGGCTGTGGGCATCGTCATTTTCGCCGAACTGGTAAATACTGCTTTAGAGCGCCTGGTGGACATCGCCAGCAATAATGAGTTTCACCGCATCGCCCGCGATGCCAAAGACACCGCCGCAGCGGCAGTTCTCTGTTCTGCGGTTGTGGCGGCAATAATCGGCGGGCTGGTTTTCGTGCCTCGCTTCATCACAATTTTTCACCTCGGCTAAAAGCTCGCGTATGTGCCCCTTTGCCGGGACTCCGGCTCGGCTCGTAAGGGTGAATTTAGTTTGGCACTTTGTGATGAAGCCGGGGTCAATAAATCCGTGCGGGATTTCCTTTCAAATACTGTACGGAAGCACATCTGGGATTCCTTCAAGAGGTACCCCGTCTACATAGCTGATTACTAATTGCAATCTTAATGTCAGGCAAAACGCGCTAAGGCGCCGTCGATTCGAATTACTCGAATCAAGCTGCGCCTGCCGGATGGGAGTTTTCCCATTGACTGGGCACGATGCCAAGGCCATCATTAGACGGTTGGTTTAACTGTGATTGGTTTTTGGGGACTTGCGGTAGAGAATGGGCGACAGAGCGAATACACGTCAGCAGCCGGATCTTGTGGAAAACTACAGGAACTACGGCGAGCCAAGAGACGAAGGTTCAAGGAATCAAGGCGCCACGGCAGAACGATCTTCTGATCGCGTGGTCCGGAGTGGTTGCGCCTGCGGCGGCGGTTGCAATTGTTGTAGATCTTCCGAGCGTTTGCGGGAAGACCTCAACCCTCGTGACGGTCGGGGGCGCACCGAAATTCGGGTAGACCAAAATGGATTTCCCATTGATAGTGGCTGCGGTGGCAACCAGGCAACTTTCCAAAGACGCCAATCTGAAGAAGACAGAATCTGTAATGCAAATGCGGCTCTGCGTTATCAGCAGCCAGGCGTCGTAGTTTATGGTTCCGAGAATCTATCTACTTTTAACCGAGAGACCGGACGTTCCGGAAATTCCACTTATACAGCTGCACAGCTGGCCTACGATATGGATCCGCGCAATAACGTGGATCCGCGTTTGGCGATTGCTCGGAGCCTGGGCTTCGGCCGTGCCTTAGACAACGCTGATGTTGAAGTTAACGTCATTCAACCGCTGGTCGGCTGCGATGGAGTGGTTAAGTATCCTGGTGACCCGGGTTATTTTGAACTTGCCAAACTCGACGCTGAAATTAACCGTCGGCAAGGATCTACCTACTCTAGCGAACGGCTTCGTCAAGGCGTCGGTCCAGAGCAAGATGGTTGGTATCTCTATTATAAAAATGGACGCATTGCAATTGGCAATGACTTCGGACGAGGCACTCGAGTTCAACCTGGCCCTAACGTTCCCGGACATGAGCCCGGCTGCAATCAGGGGCGCATAGACCCGCGCTTTGATCCACGCAATCAGCAAGGACTGGATCCGCGATTTGATCCACGCTACCAGCAAGGACTGGATCCGCGATTTGATCCACGCAATCAGCAAGGACTGGATCCGCGATTTGATCCACGCTACCAGCAAGGAGTGGATCCGCGATTTGATCCACGCTACCAGCAACGGCTGGACCCACGATTTGATCCACGCTATCAGCAACGGCCGGACCCACGATTTGATCAAGGCGGCTGTAACCAAACCGGACGGCAATTCGAGCCGCACTTAAATCTAGGGAGAATCAATCCGGGTTCATGTCAGCAAGGCGATCTTAAGAGCGTGCTGCTGAATCTGATTGGCGGTGGTGGTCAGAACCGATTCGATCCATATAACCAAAACCGATTCGACCCGTACAACCAGAACCGATTCGATCCATATAACCAAAACCGATTCGACCCGTACAACCAGAACCGATTCGATCCGTATAACCAAAACCGGTTCGATCCGTACAACCAAAATCGGTTCGATCCGTACAACCAAGGCGGTTCCAACAACCCGTTGAATCAGGTGCTGAATTTGATTGGCGGTGGTCAGAACCGACCTAACCCCTTCCAAAACGGCGGCTGTTACCCCGGCGGTAACCAAAGTGGGTCACCGTTATTGCAACTGTTGAACGTCATCAACCGTAATCAGGGCGGAAACAATCAGAACTACAATCAGCTGCGCTACCAGGAACAGATCAGGCAACAGCAGTTGCAGGAGCAACAGCGCCAGCAACAGCTTCGCCTAGAACAAAACCGAAACCAGTTTCGTCTTGATCCTCGGGAACAGTTGCGTCAACAGCAACTGCGCCAGGAGCAGCAAAGACAAGAAC
>Ga0163151_10006558_pt1 | contig 14106 bp, 9 predicted proteins | sample OliLakLV19MP5IB2_FD_145596 | JGI IMG/M metagenome (GOLD analysis project Ga0163151, IMG submission 145596) | Freshwater microbial mat bacterial communities from Lake Vanda, McMurdo Dry Valleys, Antarctica - Oligotrophic Lake LV.19.MP5.IB-2 | ecosystem: Environmental > Aquatic > Freshwater > Lake...
GCTCGGCTGCGTCAAATCTTGCTAAATCTAGTCGGTAATGCGGTTAAATTCACTCAAAACGGTCAAATTTTTATTTCAATTAATGGAAAATCACTTAACCACAGCATCTCTTCTACAGGAAAAGAAAGTAGAGAAGAATATGCGCTAAGTTTTTCGATCGCCGATACAGGTATCGGCATTCAAGGCGATCGGATTGATAAACTATTTCAACCTTTTACCCAAGCTGATGAATCGATTAATCGTAAGTATGGTGGCACTGGACTGGGTTTGGCAATTAGTAAACGTCTAATCGAATTAATGGGTGGCACAATTTGGGTAGAAAGTCTTGGTCAAGTCGGTGGCAAACCGCCTTTAGTCTGGACATCATATCCTCGCGATCCTCTAAAACCTCAAGGCTCGACATTCTATTTTGAGATCGATGTATCACTCAATAATTCGATCGAGCAGCCGCAAACATATGCAGCAGCAGAAATTATAATTGATAGCAAAATGGCAGAGAAATTCCCTTTGCGGATTCTGCTAGTGGAAGATAATCAAGTTAATCAGATGGTTGCAAAATTATTCTTTGCTCGCCTCGGCTATCAACTTAGTGCGATCGCCAACAATGGATTAGAAGCTGTGCAAGCTGTCAAAGACCATGATTACGATCTAATCTTGATGGATGTCCAAATGCCTGAGATGGATGGATTAACTGCCACAAGGATAATTCGCACAGAGTTAAAAAGTCCTGTACGAATTGTCGCCATGACTGCCGATGCCATGTCTGAAGATCGTCAAGCTTGCTTAGATGCAGGTATGGATGATTTCGTTAGTAAACCGATTAATATCCAAGAAATCATCCGCATAGTTTCGTCTGTTTCCTAAAACTTGGTTAGCTAAAGGCGATAATTCATGTCTAGAGGGGATTAGAAGCTATAGCTAGAAAGCGGCACTAATTTGTTAAGGCGACAAATAACCTGTTAATCAACAAATCTTGTTGATATGCTCTGTCAGTTTTTGTTCCTGTGCATTCTCTAAAAAAAATTCGCAACTTTGGGACTTACTTGTTGCCTCATCTGGTTACGAATCGGAATTTCCATACCTGCTAACCTCGGTAATTTCTTTGGATTCAACAAAGTTAAGGGCAGAATGCTTGGCAATGTCAATTAGCTTTCTCCGCTCATCAATAAACTGGCTCATCTCGATCGCAAATTTAGGATGATGTTGAATCAGATGAACGATCGCGGCGGGAGCAATGCTAATCACCGTTACAGTTTGGGTCACAGTAGCAGAAACAAGGCTAAGTTCGGTGGGTAAAAACACCATTTCACCTAAGAAATCGCCTTCAGATAAATAGCTAATCTCCTGCTTCTGTCCTGCTTGATCATCTACTGATAACAAGACCTGACCGCTTAAAAGGACATAAAACGCTTTATCAAAAACACCCGCAGCCACAATTAGTTCCTTAATGCCAAATAGTTCTACGGTTGTATGTTGAGTTAGATATTGGATGGTTGGATGGTCTAGTCGAGCGAATAGAGGGAGCGATCGCAAAATTTCAGTTAGGCGTTCAGGCGTACTATTAGGGTTAACGGGTGGACTCTCAAGTTTGATTTCCATCTTGTCAGCAAAGGGAACATGAAAATGATGGCGGCGAATGGCGTAATAGGCCCGAGTCCAAAATATGTCTGTAATTTCCTCGGACTGACTGTAGTTTGTAATAAAAAAGCGAATCTCGTACTCAATATAAGTATTTTTATAAACTTGAGGATCTACTTGGGGGAGTGGCTGAGGACAAATACCATCTACAGAGAGAGCAACTGCAAGCAGCGTTTGCCGCACTAGATCGGGATGATCTTCATAAGAAAATGACATCCTCAAGCGGATGGCATGGAGCGGATCGAGCAGAGTGAAATTGCAAATGTTTTCCTTACCTAATTTGCCATTGGGAATAATGATAATATCGCGATCGATGGTTTTGAGCCGTACTGCTCGCCAGTTGATTTCAATTACCTCTCCCTGTAAATTGTCTACTTGAATCCAGTCGCCTACCTTAAATGGACTTTCAATAATCAGCAAAAAACCCGACACTAAATTGCTCAATGTATCTTGTAGGGCTAAAGCCATTACCAGAGATCCTATTCCCAATGCGCCCACGACTTTAGTTAAATCAACACCCCATACTTCGGATAGAACATATCCAAAAACACTCATCATAACGATCGCACGTAGCAATTGGAATAGCAGATTAGGAATATGAAATTGCCAAAGCTGTTGTTTTTTGTTCGTTGCTAAAAGTGTATTTAATAATAATAAAAAGGTATAAATGAAAGCAATCCAAAATAGACTACCTACGACCCGTAAAGCGATTGACTCTCTCGGCACATAAAAAAAGTTATCCATTACTAGCCATAGGGCTAAGGGTGGCAAAAGGAGATTGCGAGTAGTATTAAATACCTTTGCCAAAGGATTTCTATGGCGCTTACATCTTTCTGTAAGTTCACCTAATAGAATTACTAATAAAGGCAAGACTACGATCATGCCTAGTCCTTGTAGAAGGATTACTTGATGGCTCTGGAGGTTTAGTAGGTTGCTCATTGGTCGCTTTTTCCCTAATCTTTGGGATTGAATATATCATCTTCCTCGAAATCCAGTCCAAAGGTAATATCGCTAATCAGACCGCGTATACCCGCTTTACCAAGAACCCAAGTTGACAGATTCGATCTGTCCTCTAGACTAATGGGCTGATCTGGCTCAAAAGGAAACAGATCTTGGACGCGATCGTAGACAAATTGGGTAACTCGAATAGTATTCGCTTCTGTATGTTGGGCTAATTGACTAGCAATTCGGATCGGTTCTCCCCAGATATCATACTGGAATTTTTTCTGCCCAATCAGCGCGGCTGTGATCGAGCCAGTATGGATACCAATTCGTAAATTGAAGTTGAGATTATATTTCTGATTCACCTCTTTCACTAAGCTCAAAGCATCTTGGGCAAAGTCCACACTACGTTTAACGTGATCCATGCGAGGTTTAGTGAGTCCACAAGCAGCAATGTAGCGATCGCCAAAACAATTCAAGCGTTCAATATCTGTGCGTTCTGCATTGTCATCTAATAGGGTAACCCATTCATTAAAACTATCAACAATCGTCTTACTCCCACGCTCCTGAGTCACTTTTTCTAAATCCATAATATGGATCACAATAACCGTTACTTGTTGAGATTGATCGATAATATGCGTTTGACTGTGCTGCCATCGTTCCATTACAGAGCGGGGCATGAGATTTAACAATAGGGTTTCATTTTCTTGATCTTTTTGCATAACTGCTGCTGTTTTTTGGCGAATTTGCCCCATTAAGCCATTAAAAATCTTTGCTAATTCACTGATTTCATTGTCGGCGGTCATCTCCAACTCGGCACCTAAATCACCTGACTCCGCATTTCGCGATCTTTGTACGATCATATCAATGGGTTTTAAAAATCGTTGGGAGGCAATTGTGGCATACAGTGAAACCAGCAAAATTAGAATAATGGTGGCAATCAAGAGATAACTTTGCAAAGAGAGGATTGGTGAGTAGGCTTCCGAAATTGCGATTTCCGAAATAATTCCCCATTTGACCCCCCGAACGTTAAGCGGCGCAAAAGAACTGAGGACTTCGGAACCTCGATACCCTTTAATGATTTGCGTTCCCGACTTGCCTTCCACTATTTCTTTAGCAGCATCTGTTTCGATGGGATGAAGTAATATAGAGGTTTTCAATTTCTCAATTAAACTGATGATTTCTGATTTCACTCCGTTTTGACGCAAAACATCTAAATAGGTAGTTTGATTTTCGGTAAAGAGCCTTGATGCCGATCGCAAGCGCAAATCATCACCTACCAAATAAGTTTCTCCCGTATCTCCTAGCCCATCTTGTTTCCATCGGCTATCACCAGTCAAGACCCGATTAATTTCATCAACTGGTAACTGTATTGCCAGAATGCCCACACGTTTGTTCCCATCGTAAATAGAAGTTGCTAGGAAAGCGGCGGGAGCATTGTAGGAAGCTCGATAAAATTGGAAATCTACGAGTTGAGTATCACCGCGATCGGGGTTATCACGAACTTCTTTCGCGACTTGGGCGAGGTTACTATTGCGATAGGTGCCCGTGTAAAGATTGGTAGAAAAATCAGTTTCCTTGAAAACCGTATAGACTATATCACCTGATTCAGCATCAATTAAAAACAGATCATAGTAGCCAAATCGCTTGATTAAATTGCGAAATAAACCGTGATAGCGAGCATGAACCTGACTATACTTACTATCATCTTTTACAACAACTAATTCATCCTTTTTCCCAACTTCATAAGGATTATTAGCAATATATTGATATTGCAAATAGCGTGATTCTGGACTGTTGGGACTATAGGTTTCAAAGATCGGCGAACCTTTAACAGCCTTTGCTAATCGAGGCAGAAACTCCTGATTGTAATAAGTCTTGATTGCCTGATCCCATGCACTAGGGATTTGACTCTGTTTAAGTTGTTTAAATTCCCGATTAAATTCTGTCATGGCTTCCACTACCGTACCGTTTTCGGAGAGTGTGTTGATTTGGTTATTTAATCCATTGAAATATGCTTCGATTTGATGTGCTTTTGAAGCCCGAACACTAGTCAGTTGACTAAAAACACGTTCGGTAAGAATTTCTCGTGATTTACTCCAACTGAGATAGCCCACCACTAGAATTGATCCCAAACTTGCCATCAAGATCATGATTTGTAGTTTTGACTTAATACTGAGATGTCTAAACCCAAACATAGCTAACTCCAAAATTCATCTACGTTAACTTCTGCCATTTCTTGCTGCACTTCTTTGAAGAAGCTACTTTCGGTGAGCATTGCTACTTCTTTTTCCCGTTTAGTGTGATCAATTTCAATCTTTAATTCTGCTAATTGTTTTCTCAAGTCATCTTCACGGCGTTTGCGATCGCTGATGTTTTGCACTATGCCCTCATAGTACAGAACGTTATTGTTCATATCCTTCACCACTCGAGCATCAATTTGTGTCCAGATCATACTCCTATCTTTGCAGTAAGAACGGTACTCAAAACCCTTCACTGTTTCTTGGGTTTCTAAGAGTCCTCTAACTTCATCTCGTGTCTGGGGATCAACATAAACCTGTTCCCCAATATTAGTAATGCTCTCAATCATTTCCGCAGGGGAGTGATAACCATAAATCTTAGCCAAGGCTGGATTGGCATTAATATATCGCCCACTTGGTGAAGATTGAAAGATCCCTTCTAGGGCATTTTCAAAAATACTCCGATAGCTTTCCTCGGCAATGCGTAATTCTTCATTTTTGGTTTCTAAAGTTGCAAAAGATTCCTTGAGTTGCCCTGCCATACTATTGAAAGAATTTTCCAGTGTATGAATTTCTTGGATTTCAATAAAGTTATGAGTATCTACTCGCTTGTCAAGATTCCCAGTTGAAATTTCTTCGGAGGCTTTAGTAATTTGGATAACGGGACGGGTAATGGAGCGGGCGGTGAGAATACCAACGGCGATCGCCGCCACTAACGCTACTAAAGAAAGTAATAGTGTATTACGAGTATTTTCGTTAATTTGCGCCATAAAATCTGACTCTGGCAATACGGTGACAATCAGCCAGTCCAATCCGAATTCCTGTTTCCAGGGATTAACTAAGACAAAATAGCGTTGCCCTTGAATTTCAATAGTCAGCGTTATTTTCTCTTTGATTTCTTGAAAACTATTAAACCGATTTTTCAGAGTTTCAGTAGTCTTTTGAATTAACGGATCACTGATGTTTAAGGCACTGAAGCGTTGGCTCTTACCATTTACTTGATCAAAAGAGGGTTGAGAACCAGAATTGCCAATTAACTGACCATCTCGTTCCATGACAAAAACTCGTCCTGAGTAACTCACCTTTAAGTTACGCAAAAAATCAGTAATATTTGATAGTTGTAAGTCAACCCCAATTACACCCAGTAATTTGCCATTTTTTGCAAAAATAGGACGAACTGCTTCTACAGCAATAAAGTTAAGCTGGTCAAGGGAATACACTGAAGTCCAGCTTGGTTTACCTGCTTTAACTGCTTGAACATACCATTCTGTTTTAAGGGTATCGTAGGGATTAACCTGTAGTACATTGCCGTAATCGCCCTGCTCATTGACGGCATAAGTAAACAGTTTTCCCTCTGTTCTTGCAGAAACCTCGTCAATGGTGACTCCTTTACCCGGCATGGTCGGACCTGCGCCAATAAAGCGTCCATCTGCGAGTCCATAGGAGATAAATCCGATATTCTCAAATGCTTGTGCCTGCTTCCAAAAATAAAGTCCAGCCCGATTAAAGTTGTTTAGATCTAGTAATCCGATGTCGATCGCATCAATATTAGCTTGATTAATTCGATGAGGAATTGAGAAATAGTTATCTAGGTGCTGATCAACTCTGTCATTTATGGATATCATCAATCGATCAGCCAGATTATTTACTGCTTTTTCACCATTTCGGAAGGAGAGATAGCCAACTAAACCAACGGCTGCAACAATTTGCAACACAAAAGGAACAACAAGGGCAGTGCGGAGTTGGAATTTACGGGGTGTTTTATTAATCATCCTTCTATAATTTGCTGCGCTACTTTCCGGAACTCTTGGCTGATGGGGTGGTCTGGATATTTCACACAAAATACTCCTTCACTAGCAAGCTGAACCAAATCTTCCGAGAGCGGAAATACCCCGGCAACGGTTTCGCCGTAGGTCTCTTCAACTTTCTGTTTCAGGGCCGCTAGGTTAAGTTTACTGTGGGCTTTGTTGATTGCTAATAACATTTTGCGGACTTTTAGTTGCCGTGCCACATCCACTGTGATCGCTGTGCCTTGATAGTCTTGCTTATCGGGGCGCAAAATTAGGATCAAGATATGGGAGATGGCGATCGATAAAAATGTCTCTTTTGATAAACCGGGATGGGTATCAATAAATAAATAATCAAGTTCGAGTGCTTTCACAAAGCTCCGAAATCCATTATTGAGCAGTTTGACATCATAGCCGTCTTTTAAAATTCTGGCGATATTATCTGCTTTAACACTAGAAGGAATTAAAAACAGCTTACCTGCACCTTCTACACCCACATTAGCACTAACATCATAAGCAGCTTCCTCTATAGGAATTTCTCCCCACAGATAATTATTGAGGGTTTTTACCATCTGCTCTGGTTCTAGACAAAATAGATTATGAATCCCTGGAGAAGGAACATCTGTATCTACTACACCAACTCTGTATCCTTGTAAAGCCACAGTGGTTGATAGATTAGCAGTAAAGTTAGATTTGCCTGTACCGCCTCGATATGAGTGGATAGAAACAACTTTTGGCATCTGTAAATAATGATAGATAGATTAATATAGGAGTTATGCATTGACAGATTTTTGTTTTATGATTTCATCAAAATCGGTATTCTGTGATACTTCTTTGATGGCTATTAGCCTAAAATTTTATCAAATCTTTCAATCTCACAAAATTTTAGAAATACCTGAAATGCTTTAATTTCCTCAACACACAATAGTATTAATTGCACAATACGTAAGTGCTACAGTACACCAAAATTTAGCTTCATTAATCATGGTGGTATGTGGAAAAGTAAACTTCACAAAAGTATATTGAGCTATTTATCACATCCAACGGAACTAGCTCCCACAAGACATTAAGACATATGTTTCCAACTGTCCCATAGAGTATATCGTTTGTAAAATGAATGTTCTTAATTACGGGTATGCACTAAATCGATATGAAGAAAATCAACGTGAGCTATTGCTCTGTTTGAGTAAGGTACCGTCAACTTAACCAAGGGGTGAAGATGAACTGTAGAATTCTACACCCATTCTGATAAAGTTTGCTTTCAAATTTTCAAGCTTTTGTCTAAAGCTTCGATGTTTCATCTACAATCAGCTTGCGTAACCAAAGGTGTTGTAAATCATTACTTTAAATAGTAACCAGAAATAGCACTCTATATGGGGCAATATACACAATCATTAAAAACTGTCCGAAGTATTACTATTACAAGTCAAATCAAAACGACAGTCAATTTGTTGAAGTCACAAATTTGACTGTCTTCCGAGAAGCGACAGCTAGAGTGTTAAATATTTAAGAAACGACATCTAATTTGTTAAAATCTCGTATAGTCTTACTTGGTAGGCTGAATGCTATAGTTCATGTCTAGAGGGGATTAGAAGCTATAGCTAGAAAGCGGCACTAATTTGTTAAGGAGACAAATAACCTGTTAATCGACAGATTAATTTGTAAATCTAGCGATCGCAAAAATCACGGCACAGGCGGCAATCCCGATCGAAAACAACATAACTGTGCTGGTGGTGCGTTCGGCGAACAGGCTTAATTCTGCGGCGAGGGCTTCAGGCGATTTAGATTTATCCGTCCACACAAGATAACTAAAGGCGAATAGAAAAGCTAACAGGATTAAAACAACCAGCAAGAACCCAAGGATTGGCGCAACTGTTGTCGTGAATGTGTTCGTCATCGATTTTTTTCCTCTAGCAATACTTCAAACGTCAGAAAATCTGTTTGTTGTACCTCATAATCGCCCAGAAATTCCAGATCGAAGTGATAAGTTACAAAAAATTTAGATTTACTGGCTCAGAGAAATTGAATCGATCGAACTGAAACGTTCTACGATACGCTTTGACTTTAGACTTTATTTTTAAGAGGTAATCAATGTCAGCTATCCGTGAAGTTATGGGCGATCCAGGTGAATTTTGGGACGAACTGAGTTGGACAGATCTTAGCAGTGCCGAGCAAGCACTATTTTCAACACTAGGCTGGAATCAAACAAGTTGGGAAGAAGACGATTGGCCAGAAACTTCTGATAAGTACTGGGAAGATTTGACCAATGAGGAGAAGTCAGCCGCAAAAAAACTTGGCTTTACGGAAGATATCTGGGATGAAGACGATGAAGAGGACGACGAAGAAGACGAAGATGAAGAATAACCGAGAGTTAGTCCGTCACTGACCACCAAGCGATCGAAAATTTCTGCACAGGTGTGTTCACTTGCGGAGAACGAAACACAACTCGCAGTTTGTATTCGCCTGGGGCAGGGATTTTGATAAACAGATGTTCGGTGTTGTCAATTTTGCTGACCGATGACCACACGCTTTGGCTGGGATCTCGATCGATCTTTCGCATTAGATAAAGATCGAGGTTATTTAACCCACCATCGCTAAATTTTTCGCCAATGTCATATTTGCCATTGGTGTTTTTATCTTCTAGAGTGACCAAACGATCCCAAGTCAGTGTCGCGGCAATGTAACTGTCTTTGAGTAGGGGTTTGTCGATCGAATAGTCTTGGAAATCATTAACCTTAATCTGGTTGTAATCCCAGCCCATAGGTTTGACGTTGCCAGGCGATTGCTCCCCTGCTTGCAATTGTAAAAAAGCCCGAAAAGCATTTAGTTGTCCTGCACCCATCGACTGACTGAGCGGAATTTCGCGGCTCCCATAAGCTTCAGAGTCGATCCAAGTTTTGCCAAGTCGATCGAAGATTGTTTTGCTCATGCCCAGAGTTTTGCCATCACCGCGATCCTTAATTTTGTCAGCCGAGTTGATTAACACTGCCTTGGTAACTTCGTGGCGACGCGCATCGGTGCTCCAATTATTCGTAGCAATTTGCAGATCGACAAATTCTTGCAACAGGGCGATCGCACCCGTGACATGCGGTGCGGCGAAACTACTACCACTAGCAGCGACAAACTTACCTCTGAGATTGGGCAGCATAATTCCCATTCCAGGCGCAAGCAGAGAAAGCGATCTCCTGCCATCGATCGGACTCTCCACCCCTGCCGTCCAGCGTTTGTCTTTATTCAAGTCGGTGAAAAATTCGCCTCGATCGAATCGCCCATTGCCATTTCGATCGATGAATGGTTCATCCACCAAATTACCCAGATCGATTCGATCGTAGACGTTAGCTCTAGGGTGAGTAAAGCCTATGGTTAAGCCATTAAACTGATCGGTGGGAATTGGGATGCCACCTTTACCCTGATTACCTGCAACCACCATTAGCGTGTTGGATTTAATCGCCAACCAGTCAAGGCATTGAGTCAGTAGGGCGTTACCATCTAGCTTGGCATTTGGGCGCGGATCTTCATCTAGTGGCTCACCAAAGCTAAAATTCACGGCGCGGACATCGCCATTATTTTGGAGCGCGACATGTTGGGTAGCGATCGCGGCTTCTTGCTGTCCATCTCGCTTTGATAGCGCATAGGCCGAGGATAATAATTTTGCCCTAGGAGCGACACCGCGATAGACCTTACTGCGACTGATCATCACTGCCGCTACCTGTTCGGAATGGTCATCTACCTGTTTGTTGGGCTGAGCTTTTTGGTCACGCGAGAACACGCTGAAAGGTTCGACCACAAATTTATCCAGCCGAATCAATTTATTTACGATTTTATCAACGCCAAACTGACCAGGACGACTAAGTTCGATCTGACCAATAAAGATATTTTTACCTGTCAAGTTGTAAGGAAAACTCTGGAGCTTACGAGCATCAATTCCTTGTTCGCCCACCGAATACTCTAGAGCATGGGCAATCGGGACGGCGATTTGTCCAGAGGCAAACACTAATCCCCCAACAAACCCACCAACAAACCCACCAACAAACCTAGGGGCTTTACGCATTGTCTCTTAGAATAGCTATATCAGGCATTTTACGGCAGAATTTGCGATCGACACCACGAACTACCACAAATCTCATGGTTAAATTCTTACTTAAACTCTTAGGCTTTCTTTCACTTGGTCTTAGCATCAGCAATGCCGCTCAATCCCAGAACATATCTCCGATTGCTACCGATCTAAATCTCAACCAAGAATTAGTTGAAAGTAGCCCTGTCTTACGACGCTGGCTTGCCGATCCGCCTGATGTTTTATATGACATTTACAATAGCCCCAGTTTTAACACCAAACTAAAAATAGGCTTAACCTCACGCGACAACTCACTCGGTTTTGAGATCGGCGTTGATGATGTATTTTTAGGTAAAACTGCTTTCACTGTCAGTGCGGGCTATCAACGCGAATTTACTGGTAAAGAAAATAATTTCGATGCGAACCTGCGCTACTACGTCCTGCCACTTGGTTCCTATTTCAACATCTCTCCTCAAGTGGGATATCGATCGATCGACATCGCCTCACTCGGCAACACCTCTGGGATTGATGTCGGCGTGCAAGGTATTTTAGTACTTTCGCCACATAGTGCCGATTTGCGCTTATCTCAAACTTTTACCGCACCAGGCAGTAATAACGAAGCTAGTATAACCACTCTCGCGGCCAGCTATGCAATCACCCGTAAGTTACGCTTGGGCAGTAATATCCAATGGCGGCGATCGAATATTCGTTACGACAGTCGGGTGGGATTTGTCTTAGAACTAGCACTTTGAAGCACAGGGTTAGTTTTCGATCGACGATCGATCATTTGCACGAGAGCGATCGCGGTTGACGGATACCTTGCACAACCATGCGGAGATTGCTGGAGGGAGCAAGAGTAACGCCTCGTCTCGCTGGCTTTACAGGACTGCGATCGGCAAAAGTAAGTTTAAACTGGGTCAGAACTGTCGCTAGGACTAATTTCATCTCAAATAGAGCGAACACCATGCCAAGACATCGACGAGAGCCGCCACCAAATGGAATAAACTCGTATGGTGTAAACTGTCGTTCTAAAAAGCGTTCGGGGCGAAATGTTTTTGGATTTGGATATAAATCTTCTCGATGATGGAGCAGATAAATACATGGAGCGAGATATGTACCCTGCTCAAATTCGTAATCCATCATCTTAATCGTCGATCGAACTACACGCGGAAAAGTTAACATCCCAACAGGATAAATCCGCAATGTCTCATTACACACAGCCGTGAGATATGGCAACTGATAGACAATATTTGGATCGGGATCTGCGCCCACCCCATCTAATTCCTCGATCAATCGATCGAACACTTGCGGCTGACTATGCACCCAATAGAATGCCCAAGCGAGGGCAGAGGCAGTAGTTTCATGTCCTGCCACTAGCAACGTCATCAGGTCGTCACGCAGTTCGGCATCGCTCATCGGTTCGCCTGCTTCATCTCTCGCTGCCATCAGCAAACTCAGGATATCAGTACGATCTTGAGATATGGATGCTGGTTCATGTCGCCGCGACTCGATTTCGGCATAAATCAACTTGTCGATTTGGCGCGATCGATCTAAAAATTGCCCCCAAGGACTCCAATTACCTAAATCTTTTTGCAATATGGGAAGAAAGAGAAAACTCACCCGCCAAGGTGCGCTAAGCCCTTCCAAAACCAAACTTAAGAGCTGCTTGAGATTACGGTATCGCAGTTTTTGTTCTGGATTTTCTGAATTCTCACTCAGCCCAAATACAGCTTCGAGAATCACCCGTAGTGAAATCTCTTGCATGGTCGAACGTACAGAAAATGCTTCTCCATTCATATTTTGGGTGATTGCATCGGTCGCAGTCTGGCAGATTAATTGTCCGTAAGCCTTCATTCGATCGCCATGAAATGGCGGAATTAGCAAACGTTTTTGTCTCTGGTGTCGATCGCCGTCTTGCATAATCAACGAATGCTCACCCAGTATGGGCTTTAAGATGCCATTGCCTTTGCCACAGTCAAACAGCTTGTTGTCATTGCTAAAAACCTCTTGCACCATTTGCGGGTTAGCAATCAAGATAAATGGCGGAAAATTCACAAATTGCGCCTTAATCACGTCACCATAACGTTGAGCGTTAGTCTCCATATATGAGAGCGGATCGACAATCCAGTTATACATCTGGACTAGAGGCAGAGTTTTTGGCCCATCAAGCAGTTTCATTGCAACATCCCAATCGATCACTAAACTCAGTCTAGCTTGAGGCTCATAGTTTTTCCTGCGAAAAACCTCCAGTTTTCAACTTGGACGAGGTTTCGATCGATGGCTAACAGAAAACTAATCGATCGATCGAATCTCAAACTGGTCGATCGATACTGATGGCGAGAATATAACTATTTTGGTTAGTTTGACTGATTCGGGTGAATATTTGACTGATCCGGGTGGCTAACTCTAGTATAAATAAGGAAGGTGCTTAACGAATTACTGGAATATGCAGAGAGTGCGCCGCGAACTCAAACTTATCTCGCCAAAAATCCATCACTTAAAACCCCACTAACTATGCCAGCTATCAAGAGTATTGCCTTCATCGCTGCTAACGTCTCCGATTACCAACAACTCGCCAACAGTGTAAATCCCGATACTGAAGTCGTCATCCTCAACCAAGACGGCATCGCCCAAATTACCGACACACTGGCTCAGAGACAGAACATCGGGGCAATACATATTATTTCTCATGGTAGTGATGGCGACTTACACCTAGGCAACAACAGCCTGAATCATGCCAATCTAGCCGGCCATACCGCAACCATAAAGTCTTGGGTAAAAGCTTTGGCAACAGGAGCAGAGTTATTGCTCTATGGCTGTAATGTCGCCGCCCACGCGATCGGGCAGAGCTTTGTGCGGGAAATTGCCGCACTTACAGGCGTAAACGTGGCAGCATCTACAGATCTCACGGGTAGCAGCAACCTCGGTGGCAACTGGAATCTGGCATTTAGAACGGGCGAGATTGCAACGGCTAATGTCATTGCTCCCCAGACACAGATAGCCTATCCGCACGTATTGGCAAACTATACAGTCACGAATACATCTGACAGTGGCGCAGGATCGCTACGTCAAGCAATTCTGGATGCCAATGCTACTGCTGGAGTAGCCGATACAATTACCTTTACTGGTGCTACCTTCATCGATGTCACGCCAGATACCATAACCCTCTCAAGCCTATTGCCGATCGTCACCGATGACCTCACTATTACAGGGACAGGAGCTAGTCTCCTCACCCTTGACGGCGGTAACAGCACCCGCATTATGTTTGTCAATCAGGGCAATGTCAATATTTCTGGACTGACTTTTGCCAACGGACGCGGCAAGGGCGGTGATGGTAGTGGTGGTGGGATGGGTGCTGGTGGTGCCCTGTTCATTAATGGTTTGTTTAACGGTGGCGCAGTATCGACCAACGTCACTCTCTCCAATGTGGTGTTTAGCAATAATC
>Ga0163151_10006560_pt1 | contig 14104 bp, 9 predicted proteins | sample OliLakLV19MP5IB2_FD_145596 | JGI IMG/M metagenome (GOLD analysis project Ga0163151, IMG submission 145596) | Freshwater microbial mat bacterial communities from Lake Vanda, McMurdo Dry Valleys, Antarctica - Oligotrophic Lake LV.19.MP5.IB-2 | ecosystem: Environmental > Aquatic > Freshwater > Lake...
ATTCCGTGCGATCGGGTTCAACATGAGGCGGGACCGGTCCCCGGACGGATGCATCCGGGGTTCCGACCTCATGCGCAAACGGGCGCCCGAACCCTTCAGGAATCCGGCGGCCTGTTCCTGCAGGTCTGCGACCGCAGGGTTAGCAGCCCGTGGTGGAAGTCACTACTGCGGCCGAGCACGCTCGAGCGTTGCGGCGCCAGGCTAGGAAAGTCGTGCTCAGTGGCCGGGAAGGCCACCTCCGCCGTCTTTCCGTCGCCTTTCTTGCATCGCTCGAGCGTGCTCGGCCTCGCGACGTGACTTTCACCACGGACTGCCCGTGGGGTGATTCCAACGGATCGCCGACCGTCACCCGCTCGCACGACCGCACCTCCTTCACCACACAGCTACACCCCGCAGCCAACCCTCGACCTGACGAGCCGAATGCGGGAGTCGCGCATGTCCGCATCTGGGGGAGGCCGGGGAGAGCAATCTCCTCGGCCGACCGGGCCGGGCAAGGTCCGGTCCTCTGCCCAGGATGTCGCCATCGAGCGCATCGCCGCACACTCCCACGGCGTGCGCCGGGTCGAGAACGCGCTCGTTCCGGGAAGGCTCTGGATCCGCCGCCCGTCCCGGTTCGAATCGCGCCTCATTCCATCCGGCGCCCGGTGGTGATCGTCCCGCCGCGCGTCAGCTCGAAGGACGCGGCCTTGCTGCCCTCGCCCGGGAAGACGAGCTTCGACTCGCTCTCACCCACGAGGGTGAACGCGAAGGCGCCGCGGTAGCGCAGCTCGACCGGCGCGCCGGTCGGCCATTCGAAGAACAGCTTCCCACCCGTCGAGGCGATCCGCACCCGCGTCGTCGCGATCTGGTACGTGCCGACGAACGCGGCTGCGTCTGCGGCGGAGAGCGGCAGGCCGCGCTGATTCGGATACGGCAGGCCCAGCAGGTAGCCGGCGATCTCGCGCTCGATTTCGTCGACCTGCGCCGAGGCGCAGTTCGCCAGCACGACCACTGTCGTGTCGATGTCGTCGTAGTGCGCGGCGCGCAACCGGAAGCCACCGACGCCGCCCGCATGGACGTACCATCGCGATTCACCCAACCGGCCCACCGTCATCGCGAAGCTGGCACCCGTCGGCTTGCCGTCCGCCGTGACCGCCGACTTCGTCAGCGCCTCCGTGGTCGCCTCCCCGAACGCGTTCTCGTCGCAGAGGGCGTGCATCCACAGGGCGAGGTCACTCGCGGTCGAGCACAGCGCCTGGTTGCCCGCGTACGGCGAGTCCGGCAGCGCCACCTGGAGGTCGCGGTCGTCCACGATCTCCTTGCAGTCCTCCGCGTAGCCCACTGGACGCGACTCGACCGGGCACACGTCCGTGTTCGTCATGCCGATCGGCCCGGTCACGTGCTTTTTCAGGTGCTCCGCCAGCGCTTCGCCCGAAGCGCGCGTGACGATCATTCCGAGCAGCACGTACCCGGTGTTGTCCAGCGAGTACGCGGTACCCGGTTCGAAGTCGAAGGGCACGTCCGCGTACAGGGCCAGGAACTCCTTCCCCCCGAGCTTGCCCGTCTCGACCTCGGGATGTTTCGCCTGCAGCTTGCGCCAGCCGGGCACGCCCGACGTGTTCGTGAGGAGGTGGCGCAGCGTCACATCCTTCGGCTTCACCGGGAACTCGGGCAAGAGCTGCGCGAGGTCGTCCTCGAGCCCGAGCTTGCCGCTCTCCACGAGTCGCATCACGGCCACGGCCGTGATGGGGTGCGCGAACGATCCGATCGGCCAGCGCGTGTCCGCGGTCGCGCGGTCGGCGCCGGCGAAGCCGAACCCACGGCAGGTCAGGAGCCCGCCGTCCTTCGCCACGGCGATCGTCAGTCCGGGCACGCCGTCCTCATCGATCGCGCGCAGACCGACTGCGGCGACGAGATTGTCGAGCGCGTCGCGTGGCGCGGGCGGAGTCGCCGCGCGCGGCGCTTGGATAGCGGGCGCGGAGTGACCGGGGGTATCGAGGGGAGCGAGGAGGGAGAAGACTGCGGCAATCCAGGAGAAGGTCGTCATGGCTCGCTCATTCTCATCCTCGTCGAGCCCGCTCGTCCATGCCGACTGCTACGCACCACGCCGTAGAGCGGCCGGAACGAGAGCGCAGCGGATCGGGGCGCTCGGCGCGTCGAGCGGCTCGCGCGACCGCGCGACGGCTCCCGTCCGACGGCGGATCGGGGCCGCTCCCGACCTGCGTCCCATTGCGTATGGCTGCGGGCCGCCGTGCGTGGACCATGCGTGCGTGCACACCTCGGCCGCCCACCGCCGACCGAGAACCCGCCGGGCGACCGCGAAGTTCTCGACCACTCCGCGTCCGGATCGCGCGATCGCCAGGGCGGGAGCGGCGTACGCCCCGCGCACCGTGGCACGCGCGGGCGAGCCTCGAACGGGCGCGAGGGCACAGCCTCGGCTCGCAGCGCGGCTCGCCGACCTACGTACTGCGGCGGGTCTCTGCGTAAGCTGTAGGAAGCCGCAACGTCTCCTCGTTGGGCACTCACGGCCATGGAACTCCCGTTGGAGCGCTCGTCCCGCAGTCCGCTCGGCGACTCCGCCCAACCGGCTCACGTGCCGCGCGCCGCGGCCGTGCCGCCCCGCCAATCGCGGATCCATGGTGAAGCCGAGCCCGGAGCGGTGCTGCCCGGGTGGACGGAGGACCAGGTCCTGCGCCGCTTCCGCGATGTGACCGAGGACATCGGACTCGTACTGGATCACGACGGGCGCATCGTCTGGTCGAATCCGGCGGCGAACTGGCTCTCCACCTCCCACGAGGGGACCGCCGGCCCGTCGCGCACCCTCCTCGAGGGAGTGCTCGCCGAGGATCGGCCGCTCGTCGCCGCGGCCCTCGGCCGCATCGCGGCGCGTACAACTTTGGAGTCCGAGCGCATCGAGGTTCGCCACATGGGCGGCGAAGGCCGGATCCGAAGCGTGCAGTGGGCCCTCCACTCGTTGTGCGACGAGCAGGGGCGGATGGTCGGCTACTCCGGCTGCGGGCGCGAGGTGACCGAGCAACGGCGCATCGAAACAGCGATCCAGCGCAGTGACGCGCGCACGAGCGCGGTCCTGGCATCCGTGCTCGACCCGATGGTCTCGATCGACGCCTTCGGGACGATCTCGTCGGCCAGCGATTCGGTCGAGCGCGTGTTCGGGTACACGCCCGCGGAACTGGTCGGGCAGAACATCCGGGTCCTCATGACCGAGCCGCACCGCTCGGCCCACGACGGATACCTGGCGAAGTACCGGCGCACGAACGAGGCCGGCATCATCGGCCGCACGCGCGAGTTCGAGGTCGTACGCAAGGACGGCCAAATCCTCGTGTGCGCCCTGTCGGTGTCGCGCGCGGATCCCTGCGACGGTCAGGACGCGATCTTCACCGGTATCTTCCGCGACGTCACCGACCTGAAGCGCGCCACGCAGGCCCTCGTCGAGAGCGAGCGGCGCTTTCACGCGATCTTCGACGGGGCGTTCCAGTTGACCGGTCTGCTCGCGCCGGACGGGGTGGTCCTCGAGGTGAACCGACCCGCGCTGGAGGCGATCGGCGTTCGCCGCGAGGACGTCGTCGGCGTGCCGTTCGCCGATACGCTCTGGTGGTCCAGCTCGCCCGAGATGCGGGCGCGCATGCAGGCAGCCATCACGGACGCGGCGCGCGGCGAGTTCGTGCGGTTCGAGGCGCGCAGCGTCGCGCACGACGGCTCGCTGCGCGACATCGACTTCTCCTTGAAGCCCGTGAAGGACGAGAACGGCCGGGTCGTGCTCCTCATCCCCGAGGGGCGCGACATCAGCGAGCTCAAGCGCGCCCAGCGCGCCGAGGTGGCGATGTTGCGTGCGTTCGCCGCGATCGGCGAGTCGGCGGCGCTCCTCGCCCACGAGATCAAGAACCCGATCACGGCGGTGAACGTCGCGCTGCGTGCGGTCGCGTCGGAACTCGGCGAGGACCACCGCGTCATCCTCGAGGAGCTCGTGACGCGCATGCAGCGCATCGAGCAGATGATGCGTCGCACGCTGTCGTTCACGAAACCGCTGGACCTGCGGGTGTGCCATTGCGGCGCGTCCGAGCTGCTCCCCGCGGTGGAGAAGCACTTGCACGACGCCATCGCGCGCGCGGACGCCGTGATCCGCATCGAGGTGCCGCGCGACGACGTGGACATCCTGTGCGATCGCCAACTCCTGCACGACGTCCTCGCCAACATCGTGACCAACGCGCTGGAGGCGAAGGGACGCGGCGTGACCGTCACCATGTCCGCCGTTCGCGGTCAAGACGGCGGCGCGGTGATCGCAGTCGAGGACGACGGCCCGGGCATCCCCGACTCCCTGATCGAGGCCCTGTTCCGGCCCTTCGTCACCACGAAGCGCAACGGCAACGGTCTCGGCCTGGCGATCTGCCGCAAGATCGTCGAAGAGCACGGCGGCACGATCGCCGCCGAGCGCGGGCGGGCGAGCGGCGCGCGCTTCGAGATCCGACTGCCCCCTGAACAGAAGTTGGCGTGAACGCAACGATGGAAACAGCAGCCCCGATCCGTGTCTTCCTGGTGGACGACCAGACCATGATCCGTGCCGGCTTCAGGAGCCTGCTCGGCCGCGACCCGCGCTTCACCGTCCTGGGCGACATGGGGGATCCGCGCGAGGCGATCGCCGTGATCGCCGAACTCAAGCCGGACGTCGTCCTGCTCGACATCTCGATGCCGGGGCTCTCGGGTATCGACGCGCTCCCGCTGATCCGCAAGGGGCATCCGCGGGTCAAGGTCGTGATGTTGACGCACCACGAGGGCGAAACGTTCGTGGAGCAAGCGCTGCGCGCGGGGGCCGACGGATACCTCTCCAAGGATTCCGATCCCGTGGAACTCGTCCTGGCGCTGCAGTCGGTGCACCAGGGCAAGATGTACCTGTCGCCGCGCGTCGCCGGGACCGTGCTGCAGCGCAATCGCGCGAGCGGGCTGGCGGCCGCCACCGGGGCCCAGATGCTGCAGGGCAAGCTCGAGTCCCTGACGCCGCGCGAGCGAGAAGTCTTCCAGCTCCTCGCGCTCGGGAAGTGCAACAAGGAGATCGCGCGCACCCTCGCGATCACGCTCGGGACCACCAAGAAGCACCGCGAGAACCTGCAGCGGAAACTCGACTGCCACTCCGCCGCCGAGATGGCGCTGCTCGCCATCCGCGAGGGGCTGATGGTGCCCTGAAGCCCGACCTCGTCGCGCGGGGCGACCGCCTGCAACTCGCCGACCCGCACTTCCGCCGGGAGCTCGCGATCGAGACTGCATGAGCGTGTGCGTGTGCTCCATCGAATCCCTCCTTCCGATAGGACGCGCGGTGAACGGTCGGGTCGTCGAAAATCACGAGGAAACAAGCATCGATCGACGACTGTCCCCAACGCGGGATTCGATTCCACGGTTATTCGAAGCGCTGTGCACCACACGTCGCGGCCGACCGACGTGCTCGAGTGCGAGGAGTCGAGGCCGGAGGGCTCGGCTCGAGCACCCGCGAGACCGCGCGATGATTCCGCGCACATTCCGTGAGAGTGTCCGGTGAGGTCGGCGTCGGTTCGTCCGACGAGCAACGTTCGTTCGATGGCTGGTTGCGTCGATCGGACGTGGATCGAGAACGTTCGTGAGGACGAGCTGGGTCTTGTGCAGGGCATTCCGCCTCGCACTCGCGCTCGCACGCGGCACTCCGCACTCCGCACTCCGCACTCGGCACGTGGCACGTGGCACTCGGCACTCGGCACTCGGCACGCGGCACGCGCACGCGCACGCGCACGCGGCACGCGGCATGCGGCACTCGCACTCCGCACTCGGCACTCGGCACTCAACCTCGGTCGTCGCACCGTCGGATCGACGAAAACATGTCGACACCAGTTCGTTCGTCCCGAGCGATCGACCGAGAACGCCGCAACCGGCCTCGAGAGGTTCGGTGCCTGTCGCACAGTTGAGTCGCGCCGATGATTCCGCGCACATCCGCCCCACGTATCGCCCCGCGGCCGAACGCGGGCAGGACGGGCGTTCGGAACACCTGGATCCCTGCTCACGGAAACTCCGAGCCGCTCACGGGGCCTTGAGCTGCTCAGAGAGACTTCGAGCTGCTCAAGGGTCCGCCGTCGGCACCTCGACCGCGCGGTTCGCCGGCCGGCCGACGACCGGGCGGGGCACCGGATGGAGCGCCGGTGCGCGCGGCGCCGGAATCGAGGCGCGCGCGTCCGAGGGGAGATTCCGTGTAATCGGGTTCAACATGAGCGGGACCGGTCCCCGGACGGATGCATCCGGGGTTCCGACCTCAGGCGCAAACGGGGGCCGAAACCCTTCAGGAATCCGGCGGCCTGTTCCTGCCGGACCGCGATTGCACGGCTAGGCTGGTCTTCGTCGGGCCATGCGGCTCGTGTTCGGAGCCTTCCGAGCGTTGGAATTGTCCCGGCTGTCCTACCTGCATGCTGGCGATCACGCAGATTCTGCAAGACGTGCAGGCCGGCCGGCCCGGCGCTCCCGAGGAACTCGCGGCGGCGCTCTACGAGGAGTTGCGCACCGTGGCGCGACGCGACCTGGCAGGCGAGCGGGTGGGACACACGCTCCAGCCGACCGCGCTCGTGAACGAGGCCTGGATGCGCCTCTTCGCCGGCCAACCGACCGCGTTCGAGAATCGCGCGCACTTCTTCTCTGCGGCGGCGACGGCGATCCGGCGCGTCCTCGCGGACCACGCGCGTCGACGCCAGGCCGAGAAGCGCGGCGGCGATCCCGGACGCGTGCCACTCGAAGAGGTCGAGGCGGGCGGTGCCGTGCGTGCCGAGGACGTGCTGGCCCTCGACGGGGCGCTCGCGCGGCTCGAGAAGTTCGCGCCTCTGCAATCGCGGATCGTCGAGATGCGCTTCTTCGGCGGCTTGACGACGCCCGAGCTCGCGCTGGCACTCGAGATGTCGGAATCGACGGTGGAGCGCAATTGGAGGCTCGCGCGAGCTTGGCTGAGGGCCGAGTTGGATCGCCGCGATGAATCCTGAACGCTGGACGACGGTCGAGCGCCTGTTCCACCGCGCCTTGGAACTCGAGAGCGCGGAGCGCCGTGCCTTCCTGGCGGAGGAGTGCGTCGACGATGTCGATCTGCGTCGCGAGGTGGACCGCTTGCTCGCGGCCGACGAGCATCCGCACGAGCTCGTCGCGCGGTTGGACGGCGGCGCGCTGCTGCCCGTCGTGGATCCGATGGTCGGCCGCGAGATCGGCGCGTACAGCCTGACCGCACGCATCGCTTCAGGCGGCATGGGTGTCGTCTACCGCGCCGAACGCCGTGACGGCCTGTTCCAACACGCGGTCGCGATCAAGCTGATTCGCATCGAGCTCGCGACCGAGAGTCTCGTGCGCCGGTTCGAGTCCGAACGACGCACGTTGGCTGCGCTGCACCATCCGAACATCGCGGCGCTGACGGACGGCGGTACGACGACGGACGGACGCCCGTACCTCGTGATGGAACTCGTCCTGGGGGTCCCCATCGATCGCTACTGCGACGAGAAAAACGCTTCGATCGTCGAGCGTTTGCGCCTGTTCGTGCAGGTCTGTCGCGCCGTCCACTTCGCGCACCAGAACCTGGTCGTCCACCGCGACCTCAAGCCGGGCAACATCCTGATCGACGCGACCGGCAACCCGAAGCTCCTCGACTTCGGCATCGCGCGCGTTCTCGACGGCGGCCTGCAGGCGAGTGGGCTGTCCGCGACGATGACGCTGAGTCAAGCGTTGACGCCCGACTATGCGAGTCCGGAACAGCTCACGCTCGGCCCCGTGACAACGGCGATGGACGTGTACTCACTCGGGGTGGTGCTCTACGAGTCTCTCACCGGACGCCGCCCGTTTTCGAGTGAGAATCAAAGCCCGATCGACTGGCAACGCGCCGTGATCGAGCGTCCGCCGACTCGACCCAGCACGACGGCGTTGCGGCCGGACGCCGCGCTCGCGATCGCTGCGCTCGCGCCGCGCGAGGCCCCGAAGGTCCTCGCGTCACGCCGCGGCATGACACCCAAGGCGCTGCGTCGTCGCCTGCGAGGCGATCTCGACCGCATCGTGCTGATGGCGCTGCGCAAGGAGCCCATCCGTCGCTATGCATCGGCCAACGACCTGGCGGACGACGTCGAGAGACATCTCGCAGGCCATCCCGTGCAGGCGCGCGGCGACTCCTTCGCGTACCGGAGCTCGAAGTTCATCCGCCGGAACCGCATCGCGGTCGGGTCCGCTGTCGCGCTCGTCCTGGCCCTCGCGTTCGGCGTCATCGCCAAGACTCGCGGCGAGTCCCGAGCGCTCGAGCAGGCGATGCACGCCCGCGTCGAGGCCCAATCGTTCCAGGCCATCGCGGCGTTCCTCATGGACGCGTTCCTGACTTCTTCCGCGTCGATGGACGAAGTCCAACGCGAGTCGCAACGACGTCGGATCCTCCTGCACGCCGATCGCGTGCGCCGCGAGTACGCGGACCAGGATCACCTGCGCGCGAACCTCCTCGATTCCCTGGGAAAAGTGGCCGAACGCCTCGGGCTCGGTGACGGGGCCGAGGCGCTCGCTTCCGAAGCGGCGGACATCCGTCTGCGGACGTTCGGCGCGGACGACCTCGAGTACTCGCTTTCGTTGCGCACGCTGGGAAACCTGCGTTACGCGCGGGGCGAGCTGGCCCTCGCGGCCGAGCACTTCGCGCGCGCGCTCGAGATCCACCGTGCGCACGGCACCGAGACGCACACGGACATCGCGTCCATGGCCAACGACCTCGCCGCTTGCTTGCGCGGACTGGGCCGGCTGGACGAGGCCGAGGCGTTGCACCTCGAAGCGTTGGCGCTGCGAAAAGCGGGCGATCCAGCGTCGTTGGCCGTCTCGGAGAGTCTGAACAACCTCGCCGCCATCCAGCTGGACCGCGGCGACCTGGCCGCGTCCGTGGGGCGTCTCGAGGAGTCGCTCGCGATCCGTCGTCGCATCTTGGGCGTCGAGGATCCGCTCACGCTCCAATCGATGTCGAACCTGGCGACGACCTTGTGGCGCGCCGGCCGGCGGGAGCGGGCTCACGAACTGCTCGAAGAGGTCGAGCACGGCTACCGCGCGCTGCAAGTCGACGGCGAGGAGGAGCTGGCGTACATCCTGTCGAACCGGGCCGGCATGCTGATCGCCGAGAAGGCTTACACGGCCGCCGAATCGAAGCTGGACGAGGCGCTGCTGCTGCAGATGCGACGCTTGGGCGAGAGGCACCCTTCGGTCGCGACGACGCTCGCGCGGCGGGCCGAAATCCTCGAAGCGCTCGGCCGTTCCGCCGAAGCGCGCGAGAGTTGGGAGCGCGTGCTCGCGATCCGCCGCGAACCCGGTTCGTCGCCGCGTTATCTCGCGCAGGCGTTGTACGGCTACGGGGTGTTCCTGTGGACCGTGAAGGCGCGCGACGAAGCTCTCCCGGCGTTTCGCGAAGCCGTCGAGGTCATGCGCTCCAGCGGAACCTCGCGCGGTTCTCCTTTGGCGCTGGCGGAACTCATGCTCGGCGAGGCCCTCCTCGCGAGCGGAGACACGGACTCCGCCCGCGCGCATCTCGACGGGGCGATCACGTTGATCGAACGGGATCCCGCAGGCCAGGACGACGTGCTCGCTCGCATCCGGGCGTCGCGGAAGCGCTGCGATTCCCCCAGCGACGGATGAGGGCTTCGCGACGAGAGAGGGTGCCGGGACCCCTCGCCCCGGCACCCTCGGCAGCTCTCACTCGTACTCGGGCCGGACTAGCCGCGCGCGCAAAAGCGGCAACAGGAGGATTGCCGTCCGTCGAGCGCGTCTCGTCCGATCCAGAGCGCGCGATCAGGAGTCGTCGCGTGCTGCGGACAAGATCCCCGAGAGCCCGCGCGCCCTGCTCCGAACGCCTCGTTTCGACTTCCCGTCGTTAGACTCTTCGGCCCTCGTTGTGCGGGACAGAGGAGCGACGATCGTGACGGAAACCAGTTTGCAAGACTTGCGGATCGAGCGCGGCCCGAGCGGGCGCACGCAACGACGCACGCGTCCGTGGTGGATCAAGTGGGTGGTCCTGATCGCGATCCTGGCCATCGTCGCGTTCTGGAAGCGCGACGCCCTGACCGAGCTGTCGCTAACGGTCGTCCTGGTCGAGCGCGTGCAGGAACGCGACGCTTCGGCCGTCGCTGCGGCCACGGGAGCCTCCGCGAACGGTTACATCGTCGCGCGCACGCGCGCCGCGCTCTCCGCCGACACGCCGGGGCGCATCGTCGAGCTCAACGTCAGCGAAGGTTCGGTCGTGAAGAAGGGCGACGTCGTCGCGCGGCTTTTCGCCGACGAATACGCCGCCGCGGTGCGTCGCGCCGAGGCCGACGTCGTCGTCCTGGAACGCGGTGTCGACGTCGCGATCGCGAATGCCGCTTCCGCGCGCAGCGAAATCGACACGTTGCGCGCGAACGTCGAATCCGTGCGCTCGGAGGGCGATTCCGCGGCGGCGTCGCTGGGGCTGGCCCGCCTCACTTTCGACCGCGCGGTGAAGCTGCTCGAGAGCGGCGTGGACACGGCGGACCGCCGCGACCGCGCGCAACGCGACCTGCTCGACGCGCAAGCGATGCAGCAGGGTGCGAGTTCCCGCCTCGTGGCCGCGGAGAAGAGCTTGCTGCAAGGCGAAGCGCGCCTCGCCGCGTCGGAGAGTTCGGTGCCCGAGTCGAAAGCGCGCGTGGACTCCGCGAACGCGGCGCGCGAGTTGGCGCAGGCGACGCTCGACAAGACCGCGGTGCGCGCGCCGTTCGACGGCATCGTCGTGCTGAAGGACGCCGAGGTCGGCGAAGTCGTCAGCCCGAACTCGCAAGGCGGATCGAACGCGCGCGGATCGGTCGTCACGATGGTCGACTTCGAGACGCTCGAAGTGCAGGCCGAAGTGCCCGAGACCTCGCTCGCGTCCGTCGTGCTCGGCGCCGAAGCGCGCATCTACCTCGACGCGTTCCCGTCGAAGTTCTATCCCGGCCGCGTCGATCGCATCTGGCCGACGGCGAACCGCACGAAGGCGACGGTCGAGGTGCGCGTCGCGTTCGTCGAGCGCGACGACAAGCTGCGGCCCGAGATGGGCGTGCGCGTCGTGTTCGCGTCCGCCGCGGATCCGAAGAAGCCGGCGCAAGACGGCGCGCTGCCACAAGAAGCGCGCATCCTCGTCTCGCAGGATTGCATCGTGCGCACGTCGGGAAAGCCCGCGCTCTTCGTCCACGAGAACGGCGTCGTGCGCCGGCGCGAGATCGAGCTCGGGCCCGAGCGGGCCGGCCGCGTCGTCGTGCTGAAAGGCGTCGTCGCGGGCGAGGAAGTCGTCCGCCGGCCGGCCGCCGAACTCGAGGATGGAACCCGCGTTCGCCTGGAAAAGAAGACCCCATGAAACTGCGATCGCCGACGGAGCGGAATCCAGCCGCAGGACGAGGAACATGAGCACGAATTCGATGATCCGGCTGCGCGGAGTGACGAAGCGCTACGCGCGCGGCGGCGAGACGCTCACGGTGCTCGACGCGCTCGACCTCGACATGGAACAGGGCGGCTTCTACGCGCTCATGGGCCCGTCGGGATCCGGCAAGACGACTCTTCTCAATCTGATCGGCGGCCTCGACAAGAGCGAAGCGGGTCAGGTGATGATCGGGGAGGAGAACATCTCCGCGATGAGCGGCCCCGAGCTCGCCGCGTGGCGCGCGGAGACGATCGGATTCGTGTTCCAGGGCTTCAACCTGATCCCCGTGCTGACCGCGCAGGAGAACGTCGAGTTGCCGCTCCTGCTCACGAAATTGTCGCGCAGCGAGCGACGCGAGCACGCGCGCCTGGCGCTCGAACTCGTTGGCCTCTTGGATCGGCGCGGACACCGACCGTCGCAACTCTCCGGCGGTCAAGAGCAGCGCGTCGCGATCGCGCGCGCGTTCGTGACGGATCCGAAGATCATCCTGGCCGACGAGCCGACGGGCGATCTGGACCGCAAATCGGCCGATGAAGTCCTGGGTCTCCTCCAACGGCTGAATCGCGAGTTCGGCAAGACGATCCTCATGGTCACCCACGACCCCGAGGCCGCTCAGCGAGCGCGCGCGATCGTCCACATGGAGAAGGGCGGCTCGATCGGGCGCATCGAGCGGCTCGACGGCAAGGACGCCGTCGCAACACCCGCGCAGCAGAAGTCGGCGCGGGGCGCTCCGTGATCCCCGTCCGCCTCGTCACGAAGAACCTCGCGCAGCACAAGCTGCGGTTCGTGCTGACCGTGCTGTCGCTCGCCGTCGCGATCTTCCTCCTGTGCGTGCTGCGCTCGCTCGTCGTCGCGCTGAACGCGGGTGTCGTCGACGCCGCGGCCAACCGGATCATCGTGCAATCGAAGGTCAGCCTCTTCGTGCTGATGCCGCAGTCGTACGGTCCGAAACTGGCTCAGGTGGACGGCGTCGAGTCGATCGTGCGCTGGAACTGGTTCGGCGGGTACTACCAGGAGCAAGCGAACTTCTTCGCGCAGTTCGCCACCGATCCCAAGGAACTCTTCGACGTCTATCCCGAGCTCTACATCGTCGAGGGTTCGAAGGAGACGTTCCTCACGAACCGCAACTCGTGCTTGGTCGGCGCGGAAACGGCCGCGAAATACGGCTTCGACGTGGGCGACACGGTGCCCATCATCAGTCCGCTCTACCCGAAGGCCGACGGCGGCGCGTGGGACTACCAAGTCGCGGGCATCTACCGCTCGAAGAAGAAGTCGCTCGACGAGAACACGCTGTTCTTCCCGTACGAGTACCTCGAGAAGTCGCTCGAATCGGGCGTCGCGACGGGCCCGCGAGATGTCGGTATCTTCGTCCTGAAGCTCGCGCCGGGCGCAGTGCAAGTGGACGTGATGTCCGAGGTCGACGCGATGTTCGAGAACGGCCCGCAAGCCGTGCAAGCCACGTCCGAGTCCGAGTTCCAGGCGCAATTCGTCTCGATGGTCGGCAACGTGCCGTTGCTCGTGTCCTCGATCGGCGGCGGGGTGATGATCGCGATCCTACTGGCGGTCTTGAACACCATGCTGATGTCGGCGCGCGAACAGACGCGCGACATCGGCGTGTTGAAAGCGCTCGGATTCACCGATGGATCCGTGTTCGGCATCCTGATCGTGCAGGCGTTCGTGCTGTGCGGGCTGGGCGGAGCGGTGGGGATCCTGCTCGCGAAGATGGCCGAGCCGTTCATGGCCAAAGCGATCGGATCCATGTTCCCGGGATTCCAAGTGACCGGACCGACGATCCTCGAAGCGGTCGCGGCCACCGTGGCCATCGGCTTCCTCGCAGGCATCGCGCCGGCCTTGCGCGCGCGAGCCCTGTCCGTCATCGACGCCCTTCGAGCCGTGAGGTGATCGCGTGGCACTCGTTCCCCTGAGCTACAACTTGCGCAGCCTCTTGGTGCGCTGGTCGGCGACCCTGCTCACCGTCTTCGGCATCGGCGCGACGGTCGCGGTCCTGGCCGGCGTTCTCGCGCTGCAGCAGGGCTTCGAGACGCTGTTCACCGCGAGCGGCCGCGAGGACGTCATCGTGTTCCTGCGTCAAGGCGCGACGAACGAGGGCGACAGCGTTTTCACGCTGGAACGCTCGCAGATCCTCACGAAGTCGCTGGAGGAAGCGGAATCGCTGAACGAAGGCGAACCGCTGATCGCGGGCGAGATGTACCTCGCCGTGCGCCGCTTCAAGATCGACGGCGGCGAGACGAACGTGCCCATTCGCGGCGTTTCCCCGCGCAGTTTCGACATCTATGGCGACGGAGTGCGGCAGGTCGAAGGCCGCCGCTTCGCCTCCGGTGCGGACGAGGTGATCGTCGGGCGGAAGCTCGTCGAGCGCATCCGCGACTGTCAGGTCGGAGCGACGCTCACGTTGAACACGACGCCCTTCAAGGTAGTCGGCGTCTTCGACAGCGACGGTCCGTTCTCGTCGGAGATCTGGGGCGATCGCGACCGCATCGGCGAAGCTCTCGAACGTCCGGTGATGAACCGCATCGTGGCGATCCTGAAGCCCGGCACGGACCTCGAGGCGTTGAAGCAGCGCATGGACGCGGACCCACAGGTTCCGTCCAAGGTCATGACGGAGAAGGAGTACCTCACGTCGCAGACCGAGGCGCTGTCGTTCGTCCTGCGCCGTTTGGGGCTGTTCCTCGCGATCGT
>Ga0163151_10006562_pt1 | contig 14102 bp, 17 predicted proteins | sample OliLakLV19MP5IB2_FD_145596 | JGI IMG/M metagenome (GOLD analysis project Ga0163151, IMG submission 145596) | Freshwater microbial mat bacterial communities from Lake Vanda, McMurdo Dry Valleys, Antarctica - Oligotrophic Lake LV.19.MP5.IB-2 | ecosystem: Environmental > Aquatic > Freshwater >...
CTGTTCCATTGCTACCCGCATGCACCCCCCCGTCACCACCCGTTGCTGAAGCATGACTTCCAAAAGAGGATGTCGCACCCACAGAGCCACTAGCATTACCACTTCCCCCCTCTCCCCCTGCTCCTATAGTGACGGTTTCTGTTGTTCCAAGAGAAGCAGCAACAATAAGTTTGCGGGAATACCCACCTCCACCTCCTCCTCCTGCAGATTCACCTGTACTACTTTGCGAACCACCTCCACCTCCCCCTGTGGCCTGTACTTCGACAACAACATATTTCAGACCTGCTGGTTTTGTCCAAGTTGCTGGGGATGCCGCATTCAAATAAGTACGAACAATAGGAGCTAGACTTGCCTTCCACGTTGCAGGGGTGACCACAATAGAAGCACCTGTGGCACCTGTGGCAGTACCAGCATCAACTTCCGCTTGTGTGGCTACTTCCACGGTACCTTTCACTGTGAAAGTAGCCGTTGCCACTCCTACTCCATCCACATACGCCTTAACTGCCTTCTGTGATGGAATCTTTAGATCACTGTTAGCTGCTAGAGCGGTATCTGTATCAAGAGTAGACGTTTCAATCTTGTCTGCATTTAAGTTACTAAAGTTAGTATTTATGACAGTGCGAGACGATGTAATTGTATCCGCACCAAGTATTGTGGTTATTGTACTCATACAGGTTTTGCGCTATTAGTAATACTTGTTGTTGGTTTGCTTGGATTGATAAACAGGGAGCCTGTAGCGTCCCATGTTCTTGTCTCATTAGTCCACGTCGAGGTAATAGTGCTCCACAATTCAGCGAAAGACACCTTAGTGGTGTTCGTGAGTGTGGTTGTCGGTTTTGATACGTTTGTAAGTGCCATATCAGATAGAGTTTATTGCAGGGGTAGTAAGTACAGGGATTTCATCTGTATTTCTGTTTCTAAAGTATGTTTCCATTTTGATACGTTCTTTCTCCATTTCTACTGAAACAGCTTGTAGGTTGGCAGAGCCTATTCCTGCTAGAAGCGCATCATATACAGAAGCAATAATAAAACCTCTGTGGAGTAGTGGTGGTACACCAGCAGACTTTGTGGTGTCTGCTACTGTAAAGTATGAGCCTGTTCGTTGGAAGTAGAACTTGAGTCCTGCGGTGACGCTAGAAACAGGCTTGGGGGTCAGTCTGATGATGTTGTCGGCTATCTTGTCGTACTCGGTTGGTAGTCCTGCTGTAGTAAGGAGCGTATCTTCTGCAAGGTCATTATCTGCCATGTCTCGTACGTCTAGTTTTCGGTAGAGTCCATTCGAGTCAAGAATATCTATGCGGGTTAAGTTAAGAATTGCATTACCCTGTTCATCTGTGAGGAATGAGTAGTCTGATTGGTTTGCTACTAGGTTAGTTGTGCCGATAGGAAGCTTCGTGTGGTTTGTATCATCCCATTGGAAGCGTCTATCTGCTCCGATAGCGTAACCAGTAACAGTATCAAGCCAGTTGTTGTATGAATTGACTACACGAACAGTAGGGTACTGTGTTGCATCTACACGCAACATGTTTCGTACTTGTTGGAGTCCTCCTGTGAGGTTTACTGTGTCACTAAATGATATGCTCATATTTTTTTTAATGGCTATATCCATTCCCCCACGAATGAGGGAATGAGATAGCCGTTAAGAGGTTGCAAACGGAGTAACTACTACTCCTGTTGCTAGGATTGTTCCTGTTACTTGCCACTTTGTGCTTGTCACCTTTGTCACAACAATTCTGTCTCCGATAAGACCACCTGATGTAGTCCCATTGAGAGTGAAAGAAATGTTGCTTGTAGCTACGAGTGACTTCCACGATGCTAGAGCATCACTAGAGTCAGTGTCAGTACCAACGATATTTCCTACCATCAATTCTGTTGCTGCTCCTGTGATTACTTTTAGCCCGACTGAGGTTACTGTAGTTCCGATAACAAACTCAAAGAATGTTCCGTTATCACAAGCTGCTGGAAGTGTTGTGGTAAATCCTGCTGCTGCGTTAAAGACAACTACTGCTCCTGACTCGTCTGCCCGTAGTGTACGAGCAGCGTCTAGGGTAATAATAGGTCTTCGTGACGGAGTGTTGAGTGTTGGGATGGTTCCGTTATTGTTAGCCATGTTTGTTACTAATTAGCTGATAAAGTATCTTCTAATTAAGTTACGCCACAAGAAAATCAAAGAGGATCGGTGTGACTTTGTTCCATGCCTTGAATTTAAGGTCAACGCGTGATTCAAGTCCTACTCCTGAGATTTGAGCTGAGGATACTACTGGATTGATGATAGTCTTCATCTTTCCGTATGTAGACTTTACGATTCCTACTTGGAATGCCTTCTTTACTCCTCCAAATACGTGTCCTGCTACGTTCTTAGAAGTTGAGTAGTGTTCTACACCAAGGTATTTGAAGCCTTGCTTGATACCGTTCTTGAGAACGTCATCTGCTGTGTTGAATCCTTCGCTTGAAGCCAAGAGTTCTACGAGGTCGTAGTCAGCTTCTCGCCACTGGATGAAAGCACCGTTTCGGTTCATCATCTCAGCACCTCCAGCTTCTCGAATTTCTCGCTTCATTGCAGTGATAATGTTCTTGACGTTAGAGATAGCAACAGTGATGTTTCCAGCACCGCCTCCGATTGTAGCGTTGTCAAAGTTTGTCCACTGTGCGTGCTCTAGGAGCATTCGTTTCTCAATATCTTCGTTAAGCATTGTCCCCATGTTGTCTGCAATTTCCATAAAGTCGGAGAATGTCTTTTGTGCGAGGTCTGCATCGTCAATGTGCTGTGCTGAGTACGCATAATCAGTAATCGACACTGTTTCGTCTACAGTAGCTACTGCTGTTGATGTGTAGCCTGTTCCACGTGTACCTGAACCAACTGTTGAATCAGTAAGGTATGGGTTTCTTAGGATACCTGAGTTTGTGTACTTTACCTTAAGGATTTCTTTCCACACCGTTGGTGCATCAAGTCGTTCTTGTAGCTTGGTTTCGTATTCAATTGTTGGGATGATTGCAATAAAGTTGTTGGCTAGTATTATATCTTCAAATTAATTGTGAAGAACTTCTACCGCCCGATTAAATTTTAATAATTTAATCAGACAACTTTGGTCTAGGAGTTGTAGAATTTGCCTTGGCTATTTTCTTGCTTTAGCTTTGTGTTCACCACTTCTCGGCGCATATTTGCTGGTACGTCCTCTATGGGTTTTGCTAACCAGTAGTCTACGCTTCCTGTAGCTACTCCACCTGAACGTTTGCCTGTTGGGACAGCGTCTTTAGTTTTTGTAGCTTCTCGGTGTTTCTCAAGCTTTGCTTTGAAATAGTCATTTTCCAATAAGGAATCTATGTCTGTTTCACCTGATGCTTTCATCTCGGCTTTTACAAAGTCAAATTCTGTTGATGCGATACCTGATGCTTTCAGATATCCCTTTACGTCTAGTCCAAAGTCGTCTGATTTTTTTGGTTCTTTTTGGAGTTTGTTCTTGTTTCGTTCGAGAATAGCTTTGTTCTTTAAAGCTTCCGCTTTCCAATAGTCAACTCCTTGTTCTTCCTCTTGTTCTTGTTCTTGTTCGACTGCTACTTCTTCTGACATTATTTCAAGGTTGTCTTCCTGCTCCTCAATTTCATCGTTTATCATAGTGATGGTTTATCTAGTGCGCTGTTTTGCAAAGTTGCGCTTCTTGCTACTTGTAATTATATCAACGTTCTGTGCTGTACGCAACTACACTACTTCTTTTGAACTGCACACGTTGCAGAAGCGTCCACTGTCTTCACAGTTAGAGCACACTTTATTTTCTACTACCACTTCTACCACTTCTTCTACAATTATTTTTTTCTTTGCCATATTAAACATATTAAATATATTAGTAAGTATCATATCCTAGAGTAACGTTAGCTGTACCTCCTACTGTTACATAGATTCCACGGGTTACATCAAGTCCTCCAAAGTCTATGAATCGTTCTCCTGTGGTTGCTACTACGCTAAAGGTGATGGTGTCAATCAAGACACTTCCTGTTGCTCCTGCTCCTGAACCCATAACAAGTGCTGTGAAAGCATAGTTAGCCATAGTTTCAGTTGTAGCGATAGAGTTGCCTGCTGTACCTGTATTCTTTGCGTTGAATACCTGTGTTGTGTCGGTATTGGTTGTAGCTACTACTGTTGGGTGTGCTGTTGTGCCTGTTCCATAAGTAGTCCCCATCACTCCTGAGAGGTTAATGGTTGATTTCACGTTATCCAAGAATACTGCCTCCGATGTTACCCAAAGGATTTGATTAGGTACTGCTGTTAGTCCTAGAGTTTCAGCAAGTACGATTACTCCTGTATAGGTTGTAGTGTCTAGTGTGAATGTTGCCGCATCTGTAGTTACCGCACCTGACATTGTTGCACCAGTCCAGCCTGTGTTAGCCATAGTCTCGGTGGTTGCAATAGCGTTTAATGCTGTAGTTTGTGCTGCTGTTCCGATAGTTCGTGTACGGATAATTTGTGTAGTATCTGTATTGGTTGTTGCGATTACATCTGGGTGAACCAAAGTACCTGTTGAGTATTGAGTTCCTGCTGTTCCTGATGCGTTGATAGCTAGTTTAAGGTTATCAAGCATTGTCGCTTCACTTGCACCTCTTAGAACTTGATACGCTACTGCTGGTGCTCCATAAGTCTCAGACAAGGCATCTACTTGAGTGTAGACTGTTGTTCCAATAGTTACGGTAGCTGCACCTGTAGTTATACCTGCATCAGAAGCTCCTGTGCCTCCTCCAAGTGTTGTATCCTCCCATACTGTCCGTAGTGCTGTTCCTGTAGTCGCAACTGTGTTTAGCGATGTTCCAGGAACTATTCCTCTTACTGTGAGAGTAGTTGCGTCAGACGCTACTGCTCGTACTTGTGTGTTTATTACTGTTCCAAAACCATACGTCACACCCAACATGCCAACACCTGCTATTGCATTGATAGCGTTCTTTGCGTTTAGAAGTGTTGCTGTGAGAGTTGTGCCAACCAAGATTTCATCTGCTGCACCTGTTAGTTCTGCCACGAATGTATATGTTCTTGTTCCGATAACCATTACGTTAGTTGTAACGATAGCGTCACCAGTCAAGACTGATACTGCGTGAGTTGACGCAGCACTGTTACCTGTTGAGGTAAGTGTTGACGTACCGTAGTTTGCTGGTGCACAAGCACCTGCACTTGTAAGAGTTGTTGTTGCTACTACTCCTGTCTCTGTTCCGTCAAAGATTCTGACTGTTCCTGATGTGTGACTGTTGATAATGAGATTGTTTAGTTTCCCATGACCTGTTTGGACAATTCCACTTTCTGTTATATTTTTACTTAACATATTATTCTGCGATATTAACGTTTGTCTTTATAAGTTCTGGTTTTTCACTCTTGATGCTTTCTAGCTTGTCGAATCCGTTCTTGAGTATGTTCACTCCGGACCACATGCCTCTAATGTGCGCACCTAGTTGTTCGTCTGGCACTGGATTGTCCATTGCTAACGATACAAGGTTAAAAGCTCCATTGATTAGCGGGTTGTGTTCCTTGCCTTCTACAACTCCATGAGAGTAAAGGCTTGCTAAGAGCACACACCGTACTGCTTCGTACATCTCTCTGTCTGCACAGAAGGCTTCTATCTTTACTTTTTGTAAGTCTGTTAGTTCCATATTTATGCGGTTACTTGTTCTTGTTGTTCTGGTAATTCAGTGAACTGTGCAAAATTGATTGGTGACATTCCACTTTCCTCTAAGAGTTCGTTAAATGCTTTTCCAACTCCAGGTATCTGCTGGAATGCTTGGGGGTTTGCAATAATCTCTCTCAGTACGTTAGTGATTTTGTCAGCGTTCTCTGCCATTTTTCGTTGCTTGCCTTTGATGTTCACAAACACGTCAAGAGGTAAATCATCGAGTTCCCCCTCAATAGTTTCAAAGAAGCCTCTCGTGCCTCGCTTCATAATCTCTCCTTTCTTAAGCTTTACGAGTTCGTCTATAATTTCTTGCGTCACTTCTTCTTCTGCAAGTACTAGTTTAAGTTTTTGTTCCTCTCCAAAACGCATAGACATAGTGTCTGCAATCTCCTGTAGCTCATCGAGTGTTAAATCCTCGGAGAACTTTTTACCACCGTTCATGTCCTTGACGATATAACCGAGTATCCAGTCACGGTAGAGCACATCAGCAAAGAATGTAGCAATCTTGCCTTGTCTGTATTCATGTATACCTTGTCCTTCTTGTACGATGAGGTTTTGAAGAGCAAACGGTGTGCCTGACGTTGGGTTTACACCAAGTGCACCCTCTGATGCAGAGCCGAGCATTCGAGCGTTGCTTCCCATTTCTGCTTGATAGTTTGAAAATGCAGGGAGGTTTTGTAGTGTTCCATCAAGTTTAGTTATAGGTCGGTCTGGTTCATGTTTGAGGACGGTGTTTGTTTTTAAGTCAGAGAGCTTCTGGTTTCCAAATTGGTCACTTGACGACTGGAACACGGTGAGGGCCGAGTCAAGAAGGTCTTTGATTTTGATACCTGCATAGTTATTCCATACTTGCGGTTCAAAAAGTGTCTCTACAATGGAACGGCCACACGCACGACCCTTAGAGCGTACTTGGTCAATTTTAAGAGCTTTAAAGTTATCTTTTAGTGGCTTGTCTTTACCTTCAAAGAGGGTGATGCCCGTCTTTGCTCCTGAGCTGTTAGTGTAGTAGCAGACGATGTGCATCTGTGGGGTATAGCTGTATTCCTCAGCCTCTTTATCAATCCATACCTCTGGTAAGTCTCCACGAAGTTCAAACACTTCTATGTACTTTGCATGGGTCTTTACCACTTGGTCTTCGGCAATAGCTATTTTCTTTTCTGCTGTCGCTTGCGTAATAGCCATGTCAATAGCTTCATCATCCCATTTTCCTCTAAAGGCATTAAGTTCTGCGGTAGTGTACTGGTGTTTTATACAAATAGGGGCTGCGAGTACATCTGATTGGTCACAAAATGCAAGGGTAGTTAAATCAACTACTTCTGGGCGTACATTATTTATATTCTTAACAAGAACGAGGTCGTAGATAATTGAGGTTTCAACTACTTCGTCAATGAATGTGTCGAGTTCGTGTTTACGCGCCCACTGTGGGTGGTATTTCTTTACAAGAAACGACTTGTAGTAGTTCTGTGCATCGTTTACAAACGGTACAATGTCCTTTACATCAAAGCCTTCCGAACGGAACGCTACGTTAATAATAGGGGTGACAATATCGTTGTATGGTCGCATCCCGTCATTCTTACCTTGGTGATACCATGCGTTTGATACGTTCTTGCAACGCTGAATATGCTCGTACATATTCCAGTCTTTTGAGTTAGTTATAGGGATACGAGCGGTACGCCAGTTGTTTGATTCAGCAGTTATGTACGAGAATACATCTTGGTGTTCCATGTTTAGTTAAGAAGTAGATTATTTATAAATATCTGTCGGAACAAGGCATCGTTAAAGAGTTTCCGTGATTGTATGAGATTAAGTTTTCGTTCTGATGTTGCTTTTCCTTTCTTAGCGGTGACGTATGTTTCTATATATACCATTTCAGGTTTTAATTCTTGTATGGCTTCGTCTAAATCATTTGTGGTGCGCGTAAAAATCTCACCGTTTATCTTCATCTCTAATTTGTATGCAGGAGTTTTTTTAGTAGCGGTTGCCATGTCAGATAATTGTATCACATTATATTGCAATGTTCATCACACTCTCTTCATCTCGAAGTGATAGCGGTGGTCGGAATGGTGCGCGAGCGTGAGGTAACTGCATTGAGAGGGAATCGATGCAGTCGTCTAGTTGTCCATTCGGGAAGACTCGCATCTCGTCTAGTAATTCTAAGTTATCACCTACTAAAAAGATAGAACGATTCTCCCAGCGGGGTATAAGTCCTCTAATGCGTGTCTCTTTGTTTATGCCTCGATGTTTAACAGGTGTTACAGAAAAGAATAAACTGCGCTTTCGCATTTCTTCTTCTAAGAATGGTTGAATAGCCATTGTAAACGTAGTCTCCTCTAGTCCTATGAATGTAGGGTTGTATTCTTTCTTTAGATAAAACAGGTGGTCAATCAAATCCTTGCTGTTGACCTTTAGTCTGTATGTCTTTATGTACCATTTGTTCTCTGTGGATATTCTGTTGATAGTAACTCCTGTGTAGTCAGCACTCTCTTTTTCACTCACCGCACTGTCAATGGTGATATAGCATGAAGTATCACGCTGTTTAAGTTGTTCTTCTGTCTCAAACGCAACAAATCCTTTCTTAAACTCTGCGAGCATTTCGTCAACAGGGTTGTTCATCATCTCGTATGAGAACGCAAGTGAGCCGAGTTGTCGTTGCTTGTCTTCAATAGATACCTTTCCTTCTTCTTTTGCTTGTATGTCGGTAAGCGCATACTTAGAAGGCCATGTGGGTACGTTGTCTATCATTACAGGAATGTTGCGGATGCGTATACCTGTATCGTTTTTAGCTCTGTCTATAAGCCACTGTACGTTCCCGTATTCAGTAAGGTAGTTAGCGGTATAGAGAATTGATGCAGATGGAGCCATTCCTCCCATAGCAGAGGACATATTGTTTTTTATAGTCTGTGTGACCTTTGAACTGTCCTTTGTGTCCATTGTTTCAAAGTCATCTAGCCATCGGTAGTCGGGGCGATATTCAAAGTGTTTTCTTCCTCGAACGTCTATCTGTGTGGTGCTTGCTTCAACACGGATGTTATTTGAGGTAGTGAAGTTGTCTATCTTGTTTTGCTTCATCTCGTTTAACTTGCGTTCCTTTGAGTACAAGTTTCCAAAGTCTGCTATAAGACGTTGATTGTTTAAAAGCTGAAAGGCTACATCAAAGAGTGAGCGTTCAGAGTTGTTACCACTGTATGCGTCTACGTTTATATACTTCTTACGGTCATAGCAAATAAGCCAAATAAGTGCTAGTTGTGCGAAAGTAGTCTTGGAACTTTCTCTGAAACCTACCCAGACAACTTCACGTATCGTATTGTCTGCTAAGTCTTGTACGTCCTGTATAAAATCGTAATGGTACGGTGCTAGGGGATATTTAAAATAGTCTTGGAAGTAGTATATGCAAAACAAACCAAATGATTCACCACAAAGGTATACGCGTTCTTGCTTTGTACCGTTAATTACTCTATTGAGTGCTTCCGTGGTCATGTATTAAAAGTGATGAAAGATGTTCCTTGTCTTCTTCTGTAAGGGTTTGTACTTGTATAGCTTCACCGTTTGCTCCTGTATATTCTGTGCGTGCAGCAAACTCTTTTTTCATCTTTCTTTCTAAGAACCATGTAGCATACTGTGGGTTTTCAAGTGACTTTACTACTGTTTGTCTAGCTTTTAAAATAGGTTTTTCGCGTAGTTCGTCTATTCTGTCCTGATACTCAGGCTTATTTTTTAGCCACACATAAAAAGTGTTCCTAGAAATGTCTGCATAACTACATGCTTCTGTATCACTTGCACCAATAGCAAATGCCTGTTCTAGTTTCATTACAACGATGTCAGTCATTTTTGTGGGTCTACCCCCTAAGTCTTTTTTTGCCATATTATTTCTTGACCATTCTTCTTTATTGTAGCATTACCTGTGTAATCTACGTAGCGTTGTACTATTACGTCACACCCATCTAACAGTAAACCTTGTTGCTGTTTCATTCTTCGATTCCAAGAAATGGAGGGCATTGCATAACCTACAAAGTATCTCCAAGTCTTCTGTATTTCGTTCACCTGAGAGTATACGGTCTGCCATACACTTCTTACTTTCTCTCCATTCTTTGCCCCCTCCACCATTCTTGTGATTAAATTCAAGAAAGCCCAACTCATTACAACCACAACGGACACATAAAGCTCCGCCAAGTTTATCCATCGCCCTTTGTTTTCTATTGTTGTATACATTTTTTCTTGATTGTTTTACTTTCTCTGGATGTCTAGCTCTCCATCTTCGTGTGGCTTCTGTTGATTTCTCTCTGTGTATCTCTAGTTTTTTAGGATTGCTTCTGTTCTCTATATACTTTGCCTTATTCCTTGCTTGAATACGCACCTTGTTTTTAAGGTAGTATTCTTTAAAGTAATTATTGTTTTGTTTCCCATTTGTGTGGCTTTCCATTTTTTATAATATCAGTGATGCCTGTATATTGACACCATCTCTCTATTATAACATCTGTATATTTACAGTCCAACTCCATACCGTAACAGATACGCCCTGTCTTCTCTGCTGCTATGAGGGTAGAGCCTGAGCCGAGGAATAAGTCCATTACTATATCGTCAGCCTTACTTGCGTGCTTAATAGGCTTCTCACATAGCTCAACAGGTTTAGCTGTTGCGTGGTCTTTGTTCCTTCCCATCTCACGCTGTAGTCGCCATATATCCTGGTAATCTAATCCGTAACGGTTTAATATCTCGGGTTTTCCTTTCTTCCCAACAATACAAAGCTCATATGTAGACTTGTAGTCACTCCCTAAGCCGTGTACTTTCTTATCCCATACAATTACATTTTTTACATCCATATGCTTCTCCATCTCGCTGCGTATGTCTCCGACTCTACGCCAGTCAATAAACACATAAAAAGCGCAGTCTCCTTTTGTGAAAGCAACATAAAGTGCAAAGAAGTCACTTAAAAAAGTAGCCCATTCCTCGTCTGTATAGTTGTCGTCAAACATATGAGAAAGCCTGGCTTTCTCATTAGTCTTCTTCTTCCCCCAATCATAATCAAAGGTAGTGTTCTTTCCTCCCATTCCTGTGTTATAAGGCGGGTCAGTCACAACTATATCCGCAAGATGCTTATCCATCAGCTTCTCCACATCATCAACCTTTGTACTATCTCCACAAAGCAACCTGTGTTGCCCTAGCTCGTACAAGTCCCCTAGTACACTTTGTGGTGTCACTGGTACGTCAGGTACTACATCGTCAGCTTCGTCTGGTTCAATCAGTAAGTCCATGTCAAAGCCAGTAAGCGGTGCTAATTCCTCTAGTGTCTTTAGCTCCTCAATTACTAAGGGCATATCCCACTCGGACTCGTTTAGCTTGTTGTCAGCTAGGCGGTAGGCGTTGGATTGCTTCTTAGTAAGGTCGGCAACACGCACCATGTCGTCTGTTATCTCCATACCTAGATGCTTTAGAGCTTCGTATCTACCGTGACCAACTATGATTACACCTTCTTTGTCTACTACAATCGGTTGGTGCATACCAAATTCTTTAATAGATGCAGCTACCTGTTCTATTTGTTTTTTTGGGTGCTTCTTGGCGTTCTTGGCGTAGGGTTTGATTTCCACCATAGATTATTATTATTTAAATTTACGCCGCCAACGAGGGTCGAACTCGTCTGGCTTCTGTGTGTACTCTAATCAGTCGGAAGGGCTGAGTGGAGTTTATATAACAAATATGCGGTGGGAGTACACAGAGAGCAGTTACCACTAAGGGCGGCAATTTGCTGATGTGGTGTTTCAAGGCCCCCTATATAGAACGTTTAATCTATCTTTAAAACAGGGGTCTCAGGGCATTTACACAGAGCAGTCTTTATACGTTGACTGGCTTGCGATAGCGCCTCAAAACATCACACCAACTCCTTGTATTATACCTTGTTAGGTGGGGTTTTGTCTAGTTAGGTTATCAACAGTACCTCTATCTCCGTTCTAGGATTCTCTTTATCGTAAAACTTCTGTACTGTCAGCTTAGTCACTTGACTGTCATCTTCATAAACTATCTCACTCATAGCATCTAAAAGGATTTTGAGGTGAGCATCTATGTCACGCTTGCGTTTATCTCCATAAAAGAGGTCTATGTGTAGTTCTACGATGCCACTGAGAGGGGCTGTAGTCCATTTTAAGCGTATTTCCTGTGCTAGTGCTAGCTTTGCATCTCTGTACTTGCTAGAGAGGATATTACGGCCTCTAAAGATACCAAACTTTTGGTTGATTGGAACTGGTTTGGTGTACAGAACTATCATGGTTACATTCTATCACGCTCTTTTTGTAGTAATCGTACAACATTTGCTTTTCAATACTTGGCCAGTCAAAGGACTCTTTTGTTATTGATGTCCATAGCTCGGCAAACTCTGGTTGGATGTTCTTAATGTCGGTGGTGGTCTGTTGTGAGGTGCTGGTCTTTCCTGTCTTGGCTTTAAGGATTGCTCGCCAGGTAGACTTTACAAACTCAGCGTCTACTTCGGGACGGTGTTGCTTTATCATTTCCATAGACATAGCCATATCAATACCATGAGCGACACAGTGGTCTGCTATCTGTTGGAATAGCTTGTGGTAGCTTTTCTCTTGTTGTCTTGATTTAGTTTTCTCTATGGGTTCCATAGGGTGTTAGTCTTTTATATATTAAGGTTCTGATGTGCTTTCGCCTGTAGGTGATAGGATTTGAACCTATGGCCTCTCGTAACGAGTTTACTCTACCAGATTGAGCTACTTTTGTCCTACAGGCGACAACACACCAGCTTCTCTAGTCTTAGAGATTGTTTTCTTAATGTTACTTTCTTCACTACTGTAGTATAAGTGTTTTCTGTTTGTTTGTGTTGGGTGTGTGGGGATAAGTTTATCTATCTTTCTGGTACTTGATTTCACCTATGCCCTGGACTGTAGCTGTAACTTCGTAAGTGTCTTTACACTCACAAATCTTAAATTTCTCATGCCACTTTCCCTTTTGGCATTTCCATTCACCGTTTTTACGACGTTGTCTTTCTTCTATAGCTTCTACAGAAAAGACACCAAGCACTTCAAATACGTTTACTAGCTGGCCAGAAATCTTTATAAACTTATTGTTTGAGTTTTGCAAGGCCTTCTCTAAATCTTGTACTCGGTCTTCGTCTATCCATAATTCTGTACCACCTCGAATAGAAACCATTGATTGTCGTTTTGCTAGTTCATTCATATTTCTGCTATTTGGTTACGTCCAGTATTTTTTGCTGTGTAGTCGGCTATTTTACGTCTAGCCCAGCCTTGTAAAGTGGCATAGTGGTTTTTGTACTTCTTTCCGGTGGAGCTCATGTAGGTGTCAAGCTCAGCGATGAGTTGTCCTACCACCTGTTCGTTGAGAGCATCAACCAACTTTTGGTGCTCGTCATCCGTTAGGAGTACCAACTGAAACTCACCGTAAGACTGTTTGTTGTCTCCACCCAGCTTTTCTTTTTCGATAACCTTAATCTCTTGAGAGAGACCCCTTACTGGTTTTTTCGGTGTAGTAGAGTTAAGTAAAGTAAGGTTAAGTAAGGTTAAGTTAAGTAGACCAGTCTGTACCCAGCCTGTCACAGCCTGTGTTATACCTTGTGGTAACTCTTTAAATATCCTTTCACAGCCTTGTATAATGCTCGGATTTAGTGATTGGTTTTTAATATGATTGACAATAACTATCCAATCTTCAAAACGAAGTATTTTTTTGTCTCTTTCAAACCTTTTTAGGATAGTTTCGACTACTTCGACATCATAACCAGTCTCGAAACCAATCCTTTTTGCTCTAATTTCATAAACTCCTGCCACATTACAAAGTGGATTTGTTAGAAGATATATAAATAACAACTTTTCATCTGGGGTCAACTTTTCGATGTATGTGTCAGTCCAGAAACTGTCTCGAATTATTCTTTGTTTACTCATAAACTACTAAAAAAAGGCAACTCTACAGAAAGTGGGAGTAACGTTGGTATCTTCGCGTACCAATGGGGTTGCCCCCTCCCTCTCTCTGTACAACTGCCTTGTGATTAAGCGAAGAAGATTTATAACATATTCAAAAGCTCGTTACAACTATTTGAATAGCTATATTATAACACAACGTATGATGACATATTGTAGCCGTACTTGTGGATAAGCTATTACAAAATTTCTAGCTTGTGTTTTATATCATTATTTTGTTACCGCTTCTAAGTACTGCACTACTACACCATTCTCTACCCTGTAGCGGGGCTTCAGTGACGTTGTCGGGGTATACCAGTAGAACACTGTACCTTTTACCACGTCACGTTCTAGCTTGCCGTCTTCGTGTAGTTCTCTTAATCTTCGACTGGAATTACTGGCCTTGTACGTGGTGCTGGCGGCTACTAGACGTTCTATCTCGCCCCCACTAATGTGTACACCTGGGTGCTTTTGATAATAGGCTAGTATTCTTTCAGATAATGATTGCTTTTTCATACTTGTATTATAC
>Ga0163151_10006566_pt1 | contig 14098 bp, 10 predicted proteins | sample OliLakLV19MP5IB2_FD_145596 | JGI IMG/M metagenome (GOLD analysis project Ga0163151, IMG submission 145596) | Freshwater microbial mat bacterial communities from Lake Vanda, McMurdo Dry Valleys, Antarctica - Oligotrophic Lake LV.19.MP5.IB-2 | ecosystem: Environmental > Aquatic > Freshwater >...
AGACGACGGTGACCAGCCGATAGCCGACCCTGTCCGGTTCTTCACCGAAGTCCTGGAATGGCCCGCTGAAATCCTCGCCGAGCCGCCCGACAGCCTCACGGTTGCGCTGCCCGAGTATGAAGATCACCTCCGACCGGCGTACGCCGTAGCGGCGCCGGTCGACCGCCGTAGCCTTGGCGAAGGCGGTCTCCTCATCCAAACCACCCCAGCGCCAGACCTGAATTTAGACGCAAAGCCCGACACGCACGACGGCTGGCGCGCCAGTCCACACGCGCGCCTGGAGCGCCTGCTCCGTGAAACCGGCGTGCCGATTGGCCTCCTCTTCAACGGCACATCGCTGCGACTGGTCTACGCGCCCAAGCACGAGTCGTCGGGTCATCTGACCTTCCAGTTCAAGTACCTCGTGCAGACGCAGGGGCGTCCCATGGCCGGCGCGCTGGCGGCGTTGCTGGGGGCCGAACGTGTCACGGACATCGGTCCGCTTGAAGGCCGGCTGGCCACCGTGCTCAGCTTGAGCCGCAAGTCGCAGAACGACGTGTCCATCGCGCTGGCCGACCAGGTGCTCGAAGCTCTGTGGGAACTCGTCCGTGGCTTCCATCGCGCCAATCAGGACACCAAGGGCGGCCTGCTCGATGCAGCCCTGCGGGAATCCAACGGCCGGCCCGGCAATGACGTCTACGGTGGCCTGCTCACCACGCTCATGCGTCTGGTGTTTGTGCTCTACGCGGAAGACCGCGACCTCATGCCTGCCGGCGACGTCTATCAGCGTCACTATTCGTTGGCCGGTCTCTTCGAGAAGTTGCGGGAAGATGCCGCGCGGTATCCCGACACCATGGACGCCCGGTATGGCGCGTGGGCGCAGTTGCTGGCGCTCTTCCGGCTCATTCACGACGGTGGCCGGCATGGCCACGTCCGTTTCACCGCCAGGCGCGGGCGCCTGTTCGACCCGGACGCCTATCCGTTTCTCGAAGGCCGGCCGCACGGCACCCGCCGCAGCAAGGGCGAGCGTGTCGATCCGCCCCGCATCTCCGACGGCGTCGTCTATCGCGTGCTCGCGAACCTGTTGATTCTCAAGGGCGAGCGCCTGTCGTATCGCGCGCTTGATGTTGAGCAGATTGGATCCGTCTACGAGGCGATGATGGGTTTTGCGCTCGAGCAGGCGGCTGGGCCCTCTCTCGCCGTCTCTCCCAAACACATCGTCATCAACCTGAACGACGTGCTGGACCAGAAGCCGGGGGAGCGGGCCAAGTGGCTGCAGGCCAACGCCGAGCTCAAGTTGGCGAAGACCGATGCGCTGAGCAAAGCGGCAACCGCCGACGAAGTCGTGGCCGCGATAGGGAAAAAAGCTTCGCGGTACACGCCGGCCGTGTTGCCTGTTGGCGCGTTGTATCTGCAGCCCACTGAGGAGCGGCGCCGGTCCGGGTCGCATTACACGCCGCGGTCGCTCACGCAGCCCATCGTGGCCACCACGTTCCGGCCCATTTTCGAGCGTCTGGGCGATCGGGCGACGCCGGAGCAGATTCTGGATCTCAAGGTCTGTGATCCCGCGATGGGGTCTGGCGCGTTCCTGGTGGAAGCGTGTCGGCTGCTCTCCGAAAAGCTCGTCCGCGCGTGGGAGGTCCACAGTCAGACGCCGCGGTTCAAGCTCGTAACCAATGATGTCGAAGACGTCCACGCCTACGCCCGTCGTCTGGTGGCCGAGCGGTGTCTGTATGGCGTGGACAAGAATGTGTTTGCCGTGGACCTCGCCAAGTTGTCGCTCTGGCTGGCGACGCTTGCGCGCGAGCATCCGTTCACGTTTCTCGACCACTCGCTCCGGCACGGCGACTCTCTGGTGGGCCTGTCGCGCGAGCAGATTGCGTGTTTCAACTGGGAGGTGGAGCAGCAGTTGCCGCTGCTGCGGTCGCTCATTGACGAGCGTGTGACCGAGGCGCAACGTCTGCGCGAGCAGATTCAGGGAATGGCGACGTCCGACGATGTGCCGAAGAAGGAACATCTGCTGCGCGACGCCGAGGACGCCCTGGCCGACGTGCGCCTCATCGGCGACCTCGTCGTGTCGTCCTTCTTCGAGCGCGCGAAACCCAAGGACCGCAAGGTACTGCGAACTGCGTATGCCGGAGAGGTGCAGGCCTGGCTCAATTCCGACATCGACGCACATGACGACACGCGTGACGTACGTAGGGCGCCCTGGGCAAGTAGGGCGGCCTGGTCCTCAAGGCCGCCAGACACCTTCCACTGGCAGATCGAATTCCCCGAGGTCTTCACGCGCGACAACGGCGGCTTCGACGTCTTCGTCGGCAATCCGCCGTTTGCTGGCAAGAACACGATGGCGGCGGCCAATCGTGAGCACTATCCCGTGTGGCTCCAGGCGCTGCACGAAGAGAGCCACGGCAACGCCGATCTGGTGGCGCACTTCTACCGCCGCGCATTCAACCTGCTGCGCCAGGGCGGCACGTTCGGTCTGATTGCCACGAACACCATCGCGCAGGGCGACACACGCGGCACCGGCCTCCGCTGGATTCGCCATCACGACGGGACGATCTTCGCCGCCCGCAAGCGCATCCGCTGGCCGGGCGAAGCGGCGGTCGTCGTCTCGGCCGTGCACGTCCACAAGGGCGACCTGCCTGGACCATTCGACCTCGACGGGCGGTCCGTCGAGCGCATCACAGCGTTTCTCTTCCACGCGGGCGGCGACGACGATCCGGCACAGTTGTCGGAAAACGCCGGCAAGAGCTTCATCGGTAGCTACGTGCTCGGGATGGGGTTCACGTTCGACGACACGGACAAGAAGGGCGTCGCGAATCCAATTTCGTTGATGCACGCGCTCATCAAGAAGGATCCGCGCAACGCGGAGCGGATCTTCCCCTACATCGGCGGCGAGGAAGTCAACGACAGCCCGACGCATGCGCATCACCGTTACGTCATCAACTTCGGGCAGATGTCAGAGGAACAGGCTCGCCAGTGGCCCGACCTCATGGGCATTGTCGAGACCAAGGTCAAGCCGGAGCGATCCTCCAATGAGCGCGAGGGCTATCGGCGCTACTGGTGGCAATTCGGCGAGAAGCGAGTTGATCTATATCAAGCGATTCACATGCTTCGGCGGGCAATGGTGTGTCCTATCGTATCTAACAAACTCGCATTCGCGTTCCTCGCGCCAGGCTACGTGTCGGCTCACAAGCTTTGTGTTTTTGCCTTTGAGTCCGACAGCTCTTTCGCAATTCTCCAGTCGCGCTGTCATGAGTATTGGACGCGCAGATTCGCCTCGACACTGAAGGACGATCTCAACTACTCTCCCTCCGACTGCTTCGAGACTTTCCCATTCCCAACCGGCTGGGGGGAATCGGCAGCTTTGGAGCGAGTGGGCCGCGAGTACTACGACTACCGCGCCGCGCTGATGGTGGAGCTTAATGAGGGCCTGACCAAGGTCTACAACCGCTTCCACGACCCGAATGAAACCGACCAGAGAATCGTCGGTCTGCGTGACCTTCATGACGCCATGGACCGAGCTGTCCTCGATGCCTATGGTTGGACCGACATCCGCCCAACATGCGAGTTCGTTCCTGAGGACGATGGCGCCGACGACGAGCCAGCGGCCAAGAAGGCGAAGTTCCGCTACCGCTGGCCCGACGATGTGCGCGATGAGGTCCTGGCTCGTCTCCTTGCAATGAACTCGGAGCGCGCAGCGCGAGACGTCATCAAGTCCCCTAGCCCGTTGTCAACCAAGGGGCGCCGAGTACGGGCGGAGGTTGATATTCCGCTTCTGGATGGAGCTCACTAATCACATGCGGTTGGGTTCGGCGAGGTAGACTCAAGGTTGGTGTTTCCAGATGTCTTCAATACAGGTGCCCAATCTCGATGATCTCGAAGGAGAGACGGCGGCTGTCGACTTTAAGGCGTCCTTCGATCCATCCTCGAAGCAAGATTGGTGCGAGCTGATCAAAGACATCATGGCGATGAGCAACTCCGGCGGCGGCACGATCGTCGTCGGTGTTGCAGACGACGGCAGCTTCTCGAACTTCGACATTCAAGGGTTGTTGGCGGTTGATCCGGCCGATGTTACGAATCGAATTTACGGGTACACAGACCAGCATTTTTCGGCTTTTGAGATTGTGGAGCGGATTCGATTCGGTCGGCCGGTAGCCGTTATTGGCGTCGGCATCTCCCGCATTCCGATCGTGTTCACGGCACATGGTGGGTATGCCGTCGCCGGAGGTCAGAAGGCCGCCTTCGTTAGGGGCAGCGTGTACTTTAGACACGGGGCCAAGAGCGAGCCTGGCACAACGGACGACCTAAGGCTCGCCCTGGAGCGCGAGTTGGAGTTTGTCAAGGCGTTCTGGATGGAGGGAATCGGGAAGGTTGTTGCCGCGCCAACTGGATCGACGGTCCAGATTATTTCTGGGGCTGTGGTCCTTCGGGATTCCCCAGATGCCATGGAAATCCGGCTGACCAGCGTCGCAGACGCCCCAAGCTTGGGTATTGAAACTGTAGCTCTCAGGGACGTGCCGGACGCGACAGCAGTTCGCCTCACGAACGACCCGAGCGCTCCAACATTGAACGTGATGCAGGCAGACATGTTGTACCCATATCGACAGAAAGAATTGTCAAAACGACTCGCCGAGTGCCTCGATGGCCGGATTGGCGTGAGTAGTCACGATCTTCAGTGTGTTCGCAGGGCGCACAATGTTGACGACAACCCGATGCTGTCATACGCCGCAAGGCACTCGCCAAGAAAATATACGGAGGCGTATGTCGATTGGTTGGTCGATCAATATTCGGCAGACTCTGCCTTCTTTGAAAAGGCCCGCGAAGTCGTCCGCTCGAAGAGCCTCTGAGGCGATGTATGATCCCACTCGTCGGTGAACGGTGCAAGAGCGCTGCGTAGCTCATCGGTCAGCCAAACATGTCGCTCAATAAAACGCCCCAAAAACACTCCACACGCACCTGGACCAATGCGTCAGTTCGCGCGCTAATGAAGACGGTTGGCGATGCTGATCCGGTCCGTGCAATTACCCTGCGCGCCCGCGACGTTGCACTCGACGCGATGGACCACGGGTGGAGTGGGCCACCCTTCGATCCGTTGAAGTTGGCCGACCATCTTGGCATCGCGGTGTCGCCGAGGCACGATGTGTCAGACGCTCGCACGCTCCCGGCGCCCGGCGGGCGATTTCTGATCGAATTCAACCCCAATCGCCCGAGCGCCAGGGTTCGCTACTCGATCGCGCATGAGATTGCTCATACGCTCTTTCCAGATTGTGGGGATCGCGTACGCCATCGTGCCTTTCACGCCGACCACCGGGGCGACGAATGGCAGCTCGAGGCAACCTGTAATATCGGAGCCTCTGAGCTCCTGATGCCATTGGGAAGCCTCAAAGCAGCCACGGATTTTGATTGGACAATGGAGACTCTGCTGGCCCTCCGCAAGCAATATGAAGTGTCCATGGAGGCGCTGCTTATTCGGATTGTCCGATTGAGCGGAACACCGGTCGGGATGTTTTGTGCTGCGCGACTCGAGAGGGGCAGGGAAACTGGGCGGTTTCAGCTCAGCTACACAATCGGATCGCAATCATGGCACGCGGAGGTCGGCCGAGATCTTCTACCAGTTGACACGGTCCTGTCGGAGTGCATCGCTATTGGCCATACGACGTCGGCTACTGAAAAGTGGGGTCGAGCGAGGCTACATGTGCAGGCAGTCGGGATTCCTCCGTACCCAGGTTCTCGATCTCCTCGTGTGGTCGGAATACTGACACCGCTCGACAAGGCCTCTAAGCCGGGTTCGGACGCGCCACCGCTCAGGTTTGTTCGTGGCGATGCTCTGAGACCGCGCGGAAGCGGCCCCAGAATTTTGGTTCACATCGTTAACGACAAGACTCCAAACTGGGGTGGCGGCGGCTTCGCTCAAGCCGTCAAGAGCCGCTGGCCAGAGGTGCAGACTGACTTCAGGAAGCATGTCTCTCACGATCGACATGCGCTTACGCTTGGGAATACTCGGATATGCGGTCTGGCCGATGGCCTCTCAGTTGCTTCGGTGGTTGCACAAAAGGGATACGGAGAGTCTGTGCGGCCACGGATCCGCTACTCAGCCCTACGGACTGGTTTGGCAACAGTTGCGATTAAGGCCTCGGAGATGGGCGCGAGTGTGCACATGCCGCGCATAGGCGCTGGACAGGGGGCTGGCATATGGTCAGTAGTCGAAGATATTATTCAGACCGTGTTCAGCGAGAAGGATGTCTCGGTAACGGTCTACGACCTGCCAGACGCGCCCCTTCCCCCAAAGATTCCTCTTCAGGATGAACTCTCCTTTGCAGAGAGTCCGTGACTGGCGCCGACGCGTCCTGCTCGGTTACCCCCCTCGCTTGTTGTCTCCGGTCGTGCGACACTGAACGCCGATGGCCAGACGCATAATCGTGCTCTCAGGTCCAGTGGCGTCCGGCAAGACGACGCTGGGCGACACCCTTGTCGCCCGGTATGGATTTGAGCGTCAAAAGACACGTGAGCTTATCCAGTTCTTCCAGAAGGCTGAACTCGAACGCGGGGCACTGCAGAGTGGCGGCGATGCACTCGACCGAAAGACCGGCGGCCGCTGGGTTGCGGATGCTCTGGGCCGGGCGATACTCAAGCTCCCGTCAAATTCAACTGTGCTTGTGGACTCAGTTCGCATCGAAGCCCAAGTTAAGGCAATTCGACAAGCGTTCGGGCAATCTGTCACGCACGTCCATCTCACTGCTCCCATTGCGGAGCTCGCCATCCGGTACAGGAAGAGGCCCAAACACCTAAAAGAACTGCCGACGTACGAACAGGTTCGGGCTAACGCCACCGAACGCGACGTTGACAATCTCAGGCACGTCGCCGACATTGTCGTCGAGACTCACCTGTCGACACCTGATCAGGTTGTTGTTCGTGTCGCCGCCAGACTCGGGCTGTACGGGCAGCGTTACGAGCGCCTCGTTGATGTTCTCGTTGGCGGCGAATACGGGAGCGAGGGCAAGGGGCAGATTGCGGGTCACCTCGCTCCGGAATATAGGGTCTTGGTTCGAGTCGGAGGACCAAACGCTGGCCACACTGTGTACGAAGAGCCAGAGCCGTTCACATTTCACCAACTTCCGAGTGGCACGCGGCGCAACCCAGACGCAAAGCTTGTTCTTGGGCCTGGAACCGTGATCTCGGTTGAGCGCCTCATCGACGAGATTGCCAAGTGTGCAGTGTCACAGGAGCGACTTGCCATCGATCCTCAGGCAATGATCATCGACGGAGCCGATCGCCTGCTCGAGGGTAGCCTGGTGGCGGCGATCGGTTCGACGGGCCAAGGAGTCGGCGCCGCCACAGTCAGGAAGATCCTCCGTACGAGCGCCGATCCGCCCGTCAGATTGGCGAGGGACGAGCCGAAGTTAAAGGACTACATTAAGGAGTCTCGCCTCGTTCTGGAAGATGCGTACGCGGAAGGACAACGAGTTCTTCTTGAGGGCACTCAAGGCACCGGCCTCTCGCTCCACCACGGGCGGTACCCTTACGTCACCTCGCGTGACACAACCGTGAGTGGCTGTCTCTCAGAAGCGGGGATTGCGCCCACTCGGGTCCGCAGGACCATGCTCGTCTGCAGGACCTATCCGATCAGGGTTCAGAGTCCGATTGGAGGGGATTCCGGTCCGATGACAAATGAGATTTCGTTCAAAGAGATTTCGCGCCGATCGGGAATTTCTCTAGCGGAACTCAACGAAAAGGAGAGAACGTCGACTACGAAGCGCAAACGCAGGATCGCGGAGTTCGACTGGAGCCTGTTTCGTCAAGCTGTTTCGCTCAATGGTCCAACAGACATCGTGCTTACGTTTGCCGACTACCTTGGAATCAAGAACCGCCAGGCAAGGCGGTTCGAGCAGCTCAGTGAGGACACGATTCGGTTCATTGAAGAACTTGAGCGCGTGGCGGTGGCACCGGTATCGTTGATCGCGACCCGCTTTAACTTTCGCAGCATCATAGACCGTCGGAAGTGGTGAGGCCGTGGCAAATCGAGAACCAGCAAAGATCGCCCCACTTCCCGTCGGTATCTCCGTCGATGAGCTGGTCGCGACGTACCCAAGGTTGTACCACCTAACACATGTTGACAATTGGGACTTGATTCAGAGGATCGGTCTCCTGAGTACGTCAGCGTTGTTGGATCTGTTTGGCATCGATGGCGAAACCCGCCGAGTGCTCGAAGCGAGCAATCGGCGTGAGCTTGTGCCAATTCGGAGTGACACCTATGGTGTCGCTATCCTCAGAGACCAGAAGCCGATGGATGATCGCGGGCTTGGGCGGGCCTTACAGGATGGGATTAGTCCTGAGGAATGGTACCGGACTGTCAACCAGCACGTCTTTTTTTGGGTCGACCGGGGGCGAGTCGAACGCCTACTAGGCGCACGAGCCTATCGCCACAGCCGACACGCCCTCCTCGTTGCCCGGACCCGCGACATTCTCGACCGATACCATGCCACCACGGTGTTGTCGCCAATCAACACCGGAGCGACAAAGCCGATGCCGCATCCCAGGGGCACAGACTGTTTCGTGCCGCTGCCGGCGTATCCGTTCGCGCACTGGTACCAGAAGCGGAAAGGTCGCGACGCCGTGGTCGAGTTCGCGGTTCGTGGAACTGTAGAAAATGTGATGGAAGCGGTCGAGGATGTCTCTATTGTTGGTGCCGGCGAAGCGAATCGGGTGATCTACAGACGACCGTAGTGCCAGCGCGGGCGCCCGGGGGCGGCTGACGTGACGCGAGGAACGGTGCGCCGCGGGATCCATGGCGGACCGTGAGAGGGAGGGTCGGCGATTCGCTCATCCGCGGCAGTCACCGCTGGACTTAAGCCGTCCCCTGTGCGAGAAAAGCGAGTAAGATGACGTCTCTGATGCGAGGAGGGCCCTTCATGCGCTGACCACCGCGTCGCTTCGCTCCGATGAGTGATCAGCTTGCCCAGAATCAGCGATCACGATGACCGGACTGAGCGATCACGATGGCCGGAATGCGCAGCGAGCGACGTAATGCGTTCAGGGACATTCACGGTGGGAGGCCACGATGCGGGAACAGCGCCTTGTCGTTGAGAGCCAATATGGCTACGAACTATCGTGCACTGTCACCCTCCTCGCCACTGACCTGCGCTCAACAGCTGGAGTGCTCTTGCTGCATGGGTTCGGGACCGGCAAGGACAACAGACTAAACCGAGAACTTGCACCCCGGCTCGCGGAGCTGGGGATTGCGAGTTGCAGGTTCGATTTTGCTGGGCATGGAGGGAGTGGCGGGGACACGGCGTCGCTTACCGTGCGCAGCGCGGCGGACGACGCTGTGCGCGTCGCCTCCCATTGTCGCTCACAGTTCCTAACGCCAGATGCCCGTTTCGGTATCGTGGCCTCTAGCTTTGGAGCGTCGGCCGCGCTTCGGGGGCTAAAGGAACTGTCACCGTCCGCATTGGTCCTTCGTGCGCCGATCTCGGATTATGCCGAGGTCAGGCGACTGCAGTTCGGCGAAGATGGCATCGCCCGGTGGAAGACGACAGGATTGATTGAGGTCGAGAGCAGTAAAGGGCCGGTGTTGAGTGGGTACGGGTTCTACGAGGATGCTTCGTCGCACGATACTTATGCTGCCGTGCAAGGCTCTCAAGTGCCCACACTCATCCTTCATGGCGATTTAGATGACAATGTACCTCTTGCGCAGTCACAGAAACTCTGTATGGCAATTGGGTCGACTTCACGATTGGTCGTTATGCAGGGCGCTGGGCACTCGTTTTCGGAGCCGTCGCACTTTGAGAGGCTAACGGCCGAATGCGTCTCGTTTCTTCGCGCGAAGCTGCTCGGACGGGCGAATGCTCTCGGTTGAGGCTCTGGCCACAGCGGGAGACGAAATAGCTGCCTTCCTAAAAGGTAACGGAGCCGCCGCTTTGTCCGCGTTTGATATTGAACGCTATGTCGGCGCCCTGCTGGAAGACGGGAGCTTCTCCAGCGCAGACAGTTTCATACATTCAACAGCAAAGGTGCACCCAACCGCTATTGTGAGCCGGTCAATTCTGTTAGCCGGGGCCGAAGTGCACGAGTTCGCCTCAATTCGCAATACGATCATGTTTCCCAGCGCGAGGGTGGGGCATGCAGGGGAGATTGCTCGCAGTATCCTCGGCCCGGGCGTGTCCCTTCCCCGGTTCAACTATGTCGGGTCTAGCATTCTCGGTGCTGGGGTCCGGTTCGGGGGGTGTGTTTCCGTCGCCACGCGTCGCTTCGACGATGGGAGCGTTTTATTGCAAAGCGGCTCAGGACATCACTCCACAGGAAGGACTAAGTTCGGTGCGATCGTCGGTGAACATACGATCGTGGGATTTGGGGTCCACATTAACCCGGGGATCACGATCGGTCGGCGATGTCTGATAAGCCCGTTGGTAGATCTTCGAGTCTCCATTGAGGATGACCAGATCGTGCTCCTTGGGCAGAATGTCCACGTGCGACCCAGACTTGGACGCTTTCAGTCATGAGTCATGGTGATGTTCACGAAGCTGTGCTGAAGGTTGTGAGACGCTACTCAACCTATCAACGCGACCTTGTGTCAGACGCGCGTTTGATTGAGGACCTCGGAATCGATTCCCTGACTCTACTCACCGTTGTCTCTGAGGTTGAAGTTGTGCTCGACGTTCGGTTCCCTGCCGACGTGTTTTCAGAGGCAAATATGTCAACGGTGGGCGGCCTTACGAGACTTGCAGTGGTGTTGGTGAAGAAGACGCGCTGACTCGGTCCACAACCATGTTGCCACTGCTCCTTCACGAACTCCTCGGAGACGAACAATGCGAGTGCTCGAGTGGTTATAGGGTGTCAGACGCCGACCGAACGCTCACCAGGCACGATCTGCATTCGAGGAGTGCTGCGATCGCGCAAGCTTTGGTTGAACAGCTTGCAGCACCGGGCCGGCCCGTGTTGGTGTCGGCCTCAAGTGACGCACTATTAGCCTCTGCAATTGCGGCTACGTCAATGATAGGAGCGCCAGCGGTGCCCGTTCCGCATGGCGTTGTGTCGGCCCGAGTGGAGGGTGCGATCCGCCACCTCGATCCATGCGCGATCCTGCACACGGACCTCGATCACCGTTTATTGGCACTATCTGAGGAATTGGGGATCCGCCGTATCGACATGCTATCACTTCCGAACTCCGCGCACGCCCTTCCCATAGCCCACCGGAGCATCGACCTGGACATTGCTCTAGGCATGCTCACTTCGGGCACAACAAGTTCCAGGGCCAAAACAGTCGGCATGCCACACCACGCCATTATTGGCGTCTGCGAGGCAATCGCGCGCTACCTGCAAGTATCCGAGAAGGACACCATTGTGATGCTGCCGCCACCCTCCTTCGACTATGGCCTGTATCAACTGTTCATTGCTGCCCTAAGAGGCGCGCACGTCGTCATTCCGACGCCCGCGGCTCGTCGATTTCCTGGCGATCTATGGACGCTCCTCGAAGCACGCCAAGTCACAGTTCTTCCCTTGACGCCAGCCACCGCTCGCCACCATGTCGGAACATGGTGGCGCACGAGCCAAGAGATCCGGTCGGTGCGCGTCATCAGCTTCACTGGCTCGAGCTTTCCAGAGGAGTTGATTGGGCCGCTCTCGGATCTGTTTCCGAATGCTACTGTTGTGCCGATGTACGGAATAACGGAAGCGAAGCGCTGCACATACCTACCGTCTGAGGACTATCCGGCGAAACTGCCATCTGTCGGAATACCGATTCCGAATTGCCGCATGCGAGTGGTGGATGAGAATGGCAACGAGGTCGGCGCCAATGTGCCAGGGGAATTCGAGGTGGAGAGCCGAAGTGTCATGACAGGTTATCTCGGTGACCCTGAGCTATCAAGTATTCGTATCATTGAACGGGCCGGCACCAAGCGTCTCTTGACTGGAGACATTGGCTATCGTGACTCATGTGGGTTTCTGTTTTGGACGGGCCGAGTTGACGATATCGTCAAGGTGGCTGACCGGCGAATCTCTCTGAAAGAAATAGAACACGCAATCGTTAGGGTTGCCGGTATCGCAAACGTAGCCGTGGTGCAACTGGAGGACTCTTCACTGGCGGCGTTTGTCGTTGCTAACTCTGGCAGCGTAACGGAAGCCAGCGTGCGCATTGGCGCTGCTGAAGTGTTGGGTGATCCGGCTCTGGTGCCTCGATACATATCGTTTATCGAATTGATGCCGCTCACGACGAACGGCAAGGTCGATTACGAGTTACTGAAAGGCTTACGAAGGAGCGCACAGAATGACCGCAGCGATGCCTGAACCAACTCCATCTGGAGCTGTACCTCCTGAAGGAACCACGGTTCAACCAGGAGTGTCGGACCAGCGACCGCCGGCGCCCCCAATTAGCAGCAGGCCAGCGTTGCCGGCTGGTGACGAGGACCCGCGAGTGACGCTGATCCAACTGATGCTGGAGCACATGACCATTGAGGGTGAGAGGTTCTGGCAACGAAACGGCGTGTTCATCACGATTGCCACTGGCCTCCTCGGTCTGTATGCGGTCAAGAGCGGTGACTTCTTTGGAGTCGCTCACATGGCGTACGGAGTAGTGGGCCTAGTCATCGCGGCTGGCTGGCGCCAAACAATCATAGCGAGCAACTATTACGCCGAGCGCTGGCGCGTTGACGCTCGCGAATACGTAAAGCTCCATCCCGATTTGGCAGATATTCTCCGAACCGTTGCGGGCAATTCAAGGGTACCTGAGCCAACGGGACCGAAGTCCTCCGTCGTGATGATTCAATTTGCGGTCCTATCTGCGTGGTTCTGGGGCGCTGTTATCGCGTGGGGCGTAGTCCAGTTGCTTTTCGTGCCTTGGCCGAGCAGTGGAATCGTGGGCCAGCCCGTCTGCCTGCAGTTTGAGAACGGGAAGCCGATAACGCAGGTGACGTGTCAGCAGCTAGAGCGACCGGCTCTCGTCCAAGTTGATTGGAGTCGATTACGAGCTTTGTTTACTCGCGACCCACCAAAACGAGCTGTGGACCCGCCAAACGGCGGCCGAAAATGAGCATCAAGATCGCTGGCGTTGCTAGTGTAGCGCGAACTCGTGTTCGGGACCCCGCGCGAGAGCGCCTCGGCCCCGTCCGGAATCGATCCCACTGGTCAGGTGGCGCAGAGCGCTTTTGGTGACTGAAATCTTGGTAGCGTTCACTTCAGTTCTTTTCATCCGGTCGTCCTCCAAAGTGAAGTACCTGAGGGTTTTGCTGTGGCGGACCCTATAGGCAAGGCCATCGGGTTGTCAAGCATCCCGCCAACTAGACAAAGATGACAGATAGAACATCGAGCGAGAAGGCTGGCGGGGTCCAGGATTGGGCCATTCGTCGTATCCTGTCGCCGGATGTCCGTCCGCGATGATCTGACCGTGGCGATTCGCCTCGACCTGGCTGGCCCCGAGGTTGATCACCCGCAGGCCACAGAGGTCCTTCCCCTCCCGCCATCCCGCTGGTATCTGACCGGCTTCCTTGCTCCATGGAACGCGCCGTCGAGCCAGAAGTGCGACGAGGACGACACCCAGGGCGAACTCGAATACGGTGAGGCCGGTGGGCCGGGCGACGACGATGAGGCGACGCCGGAGCCGCGCGCCGCGCGCCGCAGCCACTTCCCATCGTCCATGGGCCTGAGCGTGCTGGTGCCCGCCGGCGCTACCGGACTGCGCGTGCGCGTCGAGTGGGGTGATTACACGCCGGTGCTGAAAGACAACGTCGCCCTCGGGGAATGGCAGCGGACCCAGCGGCAGGAGACGGTCGTCGTTCCACTGGTCCAAATGTCGGGCAACGGGACCGTGCCGCCGCGGCCAGTGCCAGGGAGCTACGGCCTCGAAATCGTCACCTCGATCCGCGTCGTCCGCGAACGCGTAGACCTGCGCGGCATCCCAGCCGGCACACGCGCCGTGTCGGTGTTCCTCGTGAACAAACGCGAAGCCCTCGAAGGTCATGACGACGAGAAAGACAGGTGGTTCGTATTTCAGACGTAAGCGTTCGACCAACCCCGTTCTTGACGTGAGGTCGAGGGCGGCGTAGGGCGGCGAGGATGCGTGCGAATCAGGCGGCGGCGCGGCGACCGACGGTCGCGGCCCAGCCTTTGGGCGTCAGTTCGG
>Ga0163151_10006567_pt1 | contig 14098 bp, 12 predicted proteins | sample OliLakLV19MP5IB2_FD_145596 | JGI IMG/M metagenome (GOLD analysis project Ga0163151, IMG submission 145596) | Freshwater microbial mat bacterial communities from Lake Vanda, McMurdo Dry Valleys, Antarctica - Oligotrophic Lake LV.19.MP5.IB-2 | ecosystem: Environmental > Aquatic > Freshwater >...
CATAAATAACAGCTCTAGCAGTAACGAAGTAATGATTGAGAAGGAGAATATGGAGAAAGCAGAAATAGAAAAAGCTCAGATGGTAGAAGCTGAAGCAATGCAAAAGGAAGAAATGATAAAAAACGAAGATAAAGCTATGGCAGCCGAATTAGAGATAATGATGAAGACGGATGATTCTGCAATGATGGATAGTGACTATGAAGACACAGTAAAAAAGGAAGAGACGAGTATTATGAAAAAAGATGACGGTGTGATGATGTCTAATGGTTCGTATGAAGCCTATGCTTCGTCAAAAATTGCAATGGTGTCAGCGAGTCATGACGTCGTATTATTTTTTAGAGCAAGTTGGTGTCCAACATGTAAAGCGGTCGATGCTGATATCAAGGCAAATCTAAAAGCCATTCCGTCGAGCCTTACCATTCTCGACGTAGATTACGATAACTCAGAAGACTTAAAGCGGAAATATGGCGTAACTACTCAACACACCTTTGTCCAAATAGACGCGCAAGGCACTTTGATTAAGAAGTGGAGAGGCGGAGCCACTCTAGCCTCGATTGTTTCGGAAGTTCAATAGCATGATCTTGTTCCTCCTCTCATTTATCGCTGGGGTACTGACGGTACTAGCTCCTTGTATACTCCCGCTCTTGCCAGTGATTGTGGGAGGGTCACTGACCGGTGAGGGTAAAGATGCACAAAAGAAAAAAGTCTTAACGATTATTATTGCTCTCGGTTTGTCGGTAGTAGCGTTCACGCTGTTACTAAAAGCTACTACGCTCCTTATCGATATACCAGAGCACTTTTGGAAATGGCTTTCTGGGGGCATTATCTTCAGCCTTGGAGTAATTACGATATTTCCCTCACTATGGGAAGGCAAGTGGCTCGCCAAACTTAGTACGAAATCAAACATTCTCCTTGGTAAAGGAAATAAAAAGAAGAGTTTTTGGGGTGATGTAATTATGGGCGCTGCTCTTGGCCCAGTATTTTCAACCTGTAGTCCGACGTACTTTGTAGTGTTGGCAACAGTACTACCGGCGCAGCCTATTATCGGTCTGGTGTATCTCCTGGCTTACGCAGCCGGACTCTGTCTAGCACTGTTTTCAATCGCGCTTATTGGGCAGCGGATCATGACCAAGCTAAATATTGCCGCTGACCCCCGAGGGTGGTTGAAACGGTCGCTTGGAGTACTGTTTCTTTTGATTGGTATAGCAATTATTACCGGTTATGATAAAAAATTAGAGACAGCAATCCTTAACGCAGATATATTTGATGTGACTCAGATTGAGTTGCGGTTACTTGATTTTATGAAACCAATAGAGAAAGAAACTCAGCTGCCTCAAACAAATGCATTGAGTGTTGATGAACTGAACTTTGAGTCCGATACTCGCGAAGGTGCAAAATGTGAAATGGGAGGCGATAGCTGTAAAGCGCCACCAGTCTCGATTGCAGAAGATATCGACACCCCTGAAGTAGTATCAATGCCAGTGATTGAATCACTACCAATAGAAAAGCGATTCATTGAACTCGTGAGTCCAAACGCGTTTCTTAATACAGGTGGTGTCCCGATTACTATAAGCGAACAACTTCCTGAGAAAATAGTGCTGGTGTCATTTATGACTTATTCTTGTATAAATTGTCAGCGGACATTTTCGCACCTGCAAGAGTGGTATGAAAAATACAAAGATGACGGACTAGTAGTTATTGGAATTCATACCCCAGAATTTGCGTTTGAGCATCAAGAAGCAGCGGTCCAAAAAGCTCTTGATGGGTACGGCGTTACCTTTCCTGTTGTGTTAGATAATCAGTACCAAACATGGCAAGCCTACGGTAATCGTTATTGGCCACGACGTTACTTAATCGCTCGAGATGGTTCTGTAGTATTTGATCATACTGGAGAAGGGGCATACGAAGAAACTGAAGCATTAATTAAAACGTATCTAGGTAGATAAAAACCATATGAAATTGAAATCCTATAGATGGTGGTTTCTTGGCATCGTAGTATTCCTGACATGAGGCACTATTGGGGTAACGCAGTTTTTTATACCAACTACTCCAACAGTGCCAGTAGCGGAGGCTCTGCCGGTTGGCACCACTTCTTCTGGTGAAGAAGCATTACTCAGAGGCAAATTTACTCATCCTCCAGGACATCCTGGAGCCGGTACAGCCTCAGTTTATCAAACAGACACTAATCAGATTATCCGCCTCATTGATTTTAAATCTACAACCGGGCCTAACCTCTTTGTGTATCTCGCTACAGATAAAAGTGCTACTGAGTTTATCAATCTAGGGTTGCTCAAGTCCACGGGAGGTGATCAAAACTACGACATTCCTACAGGAGTCAAAGTTACCGATTATCCCTGTGTACTAGTTTAGTGTAAACGCTTTGGGGTGTTATTTATGGGTGCAACTCTAGCAGAGCTTGAGTAAATCTAAATCACCTACAATGAAACGAAGCTATCTTTACAGTGGAACTAAATAAATCCGTCATTATTTAATTTAGTCAATTAGCTTACCTTAATACTTAAGGCCAAAATATCGCGGAAAGAGAACTGTGCTACCGTCGTTTGTTTTTCCCGATGTAGAAATTGGCAGTTGACCAATCTGCGCCGGCCACGGTAAAGGCAGTGTTCCAGTAAACGGTTTTTCACCAAAAAGTACATCGGCCACACCAGCTCCTTCACTACCTGGTAACCAAGCAACCACCAATGTGTCCCAGTCGTTAAGCTCATCATTAATGACAAGCGGTCGCCCAGTAATCAAAATCACGACCACGGAATCACAAGAACGCTTCAAGTTTTTTATGACGTTTTTATCTTCGTCACTTAGTGTTGGGTAGGGATTGTCTCCCCAGCCTTCAGCGTAGGGTGCTTCGCCAACTACCGCAATACCGAGTGTGGCCTTCGGCTCTGTTTCAGAAAATTGCCCGTGTAGCTCATATTCAACTTGGGTACTTTTACCAGCCACTTCTTTAATCCCTGACAGAATAGAAGTGGAATTAGGGACCCAATTACCATCGACGCCTTGCCATTCTATACTCCAGGCACCCATTTGTTTTCCGATATTGTCGGCAGCACTTCCGGCTACATAAATCTTTTTTACATTAGTATTGAGCGGGAGGATATTTTTTTCATTTTTGAGTAGCACCAGTGATTGTGCTACCGCGTTACGCGCCAGAGTGTGGTTTTCTTCATTTGAAAAAGAGATTTCTGATTTTTGGGTAAGTGTCGAGTCAAACAAACCAAGAGAAAACTTAGCGTATAAAATTCTACTGACGGCGTCATCAATTCTTTTGTCAGAGACTAATCCGAGTCGGTTGGCCCACGTTATATGTCGCACAAAAGTCTCATAATCAAAAGGCAGCATGACCATATCGACACCAGAATTTACTGCAGCTACTGTAGCTAAAAATGTATTATGCGTTCCTTCGTGCACGCCATACCAATCAGATACAACAAAGCCTTTAAAGCCCAGCTGTGTTTTAAGTACATCAGTTAGTAATTGCTTTTGCCTAACCATTCTTTCATCACCCCAGGTATTAAGTCCGGCCATAATACTCAGAGCCCCAGCGTCTATGGCAGCAACAAAGGGAGGTAAATATACTTCGTTTAGTATGGTCTCATCGGCAGCAGTTACCCCCTGGTCAATTTTAAAGTTTTTATTTAGTGAAGTATCCCAGCCCATGCCGCCAAGTCCAACAAAATGTTTTAGGGTCGCTAGTACTTTTATAGTATCGTCTGGCGAAGACTGTAAACCTTGTAAGTAGGCTACGCCTAGTTTTGAAACTAAAGTTGGGTCATCTGAAAATGTTTCGTACACTCGACCCCAACGAATATCTTGAGGAGTATCGAGGTTAGGTGAAAAATTCCAGTTCACGCTGGTAGCCTCCATTTCACCGGCAGTCGCAGCCGCTATCTTTTTTACTAATTCCGGATTCCCAGCCGCTCCCAGTCCAATCATGTGGGGAAAAATTGTTGCTTCCGAAACATGCGCGTGTCCATGGATGGCGTCTGAACCGTATAACAAGGGAATTCCTAGTCTAGATTTGGTCGCCTCAGCTTGATAGGTGTCAATCATTCTTTTCCAGCCCGCTACGGTATTTTCTTCTGGCTTAGATCCGGAACCGCTAAGTAGAGCACCTAGGGAGTAGTCGCTAATATCTCTAAATTGTTTAAGGCTATTTTTTTCTACCAAAGTCATCTGTCCAATTTTTTCTTCGAGTGTCATGTATGACAAAAGATTCGCCACTCGGGCTTCGGTTGGTAGTCTCGAATCCATGTAGATGGCGTCAGGGGGTGTGAGCATAATCGGTTTAGTATCAAAGTAGTCTGTAGTAATAAACTTTAAAAACAAAGCGAAGAAGACTACGATAAACAGTAAGCAGTAGAGCAATAGGTAAATCTTTTTAAGAGTTTTCACCCTGGTAGTATATAACATCCAGCCTTCAAGAACCTTATCAATTATTGCAGCTTTAGCCCCTAACTTTTTGGATTAGGAGGATTCTTGTTTAGGTATTCGCCAATGGCCTTCATAAAAATTTCCCCGAATTCTTTTTGCTTCTTTTCTCCTACCCCCGTCACCTTACCAAATTCTTCCTTAGTTTGCGGTTTGTTGTATGACATGTCGTGTAGGGAGGCGTCACCAAATATTATAAACGCCGGAACCCCACGCCCGTCGGCAATTTCGCGCCGGAGGGCTTTTAAAGCTTCAAAACAACCTTCATCTGTTTGAAAATCTTGTTTTATTCGAGCCGCTCTCTTTTTCTTTTCGTTAGTACTTTTGTATACTGGAATCGCGTCCACTTCTGTCAAAAGCATTTCTTCCTGGACGCGAGGTAGTTTCAAGACTTCTTTGTTTATTAAAAAAGCTTTACCGATTTTTGTGACAAAAAAAGTTGGGTAGTCACCTTCATTTTTCTTTATAAAACCATGAGCTAGGAGTTGCATAAAAACTTCACTTAAGACACTTTCGGTCGTGTCTTTAGCTATACCCCAAACCGATAAGGTGTCGTGGGAATTATCTAAGATTTTTTGTTCTTTAGAACCACGAAGGACTTTTAAAACATGCGCTTTACCAAAGCGTTCTCCAGTTCTGATAATGCCTGAAAGTATCTTCCGGGTTATTTCTGTTGCATCAACTGTGTCGTTCTTTGACTTACACACATCACAAGTTTCGCAAGCATTAATCGTTGGTTTTTCTCCAAAGTATTTTATCAAACTGACCCAGCGACAGGTGCGTGACTCAGCGTAGTTCATTACTTCAAGAATGTTGTTGAGTTCTTTCTGGCGCTCTTTTTCATCTGAGACCATCCCCAAGAAGTAATCGAGTTTTATTTTGTCTCCGGCTGAGTAAAGCATTACACATTCGCACGGTAGGCCATCTCGTCCAGCTCGGCCGATTTCTTGATAGTACCCCTCAAGTGTTTTGGGAAAAGTGCGGTGGATGACAAGACGGACATCGGGCTTGTCGATGCCCATACCAAAGGCGGTGGTGGCCGCGATGATGTTTATCCGGTCGTGAATAAAATCGTCCTGAATTTTTGAGCGTTTGGAGGACTCTAATCCTGCATGGTACGCACCAGCGGAAAAACCTTCTGCTTGCAAAAGTTCAGCTAAAGACTCAGTGTCCTTTCTAGAAAAACAATAGACTATACATGACTCATCTTTGTATTGTGACAATAGGGATACAATTTTCCTGAGCTCATTCTTTTTTGGAATCACTTTAATATGTAAGTTTTCTCGATAAAAACTGGAGACGAAGACTTTCGGTTTGTTTAGGTTAAGCTCGCTGATGATGTCGTCTCTGACTTGTGGGGTAGCGGTAGCCGTGAGGGCAATGATTGGGATGGAGGGAAAAGACTTACGGAAGGATTTAAGGTTTCGGTAGTCTGGACGAAAGTCGTGTCCCCATTGTGATATACAGTGCGCCTCGTCTATAGCTAAAGCAGTAATATTACAGGTCTGCAGCCAGTCATTGATTCCTGCGACGGAAAGTCTTTCTGGCGCCATGTATATCAGTTGGTATTCTCCACGAGCGGCTTTCTCCATTCTTTGTTTTAGTTCAAAGGAGTCAACCGACGAGTTTAAAAAGGTGGTTGATACACCATTGGCATTGAGAGCATCAACCTGATCTTTCATTAGTGAAATAAGTGGCGAGATGACTATGGTCATCCCATCAAAAATTAGGGAGGGAAGTTGGAAGCATAAAGATTTACCACCACCGGTTGGCATCAAAACAACGGTGTCTCGCTTCTGGCAGAATTCATTAATAATCTCTTCTTGCAAAGGACGAAAAGAGGTATAACCAAAGTTCTTTTTTAAAGTTTCGAGGTAATCAGGCATGAACAGGGTCCATAGTAACAAAAAACTTTACCCGAATCTGGATGGTGCAGTACAACTATTATTAATCCCAGAGATGGGGGTCACTTTTTATATATTCGTCATCCAGGACAACTCCGTATGTGCCTTCGATAAAGTTAAGGAATTCAATAACAGAATTTTCTACCGCTGTTTCTGTATAATTACCGAACATTACGTGAGTCTGCCACCAAACAGGGAATTCTGTAAACAAAAAATCAGGTCGTACATGTTCGGGGGAGACGAAACCTAGCATCAGCATACGGCTGCAAAGGATATCAGCGACACTGGCATGTTTTTTAATTGTTGTGGGTTTATAGGTTGATTGCAAGAATTTTGCATAGGCTGGTATTACTTTATCTTGAAGCCAGTGCCGAAATGGCTCTTGCGCTTTCTCCATTTCTTCAAGCATAGCTTGATAATTATTCATGGTCATTTCATGATTTCCTACAATTACTTTCGGCTTGCTTGGAAGAGAGAGGGGTGTTTGCCTGTTGGTTTCTTGAATTAATTCAAATGGGGTTTTGTTGGCCATATCCTTATGCGGAAAATGGTTCCAGAAGGCGAAGGCCAGTTCGATAATTTTAAAAACCTTGTTTTGGTCCTTAACGCGACTAAGTTTCTGACTGATTTCTTTTTGAAAATTGAGATGTGCTTTATCACCCCAGCGCTCACCGGCCACATACACTAATTCAATTATAAATTCTGATGACAAGTTTTTTTTCAATCCTAGTTCGTGCACTGTTTCATCAAACACTTTTTTTAAGCGCTCTTGTTCTTTTTGTAGTGGTGTAATTTTCATAGTGCCATTATATAGCTAAATAATCTAATAGAAAATGTACTACGTTTCGAGAAATGGTGGCTGACTCCCAGCTTCACTAAATTGGTTAGGTAAAGCAAGGGTTTATTAAGCCACCAAAAACTCCAGACTCAGTCTGGAGTTTTTGGTGGCTTAATAAAATTATTACCACATTGTTAAAAACTGAAAATATTCAACTTCTAACAAGCTCAGAATATTTTTTTGCCACCGTGGTAAAGTTTCTAGGATTTAAGGATAAACACTTGTCTTTCGTAGACACGTCACTCCTGACTCTGTCGGCCGATTTTACCGTAATAACCTTCGATAAAAAATTAGCGGCAGTGCTTAAGTGTGGATAAAGTTCCTTTCATAGGAAGTCCGTTATTTTTAAATAAGACTATGACTTTTGATGTTATAATAGACTTACTTTAATTCTATGTGCCTAAACCTTAGCTTCTACTGGCTAAGAAAAGGTTGTTTTGCACGTCTGTATTATTAATAGTTCCTCCAAAAGCCCCTGTTTAGCCTTATTTTGATATGAAAAAATTTAATTCACAACCGGCTTCGGTGGCTGCTTATACCGGTCGTATTCCGAACAGTCCGCTTCGGTTTTTTAAGAAAATCGAGAAAGTGTAAGAGCTTTTGCTAAACTTGTATGCATTGTATAGATAATCTATGAGTTAACTGGTGTTGCACTTCAACATTGAATCTAGCTTCCTGTGTTAGGAAGTCTTGAATTGCAGTGTACGTCTGTTGAACTGTAAACAAATCATTGTGACCCACTCCTGTAATGGTAATAAAGTTTTTTTCTGAAAGAATACTTTCAAATAGGCGTTGACCCAGTTTGTGGGGAATGATTGAGTCTTCTGCGCCGTGGATAATAGTCACTTCACCACTGTAGTTTTTTATTGACTCAACATTATCAAGAGCGTTGTCTACCAACAGTGAGGTTGGATAGAACCAGAAACGTTCTTTTGCTATATCGGACAAATTAGTGAATGGGGAAATGAGCAGTAATCTTTCCGGAGGGGCCAGACTTGCATGATAGGTAGCAAATCCTGTGCCAATACTTTCTCCGGCAACGATAACTTTTTCAATATTTTCACTTTTTAGGTAAGAAATTACATTTTCTACGTCCTGTTTTATGAGTTCATGGCTTGGTTCTCTAGCATCGTTACTGAACCCAGCGTATTCAACAATTATGTAGCCGTGTTCAGCTTGGACGAACTGGGCTGCATAGAAATCACGGTCACAGGCTGATCCAGCGTTCCCGTGGTAGAGCACAACAGTTGGTCCAGTTGTCGTGCTTACGTACATACGAGTTCCTTGATAGGTAATTTTTTCTGCTTCTACAAAATTTGAGCAGGATTGAAAGTCTTGAGGAAAAGGATGGTAAACGACCTTTTCTTGATTGAGAGTGAGGAAAATACCAAAAGAAATATAAAAAACAACAAAAATACTTAAAGCAATGAGATTTCTCTTTTTCATTACAAAAGTATATCAAAAATTCCTAATTCTCATTAGGGGTATGAAATGTCAGAACTGAAATCTCTTTGCATATCTTCACGAAATGAAGATATTTACTGCTGGGCGACGTCGTAGAGGATGTTCGAACTGTGTTTGAGAGGTTAGGGGATGCGAGTATCTATATTACTAAGTTCTGCCCTAAAACAGAGTGTGCTATTTTGGAGGAATAAATCTGAACCTCTCTTTTCCGTTTTCAACATATCGCTCCGCTTTATCATCCTCAATCAACCTCTCCCACACTCTCTTTGCTTCTTCTGTAACCAATGAATCGGAGTTGAGCGGTAAAGAATGTTCAGAAAGCGAATATGCATTAGCTTCTTCAAGACGTCTTTTTCCAAGACCCTGACTGAGAAATGGTGAATGTGTCCGTGTGAAACCAACAAAAGGTTTTTCTTTAAAATATTGACTCAAGTCACTAACGGGTAGTCTAAGTTCTAAGTAGCCCGTCATTTCTCCGTCTCTTGTGTCAACAAAATAAGTTAGACGTTCTGTTGCACCGTTTGTATCGTAAGTTTTATCTTGTTGTCCAACATATGTCTCATCTCCATTCTGATGTGGGAACTTATATAGCTTACTAAAATTACCGATTTTATATGCTTCAGGTAAGATGAATTTGCTTGATTGATTCTCAAAGTGGATTTTGACGTTTTGCGGTAAATCTTCGTAAGTTACTTCAACCATTTCTGAATTGTATAAATCCCTAAACTTTTCAGCCATATCTCGCTTGGGTATTACATTCAGATTTTTCAACTCTTCCATTACATAAGTATACCAAAATTAATTCTCATTTAGGTGCCGTTTGGCTAGAACTAGAAAATCCCTCAGATGCGGGATTTTCTAGTTTAATATTCATTAGGGCGGCTACAGGGAAGTTCGGTCACGAATCACTAAGTATATTTGTTCGTCTGCGACTCCAAATCTACTAAGTGTTCTCGACCCCGCCTCGTTCGTTCGCAAGCTCACACCACTGCGGCCTTCGATTCCCTGACGGTAGTGCCGCAGGGCACTACCTTAGCCGCCCAGACATGAGAAAAGCCCCCGAAGGGGCATCTCATATCTGGGCGCCGTCGTAGAGGATGTTAGAACTGTGTTTGAGAGGTTGGGGGATGAGGCTGTTTATATACCAACCTTATGTCGATATTAGAGATTTAATCATCCGGGTGGTATTTTCAGCCTTTTCATCCCGATTTGGGATATTACCGATGCTTTCATCCCTAAATACGCATAACCATACTGAGAGATAGTAGAGTTTGAAAAGTGATCTACTTTGTTCAAATGTGGGGTCTATGTCTTTTGATGACTGATAGCCTGCCCAGAAAGACTTAGGTAATTTTGAGCCTTCAGCTTCCATTGCTAACTCATGTCCACAGAGAACAAATCGTTGGTCGGTAAATTGATGGTCTTCAATATCAATAACGCTGTCTATTAACCAATCCTCTCCATGCTTTGATGCTATACCTTGAAAACCATCAAGGTGAGACAAAACAAAATTTTCTGGTTCGACCCAATGTGCTTTTTGATTATCAGAGAATGTACGTAACTTTATAATCATCTCATTAGGTAAGTGGTCTTTATCTGCTATCTCGGTGATTTGATTATGTAGTGCGGAAAAAAATGCTTCACCCCAGGGTACCCCGTAGGGAGTCTCCATCGATACCCAGCCCTGGTACTCACGAGTGATGGTGTGTAATTTACCAAAAGTCTGCCCAGTAACATAATGTAGTCTTTCATCAGTGGCAGCTTCGCTCATGTATTCACGGACAGACTCTCCGGCAATGTAGTCCATCAAAATGAAATATTGCGAGTCGTCCTCGGTATAGCCTGTTGCGTGAACAGTCGGTAATGGTAAGTTTACCTTCTTCATTGCGTCATAGGCTGGCTGAAACTCAGTCCATCGTCCTCCATAAACACGGTCACTTACGTCTTCCTCTATAATCGGTGCGGGAGATTTGTTTGCAATCAGCTTTACTACAAATATTCCTTTCTCTGTTTCTATTTTCATTACTGCGCCACCAATACTCATGCCAAGTGACTCAATCAAGTTAGCTTTTACTCCAAGTTCTTGCGTGATAATTCGTGATGCTGATTTTTCAGGTGTTTGTTTTTCCATAAGAAAAGTATACCAGTTCGAACGTCTCGATAGGGTATCCAGATAAACTTTGTAAAATCAGCTTTAAATCGCTGGGCGGCTATTGGACCTCGGGTGGAACCAATTTGAGGAGCCGTGTCTCAGTTGGCTATGTGAAGCAAGGGTTTGTTTCCAGTGAAAGGAAAGGAAATGGTTCCACTCGTTTGATAAGAGAAAGATTTAAAGTAATTTACTGACGTCTAGAAAACTAAATAGCGTATTTATTGATGACTGAAAGGAATGCTGGTTCTGTATTTGGGGTTACACACCGCAGTAAATCATGTACTCCGTTATCTAGTCCTGTATCGTGTACATAGTATGAACGGATATGTTCCAAATGTTTCCCTGTGAATCTATCAGTGGCGCTCATACCAAAATAGTTTTTAAATTGAGCCATACGTTCAATTATTTCTTCAGGAGCAGTAACGTAGCTTGGTCTAAAGCGCTCGTCTCCAGCCACTCCTTCATTACTGCGTTCAGCTGTTAGTATTGCGAGTGCTTCTCCATCAATAACTGACTGGATTTCGTTTTTTTCAGAGAATGACTGATAGTCTCGCAAGCCATGACCTTTTTCATGAGCCTCGATGATATTTTTTTGTCGTATGGTGAGGGGACCAGACTTCTTACTCTCTGCATTTAGATAGACAGTCCCTGGTTCATTTATATTTCCGTGACCTAAACTATATTTCCGTGAAGAATCAAATTCAATATTGGTACTGTTAAATATGTCAGCAACCCGCTTGTCATAATTATCTATTTGGGACTGATAATGTGAAGCGTATCGCTTGCCGTATTTATTTCCCACCTCATCAGGATCTGGTTCACCGGTTTGCAGGTGCTCCATCGCTGAAGTTTTTTGGGTAATAAATCTATCTTTTGTAACGGGTTCAAGCATACGGTTTTGGAGTAAGATCGTCCAGTCGCCTGGATAGTTTGCTGAAGCTTGTATCTTCTCTTGCAATAGACTCTCTCTTTTTGTCAGAAGCTCATCTAAAGTAGACGTGTCCATTAATAGGGTAGCCTCCTGCTCGGTGTGTAGACTAGCTAACTGATTATTAATGTCCTTTGTAACTGAGTCGATAGCTTCGTTTCGTACAAGATAAACTTCCAACTGTGCTTCGTTATTATTACCCTGTTCTGTCTCTTGGCCCGGTGAGGGATTGATAACAGGTTTGGGAGAAATATCAGCACCTGTATCTCCAGAAAATATATCCTCCGGATTTTTATATTCAGCACTTTGTGCTTCGTATTCCGGAAGACGTGAGGATTTATTTTTTGGCGCAGTGCTAAATGATTCAAGTCCCATACAAGAAGTATAGCAGTTTAACTTAAGTACAGTAGGCACACAAAATAACCTAATAATAAGATGTTAAATCTACATCCTTAAAATGGGCGGCTACCGGGGCAATCTTTCATTATATGAACGGTACAGGTTGTCACTATTTTTATACTAAAAATCCCAGGCAACCTCTTCGATTCGCGCCACGCTTTTTTCAAAAGCTGCGCCCGCTACTCGCCCACGGTAAAAGCTCCCATGAGAACTTTTACCGTGGGCGGCTATTGGACCTCGGGTGGAACCAGTTTGAGGAGCTGTGTCTGGATTGGTTAAGCGATGCAAAGGTTTGTTTTGAGTGACGTATGTAAAGATGGTTCCACTGGGTCGGTAGAGGAAAGAAAAATACCCCGCACTAATTTGAGAGGGATGTCTCCTTAGTGTGGGGTACGTAATTTTGTTTAATTATACAAAACACAAGCTAAATGATATTCTGTATATATGTATCGCACTCTTGTTTCATCGTCAAATGTTTGCTCTGTCGGATATGACATTGATTCCGCTGTTTTAGAAGTGGAGTTTGATGGGGGAGATGTGTATCAATACTACGGTGTCCCACACTACTTGTACGAGCAGTTTATGGCCGCTAGTTCATTAGGCTCGTTTTTGCATGAGCATATTCGCCCAAGCTACCGTTACCAAAAGCAATAGTATGTTTACCCCGAAGACTGACAAATTAAAGATTATTGCAGCCAAAAATGAAGCTATGCTCACTGGTATGGACACGTTGTTGTCTGGGCGAGTGATGATGTATATCGACTACGCTAATGTGCGACCATGGAGCAACCAGCTAAAGTGGCATATTGATATTAAGCGTCTTAAGCAGTTCCTCGATTCTTTTGACCAGGTACAGAACGTCAATTTTTATAATGGATACCTCGAAGACGACGAGCGGTCTAAAGCAGAGATTGAAGAGCTGGAAAAGTGTAAATACATTGTACGTACCAAACCAGTTAAAGTGATGAAGTTTACTATCGACGCAACCAGTATTGCACCCGATTCTACTGCGCTACTTGACCAGTTTGTGCGACGAGCATTACTGAGGAAACTTGATGTACAGACGGTTGAGTATATGAATAATAGGCTCAAGGCATTAAACAAGCAAGGAGAGTTCGTTATTGAGGACCGCAAGTGTAACTTCGATGTCGAGTTAGCGGTCGATGTGTTTCTTGATTTGGAACGTGATAATGCTGACACCTACGTACTATGGAGCGGAGACAGTGACTTTGCTGACCCAATAGAAAAATTACTACATGCTGGCAAGAAAGTTGTGTTGTTTGGTACATCACGGCGCATTTCTCGGGAGTTGAATGCTCTACGTGAAGAAGGCCTGATTGTGTTTGATATCAAAAAGATTCGAGACTTTGTGTGTTGGAGAAGGGAGCTGACACCAGAGGTACAAGCGTTGCTGAAAGAGCTGGTGTAAACAGCAAAGGGGACCCCGAAACGAGGCCCCCCAGCACTAGAATTAGCGACCCTAAAGTCACTTATACTGTACACTGTGTACACTGAAAAATCAAGACCGTTTGCAACCGTTGTTGATACTGCAAGTGACACTACCAGTGGTAGTACAAGTGGTGGTGTGGGTTGTGTGACTGATACCACGGTAGTATTTATTACTGCCCAGTTCCGTTATGGTGTGTTGGTAAGTAGTACTCCGGGTACTGGTAGAATACATCTATGAAAGTCTTCATCGAACAGAACTGCGAACCAAACAAGAAGAATGTGTTTGATAAAGCCACTGGTAAGTACAGTAAAACGGTTGATTTCCACCTCACATACCCTTATGCATATGGCTACATCCTTGATACCCTTGCTTCAGACGGAGACGAGCTAGACTGCTACATCATTACCGAGCAAAAGTTTGCGCACAGTGCAGTGATTGAGTGTGAACCAATTGGAATGGTGGAGTATTTTGAAGACGAACAAGCAGATCATAAGATGTTTGTAGTGCCAGTAGG